>OHYM01000042.1_pt1 | contig 37928 bp, 33 predicted proteins | sample 1580311 | NCBI WGS metagenome assembly OHYM01 (sample SAMEA3882512, study PRJEB24775) | human gut metagenome | biome: human-associated habitat; feature: intestine environment; material: feces | place: Netherlands | collected 2009/2010
ATGTTTGCACACGGTCGTTTCCACTCTTACAGGTGGACTTAATTGTGGGTACAGTGACTTGTCGCCAGTTTCTTTAACTTGACATTCGCTCCACGGAAAACCCGCTGTTTCTCAGCGGCAACCTCGCGCTTCAACGCTATCAATGTCACAACAGTTGTTAGTATACAAGAAAGCACGCGAAAAATCAAGGTTTTTTTTTATTTTTTTCGATTTATCCGTTTTTATGCAAAAAGAGAAATACAGGGGTGCCGTGTTGTGCACTTTTCCTATATTTCTCTCTTTTTTGACGTTTTCCAACTATTCAGAGCCCCATCTCGATTCCGCTGCGATGTATCTCGATGTGGCTTCTTGCCATATGAATAAAAAGAAAAGAACGTTCATTCATGCAAGCATGATTCGCGTTCTTTTCTTTTCGTTCGCATGGCTCTGAATAGTTACAGAATGTCGGAATAATCTAAGATTGTGATGCCGGTTGCAGGATCTTCAATGACTTTCGGGTCATCTCCGGCTGCGTGGGCCTTCTGGAGGAGTTCTTCCGCCGTGTAAACCGGCATGGCAAGTTCGATCGGCTCGGACGGTTCCGGTTCCGGCTCTTCTTCCGGCTCTTCGATGGTTTCTTCAAACTCTTCGATTTCTTCCACAGTTTCCGGCTCTGCAGATTCCGTTTCTTCGGTTTCTTCGGTTTCTTCTGTCACTTCTTCCGCTGTTTCTTCTGCGGCAGCTTCTTCGACAATTTCCGTTTCTTCCACGGCTTCCGGAATTTCTTCGGTTTCTTCTCCTCTTACAAGGTTCTGCAGATCGACGGTATGAAAGGACACCTGCTCCGTTCCTTCTTCTTCCAGATCCGGAATTTCAAATTCGTCCTGTTTCTCTTCTTCTGCCGTTTTCTGGTCGGCTGCTCTCAACTGTTCGGTCATTTCCTGTTCTTCCCGTTTCTTTTTTTCTTCCAGGGCAGCTTTCTTTCTGCTGCGAAGCTCTTCGGACGCTTTCTCATCGTCCTCGTCTTCGTCTTCTTCCTCTTCTTCCTCATCCTCTTCTTCATCACGTTTCCACACCTCGGAAAGGATGAACAAAATGACCAGAAACAGAATGGCAAGTCCGATGATCATGATTCCCTCTCTGCTCTGCGCCGCCATCGACAGAAAGCCGATCACCGGAATCGTGACGATCACTTTGCTCACGGTTGCTCTCACGGTAATTTCCGTTGTGTCTCCACTGATCACATTTTTTACGGATGCGGTTCCGGCAGCGGTGTCGAGGGACTGTATCGTATAGATATACTTTCCGGAATTGTCATCAACCAGGATTTTGTCTCCCGTCGCAACCGATGACGTATCTGTCTTCTTTGCGTACGTGACAGCGCCGCGGGAAATGTTGGTATTTCCCATCCCGTCTGAGACAAGTGTCGTGATGCCGGCAAACGGCGGAATCACCAGTGCGCCTGCTGACAGGATTGCAAGCAGAAGCAGCGTATTCACAATTACCTTCAGTAATTTTGACATATTCAATTCTCCTTGTATTCTCAGTCTTTGCCCCCTATTATAACCCCTTTTCTTCGATTATGCAAGAAAACGTTACGCATCGTGTCCCGGCCGCCCGGTTCCGCGTGTCGAATTTTTCGATTTTTTCTTGAAGATCTGTCCTGTTTCTTCTATACTATATACATAACCAAAGGGGGAATACTTTCATATGAATACACTGATCAAAACCATCGAAGATCTTTCCCTGAACGCATGGCCGTCTCACCAGATCGAGCTGTACGACGGATGGATTCTTCGTTTTTCTTATTTTTATACACACCGGACCAACAGCGTCGAGCAGATCGGGCCGTCCACGATTCCGGTGGAGGAAAAAGTGCAGTACTGTGAGGAGATCTACCGTCGCTGGGGTACACCGGCAATTTTCAAGATCAGTCCGCTTGTCAATCCCGGCTTTGATGCAATGCTCGCCGACCGCGGCTATGTAGTCCAGCACACGACGCACGTCATGACAATGGATCTGGCGAACTTTGCCAAAAAGAATCCTGCCGTTGCCGTGACCGTCAGCAGCTTTATCCCGCCGAAATGGATTGACAGCCTCTTTGCTTTAAAGAGCACGACGAACGTGATGCACCGCATGGTCGTTCCTTCGATGTACCGCGCCATTCCAAAAGAAACCATCTGTACCTCCATCCAGGATGAAACCGGAACGATCATTGCCACCGGCCTTGGCATCCGCGACCGCGATTACGTCGGTGTCTATGCCATCCATGTGCATCCTGCGTACCGCCACCGCCACTACGCTTCCTCGATCTGCCGCACAATCCTCTCCGAGGGAATCCGGCTCGGTGCAACGAAAGCGTATCTTCAGGTTGTTGAGGGAAACACGCCTGCGATCACACTGTATGAATCGCTCGGTTTTTCCTATCTCTATACCTACTGGTTCCGCGCGAAGAACGTGGTCTGATTTTCGTCTGATTTCACATAAAAAAGCATAGCAAAACGGCATGTCAAAATTTTCTGACATGCCGTTTTGCTCTATGTTTATGCTATAAGTGCAGTAAGATTATTCAGCAAAAGGACTGCTTAAATATTTTTCAACGCCGTCCATGGCTTCGCTCTCGTCTTTTCCGTTTGCGGTCACGGTAACTTCCTCGCCATTGTCCAGACCAAGTGTCATCATACCCATAATGCTCTTCGCATTTACTTTTTTTCTGCCGCTCTCGACATAGATTTCACTTTCGTACTGGCTCGCTACCTGTACCAGCATGGCAACTGGTCTCGCCTCCAGGCCGCTTGAAAGACGAATTGTGATTGGTTTCTTAATCATAATACTTCTCCTCCTTGTTTCCTTCGCAAATCTTCTGCAATCTCTTTTAGTTTCCTTAATCTATGATTAACTCCGGATTTACCAACAACCGGCGTTAACATCTTGCCCAGTTCCAGAAGCGATGCTTCCGGGTATTGTAAACGGAGCCTTGCCATCTGCTCCAGCGGTTCCGGCAGAGAAGAAAAGCCTGTGGTTTCTTCGATATACCGGATATCTTCGATCTGGCGGATCGCCGCGCTGACCGTTTTGTTGATGTTGGCAGTTTCACAGTTCACCTTTCGGTTGACACTGCCGCGCATTTCTTTTAAGATCCGCACGTTTTCCAGATTCATAAGTGCGATGTTGGCTTCCATGATGCCAAGCATCTCCACAATCTGTGCGCCTTCTTTCATATAAACCACATGGTGATTTTTCCGGAGAACGATCCGTGCATCAATTCCAAAGCTTTTCAGAAGTTCCTGCACCTGTTCTGCTCTCGGTGCATCGGGGCAGACAATTTCGAGATGGTAAAACCGGTTGGGATCGCTGATGGAACCGGACGCTAAAAATGCGCCCCGCAGAAATGCCCGTTTGCAGCACTGACGCTGTACCACAACAGCCGGAATCGGCATTGCTAACTGCCGGTCTGTCTCGTGTAACTTCACTGCCTGCAGAATCTGACGGGTTTCTTCCCTGTCATTTACGCGGATCAGATACGTATTTTCCTTCTGATTCAGCTTAACTGCAAGCTCTGCCTCTATATTAAATGTTTTTTTCAATAAAGTAAAGTACTTTCTTGCCACATACGCATTCTCTGTCTGAATCCGTATCGTCCCGTCCTTCTCGGAAATCTGTCCGCAGAGTGACAGGATCGCCGCTGTTTCCGCAATCTGGCAGTGGCGTGCCGTCGGAAGATGTCTCGATAATTCCTCTTTTACCTCGCTTGAGAATGACATCCTTCCACCTCTAAATTCCTTTTCGGATGGCGTCTTTTTCCAGATCCCGGTGCTCAATCCGGATTCCATAGTCCTTCGCGTTGGAAAGACGCCGGTACAGCTCGTTGGCAAGGGTTACGGAACGGTGTTTTCCGCCGGTGCAGCCGATGCTGATAATGAGCTGATGCTTGCCCTCGGAAATATAATTCGGAATCAGAAAACGGATCATATCCTCTAATTTTTCCGCAAACACCTGCGCTGTCTCAAATCCCATCACATAATCCCGCACCGGAGCATCGTTGCCGGAGAGCGGGCGCATGCCTTCTACGTAGTAGGGATTCGGCAGGAACCGCACATCGAAAACAAGGTCCGAATCCGCCGGGATTCCGTATTTGAATCCAAATGAGAGCACAGTAATCATCAGATTTTTGAATTTCTGATCCTGCACGAAAATCTTATCGAGCTCCGCTTTCAGCTCTCTTGTGAGAAGCTGGCTCGTATCGAGAATGTAGTCCGCATCTTTTTTCAGGAACTCAAGTGCTTTGCGCTCTTTTCTAATTCCCTCATCCACCCGTCCAAGACCTGCCAGCGGGTGCGTTCTTCTCGTCTCTTTGTATCGTTTGACCAGCACGTCATCGGACGCGTCCAGAAACAGGATCTCATAGCAGATTCCGTTGATGCTCATCCACTCCAGAACATTCTGCAGGTCCGGAAGCGCCTGGCCGCTTCGGATATCGATTCCAACTGCCACTTTCTGGATTTCTCCGGAAGTACCGTCGGCGGTAAGCTGTGCAAATTTTTCAACCAGCGGGATCGGAAGGTTATCGACGCAGAAATATTCCGCGTCCTCCAGCATTTTCAACGCAGTACTTTTTCCCGCACCGGACATGCCGGTCACAATTACAAAACGCATGTTTTTTCTCCTTTGGTGGATAACGAAAATCAGAATTCCCCGAGGAACTGGATTTCCGGCTCAAGCTGTACGCCAAACTGTTCTTTTACTTTTGCCTGGATCTGACGGATCAGTTCCATCACATCCGATGCGGTTGCACCGCCTGCATTGATCAGGAAGCCGCAGTGTTTTTCCGATACTTTTGCACCGCCGACTGCGTAGCCGGAAAGTCCGGCATCCATCACAAGCTTGCCTGCGAAATAGCCTTCCGGCCGTTTGAATGCGCTGCCGGCGCTCGGATACTCGAGCGGCTGTTTCCCTACCCGCTTGTTTTTCAATTCCTGCATGCGGGCAAGAATTTCTTCTTTATCTCCCGGAACAAGCATAAGTTCTGCTCCAAGTACGACGTAGCCTCTGTCTTTGATGACGCTGGCACGGTAGCCGAAGCCGAGCTCTTCTTTTTCCAGTTCCCGGATCTCACCTTCTCTTGTGAGTACAGTGACATTCTGTACAATATCCTTCATCTCTCCGCCGTAGGCTCCCGCGTTCATACGGACGCCGCCGCCTAAAGTTCCAGGGATTCCGGAGGCAAACTCCATACCGGAAAGACCGGCTTCTCTTGCCGCCCGGCTGATGGATACAAGCATGCTTCCGGCTTTCGCCCGGATTCTGTTTCCTTCCACTTCGATTCCCTGAAAGTTTTTGTAAACCGAAAGAATCACACCGTGGTAGCCCTCGTCACTTACAACGAGATTGCTGCCGTTTCCGGTGACGAACCACGGAATCTCTTTTTCTTCGCAGAAAGCCACGATTTTTCTGATTTCTTCTTCTGTATGAGGAGCGACGAAATAATCTGCCGGACCGCCCACACGGAAGGTCGTATGATTTTTCATCGGTTCTGCGGTCTGTACCGCATCTTCCCCTGCAATTGCATAAAGTTCTCTGACAATCTCTTCTTTGATCACGATTTTTACCCTTTGCCGCATCTGCGGCCGAACATTTCATTACGAATTACTACGAATTACAGATTATACTTTTTTTAGACGTGAAAGCAGCCGACATCCCTCACTTCTTCGTTCGTTCTGCCAGCCGCTGTTTTTCTTCTTCGTCTGCCCGCCTTTTTGCAGGCTCACGGGGTATTCTACCACGAACCCTCAAAAAGTGCAACGAACTTTTTCGTTCCGGCTCTTTTTTCTATCAGATCTTCCGGATTGGTATCATTTCCTACATCAGACAGTCTTTTCCATGGATTCTCGCCGGGGTGACAAGCACCATCTGATTCATGAGATTTTCTTCTGAAAGAACGGCAACGCGCAGATATTCTCTCGTGTGTCCCGTCCAGTAATGGACGCCGTCGATCTCGACTTCTTCTTCCATGAGCACTTCCAGCTCTTTTCCGAGGAAGCCTTCCATATATTCCTGTCTCCGTCTCTCGTCCAGTTCCAGCAGAACGTGGCTGCGCTTCGTCTTCTCCTGCTCCGGAATCTGGCCTGCCATCGCTGCGGCGCGGGTGCCTTCTCTTCTCGAATACTTGAAGATGTGAGTCTCGAAGAAATGAATGTCCTCGACAAAGGCGCGCGACTCTTCAAACTCCTCCTCACTCTCCTGCGGGAAACCGACAATCACATCGGTCGTCAGCGCCGGATTTCCATATACCTTACGCAGAAGATCGCATTTGTGTTTGTATTCTTCTGCGGTATATTTCCGGTTCATCCGCTTCAGTGTTCCATTGCTTCCGCTCTGCAGCGAAAGATGGAAATGCGGGCACACCTTCGGCATTGCGGCGATCGCCTCTGCAAACTCTTCGGTGATGATGCCCGGCTCCAGGGATCCGAGACGGATTCTTCTGATGCCGTCCACTGCATCAACAGCACGGATGAGGTCGAGCAGCGTCTCTTTTTCGCCCTCCGGGAAATCGAGTCCGTAGGAGGAAAGGTGGATACCGGTCAGCACGACTTCCTGGTATCCGGCCTCCACCAGACGTTTTACTTCTTCTACCACATCACTCTGGCGGCGGCTTCTGACTCTGCCGCGCGCGTACGGGATAATACAATAAGTACAGAACTGATTGCATCCATCCTGTACTTTCAGGAATGCGCGGGTGTGCTCCGCCGTTTTGCTGATCGAGAGTGTCTCGTACTCACGGTTGTGTGTCATATCCACGAGGAAGCTCTTACACTCCGCGTCGAATGGTTTTCCACCGTCCTCACGTTCTGCCAGAAAGTTTTCCAGAATATCCACAAGATCTTTCTTCTTATTATTTCCGATGATCAGATCAATCGCCGTATCCTCTTCGAGTTTTTCCCCAGCCGCCTGCACATAACAGCCGCAGGCCACGACAACCGCATCGGGATTCATCTTTTTCGCTTTGTGCAGCATCTGCCGCGATTTCCGGTCCGCAATGTTCGTCACAGTACACGTATTGATAATGTAAACATCCGCTCCCGGTGCAAAAGGCACGATCTCGTACCCTCTGTCTTCGAGGAGCTGCTGGATGGCTTCCAGCTCATATGCGTTCACTTTACACCCAAGATTATGCAAAGCTACCGTTTTTTTCATGCCATACTCCTTTCTTCTTCATCTTTATTATTAAAAATCACGAAGATTCCACTTTATCTTTGTATGTTTTCGCATTGACTTTTTCCCCTCCAGACGGTAAGATAAAGCTGTTAAATGAGGGTAATAAATAATGTTAACCAAATAACAGGGAGGATTACAAACATGAAAACAGTACAGATTTCTCTTAATTCTATCGACAAAGTAAAATCTTTCGTCAACGACATTTCCAAATTCGATTTTGATTTCGATCTGGTATCCGGAAGATACGTAATCGACGCAAAATCCATCATGGGAATCTTCAGCCTCGACCTTTCCAAACCGATCGACCTGAACGTCCATGCTGATGGAGATGCTCTTCAGACCGTACTTGATGTTCTTGCTCCGTACATTGTATAATTACGATAGAACATAAGGGCCGCGCACTCGCCGCGGCTCTTTTTTTGTCTTTGTTTATCATCAGGACCGGATCTTGTTTTTCAGAACCCCCAAAACAAGATCCGGCCTTTTTGTTCTTTAAAGCAAGTTTTCCTTAGCAGACCTCGATCGTCTCTGCGGTAGAAACTGCGCGTTCCATCATCTCGTCGATCACGTCGTCCAGATGGCTCTCGGAGCATTTGATGACATTCAGGTTCGGTTTTGTCACCGGATGCTTTGCAACGAAGATCGTGCAGCAGTCCTCATACGGCAGAACAGATGTCTCGTACGTACCGATTTTTTCGGAAATATCGACGATCTCCTGTTTGTCGAAACCGATCAGCGGACGGAAGACCGGCATGGTGCAGACTTCGTTGGTAACGGCGAGGGAATGCATCGTCTGGCTTGCCACCTGTCCGATACTCTCTCCGGTGATCAGGCCAAGGCATTTGTCCTGACGTGCAAACGCTTCTGCGATCTTCATCATATAACGGCGCATGATGATGGTCAGCTCGTCGTGCGGGCATTTTTCGTAGATTGCAAGCTGGATCTCGGTGAAGTTGACCACATGCAGACGGATCGGGCCGCTGTAGCGTGCAACGAGTTTTGCAAGATCCACAACCTTCTGTTTGGCTCTCTCGCTGGTGTACGGCGGAGCGTGGAAGTAAACGGCATCAATCTTAACACCGCGTTTTGCGATCATGTATCCGGCAACCGGGCTGTCGATACCGCCGGAAAGCAGCAGCATGGCCTGTCCGTTTGTGCCGACCGGCATACCGCCAGGGCCTGCGATGCTCTCGCAGTACAGATAAATCTTCTGACGCAGCTCGACGTTCAGATAGATATCCGGCTCGTGAACGTCTACTTTGAGGTTCGGGCAGACATCGAGGATGCGGCCGCCCAGCTCGCAGTTGACTTCCATTGTGTGCATCGGATAGTTTTTGTTCGCACGGCGTGCGCATACCTTAAAGGTTTTCTCCTCGGTCGGGTACAGCTCTTTCACGTAGGAAACCACTGCCTCTGCCAGATCTTCAAAGCCGGTGTCCTCTAAAATGACAACCGGGCAGATCTCGGCGATACCGAAAACTCTTGTCAGCGCATCGACAGCGCCCTCGTAATCAAAGTCTCCTTCGGTGTTGACATAGATTCGTCCCATCTCACGGGTGACCTGGAAATTTCCGTCTACCGGGGCAAGCGCGTGCTCCATCTGTACGCAGAGCGCTTTCTCGAACAGATGACGGTTCTTTCCTTTAATGCCGATCTCGGCATATTTTACCAGAAATGCTTTGTACATCATCGTTTTTTATTCTCCTTTTTTCTCAGCCAGATCACGGAAGAACAGAGGATATTCCTCAGAAAATTTCTTCAGGATCAGGTCAGATACCTGACGCATCTGCGGATGTGCGGCGTTGGCGCTTCGAAGCCGGATAAAGTGGCGCCACTCTCTTAAGTTCATGGTCATGACGATCTCGGTTTTCAGGGAGTTCGGAAGAATGCTTCTTGCCTCCTCCGGCTTTGCTCCGAGTTCGAGCATCTGGAAGTAATACTGCTCTGCAGCTTCCATTGCTTTCTGCCATACCTCGTATTTTTTACGGTCGTTCTCGTCGTCCAGATCATAGGAAAATCCGGTTGCCAGATCGATACAGGTGATCTGGTTTCCAAATTTATCTTTCGAATAGTTGCAGTAGCGGGTGCTCTCCTGGCTGTAGCTTGCGATACGGTGGCGGACGATCTCATGGGTCACGCCGCGGTCGCACGTTACTTTTACGGTGATGGAGCCGTGCTCAATGACGGATTCATGACCGCGTTTGATGATGCCTGCGATGAATTTCTCTGCAGTGCCTTCTCCAATGCGCTCCTCGCTCTTGTAGCAGACTCTTCCGATTTTCTCGATCCGGCGCAGCATATCCTCGTAGGATTCGGTGCTCAGGATTTTAATTTCCGGCTGTATTGTAATCATAATTTTCCTCTTTCTATTATTTCCTGGTAAATCTGCGCAGCATCGGCAGTACCTCGCGCAGCGTATCCAGGGTGTAATCAATCTGTTCCAGTGTCGTAAATTCGCTGAAGCTGAACCGCACGGCAGACTCCATCTCGGCTTTCGATGCGCCGATGGCAGTCAGCGTCGGGCTTCCGGCTCTCTTGTGTGATGAGCAGGCGCTTCCGGCGGAAACGTAGATCTGGCGGTCCTCCATCGTGTGCAGCAGCACTTCACTGCGCACATTTAAGAATGATGCATTGACAATCTGCGGCGCACCCTCTTCTTCCGGCATGCCATGGATGACCACATCGTCCAGCTCCCGTAAGCCTTCGATCAGACGGTGTTTGCAGGCACGCATCTGCGCGGTCTGCTCGTCAAAATGCCTGTAAACGATCTCAGCGGATTTCGCAAGGCCTGCGATGCCCGGCACATTGTCGGTTCCGGAACGCATGCCGTTCTGCTGGCCGCCGCCTAAGATCAGCGGACGGATTTTTACTTTCTCATCAATATATAAAAAGCCGCTTCCCTTCGGTCCGTGGATCTTGTGGCCGCTCACGGAGAGCATGTCGATGCCCATCCGTTTCGGATAAATCCGGTATTTGCCGAACGCCTGGATCGCATCGACATGAAAATACGTTTTCGGATTTTTCGCCTTGATTCTGCGTCCGATCTCCCCGATTGGCTCAACAGAACCGATCTCATTGTTGACATACATAATCGAAACGAGAATCGTCTCCGGCGTGATCGCTTCTTCGAGTTCGTTCACATCCACAAGGCCTTCTTTATTTACCGGCAGGCGCGTAATACGGAATCCCTGCTCCTCCAGAAATGCCAGCGGTGCCGACACGGCCGGGTGCTCGATCGCGCTTGTGATGATGTGGTTTCCCGTTCTCTTATTTGCCATTGCTGTTCCGACGAGCGCCCAGTTGTCGGACTCTGTGCCACCGGAGGTAAAGAAAATTTCTTTTTCTTTGACTTTCAGAATCTTTGCCAGCGTTTCCTGGGCGGTTCTGATATATTGTTCTGCTTCTACCCCTTTTTGATGCATCGCAGACGGATTTCCATAATGATTTACCATCAGATCACAGACGAGATCTGCGGTTTCCTGATAAACACAGGTGGTTGCGGAATTGTCCAGATATGCTTCCATTATCTTGTTCGTTCCCTTCCTTCTAAAAGATACACCAGAATGGAAAGCACGGTCATTCCGGCCGTTTCCGTGCGCAGAATGCGCTTTCCGAGCGTAATCGGCTCTACCTTTTCCTTCATGGCCATTTCCACTTCCGCTTCGTCGATGCCGCCCTCCGGTCCGATCAGGATCGCAATAGATTCACCCGGTTCAATGGATTCCAGAATTTTTCTCGTTCCTTCCATCCCCTCTGCGTTCTCATACGGCATCAGGCGAACGTCTGATTCTGCCATCATTGCAAGCGCCTGCTGAAATGTAACAGGCATGTGTACCGTCGGAATCTGCATCCGTTTGGACTGCTTTGCCGCACCAAGTGCGATCGTCTGCCAACGCTCTGCTTTCTTTTCCGCCTTTTTCCGGTCCAGCTTCACAACGCAGCGTTTCATCTCCACCGGAACAATTTCCGTCGCACCAAGTTCCACTGCTTTTTGGATGATCAGTTCCATTTTGTCACCTTTTGGCAGACCCTGAAACAGTACAATTCCGGACGGGAGTTCTCTGTCTGCTGCTGTGACTTCTTCTACTGCGGCAAGAACCTCCCCTTCCGGGAAATCCGAAACGGCACAATGATATTCCTTTTCGCCTCCGGTACTGACCAGTATTTTTTCGCCCGGCCGCATGCGGAGCACATTTTTGATGTGATTAACGTCACTGCCCGTGATGTGGACAGTGCCGTCATAAATCTGACTTTCTTCTACAAAAAAACGGTACATGAATCTGTTCTCTTTCTCTTCTGGTGTTTCGCTTTTCTTAATTTACATCGGTTTTCTTGCTGTAACAGAAACCCATTCGCCCTGATGTGTAACTTCAACCACTTCAAGTCCCGCTGCAACGACTGCCTCTTTGACAACTTCCTCTTTCACATCGAGAATGCCGGATGTGATATAAACAGCGCCCGGCTTCATCTGGTGTACGATTACCGGCGTCAGCGGAACGAGAACATCTGCAAGAATATTGGCGGTAACGATATCGTATTTTTCGTATCCGACTCTGTCCTGTACTTCTTTGTCATCAATGATATTTCCGATCATCATATCAAAAGCTTCTACCGGAATTCCATTAACTTCTTTGTTTTCCTCAACCGCAGGAACCGCACACGGATCGAGGTCTGTTCCGACCGCATGACGCGCACCAAGCTTCAGTGCAATAATCGAAAGAATACCGCTTCCGGTTCCGACATCAAGCAGCTCGGTATCCTTTGTCACATATTTCTTTAACTGACGGATGCAAAGCTGTGTTGTCTCATGCATACCCGTTCCAAAGGCTGTGCCCGGATCGATATGGATGATCATTTTATCCCGGTCTTCCGGCTTTACTTCCTCCCAGGACGGGATGATCAGAATGTCGTCCACATAGAACTGTTTGAAATACTGTTTCCAGTTGTTGATCCAGTCCTTGTCCTCTGTCTCAGACTCTGTGATGGTGCACTCTCCAAGGTCCAGGAACTCCTGCATTTCTGCAAGTGCCGCGCGGACATCTGCAAGAACCTTCTCCTTGTCCTCATCCACATCGAGGTAAAAATTCAGATAGGCAATGCCGTCGTCATCCGGAATATCCGGCATGATATCCACGAACATCTGCTGTTTGTCGCTCTCGGTCAAAGGCTGTTTGTCCTGAATTTCCACGCCTTCGATTCCCACATCGGCCAGAGTGGAGATCACAATGTCTTCCACTTCCGATCTTGTTTTTAATGTAAATTTATTCCATTTCATTGTTTAAACTCCTTTTTGCGCTTCTCTTTTCCATACGTGCAAAGAAAACCACGTTTATCATACACGATATCGTTCCTGTTGTAAATGTTATTTTCGGCTTTTACGGCCCGTCTCAATCCGAAATCTTTGTCAGAAAGCCATCTTTTTTCGCCTTCTGATAACGCCATACCAGCCCGAGTGTGGATAAAATGCGAACCCCAAGATCTATCAGATTGAACCGGTACAGTGCCGTAAGGTCTGCCCCAAGTGCCGTATACAGACGGACACCGAGCAGCGGCAGAACACTGTTGGTCAGCGTTGTAATCATCGTAAAGAGGCTGATCAAAAGCGAACGGTTCTTTTCCGGCGCGGCATTTAAGAGAATCTGTATCGTACAAAGTGCAACGGCACACTGCGGAGCATTCAGAACCGTCATCAAAACAATAAAAGCAACCCCGCGGTACGCCAGGGGCAGATGAGGAGCCAGAATCATGATAACCGGGCAGAAGCAAAGACCGATCCCGGCGAAAATCAGTGCAAAATCCGGCGATTTTTTCCGGACAACCTTCGCGATCATTCCAACTGCCGCAAGCTGACCGATATTGAAAACACCGTTGCAGATGGAAAGTGTCATCTCCGACATTTTACAGTATTTGACCTGTCCTAAATACCACATGCTCCAGTCAAGCTGCCAGGTGATATAGAAAAAGACCACCGGCACGAAAAACCAGCGCAGTGCTTTATTTTTTCCCACACTTGTGATCGCCTCCAGCAGGTCAGAAACAGAAAAACGTGAGGATGCATTTCCCGCTTCTGCCGAAGCTTTGCCCTCCTCCTGCTGTTTCACCGGAATTTTTTTGATTGCAGCGGCCTGCAACAGAACACAGACAGCAGACAAATAAAAGAAGCTTCGGAGTACCAGAAGCTTTCCATCGGCCGTGTGGCATCTTCCCATCAGAATCCCGCAGATCACCGGTGCAAAAATGCCAATCACAAACATGAACTGATTCCGAAAGGCATAGACATCATTTCGCTGCCGCAGCGAAACCGCAGCACCGAACATCGCCTGCCACTGCGCATTGTAGATGGCAAGTGCACCCGCAGTAAATGCCAGCGATACAAAAAACAGATCCATACGTCTCTCGCCGAGTACCGGTACACTGCCAAGAAATGCATAACCGGCACACATCATAAGAAGCGTAAGCAGCGGTATCGTCTTTGTCGACTTCAGATGATCCGCCAGAATTCCAAGCGGCAGCAATGCTGCACACGCTACAATGTTCGGCACCATCTGGATAATGCCGATCTGACTGTCGGTTGCACCCATGTTTGTCGCATACAGATTCAGACCGAAACCGTTAATCGATGTGATATATTGCAGAAATACACCCTCGACGGCAAACAGCAGCATGATCTGCGCAGATGGCGGCATCTTTTTTGCCCGGTAAAACAGACTCTTTTTCATTGCTTCATCCCCCATGCCTTCTTTTGTCATCTTCACGTTCCTGCCCCCTGCCGGATACGTAAAGATTCTGCTTTCATAATGGCAATTGCATGTTCAAATGTCAACAGAAATACCCGGATCCAATGTGAGAATTTTAACGGCATTTTCTGTCAATATTCACAAAAGAAAAAAGGGCATTCTCCCTGTTGAATGCATGGGTTTGGCATAAGAAAAAGGAGCCCCCGTTTTACCTGGGGCTCCGCCTATTGGAAATGTTTATAGCAATCTCAGAAACCAAATTCATCTCCCACCGCAGAACGTGTCTTCTTGCCGGAAGAGGATAAAAAAATTCAGAACTGCTTTTTGCGTTATTTTCGGGGTTTGCTATCAGAATTCGATCTCGCGCAGATATCTGTGCAGCGCATCCTGCCAGGTCGGCAGTTTCTCGAATCCGTTCTCGGTCAGTTTCTCTTTGCTCATGCGGCTGTTGGACGGACGTTTTGCTTTTGCCGGGTACTGGTCAGAGCTTACCGGTGATACACTTACTTTTCCGTAAGCCGGATCGATCTCAGCGGCCTGTTTGAAAATCTCGCAGGCGAACTCATACCAGGAGCAGAGTCCCTCGTTTGTTGCATGGTAGCGGCCGTAGTTCTCTTTCTCTGCCATGTCAACAAGCAGGCGGGACAGGTCGTAGGTGTAGGTCGGGCTTCCTACCTGATCATCTACAACAGTCAGATGATCGTGTGTCTTTCCAAGGTTCAGCATGGTCTTGATGAAGTTCTTTCCGTTCACGCCGAATACCCATGCGATGCGGACGATGTAGAATTTTTTCACCCATTTCTCTACCGCGAGCTCTCCCTCGTATTTCGTCTGGCCGTATACGTTCAGCGGATGACGCTCATCATCCGGCTCCCACGGGCGGGTACCCTGGCCGTCGAATACGTAGTCGGTGGAGATGTAGATCATTTTGCAGTCAAGGTCATGGCAGACTTTTGCGATGTTCTCGGTTCCGACTGCATTGACCTGATGTACTTTTTCTTTTTTGTCATCATCCTCAGCAAGGTCTACAGCGGTCCATGCTGCACAGTGGATTACGACATCCGGATTTGCTTCGGTAATGACTTTTCTTACGCTTTCTGCATCGGTGATATCCATTTCTTCAATATCAACGCCGATTCCTTCATGACCGCGTTTTGCAAGTTCATTCATGACGTCATGGCCGAGCTGGCCTTTTACACCTGTTACAAATACTCTCATAATGGTTCTCCTTTTTTCTGATTTTGTTATCGTTATGTTTTGTCTGTCTCTTGTTTTTCAGTCTGATTTTCTGTTTGTACCATGAGTATAAAGGATGACGTTATGTCATGGTCAAGCACTTTTTTCAAAAACTGCCCCGGATTTTTCTTCCGGGGCAGTTTTCTTCAACGCTGTTCGCTTTTATTTGTCGATATATTTTCCGTTCATCACATCCATCAAGTACTGGCCGTACTGGTTTTTCTTCAGTGGCTCGATGTCGGTCAGAAGCTGGTCTTTGCCGATCCAGCCGTTCAGGTAACCGATCTCCTCGAGGCACGCAATCTTGCGGTGCTGATGCGTCTCGATGGTTTTTACGAAGTTGGTTGCCTCTACCAGACTCTCATGTGTACCGGTATCCAGCCAGGTGAAGCCCTGTCCGAGAAGCTCAACGTTCAGGCTGCCGTCTTCCAGATAGATCCGGTTCAGGTCGGTGATCTCAAGCTCTCCGCGCGGTGACGGTTTCAGGTTTTTTGCATACTCTACGACTTTGTTGTCATAAAAGTACAGACCTGTAACGCAATAGTTTGATTTCGGTTTCTCCGGTTTCTCTTCGATGGAGATGGCTTTTCCCTCGGAGTCAAATTCTACGATCCCGAAACGCTCCGGATCATCTACATAATAGCCGAATACGGTTGCGCCTTTTCCGGTCTCAGCGTTTTCTACTGCTGCTTTCAGGCGTTTGTTCAGACCGTGTCCGAAGAAGATGTTGTCGCCGAGCACCATGGCAACGGAATCATCCCCGATGAACTCCTCGCCGATGATGAAGGCCTGTGCCAGTCCGTCCGGGCTTGGCTGTACCTTGTAGGAAAGCTGTACACCGAACTGATGGCCGTCACCGAGCAGTGCCTCGAAACGCGGGGTGTCCTGCGGGGTGGAGATGATCAGGATGTCGCGGATGCCTGCATTCATAAGAACAGACAGCGGATAATAGATCATCGGCTTGTCATAGATCGGGAGAAGCTGTTTCGATGTTACCATAGTTAACGGATAAAGACGTGTGCCGGAACCTCCGGCAAGTACGATACCTTTCATAATTCGTTACTCCTTTTTCGTATATGATACCTCTAGTATAACCTCATTCCCGGAAACGCGTCAACCCGTATCGTAACGTAACCGTTACTGTTCACTCAGCAGTGAAACACTTGCTGTTTCGCTGCGTAAGAACATGTTTCAGGTGTGAGCAACCCTCCTTTTGCGAAGCAAAACTTTAAATGAAGGTTGCGAATGTTACAGTTCGCTGGGCACCAGTGAACTGTAACACGTAACGGTGTGTGATAACTTTGTGACGTTTCTGTTATCAGCAGCTGTATTTCGTCAGTTTCTGGCGGGAATAGATCGAGCTGTTGCGGTTGAATACGTAGGCCGCGGTGCAGACAATAAAGAAATATGGCAGATAATCGTAGCCAAAAATCTCGCCGCCAATGAAAATAGCCGCCAGTAAGGTGTTGGTTCCGCCGCCAAAAACCGCCGCATAGCCAAGCGCCGCGGAAAGCTCCACCGGAATACCGAACAGATTGCCAAGGACTGCTCCCAGGGTTGCTCCGATGGTAAACAGCGGTGTTACCTCGCCGCCCTGAAACCCGGCGGACAGCGTCAGAATTGTCAGGATAAATTTCAGCGCCCAGTCATATGCATATACCTTTTCCCCATGAAATACCGCTTCCACCAGATTCGTTCCAAAGCCGCAATACCGTCCGCGGTACAGAAGCAGGAACAGAATGCTAAGGATAACACCGATGGAGAAAACACGTACCAGCGGATTTTTGATTTTTTCGCCGAGATATTTTTTCGTGTGCTTTAAGCACCAGGCGAAGAGGCCGCCTGTGATTCCAAAAATAATACCAAGTGTAATCAGACGCACCAGCAGGAACGGTGTCAGGCTTTCGCTGATGTGGACAGCCAGATTTTCTTTGCGGATTCCAAGCAGGGAAGCTACAGCGCTCGCAGAGAAAGATGCGGTAAACGCCGGAAGCAGTGCCTCGTACCGCATTTCACCCGCAGCGAGCACCTCTACCGCAAAGATCACAGCTGCAATCGGCGTTCCGAACATGCCCGCAAAGCCGGCGGCCATACCGGTTACCAGAAAGATACCGGGCGCGTTTTTAAACGGTAATTTTTTGCCGGCAAAATAGGAAAACACAGCACCGATCTGAACGGCAACGCCCTCGCGGCCGGCACTTCCACCGAACAGATGCGTCAACGCCGTTGAGAGCATTGACAGCGGAATCATGCGAAGCGGAAGCTCTGTCTCCTCCTCATACGCTACATCAAAAATCAGACTCATGCCTCCTTTTCCCCTGCCACCGAATTTCTGATTGACTGCCACGATCACAAGACCTGCCATAGCGAGAAACGGCAGACACCAGAAAAGATGTGCCACGCGAACAGCCGTGACTTTCAAAAGCAGACGGCAGAACAGCGCCTCAATCAGACCGACTGCCGCACCGAGCGGAACGCCGGTCACACCGAGCAGCAGCAGGGCGCCGTAGGTGCGAAGGGATTTCTTCAGTTCTTCTTTCATTCTCTTTCTCTCCTTTTCGAATTCTGCTGTTATCATATCACGAAGCGGACAGATTGTGAACTATGGATACCTTTTCCTCCATACTCTTTGCCAGTGCATCGGCAAATTTTTCCTGCATCCGGATTACTTCTTTCATCTCCTGCTCCGTAAACTGCGCCGCAGCTTCCTCCTCGGACTGAAACAGCGGAAGAACCAGCTCTCTCGCATACTGTTTTCCCGTTTCAGTCAGACTGATGATTTTTTCCCGCCGGTTTGCCGGATTGACTTCCATTTCGATATATCCTGTTTTCGTTTTTAGTCCGTTTTCGTACTTTTTGTTTTAGTGTTTTTTTCTTCCTTTGTCAAGATTTCCAAAAGCCTCTTTTTTCCGTATATTTTCCGGCATTTTTCAAATACTAGCAACTGTCCAGACACTGTTAGGGAAAGGAGATTTTGAAGATGAGAAAAATCAGAAGAGTGTGTATGACGCTGGCATTGGCGGTATTACTGGCCGGGATGACGGCCTGTGGAAACAACACCACGAATGACACCGGAAATGGCAATACCAACACGGAGAGTGACATGGGACAGACGGATAACAGAAACGATGTCCATACGACAGAGATGCCGTCAAACGACAATGTAAATGATGTGACGGAGGGCACCGATGGGAATGCCAACGGTACGAACGGTACAAATACCGGGGATAGAAATACCCTTGGAGATGATGTCGGCGACGCCGCTGAAGATGTGACCCGTGGTGTCGGTGAGGGCGTTGAGGATGTCGGCCGCGCGGTGGACGATGTGGTAAGCGGCGGCGACAATGAGACGCAGAATCCGCAGGAAAACGGAGCAACTACACAGAATGGAGCGGGGATGGCACAGTAAATATGCACTTCTGCTGCTCCCGTATCTAAAAAACTTCCCTTGGCGAACGATATATGCAGGTTCGCCGGGAAGTTTTTTTACTGCCAGGCACATCAGCACCTGGTTTGATCCGTCACTTTTGATTTTTTCTTTTACAGACCGCATCTGAATTTTCTGCCCTTCGCGCCAAGAATGCTGGCCATCTGATCGCCCCACGCTGCACGCTCTGCATAAATATCAACCCGTTCCAGATCTCCGCTCCGGTCCACAAAAGCAGGGAACAGAAATCCACAGATAGGATTTCCCGGCTCGTATTCTCCAACCAGCGGGCAGACAGCGCAGATCAGATAGGGGAACATCTCCTCGGATTCCCCCAGGCGCTCTTTATCGGAAGCCTTTGCAGGAATATCATACCGGTCATAAAACATGTAAATGGCATAAGCCCCGTGAATCTGCAATCCTTCGATCAGGATATCATAGAACGTTTCCAACAGCGCATCGTTCTTCAGTCCGCATTCCCGCAGCGCCATCAGCATCTGCCAGATACTGCCCGGCCCCTGGGATGTTTCCGGAAAACGGTATTCCCGCAGCTTCTCATTCGATTCCGCAAACGGAATTTTCTTGGCAATCGCCAGATTCCTGGCCTTTTCCGAACCGGACAGTTTCAGAAAATGAATGTTGAAACTGCCGTCATACTCCCCATCCGAATCCGTATAGCAACCCGCCATCCGCACAAACGAAGTCCGCGCCGGCGTCATCCTCCTCGTCAGCTCCAGCATGTCTTCCCGATTAATCATACATTCCCTCCGACAGTAAAGATATTCGAAACTCTCTGCCTTTGATCTTATCATAACATGCTTTTTCTGTCAGCAGGTTTTTAAATTGCGTTCTTTCTCTCCATCTGATAAAATCGAAACAGTATCTCGCATTTTATAATTTTGATATAGAGAGATGTTGGGACAAAACACCTTTTGACTCAATATCACAGAAAGGACGACACATGAAATTAGCAGTAATCAGTGATCTTCACGGGAATTATTATGCGCTCGCAAAGGTGCTGGCATTTCTTCGCAGTCAGGAGATCGACGGTATCATCGGGCTGGGAGATTTTGTAACAGACGGGCCTTTTCCGCAACGGATGATGAGAGTGCTTCGCGAAATGCAGGAGGAGTTTCCCTGCTATCTGGTGCGGGGAAACAGGGAAGAATATCTGCTGGAAAATCTCCGGCATCCGCAGAACTGGAAGGCAGGTTCCTCGACAAGCGGACTTTTGGATTATACGTTTCGGAATCTTACCGGACAGGATCTGGAATTTTTCGAACAGCTGCCGACAGACGGAGTTCTGATCGGAAAAATGCATGAGTCAGGCCGGCTGATTCCTGTTTTTGTTCCGCAGGAAGAAATCATACCGGATACCTGCCGCGAATCTCTCTTCCCGGCACTTCGTCTCTGTCACGGCGCGCCCGGAGAACTCCGTGGGAATTTCGGTCTGCATCCGGAGCTTTTGCTGTCCCATCTGGAAAATCTCGATGCCGCAATCCTGCTCGGCGGGCACAGCCACAAGCAGGAGCAAAGAGAATATGCCGGAAAAACATACCTGAATCCCGGTTCCCTTGGGCTTGCGCTTGATGGAGTCGGCGGCCATGCCCATTTCGCGATTCTGACGCTGGAAAACAGCACATGGCAGATCGAATGTTTTCAGATTCCCTACGATCTCGAAGGCTACCTCGCCGAATTCGACCGCGCCGGGCTGGAAACGCATGGCAGTGTCCTTGCCCGTTCCTTAAAACGGACATTGACCTGCGGCGTGAATTATTTTTATCTCACCGTAAAACGAGTGCGTGAACTCGCCGATGCACTGGCACTGACCGATCTGGACGAAGAGGTCTGGAAAAAGGCGGAACAGGAACTGAAATAACCGTCCATTCAAAAGACGGCAGGCTGTGTACTCACACACAGCCTGCCGTCTGTTTCTATTCCCTAACTTCTATTTTTCTTTTCGAAACACAACCGTCTCAAATCTTCTGACCACTCCATCATACTCTCCCGTCATCGGCTGGTATGTTTCCGTATCCATCGGAAATGCAGCCGGTTCAGCTCCGTAGTTCTGTACAAACAGATACTTGTATTTCTCATCCTCCCTTGTTGCAACATCGAGCCCTTCCGGGATTTCGGCTGCCGCGCGTTCCAGGCCTTTTTCTTCTGCCAATTTCCGGCAGAAGTCATCGTAAAATGCCTGTTCAAAATCTGCGCAGACATAATACGCCTCGCCCTCTCCAAATACATTTTTCGTCAGTGCCGGATATCCCGCATAGAAATCGTCACGGTATGCCAGCAGCGTTTCGGCACCGTTCGTTTTTACCAGGTCGCAGAAATTTCGGATTTCATATGTCTTTCCTTCTCCCACACCCGCATTCACATCCTGATCATACAATGCGTCCAGCTCGGTGCTCCGCAGGCCGAATACATCCATCAGTCCGTGCGGGGTTCCGCCGAGGAAACAGAGGTCGTTTTCATCCACAACTCCCGACCAGTATGTCATCACAAAGGTGCCGCCGTCTGCCACGAAATTCCGGATTTTTTCCTCAATTCCGGCCCGAAACAGATACAGCATCGGTGCAAAGACAATCCGGTAGCCGGAAAGACTCTCCTCCATGTCAAGGAAATCCACATTCACACCCAGTTTCCGAAGACCGCCATATACTTTCTTCACGGTATTCATGTAATGCAGTCCCATATTCCGTGGTCCCTGCGCATCCTCCATGGCCCAGCGGCTTTCGCAGTCATGCAAAATTGCAGCCTGTGCCTTCGTCGTGCTTCCCGCAATCTGCGCCAGATCCAAAAGCGCCTCGCCCGTCTCTGTCACCTCACGGAACACGCGCGTATCCTTTCCGCCGTAGTGGTCAATGACCGCCCCGTGGAACTTCTCGCTCGCACCGCGGCTCTGGCGGATCTGGAAATACTGGACACTGTCGGAACCATGCGCCACTGCCTGCAGCGATGCCGCCTTTAAAAGCCCAGGCCGTTTCAGCTTGCTGACACTCTGCCAGTTCGTGCTTGTCGGGCAGGACTCCATCAGAAGGAACGGTTTTTTCATCAAACTCCGCATAAAATCGTGCTGCAGTGCCGCATCAAGCGCAGTCACCTCTTCTGCTTCCTTGTGCCAGGTCGGATAATTATCCCATGACACCACATCAATCAGATCCTTGAACTTATGATAATTCAGTCCCTGGAAATCATACATCATGTTGATTGTCACCGGAAGTTCGGAACCGCCCGCGCGGATCGCTGCTTTTTCCCAGGCAACAAAGTCTGCTGTCTGATCTGTCACAAACCGTTTCCAGTCAAGATTCAGTCCGTGAAGCCCCATCTCACCCTTTGGGGACGGACTCTCAATCTGCTCAAAATTCTGATACGAATGGCTCCAGAACGTTGTATTCCACGACATATTCAATGCATCAATCGTCTCATATTTTTTCTTCAGCCACCCCTGAAATGCCTTCTGGCAGAGCGGGCAATGGCATTCTCCACTCAGTTCATTCGAAATGTGCCACATTTTTACCGCCGGGTGCTTTCCAAACTTCTCGCTCAGCAGGCGATCAATTTTCCCCACCTTTTCCCGGTAAACCGGCGAAGTATAACAGTGATTATGGCGTCCGCCGAACAGATTTTTCGTGCGGTCCGCGTTTACGCGCAGTACCTCCGGGTATTTGTCTGCAAGCCACTTCGGGCGTGCTGCAGACGGTGTCGAGAGAATTACTGAAATCTCATTCTTATACAGCTGATCCATGATCTTTTCCAGCCATTCCAGGTGGTATACACCCTCCTCCGGCTCGAGCACAGACCAGGAAAAGACACCAAGCGTCACCTCGTTGATATGCGCCTCCTTCATATATTCGATATCCTGCTCCAGAATTTCCGGCATCGCAAGCCACTGCTCCGGGTTATAATCCCCTCCATAGATAAATCCACTCTGGTTCATGTTCGTTTTCCTTTCTCTGTTCATCGAAATATCGTCTCCACGTGCAGCTTCTCAATTTTGCAGGCACATCCATCCGCTGCATCCGGCTGCTTTTCCAGAAAAATCGGATCACCCGGATGCAGAGGATAGACAACGAGTTTCAGTTTCTCCGGAAACTCAAAATAGCCAAGGCTTAACAGGGCCTCCTGACCGGTATAGAAATAATCGTTGATTTTCTCTTCCCCATCAAACACTTCCATACGGTTTCCGTACCAGGTCAGAAAAGCAAACGCATCGTGATAATTTTTTTCGCCCGGATAAGCAAGCTTCAGTTCGTATACTGCTTTCTCTTTATCCTGCTCTTTGCAGACAAGCTCTGCCTCCGGCTCCTGTGCTTTGTAAATACGCTCATACAGCGTAAAGTTTCCTCTTTTTCCACACTCTTTGAAATCCACAATGCCTTTTTCCACTGCCGGATACACAGCGATCATGGTTTTTCCACTGCCTGTCACAACAAGCTCACCGTTTTCTTCCCAGACATAATTTTCGGAAAGAACGAGATAATCCTGATCCAGATGCACCTTCCATGCATTCAGCGCCTCCTGCCGGGAAATCAGGCAGAGTTCTGCGCGCGCATCGCCCTCCCACTGAATCTGCGGGTCGAGATCACCGTAAAATACGAACGCATCTCCCTTTTTCGTATGTAAAACGCAGAGCGGTGTGGCAAGTGCCGTGTGAAGAACCGCATCGTTTAGTTTCATATTGTACGGAAAAAATCCATACATTCCCTCTTTCAGGTCAAATGCCGGAAATCCCACGCTCGCCTTTCCATCCAGGAGTCCCTCCAGTTTCACCTGTGGATGATCATCCATCTTCCATCTTCTCTGGTAATTGTTAAAAAAGACGTATCCATGGTCCGCATCGTGACGGCACGCTGTCCGAACAGTGTGCATATCTCCCGGCAGAATCCTTATCGTTGGAATTTCAGACCGAAGTGAGGCCATATCCTCGCCAAAATCATTCAAAAACAGCGCCAGCAGCTTGATCTCCCGATAGCTGTCCGAGATTGTTCCGTACTGCCGGATCGGCGCGTTGAAATCGTAATTGATCTCCGGCAGGTCGTTCAGATATCCTGTCGCGCGGCTCTCCTGCAGGGTGGACAGTTTTCCCTTCGGATTGCTGCCGCCGTGGTACATATAGTAGCCGAGCAGCCCTGCTCCACTTCCCATTTTTACGGTAGACATCGCTCCGACATCGCATCCCTTCGCCACCGGTCTTCTGTGCATGGTAACCTGAAGCCCGCCTCCAAGTTCTGCCGTCAAAAACGGAAAATCCTCCTCGTTGTAACTGTTTGCATTTTCCACATGATGATCACACGCAATCAGTGCATCGTTCCTTGTGTGGCTGAACACAAAGTTTGCGTTCGGCTCAATCTCGCACGTTCTCTGATCCCATGGTGCTTCACAGTAGCCGCCCATGACCGGAAGCAGATCGCCGATGCAGGCTCCGCCCCAACCGGTCGCCGTGTACAGCGGCACATCAAAGCCAATTTCCTTTGCCATTGCTGTCAATGTGCGGATATGCGCCTCGCCCTCCGGTCCCTGCAGACCGCCGACGTGGCCGTACTCATTCTCGATCTGAATACCGATCACCGGACCGCCGTCCTTTTCCATGCATCCATCGACCTGCGCATAAACCTTTTTCCAGAACCGTCTGACATAGCCAAGATATTCCTCGTTGTTACAGCGGATCGCCATGCCCTCTTTCTCTCTCTCGATGATCCAGTCCGGGAATCCGCCGTTCCGCACTTCCCCGTGCACAAACGGTCCGATACGCAAGAATACCGACAGTCCGACTTTCCGGCACAGTCTTACAAACGTTCCGATATCCCGGCATCCTTCAAAATCAAACACATTTTCCTCTTCCTCGTGGTGAATCCAGATCACATAGGCCGAGACGACAGAAACTCCGCCCGCCTTTATTTTGCGCAGTGATTCCTCCCACCACTCTTTGCGGTACCGACTGTAATGCATTTCGCCCATCACCGGAAACCACGGTTTTCCATTTTTAATCAGATAATCCCTGCAATAGCTGTACTCTGCTCTCATCGTCTTATTGTCCCTCTCTTTTTACTGTCTGCAGACAGAAATTCCGCATCATGCCGTACATCGGCGGCGATGAAATTCGGATTCCGGCAGTGACTTCCTGCGGTTTTCTGATTTCGCATGTCACTTTGTAGCCGGTCCATGCATGTTCTGTCGGATGAATCACAGTCTCTTCTTTTCCCTCTTCCGTATTGAGGAACAGCCGCACATCCACATTTGTTGTATCGGTTCCCTGAAAGGCAACAGATAATGTATACGTTCCTGCCTCCTGTACCTTTACCGTCTGGCAGATCGAAAACGTAAAGTTTTTCGGTGCTTCTACGCGTACCGCATTCACCGGCGGAGCTGGGAACGGATCGACAAACTCCGGAAACAGCTGTACTGCAACGGCATCCTCGGATTTTTCTACGTTCCAGCGCGCCAGGCCGTCTTCCCAGCCGACATCGAGCAACAGATTCTCCGCCTCCGGCAGCTCTTCCACCACGCAGATCTTCGCATGTGCAGCAAACGGAACACCTTCCACATTTCCTGTCACATCATATTCGCCTGTCACGCGTGTGTCCGGCACTTCGTTCCAGTTTACCCGCCGCTGCTCCACCATTCCGTCATACAGCAAAACCGGGAGCATCTCCGGCAGACCGCATGCTTCGTCTTTTACTACGGTCATTGGCTCCGGCTCGTAAATCTTGGCCGGTTTTTCCGGACAGGCATCATTCCGTGTAAACAGGAAAGAACGAATGCCCTCCATGATGGTTCCCTTCTCCTCCAGCAGACCCATATTTTCCGACCAGCCGCCCTCACCGTCTTTCGGAACACAGATCGGTTCCCAGTAATAGATACCCTGCCCCATTTCATCCGGCAGCGAAGCAACGATATTGGCAACCAGATCCAGCACCTGCTTCTGTCCGGCAGGCGTCGCCGGAAATCCTGCGATTTTTTCCTGCTGTTCATCGATAAACCCATGCGCACTCTTTCTCCATGCATGCGCCGTCTCAACGACCATAATCGGCTTTTTGCAATCCTGGATCAGCTTCGTCATTGTCTCTTTCAGATCCGTGAAAGTGCCGTGCCAGAATGGATAATAGGAAAGTCCGATCAGGTCAAAATCCTCGAGTCCTGCCTCAAAGGAACAGTCAAACCACTCTTTCAGATAGAAATACCGTCCGCCCTGGTCGAGATGGATCATAACCTGCATCTCATCTTTTCCGGCTGCAGCCCGCGCACCGCGGATTCCGGCATTTACAAGCTGTACCATTTTTGTATAATCCGGCAGCTCTCCGTCCGGAAACAGAAGGCCGCTTCGGATCTCATTTCCGATCTGAACAATATCCGGCAGAACGTCCTCCTCTTTTAATGCCGTCAGCGTATCTCTTGTATAAGAAAAAACAGCCTCTTTTAATTCTTTAAAGCTTAAGTTTTCCCAATCTTTCGGCTTTCTCTGCTGACCGGGATCCGCCCAGAAATCAGAATAATGGAAATCCAGCATAAAGCTCATGCCATGTGCCCGGATCCGTTTTGCCATCGCCAGTGTATGCGCATAGCTGCAGTATCCGCCGGACTCCCTGACATGCTCCGGCGCATTCCAAATACGGAGCCGTACGGAATTTACCCCGTATTTCTGAACGAGATCCAGCGGATCCATAACAGTTCCGTCAAAGTCCTTCACCTGTACTCCGGCATCTTCCAGCTCCGGTATAAAAGATAGATCCATTCCCTTCTGAAATTCCATTGTTCTGTCCTCCCTGCTACGTTAGTTTGTCGATTTTCGGAATAAAATGTCGTAATCCAGCATCGTCTTCTTCTCATAATTTTCCCCTCGGAGCCGCTGGATCAGCTGACGCACGGCTGTGCCTCCCATCTGGGATGCTGCCACACTGACTGCTGTAACTGCAGGGGAATAGCAGTCCAGATTGGTGCTGTTGTAGAGCGAAGCAATCGCGACGTCCTTGGGAATTCGATAGCCTTCCGCCTGGAGCCGGGACATCACCATCGTACAAATCTCGTCGTCGCCACAGATGATGCATTCCACTTTTTTGGATATAATATTTTCAATGATCGCATCCAGAAACTCCATACGGATCGAACCATTGTAGAAAAGCTGATCCTTCTCGGAAATTCCATTTTTAATCAGCGCCCGGCAGAAACCTTCGTGACGCTTGCGGTCTACGTTATAGCTCATATCCTTGACAAGAAACGCAAATCTGCGGAATCCCTTTCCGATCAGCAGCGTTGTCATTTTCTCTGCCGCACCCTCATTGTCGGTATCCACCTGGATAATGTTGTCATACCGGCATGTTCCCGTCAGTGCTGTCGGGAAATTTGCCTGACTTAAATACTGCAGCGCACGGTCATCCTCAAGCGCACGTGTCAGGAGCATACCATCCACCCGGTTCGACTCCACCAGCGACTGCAGCTCTGAAATATCATGCGCGTTGCTCGTCGTAATCAGCACATTGTACCCGAGCATCGATGCCGATTCGCAGACGCCGAGCAGACAGTTCTGGAAATAAACACCGCTTCCATAATAAACGTCTGAAGGCAGTACCACGCCGATGTTGTGCGTCACCGTTCGGGTCCGCGCCATCTCCTCCCGCTCTTCTCCCCGTTTTGCCACCTCGAGAATCCGGTTTCTGGTCTTCTCTCCGATTCTGCCCTTACCGGACAGTGCACGGGAAACGGTACTTTTTGATACCCCTATCTCTTTTGCAATTTCCTCCAGTGTCATAAAAATACCCTGTCACTTTCTGTTAAATTTGAAAAATTCCTATATTTTTATATTTAATACGAATGCTGTTAGAAATCAAGTCATCCCTCAAAGCTTTTTGAACCATCACTTGATCTCTAAAAGAAGGAACGGCCGCGCCGGAGCTTCTGGCAGACCAGCGCGTCCATTCCCTGTTTTATTTTACTGTTTTATTTTTCTTCTTTCTCCGCTACATACTCTGCTGCCTGACGGTTCATCTCATCCAGAATATCCTGGATTCCGGCGCTGTCCATAGCTGCGTTCATGGCATCGATGGAAGCGTCCACATCGTCAACGAGACCGTTGATCAGCGGGTTATAATAATTGTCGATGGCTGCCTCTACTGCTGCAAACTGTGTACTTACATTGCTGGAATCAAAGTTAAATCCGTCGTAAACATGATCTTCTTTGATGTTGTTGTTGAAGGCATCTTTGATGCTTTCATACTTGTCGTCCAGAGCCGTTCTGTTCTCAAGATATTCCTCTCTCTGGATGGTGCAGTTGTTCCATCCCCAGTTGCAGTTACTTGCTACACCATAGCCGCTCTCATCAATAACTTTGTACTGATCATCACCGACTGCTTCCCAGTGCTTTCCTTCGATACCGAGCATAGCCAGATCGTAAACATCCGGGTTGGTGTAGAATTCATTTAATACCATCATGGCTCTCTCTTTGTTTTTACTGTTTGCGTTGATGGCAACACCGTTGTTGATGTAAGAGTTTACTTTTTTCGACAGGTTTTTGTTCGGGTCTACCATCGTTACATTCCAATCCGGATGTTCCTCATTTGCCTGTTTTCCGTAGGTAAGACAGGTTCCGAGATTCCAGCTCATGCTTGCTGTTCTTCCGGTCAGAAGTCCGGTCTGTCTCTCATCGCTGCTGTTTAATACGTCGCTGGACCATGCTCCGGCGTCTACCAGGTCTTTCATCTCCTGGCAGTACTCACGGAACGCATCCCATTCACCGATGTACTGGAATTCAAGATCTTTCGGATCCTGGGTATGATACAGAATCAGCTCGCCGCCCTTCGGTGCTCCGCCCGTTGTGGAATAGCCCTGGGACTGGAAGAATGGATACCACGGTCCGCCCTGACTTGCATAGATACCGTCTGCTGCACATGCTTTGTAGAACTTCATCAGGTCATCCCAGGATGTAATATCATCCATACCGTATTTTTCCATCAGGTCACCGCGCACTGCCAGAACTTCCTGACCAAACTCGTTGGCATAGCTCGGAACCATGTAGATTTGTCCGTCAATCTTTGCCTGCTCCCATGCCATTTCCGGAACAACCTCCCAGATATCCGGTGCATACGTTTTGATAAAGTCCTCAGAAAGCGGTGCAAATCCGCCGAGGGAAACGGTCTGCTCGTAATGGCACCAGCTCGATGCGGTAAAGATCAGGTCAAAATCTTCCTGTGAGGAGAACAGCAGGGAATATTTCGTGTCATGCTCGCCCCAGGAAAGGAATTCTACGTTCAGAGAGCAGTTCAGCTTCTCTTCCAGAATCTCATTGATTTTGGCGTAAACCTCATCAAAATCCGGGGTACGGTCGCCGATCAGATACATCGTCAGATCGACATGCTCCGAAGTGTCTGCACTCAGGTTGTCTCCCGATGTGCCGGAAGCTGCGGAGCTGCTTTTGCTGTCGCCCGTGCTTCCCTTTCCGTTGCCGGAACCGCATCCTGCCAGCATGCCGGCTGCCATTGCGGATGCAAGTAATACAGATACCAGTTTTTTTGTGCTCTTTTTCATAAAGAACCTCCTTCATAAATATAATGTGTAATTCAAGCGGATATTCGCAATCCGCTTTGCTACTTGCTCATAACCGAATAACTGCTCCGCAGTTTATCAGAAAGATTCAGCCTTCCCCTCCGGGAAAATAATTTTAAACACAAAGAAAAAAATCACCATGGAAACTCCACCTGTAATAATTGTCACAAGCATGTTATAGACTGCCGGTGCCACATATGCAGATGCAACTGGCATCCACAGATTATTAAATCCATTACAAATCAGTGAAATTACCACCCATGCAACAAAATACCAGATTGCCTGATATACAGGATTTCCATGGCTTTTAAAAGTAATATTTCTCTGAAGTGGAAAATTGATACACTGTGCAAGAAATGACCCCAATTCATAACTGATAAAATAGCCAAGTCCACCACCGATCAATATATTTCCCGTTGCATCACGCAATACATTATACCCAAGCAAACTCCATGTAAATTTTACTCCAAACAGATTCATGGAAACCTTTGGCCACATAAATTCTGTACCAGCCAGACCAATTCCCAAAATCCCTGGTAAAAATGTAAATACAAGATACTGGAATACTGTCACGCCCATACTGAATATAACAAAATAGAATATCTGATAAAGCCATTTTGCAAAAGTAGCATGTTTCTCTTCAAAACATTTCCATATATTTTTTATATGATTCATCTGCACTTTCCTCCGGCTCCTTTTAATAATTTTTCATATTTCTTATTATTTCTTCTGTTTCTGAAATATCCGCCAACTACTTTTTTTACTCCAAGCATAAAGTGGCCATTCACAGCATCGACAATTCCATATACCATTTCCATACTGACGGCCCCGCCGGTCATCTTGGCAATCCCCCGAAACGGCATATTGTAAATAAAAAGAATATTCAGATCTGGCTTTCCCTGTGCCTCACTCTTCTTTTTCATTTTTGTGAGATATCTATATATCAGCCTTGCAAGTCGGCTTTTTGCATAATACATCTGACAAATTGCATCATTGATTTCCAGATTTCCACTCCATCTTCTGTTCGGTATCTCATGGCCAAGAAGTTCACGAAATTCCTCATCTGATATTTTCTGCACGATTCCTGTATAATAGTAAGGCATTTTTGCCGGATTATACGGATACCCTTTACTATTTCCTATTCTCTCAGTCATACCTGTTAAACGAATATCTGCAACACTGGCTCCTACCATAATCTGATAAGTTCCTGTTTCTATTTCCCACTGTCCCGTTTTTATATTCCAATAACGGAATGTCTTATCATCAAACGGAATCCTGAGCTGTCTGCTTTCTCCTGCCTTTAGATAAACTTTTGCAAAACCTTTCAGTTCTTTTTCCGGTCGGAACACGATTGCATTAGGAAGTCCTACATACATCTGAACAACCTCAGCTCCGTCTCTGTCACCTGTATTGGTAACCGAAACTTTGATTCCATCCTCTTCTATGATAAGATCAGAATATGTAAATTCCGTATAGGAAAGCCCAAAGCCAAATGGATATTGCACCCGGACTTTTGAAGTATCATAATAGCGATATCCCACATAAACACTCTCTCGGTATTCCGATGTTTTCTCATTACTTGGATAATATCGGAATGCCGGTGTCTGTTCATAAGATATGGGATATGTTTCTGCCAGTCTTCCTGATGGATTCACTTTTCCGGTCAGAATATCCAATGTTGCAGAAGCGCCTGCCTGTCCATTCAGATAGCCATGCAAAATCGCTTTGCAGCAGGTGTGCCATGGCATTTCTATCGCAGATCCTGCACTCAGTATTCCAATAATATTTTCATTCACTTTACTGATATCCTGCAGAAGATCTATCTGGTCCTGCGGAATACGCATATGGGTTCTGTCCAGTCCTTCTGATTCGCTGATCTCATCAAGACCAAAGCAGAAAATCACAATATCCGCATTCATAGACAAATTTAATGCAAACTTTCTATCATTCTCATCTACATCTCCATTTCTCTGATAGCCTCTTGTCATCCCCAGAATATTCAGATCATATTGTTGCAAAATCGATGACATATCTTCTACTTTTGTTGGATTGACCATAGAAGATCCTGCCCCCTGATATCTGGGTGAAAAAGCAAAATCTCCAATAACAGCGATGGATTTTTTGGTATCCAGCGGAAGAATCTGTTTTTCATTTTTCAGAAGAATCATGCTTTCTGCTGCTGCTTTCCTTGCCAGTTGATGATGTGCATTTCTGTCAAAGTTTTTATCTGAAAGCTTCTTCCCTGATGTCAGTTCCATCACTGCATCCACCAGTTCTCCAACTCTTTCATCCAAATCCGCTTCCTTCAGCTTTCCATTTCGGACAGCAGCAATCACTTCTCTTGCAGAATCGTACCCACAGGACGGCATCTCCAGATTTGAGCCGGCAGCAACACCTTTCACATGGTCATTGCTTCCGCCCCAGTCTGTTACTACAATTCCATCAAATCCCCATTCTTTGCGCAGGATATCTGTCAAAAGATGTTTGTCCTCATTAGCATAAATCCCATTAATCTGGTTGTAACTGCTCATGATTGCTTTTGCGTGTCCTTCTTTAACAGCTATCTCAAAACCGGTCAGATAAATTTCTCTTAATGTCCGTTCGTCAACAACTGCGTCCATTGCCATTCTCCGAAGTTCCTGACTGTTAACCGCCAGATGCTTCGGGCAGGCATAAACGCCTTTACTCTGTATTCCACGAATATATGACGCTGCCATCTTCCCGGAAAGATATGGATCTTCTGAAAAATATTCAAAATTTCTTCCACATAATGGGCTTCTTTTAATATTTAATCCCGGACCAAGCAGGATATTTACATCCATACTTGCTGCTTCCTCTCCAAGAGCCTGTCCAATCTCTTCCCCCAGATCCTGATTCCAGCTGTTTGCTATCGTCGCTGCTGTGGGAAAACAAGTTGCATTCAAGGATGCATTCAGTCCCAGATGGTCTCCTGCTCCTGCCTGTTTTCTGATTCCATGCGGTCCATCTGAAAGAAAGATGGACGGGATGGAAAGCCTGTCAATTTCTCTGGTCTGCCAGACAGTTTTTCCACTGAGGATCGCTGCCTTTTCTTCTATTGTCATCTTTTCAACCAATTTTTGCTGTTTCATAACTGTTTTCCATCCCACTTTCATCCTTATTCAACATTCTTTCTTTTCTTATATCCTCTGATTACCAGTACTTCCATTCCTGCCATGAAAAGTGCTATTACAATGTCGATACCAATTCCTGCTTTTTTCCAGTTTTCCATACCTGTTTCTTCGTGTTCTCCATCATAAGCCCAGCTGCTTACAACTGTATACATGACATTTTTGCAGGCATTTCTCATCTGAAGTACAGATGTTGGATGCTCTGGATTGGCTACATTGTTCTCTTCTCCATTGAATGTGGACAACATTGCATCTACTCCATTCGCCAAAGCTGCATCTGCATTCATAAATCCATGACCATTGTTTCGGAAGAAGTCTGTAAGCGCCATTCCCCTGAATCCCCATTCATCTCTGAGAACTGTATTCATAAGGTTACTGCTTTCTCCAGTCCATTTATCTCCAAGGAAACTCCAGGAAACCATAACCGCATTTGCGCCACCCTGTTTTACAGAAATTTCAAATGGTTTCAGATAGATTTCCCGAATTGCCTGCTCATTTGACCAGACACTTACCATCTTTGCATTTCCCTCATACAGAGCAAAATGTTTGATATAAGAATAAACCCCATACTTTCTTGCTCCTTCTACTGCTTTTGCTCCCATATTTCCTGCAAGAACTCCATCTTCTGAAAAGTATTCATAGTTTCTTGCTCCAAATGCGGTTCTATGAGTATTCATACCTGGTGCATACCAGCCCTCTGCACCCATTTCCTGACTGATCTTGCCCATGCATTCACCCCAGGCCTGTGCAAGTTCCTTATTCCATGTGGAAGCAACCACAACTTCAATTGGAAATCCAATAGAACCAACTCCTGTAAAGTTGTTATTAATTGCTGCTGGTCCATCGAAATCAAGTGTAGCCACTTTTCCCACAGAATCCATGGCTGCTGTCTGATAACCAGCCATTGCAATCATATTTGCCATTTCATCAACAGTAAGCTGATCCAGAAGTTTTTCCCAACGAGGATCGTCATAATCAGCATCACGCATATCAGCTAATGTAAGTCCATTATCTGCTCCCGTTGTCGGCATTACATCCTCATCATTGAGATATGTAGTCTTATCAAAGTTGCTGTTCAGATGATATTCAGAAACATATGGCTCACCCAGCTCTGCAGATGCCGGTGCTGCTGTAGCCTCTTCATAATTTGCAAAATGATCTGCTCGTGATAAATATGTCACATCGCCTTTTGCATCTTCAAATACATTTGTTGCTGCAGTATCATCTGATGCTCTTTTATTTTCTCCCTTATATACTACATCTTTATCTGCAGTATAAGTTTTCTGATCCAGCACAGTATGTGAATCGCTGTTGATAGAAATCACATAATCGCCTTTTTCAAGAACATATGCTTTTGCATTATTCTCATCATAAGAGGCCATATCTTCTATACTGAATGTAACTGTAACAGTCTGAGATTCTCCCGGCTGAAGCAGATCTGTTTTTGCAAACTCGATCAGATTTGCAGAAGATTTCTCAATTCCTCCATTTGTATATGGCGGTTTATAATACACTTCTACTACATCTTTTCCGGCAACATCTCCGGTGTTGGTTACTTCTACATCTACAGAAATCTGTCCGTCTTTTTCCTCCAGTTCACCCATTTTCTGTTCAAATTCCGTGTAACTCAGGCCATATCCAAATGGATACTGTACAGTCTTATCGTAATCAATCGCACCTTCCTGTGCAGCTGTTTCATAGTACTTGTATCCTACATAAATACCTTCCACATAATTGGTAAATGCCGGAGCATACACCTGCGCAGTTCCTGCGTTCATTCCTTCAACGGCCATATCTGCCAGATTTGTATACTCCGTTTTTTCTGCATTATTCCACCACGGAGCAGTCGTCATATCATAAATAAATGTATCCGGTGTTTTTCCGGAAGGATTGACTTCACCTGAAAATACTTTACCAAGTGCATTAAATCCCACATTTCCCGTTCCGGGGCACCATACAACAGATTTAATCTGAGGATATTCATCTGCGAAACCAAGTTCAAACTGATTTGCTCCATTATAAATCACAATCACATTATCAAAGTTTGAGCAAACCATATCCACCATATCTCTCTCAGTTTGTGAAAGCTGTAAATAATGCTCTCCCTCAGGAAAATCATCATATTCATCTGAATTATTATCATATGCTGCTTTTCTTACATCCATAGGAATATCATTATGACCTTCACCTGCTTTTCTGGAAAGAACCACAACTGCCACATCAGAATACTCTTTCGCACTTTTAATAAGCTCATCACTGTAAGTATCTACAGGTGGCTCCGGTAATGTCCAGCTCTGTTTCTGGATAGACATTTCCGGATTATCTGCACCATAATTGTTATAAAAATCAACCAGTTCCTGGTTAATAGAAAATCCGGCATTTTCAAGTCCCTGATTCAGACTGACAATATCATACAGATCATTAATTCCACCGGAACCAGCTCCTCCGTAAGCCGGATTAATAGATTCCCAGCCAAAAATATTCAGTTTTTTTGTTTCATTTAAAGGAAGCAGGCTTTCATTCTTCAGAAGAACAATTCCGTCTTCCATAATTTCTTCTGCCACTTCCGCAGCTTCTTCATTTGTTTCATCGCTTAAAGTTCCATTTCCCGTTGCCAGTCCAATCAACGTAGCCATTGGTCCAAAACAGATCATATTCACGCAGACAACAACTGCAAGAACCATTGCGATCGCAGCTTCTCCTCTTATCAGAAATCTTTTGCCCCTGGACATCCTGCGGCATGCGATCATAATTACGATTCCAATTACAAGTGCAGCAATAATACCGATAATATATGGTTTGCATAATTGTAATACCGCCAAAACATCTTCCATTTCAACACTGATCATTCTCTTTTTTCCTCCTTTGACTCTCTCGTCTTTTTCAGGTATCATTTCCTGTTGGCATTACTATAACATGGTTATTATTTCGTGCCGTTTTTGGCACAAGATGCAGCAAATATGGCACAAAATACTAAAAAAGGTCCACCGGACCTTTTTGTCGTATGCTTGGCAACAAAAATACCCAGAGCATTACAATACTCTGGGTAAAAGAATCTTTAATTCAAACCAGTTCTGCTGTACTCCAAATACTACAGAACCATCATATTTTTCTACAGCTTTACGAATACTCTTCAATCCAAAACCATGGTTTTTACTATCCTTTTTTGTTGTTGTAATCAGATCCTCTTCATTTTTGGAAATTTCTGCTTCACAATAATTCTCTATCTTGATGAACACAAATCCTTTTTGAGCGGATACTGTCAGATGGATCAGTCTTTTTTCCGGATCTGGAATTAAAATTACATGTTCAATCGCATTATCCAAAGCATTTCCAAATATAGAACATATATCTGTTACATGCATATGATCCAATAATTTTCCATCTGCCACACAGGTAATCTGTATATGATTTTTTCGACAATGGAAAATCTTAGCTGCCAAAATCGTATCAAGTACCTGATTCCCCGTTCTGCTTATATTCTCAAAAGCAGCGATTTCCTTTTCCATGGAATCAATCCATTTTTTTCGTTTCTCTTCATCTGATTCCGCACGAAGTCCCATTATCTGATGCTTCAGATCATGGTATTTCATTTGTATGAGATCCAGGCTGTCCTGATAATTTCGGTATTGATCATACTGGCTTTTCAGCATCACGTTCATTACTGAAAGTTCTTTCTCGGCAACATACTCACTGATCCTGCTCTGATAAGCATGCAGGATTGCAATTCCTCCAAAATCGATCAGTGTTCTGATAGAAAAAATATCTGCACGTTCTCTGCTCGCAAATGGTGCATTTTCATTTAAAAAGCTCAGATTACTAAAAGCAAAGATTGCAACAGCCATGATTGCCGCCGCTACTACTTCCTTTACTGTCATCTGTTCAAGATAATTCTGCTTCAGAAGATCTTTTTCTAAATAAATATCAATAGTAAAGCAGCCTCCAAAAACAACCATCGTAATCAGAATTTCAACCCCGAGGCTCTGATTCCCCCATGCCTGTACAATAGATACCATCTGCCACTGCAGCGAAGCTGCAAACTCTGCAAGAACAAATGCACGGGCACAGCAATAAGCCGCTCCCAGAGGCTTCATATTTCCTCCGACCATAAGAAATCCATACATCATACCTGCAGCGATCATCATACAGGGAATCCACAAAATTTCAGTTACGCTGCCTGTCAAAGTCAGAAAAATACTCTGCATTGCCAACATGAAAAGACTGCCTGTAAGAAAATGTACAGATTTCATGTTTTCTTTTTTTAGGATATAAAGATAAACCAGACATGATCCCCACTCTGCTATTGCCGTATAAATTCTTGGAATATCCTGATATAACATAGTATCCTCCATTTCGCATGAAATCATTCCATATTAAGGTTTTGCAGAAGCAGATTCATGAATTCTTTTTTTCTGGTTCTGCTGACAGGTATATGTACATTATGGATCACACAATCAGAACCAACAAATCCCTCTACATGATTCATATTTACCAGATATCCCTTTGCACATCGAAAAAAATTATGTACCGCAAGTTTTTCTTCGAGTTCTTTCATCGTAATTCTTGAACAGTAATCTCCTCTCGAAGTATAATAAATTACATTATGTCTCTGCCCCTCAATAAAATAGATATCTGCTATATCTATCTTTACAACTCCTTCCCCAATCGGAATCGTAAGAAATTCTTTAACCTCAGAGCGCATACGTCCAACTGCTTTATCCAGTTTCTGCGAAAAAGAAAAGTACTCAACTGGTTTTACTACATAATCCATTGCATCAACTTCATATCCACGTACTGCATATTGAATCATATTTGTAATAAACATAATAATTACTTTCTGATCCATCTGACGGATTTTTTCTGCTGCTGTCATACCGTCCATGAACCGCATCTGAATATCCATCAGAATAATGTCAAAACCGCCACTGTAATTCTCAGTGATATCTTCTCCATCACCAAATACCGTAACCTTTATTGATCTTCCCCTTTCCGTTTGATATTTCCGGATATACTCTGTTAATTGTTTTACGTAAATTTCTTCATCTTCCACAATTGCAATCTGTATCATCCTATACCCTCCACAAGAATTGCATTTTTTGTAACTGTTCAAGCCCGCACAATATAGTTCCAGGTTTTTATTGTTATTTTATAAATAACTTTTATTTCAGTATAGCACTGCTTATTTCTTGCGTCAAGTGGATGTAATATTACAAATTACACCTGTATAATCTGGTTTTCTTTTATCGTATATCCACAGTTATCGCATACACTGTCGCCAACTGTTTTTCCATCTCTCACAAATACTTCTATATCTGCACTACATTTCGGACATTTAACTTCTTCAATTGAAGTCATGTTTCTGGCGTCCATACATCCTGAAAAAAATCCCATCTTTTCACCTTTTTCCTGTATATATTCTATTATTTTCTTAACCTAATTTTTCTTTTATTTTTTTATCTCATCTACTGCTGTCTGGCTGAAATCATAAAGAGAACCTCCCTCTCTCACAGTCCTAGCTTCTTTACAATTTCTCCCAGTGCACTTCTGACCGGAGAATCTTTCGGAAGCTGTATGATCGGCTTTCCATTACAGTCATACTGATATACCTGGTCATCATGTGGTACAACCCCTAACAGTTCCAGT
>OHYM01000058.1_pt1 | contig 32123 bp, 25 predicted proteins | sample 1580311 | NCBI WGS metagenome assembly OHYM01 (sample SAMEA3882512, study PRJEB24775) | human gut metagenome | biome: human-associated habitat; feature: intestine environment; material: feces | place: Netherlands | collected 2009/2010
GGGCTCGAACCTGTGACCCTCTGCTTGTAAGGCAGATGCTCTCCCAGCTGAGCTATGCTCCCGAGCTGGACCGCCGCATCGCTTGATCGTGTCGAGCGCGGCGACGAAATATATAATACACGATTACACGATTTTTGTCAACCTTTTTTTGAAATTTCTTCAAAACGTTTTTGCTTCGCCCCCGTTTCGTTCTTTTTCTTTTGCAGGCAGGGACGCTCGCTCAGCGTTATTCGAGCGGCGAAAACAGCGCCCCGGTCATATCCAGAATATCGTCCATCGGGATTTTCGTCCCGTCCTGCAAGGTCATCAGGCGCTCGTATTCGTCCACCTTCCTGACCCTGCCCGTCACGGTCAGGTATGCGCCCCCGGCCTTTCGCGCGTCCGGTCGAAAGACGAGCAGGGTGATCTCCGGCGCGTCGCCCAGCGCGTCCATCAGCAGCCGAAACTTCATGTTCAGCGCGGTCAGCGCTTCCTCGTCAGGCTCGATCCGAGCGTCGGTCAATCTTCCGGTTTCCCGAATGACAGCGTCATAGCCGGTGAGGGCGGCGTAGGGCGCGAACTGCGCCGCGCGGTCGGCCATCGGCATCTGCGGCCGTGTTTTGGAAACGTGGTGCGCAAGCCCCATGATCTCGTCGTATTTGCCGTTCGGGTTCATCCCGCGTCCCCCTTTTCTCCGTCAAACCGTTTTTTGCTTTGGCGCGCCGATCGTTTTATGCCTTGTGCCCGCCGATCTGCGCGTTGCGCTCTTTGGCTGTTGCGCCTTCTTCGAGGTTCATCCCCTTGAAAAGCGCGTTTTTTCCGTATTTCTTTTTGATGGCGAGCGTGGCGTTTTGAATCCGCCGCTCCCGCGCCAAGGCCTCGTCCTCGGCCTTCTGCTTCTCCGCCTCGGCGGCGTAATCCGTAAAGAAATCGAGCTGAACGGCGTCGTCGCGCTTCTTCGGCGCGTCCGCCTCCCGCAAAACGCGGTTGGCCACGACGTACATGCGGCGGATCAGCAGATTTTTGTCCACAATCCGGTCAAACAGCTCCGTCACCGCGCGCATGATCCGGCGCGTGGAGGAGGTGTAGCCGTCAAGGTTGATCGAGCCGTGCGCCTGCTTGGGCACCTGCCGCCCATAGGGGTCGGTTTCAACCCGGCCGCGATACTTCGCCCGCCGCGCCGGATCGGTCAGGTTTTCAATGTCATAGCCGACGGTCAGCACCATCTGGTCGGTGACAAGCCCCTTGTCCACCAAATCCAGCACGAGCAAATCCGTCATCTCGCGGATGACGAGCCGCGCCTTCTCCGCCTCGTAAGGGCAATGCAGCACCTGCCCGGAGCTGATGCTGTTCGTGCTCGGCCGATACGCCTTGATCGCCTCGATGGTCGTCGGCTCCCAGCCCCATGCGTGGTCGATGAGCAGCTCCGCGTTTTTTCCGAACAGCCGGTAGAGCAGATCCTCGCTGCGCTCCGAGCAGAGGGCGATGTCGCCCATCGTCGCCATCCCGTTCTGCTCCAGCTTTTTGGCGATACCCCGCCCCACGCGCCAAAAATCCGTGATGGGCTGATGCGCCCAGAGCTCGCGGCGGAATTTCATTTCGTCCAGCTCCGCGATGCGGACGCCGTTTTGATCGGCGGGCATGTGCTTGGCCACAATGTCCATCGCCACCTTGCACAGAAACAGGTTTGTGCCGATTCCCGCGGTGGCCGTGATGCCGGTCGTCTCCAGCACGTCGAGGATGATCTTCATGGCGAGGTCGTGCGCCGAAAGCCCGTATGTGCTCAGGTAATCCGTCGCATCCATGAACACCTCGTCGATGGAATAGACCACGATATCCTCCGGCGCGACGTATTTGAGGTAAATCTGATAGATGCGGCTGCTATACGCCATGTAATACGCCATTCGCGGCGGCGCGATGATGAAATCCATCGCCAGAGACGGATTGGCTTGCAGCTCCGAGAAAAAATGCGACGTGCCTTCCAGCTTTCGCCCCGGCGCGCTGCGCCGGCGGAGCGCGTTCGCCTCCCGGACGCGCTGCCTGACCTCAAACAGCCGCCCCCGGCCGGAGAGGCCGCAGCGCTTGAGCGTGGGCGTGATGGCCAGGCATATGGTCTTGTCCGTCCGGCTCTCGTCCGCCACGACGAGGTTGGTGTCCAGCGGATCGAGGCCGCGCTCCCTGCATTCCACAGAAGCGAAGAAGGATTTCAGGTCGATTGCGATATAGGCTCTCTCTTTCATGCCCGTCCCCTCCTTCCCGCGCCTGCGCCGCGCACGTCAAAACGGCCGGGCAGCGCCCCTTTCCGACGCTCTCCCGGCCGCTATCCTTTGATTTTCCTTTGGCTCCACGCGCGCACCCGCGCACGTCCGAATGGGTTTTATATGCGGAGGATGAAGCCTGTTCCGTCAGTCAACGGAATCCTCCGCCCCGATATCGCTTTGCCTTTCGCTGGATTCCTCTTCTGCGAGCGCCATCTTGGCGATCTCTTCTTCGGTCAGCCCAGCCAACGCGCCCTCATACATCGTATCTTGCGCGGCGTCATCGCCCTGCGCCAATTCGGCGGTGGCTTCCGGCTCCTGTTCCAGCGCTGCGGTGGTTTCCGGCGTCGCGGTCACCGTGGGTGCAGGCTTCTGCGCGCTGTTCCCCTGCGAGATAACAATCAAACCGATCACAGCGATCAGCGCGACCACCAGCACGGCGACCACGGCTTTCATACCCGGCTGCATCGGACTCACCCTTTCTTTTCCCGCCCTTCAGGCGGCCTCGTTGTTGCCTGCCAGCGAGTTTTCGCTGTCGTTTACAGGTTTTCCAGTTCGATCAGGCCGCAGCCGCCATCCTTGCGGCGATACACCGTCGCGGCTCTGCCCGTTTCGACATTGTTGAACATGTAGAAGGAATGACCGAGCATGTCCATTTCCAGAATCGCGTCTTCAACGCTCATCGGCTTGGAAGCGTACCGCTTCACGCGAACCACTGCGATCTCTTCCTCGTCCGCGTCCGCCGCAGCATCCGCGACCGGCGGCTTCCTCCTCAGGTCGCGCGCCAGGCGCGTCCTGAGCTTCTTCATCTGCCGCTCCAGAACATCTATACCTTTATCCAGCGCGGGGAGGGAAATCTCCCGCTCCTGGTTTTCCGTGCGAAGTATGTGACCCATGTAGGGCATGGTCATTTCGACCTTGTAGGTGTTCTTCTGTTCCGTAATGCGAACGCTGATCACCGTATCGCCCTCGGCCTCATCCTTGAAATAGGCGTCCATACGCTGATGGATTCTGCGCTCCATCGTTTCAACGATCCCAGCGGGAACATGCGCATCCTTAATCACAAAACGTGTAACCATGAAATCGGCCTCCTTTGCCTTGGGATTGCCTTAAAATGTTCGCTTGGCCTTTTCGGCTCTTTCTCCTTTCTTCGCTTATAGTATACGGAATTTGTCAGCTTTCTTCAAGCCAAATCGCATATTGATTGTAAGGAATTAACAAACGTTCGTCCTGTTCAGCAGCTTTTCATAAGTCGGCAGCATGTCCTTCTCCCGAACGGATTCAGCCAGCCGGTCAATCGCAATCCAGCCGACGGCGCTGTTCTCGTCCTCCGCCACGCGCAGGGGCAGCGAATCGTCCGCCTCAAACAGATACGATACGTTCAGGTGCAGGTGGCTGCCGACCGCCTTCCCGCGCTTCACGTGCGCCCAGACCGGCAGAATCTCCAGCGAAGCCGCGCCGTTTCCAATCTGTCTGAGCCGCTCGATGCCCGTCTCCTCCCGCGCCTCGCGCATCGCAACGTGCAGCAGGTCGGTTTCGCCATCCGCGTGACCGCCTGTCCATGCCCAGCTCTGATAGATCTTGTGGAACGCCATCAGCGTTTTCGTGCGCGCCCGGTTGACGATGACGGAGGAAGCCGTCACGTGTGCGTAGGCGCAGTCCCGCGTCAGAAGCCGCTCGCCTTCCCGGTCAATCAGGGTCAGTATTTCCGCCTTCTCCGCCACCTCGCGTTCGTCCTTCGGGACATAGCCCCTGATCGTCTGCTTCCAGTCCTCGGGAATGTTCGGGTTTTGCATCGTCAAGCCGCCTTTCCTTTGTTGCGTGCTCTCAGCTTACCACAATTTCGCCCGTGATGCAAGTCAGCCGAATCCCTCGTCTGCCGCGATCAGCTCGCCCTGCGGGGTCATCTCCACGGCAATTCCGTCCTCCTCGTTTCCCGCCTGATAAAACCAGATGCGATAGTCCGCCTGCCTCGTCTGCTCGACATACATCAACTGCATTTCGCATGCCGCGCCGTCCACGGCTTTTTTGGAGCGCTTCCAGCCTTTTCCATGCTTCTTTCCGTATTGCCAGGCGTATTCCCGCGCCTTTTCCTCCGCTTCTTCGAAGCTCAATTCATCGTCCAGCGGATCGACATGATACACCTCCGCACGCATCGGCTTGCCCAATTCCGCATCTTCTCCAAGCCGCGTAAAACCCGTTACAGGCTCGTTGTCGTACCAGCTCAGCTGCACCCAGTCGTCCGTGCCGATTCCGTTCACTTCCACAATTCCGCTCGGCAGCGTTTGGCGCAGCACCTTCGCGCTTTCGTCCGGCGCAGCGTAAACCGCCTGTTCGCCCGCCTCGGCGGTGTACCACCGAACGACGTGCGCCACATCGCGCGCCTTCTTCGCGGTATAAACCAGCTCGCGCGCAGGCATCCAGCCCTCCAGCGCCGCCTCGCCTTGACCGATGCGCACCCGGATCCACGCGCGCTGAACCTCCAATACCTCCGCCACCATGCCGCTGTAATAATGGAACAGCATGTCGCTGCTCTCGTCCGGCTCGGCGTAGAGTGTCACCGTGTCGCTCTCCTCCACCGGCGCGCAGACGGCAACGCCCGTTTGCGGCAGGGTGTTGTAAACCTCCATCACCTCGCCCTTCGCGGACATCTTCACCATCAGCGTATCCATCGACCATTTCCGCCCGTCCATGAGGATCGGATCATTCATATAGACGTGATAAAACGTTTCTCCCGTCAACGGCTCGTAAAACAAACCGCTGCAATCCCAGCGCATTTCCTCATCCAGCACCCGCGCATCCGTGTAGACCTCGGAAATGTTCCATTCTTCCCGCTTTTGGGGCACCCATTCGCGCAGTTTCCGCATGGCATCGTCCCGCGTGAGTTCGCCCGCCAGCGGCAGAACCATCCATGACGAAGTCCATCGTTGCGGCCGGATCGTCCACGTCATGGGGATAAAGCCGTTTTCGCCCCAGACCGCCACCCATCGGCCGTTATAACCCATGAGCTTCACGGCGCCCGGCGCCGCGAGGGTATCAATCACCCCGGATTGCTCGTCGCAGGCTTCATAAACCGGCGTGTCCTCGTCAAATGCGGGCATTTCGGCGTATTGCTGCACCTCGCGCATCGCCTCCGCGCCGTATTTCAGCCGTTCCTTCCGAATATAGCCCTCCAGCGAATCGCCCGTCATCCCCATGCGCACATGCGCCCAGCCGTCCGCAAGGTCGAGCACTTGCAGCGGCGCGCCCTGAAAATAGCGCATCAGCGTTTCGCTCCGCCCGTCCGGCGCTTCATGCAGCACGACCGAGCCGTTTTCCTCCTCCGGCACGCAGACCGCCGCGCCGACCTTCGGCGTATCGAGGTCGGCGGCCAGCGCCGCCGTCGCAAGCATCATCATCGCAAGCAGAACCGCGCCCCATATTGTTTTCATCGTGAAATTCCTCCCTTCTACTGATATAGACGAAGCAAACGGGCAAAAATTTCATTTTTTATGAAAAAAACCGGGGCGCACCATGAACGGTTCGTCCCGATTCGTGTTTATATGTGTGTATTCAGGTTCAATGTTCTCCCTTTTGAGGGAGGTTGACGCGACGGAAAGCGTTTGTCCTTTAGTTCATCTTCACCGCGTCTTTTTCAAACCGGATGCCGTATTTGAACAGAAAACCGAGCACGAGCGCCGCCGCGCAGACCCACGGCGCGAGCAGCAGGGCGGCCAGCGCATACAGCGCGGGCACATCCGCCACCTTCTCATTGGGGGATGTGACGATCACCCGCAGCACGGATAGCTGGCGAAAAGCGTTCACCGCATTGTTTTTGATGGTTTCAAAATCCATGCTCATCCCTCCTCATGCCTTGACCACGCGAACCCGCATGCCGAAAAGCACGACCAGCAGCGCCGTCAGTACCGCCAGACGGATGCTCGCGACGCACGCCAGCACGGCCAGCCACATCGGCACCTTGACAAAGGTTCGCCCCGTGCCCTCGACAACGAGCCTGCTGCCGAAAATCAGGCTTACGATCTCTTTGATTTTATCCCACATCGTCTTCACCCCGTATGCTTACAGGCGGGTAATCATCAGCTTGCCGCTCATGGTATCCATGTGAATCGGCAGGGCGCAGGTGCCGTAGCGGTTCGGGCCGAACTCGTTGACGACCTTCCCGCTCATGCCGCTGATATCGGCCACAAACCCGCGGATGTCGCCGGGGAGCGCCACATGCACGTTCGCGCTCATGGAGTTGAGCTGCATTTTGCGCGTCGGCGCGACGGTGCAGAGCACCTCGACGTCGCCGGAAACGCTGTTGATCTCCCATTCCTCGCTCGCGCCCTCGGCGTGAATCCGGCCGGAAACGACGCTCAGATCCGCCCGGTTCGCGTCGCAGGAGACGAACTGCCTGCCCGAAACGGTGTTGACCACCACGTCGCCCGCGCAGGCGCTGACGGTCGCGCTGCCGGAGATCGTCGTTACGTCGATTTCCTTTGCGCGGATGCCCGCGTCCGGCTCGACGCGCACATCGCCGGAGGTCGTGTTCACCTTCACCTTGTCCACGTCGATGGCGTACAGGCGGATATCGCCGGAGGTCGTGCCGAGCACGTAGTCGGCGGCATAGCCGCGCGGCACGCGCACCGTCACCTTGCCGCCCTCCTTTTGGAAGACGGAGAAGAACGTCTTGAACACATCCGGGTTCGCGCGGCGCACGTTCAGCGCGTGCTCCTCCATCGTCACGGTCGGCTGCTCCACGCCTTCGCGCCCGGCCTCCCATTCGACGAGCACATCCGTGCCGTCCGCCGCCTTTACGGTGACGTCGTCGGAATCGAGGCTCACGTTCACCTCGCGCAGCCCCGCCGCCGGATAGCGGCTGATGACGACCATGCCCGGCGCGCCGCTGAGCGGCTCGGCCTGTCTGGCCGCGTTCTCCGCGTCGCGCACCACGTCGTCGATGTCAATCGGCTCGTTGGGGCAGCCCGCGTCCGCCTCCACCTGCGCCGCGTCGGCGTTCAGGCTTTCCTGCATCGCGTCCATCTCGCGCCGGAGCGCGTCAAGCTCGTCGTCCGTTTCGGTCTTCTCGTCTTTTTCGGATTTTTCTGTCTTTTCGGCCTTTTCCTGCTCGGCCAGCTTGGCGAGCTTCTTTTCCACCTCGTCGGCCTCGGTCTCCAGCGCGTAGGCCTTTGCGCGCAGCGCCCGCGCGCCCTCCTGATCGCCCGCCGCCTGCTTGAGCTCCGCCTCGGCGCGGATGCTTTGGGCGCGTTTGCGCAGCGCCGCCGGAGCCTTGGGCTTTTCCTCGCCGAAATCGACGACGATTTCGCCCTTGTCGCCGGACAGCTTGTCAATCGCCTTGCCCGCCGCCTTCTGCGCGTCGCTCAGCCCCTTGCCGACCGCCTTGCCGATGCCGCCGATCATGCCGCCCGTCAGGTCGTCCACCTGCCGAACCAGCTTCTGCGCCTGCGGCACAATCTGCTTACCCACGTCGCCCAGCGCGCCGAAGGCCTTGCCCAGCACGTCGCCGATATCCGGCGTTTTTTCGGTTCTGACCTCGAAATCCGGCGCTTCGTCCGCTTCGGCCTTCGCGGCCTTTTCCTCGGTCTTTTCTTCTTTATTTTCTTTATCTTCGGCCGGCTTTTCGGCGTTCATGTCGTGCAGCAGGCTCTGCACGTCGCCCAGCGACGCGGCCACCTCGGCGAAGGCCTCCTCCTCCGTCTTGCCCGCGCGAACGGAATCCTCGAAGCGCGCCTGCGCGTTGGCCATCATCTCGTCGCGCAGGGCGAGGTTATCCGCCGTCATCTTCATATCGGCAAAAATTTCATCAATCATTCTGCGAATCTGCTTGTTCATCATCTTGATGCGTCCTCCATTCCAAACAGTTCGGATATCACGGCGCGGTATTTGCGCCAGTCTGCCTGATTTTCCGCAAAGAGCGCGCGCCCTTTCTCGGTCAGGTGGTAATAGCGCCTGCGCGCGCCTGCGTTTTCGTTGCCCCAATAGGATTCGATCATCCCGGCCGCCTCGAGCCGCCGGAACGTCGTATACAGGGTCGCCTCTTTCAACTGCAATTCCCCGCGGGTGATCTCCTGCACGTTTTTGCTGATGACATAGCCGTAGCTGTCGCCTTCGGCAAGCTGCGCGAGGATGATCGTATCGGTATAGCCGCGAAGGATGTCCGATGAATTGAGCATTTCATCACCTCCGACGAGATACAGTATATCTCCATATACCTCGCCTGTCAATGTATCTCGGTCACTTTTTTTGAAAAATTCATCCGCAGTCAGTCGTCCAATGAAATTTATCGTCATATCGTTGACGGTTTCCGGCATTTCTTCTATAATGAAGCTGACGAATCCCATGTCTGACGCTGCTTGGCATCGTTCTGACCGATTGATAAGGAGGTTGACCCATGAAAAAGACCCACACGCTTCTTCTGACTCTGTTCCTGTGCCTCGCGCTGATTTTCCCCTGCGCGCTGGCGGAGGACGCTTATGTGCCCGGCCAGCGGACGCAGGCGCTGATCGACGCCGCGCTGGACGCGGGGCAGATTGTCGGCGGCGAAACGCGCCTGACCTTCCAGCTTGGCGACGAAATTCTCTCCATGCTGGCGGACGACGAGGAGAGCCAGGCGCAGCTTGACGCGCTGATGGAGGTCATCGGCGGCGTCCGCCTTGCGGGCGGCTTCGGTAAACTCGAAGACGGCTATCGCGTGGAGCTGGGCGGCTCGTATACCGCGCCCTCCGGCGACAACGTCTTTGTCACCGCCGCGGCGAACCTGACCCTCGACGGCGTCAGCATCGAGAGCAACCTGATTGAGGGCGAGCGCCTGAGCATCCGCTGGGAAACCCTGCTGCGGCTGTTCGGCCTGACCGACGACGAGGTGAACCAGATCATGGCGCTCCGCGACGTGGATTGGGACAACGCCATGGAGGAGCTTTCCACCGTCGTCGCGCAGGCCGCCGAGGAAATCGGCAAGCTGGTTGAGCCGTATCTGGCCACGTTCGCCGACTTCCTCGCCTCGCTGGATATTCAGCAGCGCGACAACGTGGCGGCCGAGGGCGATTATCCGGCGGTCGATCACGAGATCTCCGTCACCTGCACCGCCGAGGATCTGGGCCGCCTCTTCCACACGCTGGCCGATCAGATGGAGCGGGACGACGCGCTTCTGCCCTACATCGAGCAGCTCGTCGCGAACACCACGGTGACCTTCACCAGCGACAGCGGCGAAACGACCCGCACCACGACCACCGCGGAGTTTTTCGACGGTATGCGCGAATTTGCCGACTCGCTCATGCTTGAAGACGCCACGCTCGGTATTCTGGTGGGCTACAACGACGACGGCCTGCCCTTCTACCTCACCGCGGCGCAGACGCTGGATGACGAGACCGCCGCGTTCTATCTCCAGATCAACCCCGGCGAAACAGAAAACGCCACCGTCTTCACCCTGACCATGCTGGAGGCGGACGACGAGGGCGACCTCTCCGACCGTGTGGACGCGGATATGACCCTCGTTCTCGATCCGGCCGATCCCAACGCCTTCTCCGCCGAGCTCAACGTTCAATCCACCGAGCTCAATCTGTATTGCGCCATGGCGGAAACCGCCGTCACCATCGAGGAGAATCTGCCGGGCTACAAGGCTACGTTCTCCATGACGATAAGCGAACCGGACGAAACCAGCGGCCTGCGCATCGTCTACAACGGCGAAGGGCTGACCACCCTGACCGACACGGACGGCGAAAAGACCACGTTCTTCATGACCGCCAATCTCTATGACGAAGGCGACGATCCCATCGACTTCATCGTAGAGAGCGGCCAGCTCATCGAGCCGGGCGACGGCGCGCTCTCCGGCAGCTTTTACATGAACGAGACCATCAATGCCGGCGGCCTGCCCGTCACCTTCGGCTTTGACACCGCCGTTTCCTCGTGGGCTTACGACGCGGCGGAAACCGCCGCCCTTCAGGAGACCCAGTTTGAGGTCGCGACCGGCGAAGAGCTCGCCGCGCTGCAAAGCCGCGCCTCCGAGCGCCTCCAGCAGAAGCTGTTCTCCCTGCTGTCGCTCATCCCGGCAGAGTTTCTGGAGCTGTTCGAGTAATCTTCTCCGGTTTTCCGGGCACTGATCCAAGGTTAAACCGTTTATATGAACAATGGACGCTTCTCCAAGCACAGAGAAGCGTCCATTTTCCTGTCCGAATTCCTTCATTGGCCGCGGCCGCCGATTTCTTCCGCCATCACAACGTCCAAAAACGCATCCACCGCGTCTCGGCCAAAGACATACACCGTCTCTTTTCCCCAGCCGCGGTGCCCCTCCGCCTTCTCCACGGCCAGCAGGCGATTCGGCTCCGCGCCCTCCAGCGCACCTTGCAGCAGGCGGAAGACCGTCTGCCCCTGCGCGTCGGGGCTCGTCACGTTCCACGCGATATACAGCTCCCGCTCCCACACATAATTGACGGCGTAGCGCTGTCCGTCCTTCCTCAGTTCCGGCGGGCAGTGGTACACGTAGCCGCCGTTGTTCACGGAATTTTGCGCGCCGAGCTTGAACCATGCGTCGCAGCAGATTCCCCTGCGTGCGCAACACTCGCGAAAATACTTTTTGCCATTCACGATGATCTCTCCCCATGCGCCGCCTCCGGAACAGACCGCCGGGCGGCTTTTCTCTTTGGTAAGATCATAGTCCACATTCTGCGCAAAAGTCACGCAAGAAACCTTTTACACGGGCGATAATGGCGCGTTTTTCCCTTCAAAATCAAGCGTTTTTTCGAAAGCGTCGTTTATCTTGTGATATATATTCTGCGATTTGTTTTTGGGACAAAAATCGGGGATGCGCCGCCGCAAAGGCAAGCGCATCCCCGTCGTTTTATTCCATTTCCTCGTACCGAAGAACGCGGCAGTCGTGCTCATACTCATCCGCGTACAGCCTGCGCGTCAGGCTCTCGACGTCGCCGCTCTGGTTGTCATACGGATCATACCGCAGGAACCTGCGCGGCGGGTTGAACTCCTGCTGGAACGCGCTGCACGTCGGCATGCGCCACGGCTCGAGATTGCCGAAATAGAAATTCCAGCGATCCAGATCGCCCGCGCGATAGGCCGAGCCGCCGAACGAGCAATCCGCGAACAGCCACCCAAACGGCGCGACATAGAACCGCGCCCAGTCGTGGTGCCCCGCGCTGTCCGGCTTGGTATACAGGCCGCTCTGCCACTGCGCCGGAACGCCGCACAGGCGGCAGAGCGTCACAAACGTGATGGCCTGCACGCCGCAGTCGCCGCGCAGCCCGCTCAGGAAGTATTCCGGAATGTTCGTCACCGTCAGATACGGCGGCATGAAACGATAGACCGCCTGCGTGGTGATGAAATCGTAAATTTTGCGCGCCTTGAGCAGCGCGTTCGTCTCGTCCCCGACGATTTCCTTGGCCAGTGCGCGCAGATACGGCGTAAAGACCACGTGCGGCGGCTGCTCCTCGGTGTCGAACACCGGCTGCTCGGCATAGACGTCGCGCGCGTGCGGCTGCTGATACGGCGCGTCGATTTCATAAGCGACGTCGGCGCTGACCGTCATGCCCGGCTGATACGGAAGCTCAAAGTAGATCGTGCGCTGCGGCTCGTCCTCCGGCGCGAGGAACGCGACGGGATGCGACGCGCCGAGCAGCGCGGCGGATTTCACCTGCGCGCCGACGATAGGCATCGGCAGGTGAACGCGCAGCGTTTCGCCCGGCGTGAGGCGGTCGCTGCGGATCGTCAGCTGCTCGTGCAGCTCAAAGCGCGCGTGCACGCCGCCGTTGGCTTTCATCTTGGCGATGATCTCGTGGAGCTGGCGGGCGCTTTCCTTCGCGCCGTTTTTCACTTCGGGATCGGTCGCCCGCGCGGCGTATTCCGCGCGCGTTTTCAGCAATCCGGACAGCGCGTTATCCTTAAACCGCACCTCGCCGTTCACATAGCGCCAGTCGAGCGTGCCGTCGTCGCGCAGGGTTTCCAGCTCTTCCTCCTCAAAGTCCTTCACGTGGCTTTGGAGGATTTCGAGCATCTGCGCCTGCGTATACGGATAGGCGCGCAGAATCTCATATGCCAGCTCCGTCTGCACGCGCAGGCGCGCCTTCAGCGTCTCGGGCACGCGCGGATCATCGAGCCGCAGGCGGATGACGCGATCCATGCGCGCAAAGTCGCCGGCCTCGTAAAGCCGCTGGATATCCGGCGGCAGCGGATAGCTCAGATAGGAAAGATCAAGAAGCATACAACGACCCCCTTTTCACGCTCAGCCCAGCAGCTCGCGGACGTAGGCGATGATGTTTTCATCCTTCGCGTGGGCGAAGAACAGCTCGGCGAAGTGCTCGCCCGCAACCGCGCCGCGCACCAGCTCCCGGTCAATGCCCTTGAGGCAGGTGATCAGATCCTTGAGCGTATGGGCGCGCACCGCGTCGAGGATCTTCTTGTTGCGCTGCTCCGGCACGACGCGATCCGCCGGGTAGCCGTTGCCGCTGCCAAAGCCGAAGAGCTTTTCAAACGTATATTCGAGGTTCAATTCAGCGCCCCAGCCGAAGCCCTTTGCAAACGGCATGGATACCGCGTTGCCGTCGTTGATCTGGGCGAACATGAAGCCGTCGGAGGGATCAACCACGTGGCCGCAGAGCACGCCCGGGAAGCTGTTGAGCGCCAGCATCGCGCCCTCGCCCGTGCCGCAGCCGGTGACGACGTAATCCGCCGCGCCGGAGTTGAGCAGAATCGCGGCGAGAATGCCGTTCTGCACATAGGTCAGCTGGCTTTCGCCTTCCTTGCCGTACATGCCGTAGTTATCGACCTGATGACCCATCGGGGTGACAACCTTCTTGAGCGCGGCCTCGATCGCCGCGTTTTTCGCCGCCTGACTGTTTTCGTTGATCAGCGCAATCCGCATAAATAAAACCTCCTGACAAATGAATATGCTTTCGGGAAGGATTCTTCCGCGATGCATACACAATACCGCCGAGCGGGCGGCTTTGTCAAGAGGAAAAGGGATTTAGTTCAGCACGGAGGCAGGCACGCGGCGCAGCACGCCGATGAGCAGCGGGCCCACGACCAGACACGCAACAGCCTCGCCCGCGGCGACGGAGAGCATGCACAGCGGCAGCGCAATCGCCGGGGAATAGCAGAAATGCACGACAGCGCCGACGATCACGCCGTTAAACAGCACCGGCATCAGCGCGGCCAGCCAGAATTTTTCGCGCAGGCGGCGCGTGCAGAGCGCGGCCAGCAGCGTGGCCAGCGAACCGAACACGATATCGAAAATCGTGCAGCCGCCGAGGATGTTGGCCAGCAGGCAGCCCACCAGCAGCGCGGGCACGGCCTCCGGCATCAGGATCGGCAGCAGGGTAAACGCCTCGGAGAAGCGAATCTGCACCTCGCCGTAGCTCAGCGGGGCCAGCAGAACGGTCAGCGCGGTATACAGCGCGGCGATGATGGCGCCGCGAGCCAGCGCGCGGGTGTCTTGGGGTTTCAAAGCGCTCATGGATAACAATCTCCTTGTTCATTTTGCTAACCGGCAAAACGACAGGGCAAGCGGCGGGGGCGGCCTAAGGCCGCATGTACTTCCGCCGCATGTATGCATCAGGCGGCAGATCAGTGCACGTGACCAAACTTTACAATAAAAAAACGGCCTGAGCCGCTTGGAAGGCGCAGCGCGCCTTCGGCCCATAGTTTTGTTTAAGGACTGGATGGTTTCGAACAGTCCGCAAGGGTTGCTCAACGATTATAGCAAAAGGCGCAAAAAAAAGCAACCCTCTTTCTTTCGAAAGAAGGCCGCTTTGATTCCTTGGTTTGATTTCTTCAGCCGCGCTGCCGCGCGCCCTCAAAACGGATCAGTCCTCCAGCTTGGTGAAGGTATACGTCTTGCCGTAGGTCTCGACATACACGGTGCGCATCACCTGCTCGGTGCGCGGCTTATCGTTGCTGTCGGTCGGCACGGAGGCGATGACGTCCACGGTATCCAGACCGCCGAGCACCATGCCGAACGCGGCGTAGTTGCCATCCAGATAGTCGCTGTCCGCATGCATGATGAAGAACTGGCTTCCGGCGGAATCGTTCGCGCTGGAACGCGCCATGCTCAGCACGCCGCGCACGTGGCTCAGGTCGTTCTCCACGCCGTTGCTGCTGAACTCGCCGCGGATGGCGTAGCCCGGACCGCCGGTGCCGTCGCCGTTCGGATCGCCGCCCTGAATCATAAAGCCGGAGATCACGCGGTGGAAGGTCAGGCCGTCATAGAAGCTGCCGTTGGCGAGGGAGACGAAGTTGCCCACGCTCTCCGGCGCTTTCTCCGGGTACAATTCGCCGTAGATCAGCGAGCCGTCGTTCATCGCGATGGTGAAGGTCGGGTTCTTGTCGATCTGCTCGACGCGGGTAACCAGCGCGGTGTTATCCACAGCCAGCGCCGCATCCTCCGCCATCTCGTCGAGCATGTCCGCGCCGACATAGCCCTTGATCTCCGTGCCCGGCACGGCGACGAAGGAATAGGTCTTGCCGTCCGCGTCGATGCTGCCCAGAATGTCCACGGACGCGCCGGCCTTCATATCGGCCACAGCGTCGCCGCCCGGCATATCCAGCAGCTTGGCATCCGCGTTCACGGAGGCGTAAGCGACGGTCGCTTCAACCGCCTCGCCGACGTAGACGTGATACATCCGGCTCAGATCGCCGACCTGAATATCCGCTTCATCCAGAATGGTGTCGATAAAGGCGGAATATGCGTCGTTCTTCTTGTTGGTCAGGGTTTCCTCGGTCTCGGTCTCCTTGCGAGCCTCAAAGTCCGCCTCGCCGGATTCCAGATCCTTCGCATAGCGCAGGATGAAGTAGCCGTAATCGGTCACGATCACGTCGGAAACGTCGCCCACATGCTCAAGCGCCATCGCGCCCGCCATGAACTCCTCGCCGTAGGTCGTGCTGTTTTCGGCCACCGGGTAGCCGCGCAGCATCTGCTCTTCGGTGGAGCCGTCCTCCGTATAGGCCTTCATGGTCTCCTCGAAGTCCGCGCCGCCCGCAATCGCCGCGGCAATCGCCTTCGCCTTGGCATAACCGGTCAGGGACGCGATATCCGCCGCTTCACCCGCCGTCGCCTCGGACACGGTCGCCTCGTCAGCGGTCGCCTCGTCGGCAGTCGCCTCGTCGGCAGTCGCCTCGTCCTCGGTCGCCTCGCCCTCCACGCTGGCCACAAAGATGCACTCCATCAGGCGCACGTTTTCCGGCGTGTAGAGGATTTCGCTTTCATTCACATAGTCGTTGACGAAGGCATCCACGCTGGCGTAGCTTTCCTTCTGCTTGGCCACCTTCTCGTCAAACGCCGCCTTGACCTCGTCCTCGGTCACGGTCACATCCGCCGTCGCCCGCTCATACAGGAAGTTGAGCACGTCGTTCAGTTCGGCGCTGTCCATCAGGGTCTCCTCGGTATAACCGGCCTGCGCCATCTGCTCCTCCACGGCGGCATTCAGCTCGTCGCCGGTGAAGCCGGAAGCGGAGAGGTAGCTTTCCAGATATTCGCGCGTGTTGTCCAGCGCGGTCTTCACCTGCGCGGCCAGCTCGGTCTTCTTTTCCTCGGTCAGCTCATAGCCGTTCTGCGCGGCGTAGTGGCGGACGATGGAGGTGCTCAGCTTGGTCTGCACCGTCTCCTGCGCGACAGAAGCCTGCAATTCCGTGTCATACTCGTCCACGCTGTAGCCGTACTGCGCGTAGTAAGCGACATACTGGCTGAGCATCTGGTCGTATTCATCCTGAATTTCGGATTTCAGCACCGTCACCGCGCCGTTGTAGGCGGAGGCCAGCACGTCGTCCGAAAGCGTCAGCGCCGCTTCCTCGGCCACGGGCGCTTCAGTCGTCTCGCTGATCACGACCGCCGCGGCGGCCTCGTCGCTCTGCGCGTCGGCCTCAGCCTCCGCGGTCGGCATTGCGGTCGCTTCCACGACCGGTTCAGCCGTCGGCGCTTCCGTCGGCTCGGCCGTCGGCGCTTCCGTCGGCTCAGCGGTCGGCGCTTCGGTCGGCACAGCCGTCGGCGCTTCGGTCGGTTCGGCCGTCGGTTCTTCCGTCGGTTCGGCGGTCGGCGCTTCGGTCACAACCGGCGTCGCCGTCGCTTCCGGCTCTTTCACCTTCGAGCCGCACGCAGTCAGAGAAACCAGCGCAACGGCCAGCATCAGAGCCAGCAAACTCTTCTTCATCAGGTTTTCCCTCCATTTTTGTCATGCAAATCCTTCCGCATCTATTTCGCGGCGGGCGCGAAACCGCGGGATTTACATTTTTTCTCGGCGATGCATCCGGCGTTACGCCGGTTTGTTACGGCATCAAAACCATGTCTTTCATTATACGCGACGCGCGGCCAAAAGGCAATCGTTTCGTCAAATTGTCTTTTCGGCTTCATGGGCGATTCACAATTTTGCCACAATCAGGCGGGTTGACCCTGCCTCCGCCGAAGTCTGCAAAGCGTCCAAGTCCCGCTTGCGCGGGCGTTTTTGCACAATAAAAAGACGAGGCTGCTATGCTTAAACCGAACATTTCAGGAAATAAATATCTAAGCATTGTTTGGATATGGGGCTTTGCCCCATCGCCCCACCAAAGGGCTTTCCGTTTTCGTTTGTTTGTTTCTGTCACTGGCAGCAACAACCGAAAACCTCTTTGGAAACCTTCGGGCAAAAACACCTAGTTTTATTCTTGAAAGGTCAGTTTTTTGGCTTAACAGCCCCGATCCATTGATTTTAACGTCTCAAATTCCGTTTCAATGCCGACGCGCCGCGTCAGAACGTGTTTTCCGGATCAAAGCCCGCGTTTGTTGCCGGCGCTTCACGCCGTTTCTGCCGCGCGAAGGACTCGATGAACATCGCCATCTGCCGCACGGCCGGGGCCATCATCTGCGGATTGAGCACCGCAATGCCAAACTCGCGGTATTCCATCGGTTCAATCGCGTAGGTCTCCACGTCGCCGTGCACACGTTCGAGCGTCAGGCTCGGCATGATGCAGATGCCGAACCCGCTTTCCACCATCGCGATGGTGGAAAGATCGTCCACCACGCGGCAGGTTGCCCGCACCGTGATGCGGTATTTCGCCAAAAACGCCTGCACGTCCGCGTCGGTCGCGTCGCCCTGCACAACGAACGTCTCCGCGCGCATCTCCTCAGGGACGATCACGCCCGGCGTTCTCGTCTTAAATCCGCGCGGCGCCACGCACATCAGCCGGTCGCGATACAGCGGCCGCACCGCCAGATCGCGCGTGGATTCCGTCGAGAGGAAGCCCAGATCCACCACGCCGGTCTTGATCCACTCGATCACGTCGTCGTAGGTGCCCTGATCAATTTCAATTTCCACGCCGGGGTATTTCGCGCGGTATTCCGCCACGAGCTGCGGCAGCCACGCCACGCACACGCTGTTGAACGCGCCGATGCGCACCTTGCCGCGCTGAACGCCCTTTAATTCGCCGACCGTCTGCGTCAGCGCCTCGTCGGCGGAAAGCACCTGCCGAATCACGGGATAGAGCGCCTCGCCGCTGCGGGTGAGCGAAACGCCGCCCTTGCCGCGGACAAAGAGCGAAAAGCCGCAGGATTCCTCCATGGAGCTGACGGCGTGGCTGATGGCGCTGGGCGTCAGGTGCAGAATCTGCGCGGCGCGCGCAAAACTGCCCTGCTGGGTGACCGTGTGAAAGATGCGATATTCAAGCAGCGTCATCGCTGTCCCTCCTGCCAAAGATGGAATAAATGCGATTTATCATCGCCTGTTTCCACTGTAACACTTGAAGGGAGGCGCGTCAAGTGCCTTGTGGAAAGTTTGGGCAAAGCGACGACGGGCGTACATGCCCAAAAAGAATACGTCCCAACCCTTTCTTTTTTGCCGCGCATTATGTTACAATAGCTTTATCTTGTTTTCTTAGAGGTTTTACATGGTGCCGTTTCGTTTATCCCTCCGTGAAATTCGGCGGGTTTTCGCCCTGACCGCTCTGTTTTTCTTTGCGGCGTATCTTTCCCGCTTCGTTTCATTCGGTTTTACGCACGATTCCCTGCAAATCGACCAGAGCGGCGGCGCGCTGTTCCAGATTTCGCTGGGGCGTTTCATGCAGCCGCTGTATTGGCTGATCCGCGGGGATATCGTCATGCCCTACGTCGTCGGGCTGCTGGCCTTCGCCTTTTTGGGCGCGTCCATCTGCCTATGCTGCGCCCTGCTCTCCATTCGCTCGACGCTCGGCGTCGCCTGCGTCTGCATGACGCTTTGCTGCAATGCGACGCTCAGCCTTTCAAGCGCCACCTTCATCTCGTGGTTGGATGTATACATGCTCGCGCTGCTGCTCTCCGTGCTTAGCGTCTGTCTCTGCGAAAGCATGCGCCTGGGATTCCTGCTCGCGCCGTTTGTGCTGTGCCTGTCGCTCGGCTTATACCAGAGCTATCTGCAAACGGCGATTTTGCTGTTTCTGATGCTGCTGATTCACCGCGCGCTGGATGGCGACCCGCTGCCTTCGCTGGTCGTTCGCGGCTTTAAAGCGCTGTTCGTTCTGCTGGCGGGGCTTCTGCTCTATGCGCTCTTTTCCAAGCTGGCCATGCGCTTTGCGCAGGTAAACGTAGCTGATACCTACAACGGCATTGCCCACGTCGGCGATTGGGGCGACGCCTCTGTTTTGTCGCTGCTCGCTGAAACATATGTCGCGCCGCTGGCTTACCTTCTTTCTCCCGAAACCATCTACCCCAGATGGACGACGTTCACGACGCTTGCGATTTTCGCGCTGAGTCTGCCCGCGCTGGTTTCGTCGCTGGCTAGGCAGAAAAAGCGCCTTCATCGGCTGTTCGTGCTGCTGATGCTTCTGCTCGTTCCGCTTGGTACAAACGCCGTATCCTTCATTTCCGGCGGCCTGTCGCACGCGCTGATGATCTACTCCTATTTCTTCGTTCTCCTGCTTCCGTTGTCGCTTGCGGAACGTCGCGCTCGTGAAGAGAACATCCGTCCCCGGCAAAAGCTCGCGTCCGCCGCGTTGCTGCTTTCCTGCGCGCTGCTGTACGCCGGAAACGCCGCCTTTGCGCAGCAGCTCATCCTTCGCCGCAATTTGGAATACCAATCGACGCTTTCCCTGATGACGCGCGTCATCGAGCGCGCCGACACGGTAGAGGGCTATTCACGCGGCGTCACACCCGTCGTCTTTTCCGGTTCGCTGTTCAGCTCTCAACTGGCGATGGAGCGCCCCGGCTTTGAAGGCACCACCTCGCTGTTCGGCGAAAACAACCTCTACGCGATCACCGCAGAAGATTATTACCCTTGGTACGTCAATCAGATTTTGGGCTATCCCATGCGTTTTGATGTTTCGCTGCTGCCTGATTACTTAAACCGCGCCGCCGTGCGCGCCATGCCCGTCTTCCCTGCGGAGGGGAGCATCCAGATGATCGACGGCGTGCTGGTCGTGCATATCGGAAGGCAGCAGTTGGGCGAGTAAAACTTTCGTAACGATAACAAAGACCGTTCGGCACAGAACCGAGCGGCCTTTATTTTTGAACTTGGAAAAGCGCTTATTCCACCGTCACGCTCTTAGCGAGGTTACGCGGCTTATCCACATCGAGTCCCTTAGCGCAGCTGATGTAATAGGCCAGAAGCTGGAGCGGCACGACGGCCAGCGAGGTGGTCAGCAGCGGATCGGTTCGCGGCACATAGACCGTGAAATTCACGGTATCCTCGATGGCGTATTGGCCGTAGGTCGTCAGGCCGAACAGGCTTGCGCCGCGGCTGCGCACCTCCACCATGTTGGAAACCTCTTTTTCAAACAGCTCCGGCTGGGTCGCGACGGCGACGACGAGCACCCCGTCCTCGATCAGGCTGATCGTGCCATGCTTCAATTCACCGGCGGCGTAGGCCTCCGAATGGATGTAGCTGATCTCCTTCAGCTTGAGGCTGCCCTCCATGCTGATGGCGTAATCCAGCCCGCGGCCGATGAAGAACACATCTTTGCAGGCGGCCATCTTGTTGGCGTACCACTGCACGCGCTCCTTGTCGGAGAGCACGCGCTCAATCTGATCCGGCAGGGCGAGCATCGCGTCAATCAGCGCCTCGCGGCGCGCCGGGGTGATCTGCCCGCGCACTTCGGCCATGTGGACGGCGATCAGATACAGCGCCGCGAGCTGGGTGGAATACGCCTTGGTCGTCGCGACGGCGATTTCCGGCCCCGCCCAGGTGTAGATCACGCTGTCCGCCTCGCGCGCGATGGAGGAACCGACGACGTTGACCACCGCCAGCGTCCGCACGCCGCGCTCCTTGCACAGGCGCAGCGCGGCCAGGCTGTCGGCCGTTTCACCGCTCTGGCTGATGATAATCACCAGCCCGCTTTCCTCCAAAATCGGGTCGCGGTAGCGAAATTCGCTCGCCAGATCGACCTCGCAGGGGACGCGCGCCGCCTTTTCAAGGACATAGCGCGCCGCCATGCCGACGTGATACGCTGAGCCGCAGCCGATGAGATACACGCGGGAGACGGCGGCGAAATCCTCGTCCGTCAGCCCGGTTTCGCTCAGGTCGATATACCGTTCGCCGCTCTCGTTTTCCTTGATGCGCGGGGAGAGCGTGTCGCGCACGGCGCGCGGCTGCTCGTGGATCTCCTTCATCATAAAATGCTCGTAGCCGTCCTTTTCGGCGGCGGCGGCGTCCCACTTGATCTCCACAAACGGCTTTTCGATTTCCTCGCAGTCGATGTTATAGACGTGCAGCTCGTCGCGGGTGAGGCAGGCGATTTCCTGATTGTCGATGTAGACGACGTTGCGCGTGTAATTCAGCACGGCAGGCACGTCAGAGGCGATCATGTGCCCCTGATACTCGCCGTCGCAGCGCCCAAGGATCAGCGGGCTGTCCTTGCGGGCGGCGTAAATCACGCCGGGCTGGTCGCCGAAGAGAATCCCCAGCGCATAGCTGCCGCGCACGCGGATCATCGTGTTGCGAATCGCGTCGAGCGCGCGGGCGCGGGGATCGCTCTCCCGCTTGGCCGCCTCGGCATAATAGCTGTCCAGCAGCGCGGCGGCGACCTCGGTATCCGTCTGCGAGGCAAACGTGTAGCCCTTTTTGAGCAGGGATTCCTTGATCTCCTGATAGTTTTCGATGATGCCGTTGTGCACGATCACCACGCGCTTTTCGCGGGTATACTGCGGATGCGCGTTGACGGTGCTCGGCTCGCCGTGGGTCGCCCAGCGGGTGTGGCCGATGCCGCAGAGGCCGTGCACGGCGTTGCCGGAATCGGTCATCTCCATCAGGTTTTTGAGGCGGCCCTTGGCCTTGACGACCTCGATATGTTCGTTGGCCTCGTCGCGCACGGCCAGACCGGCCGAGTCATAGCCGCGGTATTCGAGCTTTGACAGCCCGGAAAGCAAAATCGGGGCAGCCTGCTTGACGCCGACATAGCCGACAATTCCGCACATGGTTTTTCCTCCTTACACGTTAAACAGCAAATCCCCATAGGTCGGCATCGGCCAGAGCCTGCCGTCCACGATCATTTCCAGATGATCGACCGGGGCGCGGAGCACCTCCATCGCCGGGCAGATCACGTCGTGCGCATAGCGCGCCTGTTCCGCCCCGGTGAGCGCGGCGGCCTTCTCCTGCTTGGCGCGAAGATCGGCGAGCGCGTCGCCGGCCTGACGCAGAAGCACGTTGACGCGGGTGAGCAGCTCCTTCTGCACAGAAGCGTCCACGCCGAGCGATTCCACCTCGCGCGCGGCGCGCGCCAGCTCGCCGGTGTAGCGCACGACGGCGGGCACGATATCCTTCCCCGCCATGTCGATCATCGTCAGCGCCTCGATGTTGATCGTCTTGGCGTACAACTCGTAGGATACGTCCGCGCGGGCGCGCAGCTCCTTCTCGGTGAACACGCCCTGATGCGCGAACAGCGCGACGGAAGCGGGCTTCACCAGCTCCGGCACAGCGTCCACCATGCTCCGCAGGTTCGGCAGGCCGCGGCGCGTCGCCTCCGCCACCCATTCGTCGGTATATCCGTTGCCGTTGAAGATGATGCGCTGGTGCGCGGTCATTTCGCGGCGGATGAGCGCGTGCAGCGCGGCTTCAAAATTCTCCGCCTTTTCCAGCTCGTCGGCAAACGCGCCGAAGGCCTCGGCCGCGATGGTGTTGAGCACGGTGTTCGCATCGGCGATGCAGCCGGAGGACGGCACCATGCGGAATTCAAACTTGTTGCCCGTAAAGGCGAAGGGCGAGGTGCGGTTGCGGTCGGTCGCGTCGCGGCGGATAAACGGCAGAGTCGAAACGCCCACGCGCATGATGGATGCGGAGGGCACGGTTTCCTCGCTGCCGCGGATGATGTGATCCACCACGGCGGTGAGCTGATCGCCCAGGAACATGGATATGATCGCGGGCGGCGCTTCGTTCGCGCCAAGGCGATGGTCGTTGCCGGGGTTGGCGGCGCTCATGCGCAGAAGACCGGCGTGCTCATCCACCGCCTTCATCATCGCGGCGAGCACGAGCAGGAACATCCAGTTTTTCTGCGGATCGCGCCCCGGTTCGAGCAGGTTGTGGCCGGTGTCCGTCGTCAGCGACCAATTGTTGTGCTTGCCGCTTCCGTTGACCCCCGCGAAGGGTTTTTCATGCAGCAGGCATACCAGCCCGTGGCGCAGGGCAACCTTTTTCATGACGTTCATAACGAGCATGTTTTCATCCGTCGCCACGTTGGTGGTGTTGTAGATGGGCGCAAGCTCATGCTGCGCGGGCGCGGCCTCGTTGTGCTCCGTCTTGGCCGGGATGCCGAGCTTCCACAGCTCGATATCCAGATCCTTCATGTAGTTGCTCACACGTTCCTTGATCGCGCCGAAGTAGTGATCCTCCATCTCCTGCCCTTTGGGCGGCATCGCGCCGAAAAGCGTCCGCCCGGTGAAGATGAGATCCTTGCGCTTCAGATAGGTTTCGCGATCGACGATGAAATATTCCTGCTCCGGGCCGACGGATGTGGTCACGCGCTGGGTCAGGTTATCGCCGAAGAGGCGGCAGATGCGCACGGCCTGACGGCTGACGGCCTCCATCGAGCGCAGCAGCGGTGTTTTCTGGTCGAGCGCCTCGCCGTTGTAGCCGCAGAACGCCGTGGGGATACACAGCGTTTTGGTGTCGCCGTTGTCGTAGAGAAACGCGGGGCTGGTGATATCCCAGACGGTGTAGCCGCGCGCCTCGAACGTGGCGCGGATGCCGCCGGAGGGGAAGGAGGAAGCGTCCGGCTCGCCGCGAATCAATTCCTTGCCGCGCAGCTCCATGATGACGCTGCCGTCCTTCTGCGGGCTGATGAAGGAATCGTGCTTTTCGGCGGTGGTGCCGGTCAGCGGCTGAAACCAGTGGGTGTAATGCGTAGCGCCCTGCTCAATCGCCCACGCCTTCATGGCGCTGGCGGTCGCGTCCGCCACGGCGGGGTCAAGCTCCTCGCCGGTCGCCATGCTGGCGGCAAGGCGTTTGTAAATCTCTCTGGGCAGGCGCGCGCGCATCTCCTTATCGGAAAAAACGCTGCTGCCGTAAAGCGACGGAATATCCTGATATTCGCTCATGCGTGCTCTCCTTGGGCCGTATTTCTCCCGCGCTCCCATCGGCGCCGGGAGGGATGCATACCGTATTACAATACACCATTCGACCCGAAATTGCAATTAAGAAAAGCATTTCGGCCAATTCGTTTCGTTTTTTCGGTGTTTATGCCTTTTTTCTTTGGTTTTTGCGGCAGCTTTTGCCGCTGGTACTTTCTGTGCCGTCGTTTTTTATGCCGCAGGCCGTTTAGGCCGCCGCGTTTCCAGCATAAAATGAAAATGCCGCGCTCCTCTCGTTTTTTCAAAACGGATGACGCGCGCGGCGGCGGGCAAAATCATCTTGCGGCAGCGCGGACACATCGCCCCGCCCCGGCATAATCTGCCATCAGGCGGGTTCGCCGCCGCAAAGCCGAAAAAACGGAGGGATTCTCATGGCGCATTATGCGGTTCGCGAAAGCCCGCCGCTGCGGGGAGAAATACCTATCAGCACATCCAAGAACGCGGTGCTGCCCATCATGTGCGGCGCGTTGCTGACCGGCGAGGACGTGCGCATCGAGCGCGTGCCCGAGCTGACGGATGTGAAGACGCTCTGCGCGCTGCTCGCGTCCTGCGGATGCAGCGTGAAAAAAGAAGGCGACGCGCTGGTTTTAAACGCGGGCGCGCTGCAAAACCCGCAGGATGAGGAGGATGTACGCAAGATGCGCGCCTCGGTGCTGGTGCTCGGGCCGCTGCTTTCCCGCCTCGGGGAGGCGCGGATTCCCCTGCCCGGCGGATGCGCCATCGGCCAGCGGCCGATCGATCAGCACCTCAAGGGCATGAGCGCGCTCGGCGCGAAGGTCAAATTTGACCACGGCGGCGTGACGCTCTCCGGCCGCCTGCGCGGCGCGGTGATCTATCTGGATATGCCTTCCGTCGGCGCGACGGAAAACCTGCTGATGGCGGCGACGCTCGCCAGCGGCACGACGCGCATCGAAAACGCGGCCAAAGAGCCGGAGATCGTCGATCTGGCGGCGTTTCTGAACGCGATGGGCGCGCGAATCTGCGGCGCGGGCACATCCACCATCGTCATCGAGGGCGTTCGGGCTCTGCACGCCGTCAGTTGGCAGCCCATCAGCGACCGCATCGAGGCGGGCACGATGGCCTGCGCCTGCGCCATCACCGGGGGCGAACTGCTGCTTTCCGGCGCGCGGGCGGAACACCTGCGCTCGCTGCTCTTCAAGCTCAGCGAAGCGGGCATACATATCAAGGATACGCCGGGCGGGCTGATGGTCTTCGGCCGCGCCAAGCAGCCCTTTGAAATCCGCACGATGGTCTACCCCGGCTTCCCGACCGATTTGCAGGCCCCGATGATGGCCGTCGCCTGCAAAACGCCCGGCACAAGCGTATTTCTCGAAACGATTTTCGAAAACCGCTTCATGCACGCCGCCGAGCTTTCGCGCCTCGGCGCGCACATCCGGGTGGAAAACCGCGTCGCCGTCGTGGAGGGTACGCCGTATCTGACCGGCGCGCCGGTTCGCGCCACCGACCTGCGTGCGGGCGCGGCGCTGATTTTGGCCGGGCTCTGCGCCGAGGGCGAAACGCTGGTGGACGACTCCGGCGGGCACATCGAGCGCGGATATTGCGGCATTGAGGAAAAGCTGCGCGCTGTCGGCGGCCGCATCGAGCGCGTGGCTCTTTAGGGTCTTTTTCACTGCCGCAGTCTGAAAAATCGCAAAGGTGCTTCTTCTCCCGAAGGGAGGAGAGGCACTTTTATCCTGTCGTTCTTCCCGCTTGCGGCGGCCTTGCAAAGCCATGGGGCTTGGTGTATAATTCTATATGGGATAAATTCGTTCTTCATTTATTTTTCTAAACAATCATTGAGTAAAAAGCAAATTCTGCGCAATGCGCGCCCCTACGGGTATGGCGCAACTTATTGCCCAGACGGAAAATAACCTGATCAAAGAGCTCCCTCTTCGAGGGCGTGGAGCTTGTCGCCCGCGGTGCGGGAGGCAGGCAAGCGGAACGCCGAAGGTCTGGCACGGCACAGCCGTGACTGAGGGAGTTAGGCGGACGTGCATTGCACGTCCGCTTTTTTGCAGAAATGATGAAAGAATCTTTGTAAAATTGGTGAAGTCGTTGACTTATTCCCGCGCAATCTGTAAAATAGAGACAGTTACAGCATGCGAAAGGAAAGCCGGCCTATGAAAATTCTGTTTGTTTCAAGCGAATGTGCCCCCTTCAGCAAATCCGGCGGTCTGGCGGATGTGGCGTTTTCCCTCCCCCCGGCCCTTCAAAAAACGGGCGACGACATGGCCATCGTCATCCCGATGTATCGCGTCACGCAGGAAAACTGCGGCGATCAGTTTGAATTGGTCAAGACCTGTTCCGTCACGCTCGGCCAGCGCAGCCTCGCCTGCTCGCTGTACCGCGGCGCGCTGAACGGCGTGCCGGTGTACGCCATCGGCAACGAGCATCTCTTCCACCGGCCGCGCCTGTACGGCTATGGCGACGATTCGCTGCGGTTCGCGTTCTTCTGCCGCGCGGTGATCGACCTGCTGCCGGAATTTGGCGCGCTGCCCGATATTCTGCATTGCAACGACTGGGAAACGGCGCTGGCGATTCTCTATCTCAAAAACGACGCGGTGCTGCGGCCGGAGCTTTCCCGGATCAAGACGGTGTATACCATTCACAACATCGCCTATCAGGGGCAGTTCGGCAAAGGCGAAATGGAATCGACCTTCGCCCTGCCGTCCGGCTGGTATCACGGCGGCCTGAGCTATGAGTTTGAGGGGCGGCAGGATATCAACCTGATGAAGGGCGCGATGCTGATGGCGGACGCGGTGACGACCGTTTCTCCGACCTACGCGCGCGAACTGCATTATCCCTACTTTGCCCACGGCCTGCAGGGCGTGGTCGATCTGGTGGATCACAAGCTCTACGGCATCCTCAACGGCATCGACGTGGCGCATTACAACCCGGAGAGCGACCCGCTCGTGCCGTATCACTTCACTGTCGAGGATCGAACCGGCAAGGCGCGCTGCAAGCGCGAGATCCAGCGCCTGTTCGGGCTGAATCAGGAGAGCGAGTGGCCGCTGCTGGCCAGTGTCGCGCGGCTGGTTGAGCAAAAGGGCATCGAGCTGATCCGCGAGATTCTGCCGCAGCTGATGGATATGGGCGTTCAGCTCATCGTGTTCGGCCAGGGCGACCCGAAGTACATTGAGTATTTCAACTGGGCGAAGGCGCAGTGGCCGGGGCAGCTCGGTTTCTCCAGCGATTACAACGAGCCGACGGCCAGCGCTGTGTTCGCGGGCGCGGATATGTACCTGATGCCCTCGCGGTTTGAGCCGTGCGGCCTGTCGCAGATGATGGCCATGCGCTACGGCACCGTGCCGATCGTTCACGAGACGGGCGGCCTCAAGGACTCCGTGCGCGCCTATAAGGATTTTGACGGCATCGGCGACGGCTTCGCGTTTTCGGATTATCAGGCGAAAGATTTGTATTTGGCTATTTCGGAGGCCGTCAAGCTCTATTTCGGAGACGAGGCGATGTTTGACCGCCTGCGCGTGCGCTGCATGAAGAAGGATTTCTCGTGGGACAAGAGCGCCGAGCGCTATAACCGCATGTATGAGGATATCTGCGGCGGCGCGGGCGCGGGCGAGCCGATTCCATTTGAGGAGGCCTTTGAACAGCTTCGCCACTGCTACATGGAAAACGAGCGCACCAACCGCGTCCGGCACGAGAGCGGCTACCAGCGCGTGGTGCAGATCACCATCATCGGGCGCGGCGCGGGCACGTTCACCATCCGCTTCAATGAAAACGGCATGCAGGTCGAGCCGACCTCCGCGAGCGACGCGGAAGCCTACGTGCATTGCAGCTTTGACAATCTGCTGGCCATGGCGCGCGGCTTTGTGACCGTCGATAAGCTCTATTTGAGCGGCCAGCTCCGGCTCAGCGGCAACCTGTCCAAGGGCTTTGAAATTCGGTATCTGCTGTCGCCGGCCAAGCAAAGGGCATAAAGACGACAAAGCGAAATGTGTAAAACAGTCAGCCCTCCGTATGCGGCGAAGCATACGGAGGGCTGATTTGGTCTATTCACATGTGGAAGACGGCGTAAAGCCGCCCGCTCAAACGCCCAGCAGCCGGACGCGCTTCATCCCTGCGATGCTTTTCACGGCCTGCGTCAGCGCTTCGCGCTTTTCAGACGGCGCTTCGTCCAAATCCACGACGGAGACGGCGATGTTTCCGCGCGAACGGTTGACCAGATCGGAGATGTTCAGCCCGAATCCCGCGACGGCGGAAGTGATCGAGCCGAGGACGTTCGGCACGTTTTCGTGGATGCAGAACAGGCGCGGCTTGCTGACCGGCGCGACGTCCACGGCGGGCAGGTTCACGCTGTTGCGGATGATGCCCGATTCGAGGAAATCCCGCGTCTGCGCGGCGGCCATGACGGCGCAGTTCTCCTCGCTCTCCGGCGTGGATGCGCCCAGATGCGGGGTGCAGATCACGCCCTTTGCGCCCAGCAGCGCGTCGGAGGGGAAATCCGTGACGTAGGCGGCGACGCGGCCATCCGCCAGCGCTTCGAGCAGCGCGGCCTCGTCAACCAGCCCGCCGCGCGCGTAATTTATGATGCGCACGCCCTTTTTGCACAGCGACAGCGCCCGGCGGCCGATCATGCCGCGGGTCTTATCGGTCATCGGCACGTGCACGGTGATGAAATCGCAGGCGGCGAACAGCTCGTCGAGCGAATTTTCGTGCCGGACGCTCTGCGCGAGCTTCCACGCATGCTCGACGGAGATCATCGGGTCGTAACCGACGACGTTCATGCCCAGTGCGACGGCCGCGTTGGCAACCAGCACGCCGATGGCGCCCAAGCCGATGACGCCGAGCGTTTTGCCGCGCAGCTCCGGGCCGACAAACGCCTTTTTGCCCTTTTCGACGGCTTTTTCAATGCCGTCGCCCTGCCCCTTCAGGCCGCGCGCCCACTCGACGCCGCCGACGATATCGCGGCAGGAGAGCAGCATGGCCGCCAGCACCATTTCGCAGACGGCGTTGGCGTTTGCGCCCGGCGTGTTGAACACGCAGACGCCCGCCTGCGTGCATGCGTCGATGGGGATGTTGTTCGTGCCCGCGCCCGCGCGCGCAATGCTCAGCACGGAGGGCGCAAGCGGCATGTCGTGCATGGAGGCCGAACGGACGAGAATCGCATCCGGCTGCCCGGCGCTGTCGCTGACGTGGTAGTGTTCGCCGAGCTGGGTGTAAATCGCGGGGGAAATCGCGTTCAGCGTTTGAATCTGATAGTTCATGGCTTAATTCTCCGTCTCAAATTGCTTCATAAAATCGACGAGCTTTTGCACGCCCTCGACGGGCATGGCGTTGTAGATGCTGGCGCGCATGCCGCCGACGATGCGGTGCCCCTTGAGATTCACCAGCCCCTGCGCGGCGGCCTCCTTGACGAATTTCGCGTCCAGCGCCGCGTCGCCGGTGACGAAGGTGACGTTCATGCGGCTGCGGTCACGCTTCTGCGCCGTGCCGGTGAAGAGCTTGCTCTCGTCCAGATAATCGTACAGCAGCTTGGCTTTTTCGATGTTGCGCGCTTCCAGCGCCGCGACGCCGCCCTGCGCCTTGATCCACTTGAAGGTCAGCCCCGCGACGTAGATGCCGAAGCAGTTCGGCGTGTTCAGCATGCTGTCCGCCTCGGCGAGCTTGGCAAAATCCATGACCTTCGGCGTGATCGGCAGCGCGCGGCCGAGCAGATCCTCGCGCACGATCAGGATGACCACGCCCGCAGGCGCGACGTTTTTCTGCGCGCCCGCGTAGATCACACCGAATTTGCGCACGTCGTAGACCTCGCTGAGGATGTTGGAGGACATGTCCGCGACCAGCGGCACGTCGCCCGTGTCGGGAATGTGATCCCAGCGCGTGCCGTAAATCGTGTTGTTGGTCGTGATGTGGACGTATTTCGCATCCGGGGAGAGCGTATAATCCGGAATGTGGGTGTAATTTTCCGCGCGGGAGGAACCGGCGACGTTGACCGCGCCGTATTTCTGCGCCTCGACCAGCGCGTTGTGCGCGAAGTTGCCGGAATCGACGTAATCGGCATGGCCGCCGTCCATCAGGTTCATGGCGACGGCCGCGAACATGGCGGTCGCGCCGCCCTGCGGGAAGATCACCTTGTAGTGATCCGGAATGGCCATGACCTCGCGCAGATCGGCGACGGTCTGGTTGAAGATATCCAGATACATTTTAGATCGGTGGCTCATCTCCATCACGGACATACCGGTACTGCCGTAACACAGCAGCTCCTTTTGAATCTGCTCGAGCACGGGCAGCGGCAGCATGGACGGGCCGGGCGCGAAGTTGAACACACGTTCCATAAGACAAGCCTCCTACAAAATCAATTCGCTTTTCGGTTTTCAAATCGTCAAGGGGAAACCCTGATCCTTTATCGCGGAAAAGCGTTTGAAACATCTTATCACGTTGAAAAGCAAAAAGCAAGAAAAAGAGGACGATTTTCGCCCGGAATTGACAGATGGTCTATCCATTCCTGTTTTTCGGGGGATTTGGTTCGCGGAAAAAGAAGCGGGTGAACGTTCGCAATCGGTTGCATCCGTTTCATTTTTCCATTATAATCAAATCATCCAATCTTTGTCTTATTTTTCGTTTGGCTAAGGAGGATGTCTATGTTGACCGATATTGAAATCGCCCAGTCCTGCGAGATGCAGCCCATCGGAAAAATTGCCGAAAAGCTCAACATTCCCGAGGAAATGCTCGAACCTTACGGCCGCTACAAGGCGAAGGTCGATCACATCGCGCTGAAGGATCTCCCGCAGAAGGGCAGGCTGGTGCTCGTCACCGCCATCAACCCGACGCCCGCCGGAGAGGGCAAGACCACCGTTTCCATCGGTCTGGCCGACGCGCTGCGGCTGGAGGGCTATAACGCCTGCCTCGCGCTGCGCGAGCCGTCCCTCGGCCCGGTGTTCGGCGTGAAGGGCGGCGCGGCCGGCGGCGGCTATGCGCAGGTCGTTCCGATGGAGGATATCAACCTGCATTTTACCGGCGACATGCACGCCATCACTGCGGCGAACAACCTGATCGCCGCCATGGTGGACAACAGCATCCAGCAGGGCAACCCCTGCCGGATCGACCCGCGCCGCGTGACGTGGAAGCGCTGCATGGATATGAACGACCGGCAGCTCCGCAGCGTCATCGACGGCCTCGGCGGCAAGCCCAACGGCACACCGCGCGAGGATGGGTTTGACATCACCACCGCCAGCGAGATCATGGCGACGCTGTGCCTTGCATCCTCCATTGCCGACCTCAAGGCGCGCATCGCCCGCATCGTCGTCGCCCGCACATACGACGACCAGCCCGTGACCGCCGGGGATATCCACGCGCAGGGCGCGGCGACCGCGCTGCTCAAGGACGCGCTGCGCCCGAACCTCGTGCAGACGCTGATCGGCACGCCCGCGTTCGTGCACGGCGGCCCGTTCGCCAACATCGCCCACGGCTGCAACACCGTGATCGCGACCCAGACGGCGCTCCGTCTGGCTGACGTCGTGGTGACGGAGGCGGGCTTCGGCGCGGATCTCGGCGCGGAAAAGTTTATCGATATCAAGTGCCGCATGGCGAACCTCGTGCCCAGCGCGGTGGTGCTGGTGGCGACGGTTCGCGCGCTCAAGAGCCACGGCGGCGTGGCGAAGGCCGAGCTGGGCGAGGAGAACCTCGAAGCGCTGGAGCGCGGCCTGTCGAATCTGCGCCGCCATCTGCGCAACATCCGCGAGGTTTGGGGGCTGCGCCCGGTCGTCGCGCTCAACCGCTTTACCAGCGACACCGACGCGGAGATCGAGCTGGTTCGCCGCGCGGCGGCTGAAACCGGCGCGAAGGTCGCGCTCTGCGAGGTCTGGGCGAAGGGCGGCGAGGGCGGCCGCGAGCTGGCCAAGCTGGTGATGGAGGAGGCGAGCCACGCCGATCCCGCCGCGTTCACCTTCACCTATCCGGATGACATGCCGCTGGCGGATAAGATTCGCGCCGTTGCGACGCGCATCTACGGCGCGAAGGACGTTTCCTTCACGCCCGCCGCGATGAAGACCCTCAAGCAGCTCACCGACGAGGGCTGCGGAAGGATGCCGGTCTGCATCGCCAAAACGCAGTATTCCTTCTCCGACGACCCGAAGAAGCTCGGCGCGCCGGAAGGCTTTACGCTCACCATCCGCAGCGTCAGGGTCAGCGCGGGCGCGGGGTTTGTGGTCGCGCTCTCCGGCGATATTATGACCATGCCGGGGCTGCCGAAGGTGCCCGCCGCCGAAGCGATTGATGTGGACGAAAACGGCGAAATTGTGGGCTTGTTCTGATTTTTGGGTTCTTCACGGAAAGTTAGGGAAGCAAACAAGTGCTTAAGCGAAGCCCCAAAAAGCTGCACGCGGAAGGAGCATGAAAGCGCAACCAACTCAATCGCGAAAAGGGGTCAA
>OHYM01000077.1_pt1 | contig 27781 bp, 50 predicted proteins | sample 1580311 | NCBI WGS metagenome assembly OHYM01 (sample SAMEA3882512, study PRJEB24775) | human gut metagenome | biome: human-associated habitat; feature: intestine environment; material: feces | place: Netherlands | collected 2009/2010
GCCGCGAATCCCCCAAAAAATCAAAAAGAAAAGTTTTAGCTTGCTAAATCTTGCTAAATCTTGCTAAATCTCGCTAAATCTCGCTAAATCTTGCTAAATCTTAATTATAGGGCTATATGCTAATATTTTGGCTTGTGAGAGCAGAGTACCCTAAGTGGGTAAACTTATAAGCAAAAGTTATTGCTGTTCTTAGAAACGATTATATAAGCTTTAAACGATATAACCACATTTAAAAGAAAGGACAATATGCAAACACAAAACGGTGGCAGGCCCACAATTTTACCCAAGATGTATGAAGAACCGCTTTTTAGTCAAATCATTGATAAAATTGAATCAGGTTGCAACGATAGAGAAATCTACACTAGTTTGCATTGTTCAGCTAAAACTTTTAGAAAGTGGCGAGATGACAATATAAAGGCGTATGACGAAGCTAAAAGCATTGCTAGGGGAAATCTATTAGAACTAGCTGAAAGTGCCTTAGCGAGCAAACTGACAGTCAGAACGCTAAAGGAAACAGAAACAATCTACGACGCTGACGGAAACGTTGAAAAAGTAAAGGTTAAAGAAAAAGAGCTGGACAAAGATAGCTTGGTAGCGATGATGGTTGCTAAGGCTGGAAACCCTGAACTCTATAACCCTACTGAATGGCGGAGATTGCAACAGGAAGAATCAAGCGCTCATGACCTTAAGGCTAAAATTGAAGAACTTGATGACTATAAACTAAGTAAGTATAAAACGCCAGAAATCGAAGTCCCAGAGGGGTTTGAATAAATGTATTATTTGAATAAAATGCTAGAAAGCAATAAAGAAAATGGCGTTATTATTAATAAATACATTCGCAAGACTATTCAGAAGCAAATACGTATTCATAATAAGTATATTTATCGCTATGACCGTGTTACGCAAGCTATTGAATGGATTGAAGATAATTTCTATTTAACAACTGGTAACCTAATGAAAATCAAGCTACACCCTGTTCAAAAATGGTGGTACGAGTTAATGCTTGGCTATGATATGGTTGATGAAAAAGGTGTTCAGGTAAACCTAGTTAATGAAATTTTCCTTAATTTAGGACGTGGTTCTGGTAAGTCAAGTTTAATGGCTACGCGCGTGCTTAACTGGATGATTTTAGGCGGACAATATGGCGGAGAAAGCTTGGTTATTGCATACGATAACACACAGGCTAGACACGTATTTGACCAAGTTAGAAACCAAACGGAAGCCAGCGATACATTAAGAGTGTACAACGAAAACAAGATTTTCAAGAGCACAAAACAAGGTCTAGAATTTACTTCTTTTAAAACCACTTTCAAAAAGCAAACAAATGATACTTTGAGAGCGCAAGGTGGTAACAGTTCTCTTAATATATTTGACGAAGTTCATACTTATGGCGAGGATATAACAGAGTCAGTCAATAAAGGTTCACGTCAAAAACAAGACAACTGGCAAAGTATTTATATCACTTCAGGTGGACTTAAACGAGACGGATTATATGATAAACTTGTTGAACGCTTCAAATCAGAAGAAGAATTTTACAATGATAGGTCGTTCGGCTTGCTTTACATGCTAGAAAATCATGAGCAGGTCAAAGATAAGAAGAATTGGACTATGGCTTTACCGCTTATTGGTGACGTCCCTAAGTGGTCAGGAGTTATTGAAGAATACGAACTTGCGCAAGGAGACCCAGCGTTACAGAATAAGTTCTTAGCGTTTAATATGGGCTTGCCTATGCAGGACACAGCTTACTACTTCACTCCGCAAGATACTAAACTAACAGACTTTAATTTATCTGTATTTAATAAAAATAGAACTTATGTCGGAATTGACCTATCCTTAATTGGCGATTTAACCGCTGTGTCGTTCGTTTGTGAGTTAGATGGTAAAACTTACAGTCACACACTTGCTTTCTCTGTACGGTCGCAATATGAGCAACTGGACACAGAACAGCAAGAACTATGGACTGAATTTGTTGACAGAGGCGAACTAATCTTACTTGATACGGAATATATTAATGTAAATGACTTAATACCATATATTAATGACTTTAGAACCAAAACAGGGTGCAGACTTAGAAAAATCGGATACGACCCAGCTCGCTATGAGATTTTAAAAGGGTTGATCGAGCGTTATTTCTTCGATAAAGATGGAGATAACCAAAGAGCGATTCGACAAGGTTTCTCAATGAATGATTATATCAAGCTGTTAAAATCTAAGCTAGTCGAAAATAAACTTATCCATAACCAAAAAGTTATGCAATGGGCTTTAAATAATACTGCTGTTAAAATCGGACAAAGCGGGGACTATATGTATACTAAAAAACTTGAAAAAGATAAAATTGACCCTACTGTTGCTTTGACAATGGCTTTAGAAATGGCGGTGTCAGATGAAGTATAATGTTGACACAGTTCGAGAAAGTGGTTGGTATAATAAAAAAGAATGGTTGGCTGTCCGTGATTATGTAAGACAACGTGACAAAATGACTTGCGTAAGATGTGGCGCATTCGGTGCTAAAAAATACGAAGTAGACCATATTATTGAACTAACGTGGGAAAATCTTGATGATTGGAAAATAGCGCTGAACCCTGATAACCTACAACTCCTTTGTAAGTCTTGCCATAACAAGAAAACAGGCGAGTATAAACGAGGAAAAGGCGTAAGTTTATGGTAGAAAGGGGAAAAATTGAACTTATTCGGAAAAGTGGTATCATTTTCACGTGGAAAACTAAACAATGATACTCAAAGAGTTACAGCTTGGCAAAATGAAGCAGTAGAATATACAAGTGCCTTTGTGACTAATATTCAAAATAAAATTGCTAATGAAATAACAAAAGTAGAATTTAATCATGTAAAATATAAAAAATCTGATGTTGGTTCTGATACTTTGATTAGTAAGGCAGGTTCTGATTTAGATGAGGTCCTCAATTGGAGCCCTAAGGGCGAACATAATAGCATGGAGTTTTGGCAGAAAGTAATTAAAAAGTTACTATGCACGCGCTATGTTGACCTGTATCCTATATTTGACAGTGAAACGGGCGATCTATTAGACTTGCTCTTTGATAACGATAAAAAAGAATATAAGCCAGAAGAATTAGTAAGGCTTGTCAGTCCTTTTTATATCAATGAAGACACAAGTATTTTAGATAATGCTCTAGCTAGTATTCAAACTAAGCTGGAACAAGGTAAATTGCGTGGCTTGTTGAAAATTAATGCCTTTCTTGACATTGATAATACACAGGAGTATCGAGAAAAAGCTCTAGCAACAATAAAGAACATGCAAGAGGGTTCGAGTTACAACGGTTTGACACCAGTTGATAACAAGACGGAAATTGTAGAACTTAAAAAAGATTATTCTGTTTTAAACAAAGATGAAATTGACCTTATTAAATCGGAACTTTTGACAGGTTACTTTATGAATGAAAATATTTTGCTTGGTACTGCTACGCAAGAGCAGCAAATTTATTTTTATAACTCTACTATCATTCCTTTACTGATTCAACTTGAAAAGGAACTGACTTATAAACTGATTTCAACAGGCCGCAGACGAATAAATAAGGATAATTTATATTATGAACGCATAATCGTAGATAACCAGCTATTCAAGTTTGCAACTTTGAAAGAATTAATTGACTTGTATCATGAAAATATTAACGCTCCTATTTTTACACAGAATCAACTTCTTGTTAAAATGGGCGAGCAACCAATTGAGGGCGGAGATATTTATGTCACAAACCTCAATGCAGTTGCTGTTGAAAACCTAAGTGACTTACAAGGCAGTAGAAAGGACGCAACAAGCACAGATGAAACTAATAACCAATAGTGCTGAAATTAAAGTAACTGAAAACGAGGACGGTTCTAAGTCGTTCCAAGGCGTTGGTTCAGAAGTTGGTGTAGAGAATCGTAACGGTATTATCTTGACCCCTAACTGCATTGAGTTTGCCAGAGAACGATACCCATTGCTATATGAACATGGTGCTGGATCTAGCGAAGTCATCGGGGACGCAAAAGTTTACTATGATTTAGCTACTAATAAATACCTGACTGACTTTACACTTTATGACAATGCACCAAACATTAATAAGGCTGTGGAAAATGGCGCGTTTGATTCACTATCAATTGCCTATTACATTACAGATTATGAGTTTAATGAAAATGACGCTCTAGTTGTAAATAAAGCACAATTTAAAGAAATTTCTCTTGTTTCAGTACCAGCAGACCCTAACGCAAAATTTATTCAAAATGCCTTAGGAGAAGAACTCACAGAAGAACGCAACAAAATTATTGAAAGCCGAAACGCTTTGAAAGAAATTGAGGATATTAAAAAGAAATATGAATAAACCTGATTTAATCGAAAAACAAAACCGCTTGGCAGAACTTAAAGAAAATAATGTATCTTTAAAATCTCAAATTAGTGGCTTTGAAGTAAAAAACGCAATTGAAGACTTGCCAAAAGTACAAGAATTAGAAAAAACACTTTCAGAAAATTCAATTGAAATTATCAAAATTGAGAACGAACTTAACGCACAGGAAGAAAAACCAAAAGGAAAAGCTAAAATGAAAAACTTTATTGAATCACAAAACGCTGTAACAGAATTTTTTGATGTATTGAAAAAGAACTCTGGAAAATCAGAAATTAAAAACGCTTGGAACGCAAAACTTGCTGAAAATGGTGTAACTATCACAGATAAAACTTTTGAGCTTCCACGTAAATTGGTTGAATCAATCAACACAGCCTTGCTAAATACTAACCCAGTATTCAAAGTATTCCATGTTACAAATGTTGGTGCTTTGCTTGTATCACGCTCATTTGATTCAGATAATGAAGCCCAAGTCCACAAAGACGGACAAACAAAAACAGAGCAGGCAGCCACACTCACTATTGATACTCTTGAACCTGTAATGGTTTATAAATTGCAATCACTTGCTGAACGTGTCAAACGACTTCAAATGTCATATTCTGAACTTTACAACTTAATTGTAGCAGAACTTACACAAGCAATTGTAAATAAAATCGTTGACCTTGCTCTTGTTGAGGGAGACGGAACAAACGGTTTTAAATCAATTGACAAAGAAGCAGACGTCAAAAAAATCAAAAAGATTACTACAAAAGCTAAATCAGCTGGCAAAACTCCATTTGCTGACGCTATTGAAGAAGCGGTTGACTTTGTTCGCCCTACTGCTGGTCGTCGTTATTTGATTGTTAAAGCAGAAGACCGCAAAGCCTTGTTAGATGAGTTACGCCAAGCTACTGCAAATGCTAACGTTCGTATTAAAAATGATGACGCTGAAATTGCTTCAGAAGTTGGAGTTGATGAAATCATTGTCTATACAGGTACAAAGGCTGTCAAACCTACTGTATTGGTAGACCAAAAATATCACATTGATATGCAAGACCTTACTAAAGTTGACGCATTTGAATGGAAAACTAATAGCAACATGATTTTGGTTGAAACACTAACAAGCGGACACGTTGAAACTTATAACGCTGGTGCAGTAATTACAGTAGCATAAGAATAAAATGGAGGAAGTAAATGATAGATTATATTAAGGTCTATTGTGGTATTCCGATTTTAGTAACAGCTTATGATAGTAAACTTATCTTATTCCGTTCAATAGCTATTAAATTGCTAGAAAAAAATGGTATTAAAGCTGACGAAACAAGTGTATTAGTGAAAGACTTTATCTCTTGTTATTGTCGGCTTAATATTGTTGATGAACCAGCAGAACAATGGCGAAATGCTGAAATGAAACGTTTGGCTTCTTTGCAAGAGTTAATGTATTATGGAGGTATTTAATGATATTCTCACAAGTTACATTGCAAGTTGAAACGACTGTTAAGAAGAAGAACGGTGCAGAAGCTAATGTTATAAAGCCTATCGTTTTACCAGCAGTTAAACAGAGAATTAGTCAGACAAGACTTGATGAGTTTTCTATGATTGGACTAGGTAAAAATGTAAGATACGAGCTTAACGGAATCGGAGAAATGGAAGACTTGATTTTCAACTATTTCTTAGACGAAAAAGGCGATACTTTCAAGCGTACAACATGGGAAAGAGACCCTAAAAATAACAAGATGATTTTAGAGGGGGTCGTAAGCAATGGAATTTGATTCTTATATAGATTGGTACAACAATTTACTTACAATGCCTCTAAATGACATTATTTTAGGCGTTAAGGACACGATAGAAGACAAGACGGTATATTTATCACTTAGTGACTCAAAGGTGCTTAAAATGGATAATACGAGCTTTGTCATGGGTTACTATTATCAAGTTGTCTTGTCTGTTAAAGATGTTGACGATGAACTTGTAGGACTAGTCGGAGATGTTTTGAAAAATGGTTGGAATATGACGAACTGGTCAGAGAATAGCCATTTGTACAATTATACTGGTACTGTTTATTTGCCTTGTGGTGCAGGTGGTCAAGCATGGCAATGAATTTACTTAATACATCAAGCATAGCTAAAGAAATGCAAACTAAAGTAACAGAACGCATGGGCGATTGGTTTGAAGCAGAATTTAAAGCTAAAGCAAACAGTGCAAGTCGAAGAACTAGATTAATCAGAAGCCACGGCCATACCTATACTTATGCTAGATATCAAAATACAGGCCAATTGTCAAGTAACTTAAAGCAAGTTAAAAAAGGCGATAAAGTAGTCATTAATGCAGGAACTAGGGCTAATTACACTAGTGGTTATCATGGTATGTATTTCTTGGTTGAAAAAAAGGGTATGCAAGACGTTAAAACAACATTGAAAAAAGGCGCTAATTATGCCAATTCAATGAAATTATAGAAAAGAGAAAAAATGAAATTAGATTATAATTCACGTGAGATTTTCTTTGGTAATGAAGCTCTAATCGTAGCTGATATGGCCAAGGGAAGTAGCGGAAAACCAGAGTTCACTAACCATAAAATCGTAACTGGTTTGGTATCAGTTAGCGCAATGGAAGACCAAGCGGAAACTAATAACTATCCAGCTGACGATGTACCAGACCATGGAGTGAAAAAAGGTGCTACCTTACTTCAAGGCGAAATGGTATTTATTCAAACAGACCAAGCACTTAAAGAAGACATTTTAGGTCAACAAAGAACAGCAAATGGCTTGGGTTGGTCTCCAACTGGTAATTGGAAAACAAAATGTGTTCAGTACCTAATTAAAGGGCGCAAACGTGATAAAGTTACAGGAGAATTCATTGACGGTTACCGTGTAGTTGTTTATCCAAGTTTGAGACCAACAGCAGAAGCTACAAAAGAATCAGAAACAGATTCAGTAGACGGCGTAGACCCTATTCAATGGACTTTGGCAGTTCAAGCAACCGAGTCAGATATTTATTTGAATGGCGATAAAAAAGTACCTGCTATTGAATATGAAATTTGGGGAGAAAAAGCAAAAGACTTCGCTAAGAAAATGGAAGCTGGTTTATTCATCATGCAACCTGATACGGTGTTAGCTGGCAAATAAGTAAAGGAATATAAAATAAAATGGCAAAACAATTGAGTACAGCACGTAAATTTAAAATGATTACAGGTAAAGACCTTTTCCAGCAACAAAAGTCAATGGATACAGAGCTTAAAAAAGAAGACGGAGAAATTACTGATGTAATGGAATTCGTTCAATATGGTTTATACTTGGCACTTTTTCAAGATAACATTGTAAAAGCTAAAAGTGACTTTGCAGACTTCCGTTCTAGCTTTGAGTTCGATACAGACGGTAAAGGACTTAAAGAACTTGTCGAACTGTGGCAGAAAGAAATTTAATGAGCTGAAAGGACTGTAAATGATTTTAAAACATGCAATTAGATACTTAGAGCTAACTGGTTCGGACTTTATTACAGATTTAAAAGACTTTGCAGACCTACAAAATTCTTTTGTCGCTGGATATATTCCTGATGACTTTACAGAGCAAATGGAGAGCTTTACAGACAAGTTATTGATACTTTGGGTAGATTGTAACGGAGGACTGCAAAACGCCTTAGACGACAAAACAGAGCTTCCTACAACTAACGAGTTAATCAATATCTTCTGTAAAACTGTTTTTATTAAAGAAAAAGAGGAAACGGAAGACGATATGGTCTTCTTTTCTTCTAGTTCATTGATTAAGAAAAAGAAAGATACTGTAAAGGAAAATAAAACCTTAGAACTTTTGACTATTTTAGGCAATAACGAAATTGATATAACACAGTTCATGGAAATGGAACTAGAACTTGTTTATAAAATAATCGAACTTATTGCAGAGAAGAAGAAAGAGGAAAAAGAAAAAGAGAAAAGGCGCAAGAGAAAGGGTATGTAATGGCAAGTAATGCAACATTTGAGGTCGAGATATACGGTAATACAACGAAATTCGAGAACTCACTTAAAGGCGTTAATACCGCAATGTCAGGGCTTAGAGGAGAAGCTAAAAACTTACGTGAAGCTCTAAAACTTGACCCCACAAATACCGGAAAAATGGCACAATTGCAAAAGAATTTACAAACGCAGTTGGGCTTATCACGTGACAAAGCAACAAAATTAAAAGAAGAACTTTCTACGGTTGACAAAGGGACGTCAGCAGGTCAAAAGAAATGGCTACAACTTACTAGAGACTTAGGCACAGCAGAAACACAAGCTAATAGGCTGGAAAGCGAAATAAAGCAAGTCGATAGTGCTATTAGTTCAGGCTCTTGGAACATTGAAGCTAAAATGGATACTAAGGGCGTTAATAGCGGAATTGATGGCATGAAGTCACGCTTTAGCGGTCTTAGAGAGATTGCTGTTGGTGCATTCAGGCAAATCGGTGCAAGTGCTGTTAGTGCTGTCGGTAATGGCTTAAAAGGTTGGGTATCTGACGCAATGGATACTCAAAAAGCCATGATTTCATTGCAAAATACAATGAAGTTCAAAGGCAATGGACAAGACTTTGACTATGTAAGAAAATCTATGCAGAATCTTGCTAAAGCTACAAATGCAAATACTGAAGATACTATTAAACTTTCAACGACCTTTATTGGTTTAGGAGATACTGCTAAGTCAGCTGTTGGTAAAACAGAAGCATTAGTAAAAGCTAACCAAGCATTTGGTGGTACTGGCGAACAATTAAAAGGTGTAGTTCAGGCTTACGGTCAGATGTCAGCAAGTGGTAAAGTTACGGCTGAAAACATCAACCAGCTAACAGATAATAACACAGCTCTTGGTTCAGCACTTAAATCAACCGTTATGGAAATGAACCCAGCTTTAAAACAGTATGGCTCGTTTGCAGAAGCTAGTGAAGAAGGTGCAATATCTGTTGAAATGCTAGATGAAGCTATGCAAAAACTTGGTAAAGCAGGTGGTGGGGGAGTAACTACCATAAGCGACGCATGGGATAGTTTTAACGAAACATTATCGCTTGCTTTGCTTCCTACGCTTGACGCTTTAACACCTATCATTAGCGACTTAATAGACAAGATGTCTGACTGGGGAGAAAGTGCTGGTAAAGCTGTATCAAATGTAGTTAAGTATTTTCAAGACTTGTTTCAAAAACTGCAAGAAAATGCAGCCACTTTAGCCTTTTTAGAGGCTTGGGATAATATAAAAAGCGCATTTGATTCCATAGTTTCTATTATAGCGAATGTCATAAATTCATTTCTTGGAATAAATACAGAAACAACAAAAAACGCAACAAGTATAGACAACGTAGCAAAGAGTATAGCTGTATTTGCTGGTAAACTGTCAGAAATAACGAAAAAAATAGCTGATTTTCTGAAAAAAATTAGTGAAAGTAAAACTGCTATGTCAGTCTTAAAAGGAACTTTAGTAGTTCTTGCTAGTGCATTTGCAGCTTTCAAGGTAGCTAAAGGTATATTAGGAGTAATAGATGCTTTTAAAACTATTGGAACAGTTGCGAAATATGCTATGGTTCCAGTAAAAGCCTTGCTTGGTTTAATTATTGCTAATCCGTTTGTTGCCATAGCTGTGGCAATTGCAGCGGTCGTTGCTGGCTTGATTTATTTCTTCACTCAAACTAAAACAGGTAAAAAGATATGGGCGGACTTTGTAGACTTCTTAAAGAGTGCATGGGATAGCGTGGTTTCATTCTTTAGCGGTATTGGTCAATGGTTCGCTGATATATGGAATGGAGCAGTTGACGGAGCTAAAGGTATCTGGCAAGGCTTGGTTGATTGGTTCAGCGGAGTTGTGCAAGGTATTCAAAATATTTGGAATGGAATAACAACATTCTTTACTACCTTATGGACGACTGTTGTTGCTGGAATTCAAACAGCATGGGCTGGAGTTACAGGTTTCTTCACAGGGCTATGGAATGGGATAGTAAATGTCGTTACAAATGTATTTACAACTATCGCAACTTTAGTTACAAATGCTTATAACTGGTTCGTTACGACTTTTCAACCTTTAATTAGTTTTTATCAATCTATATTCGGACTAATTGGGTCAGTAATTAATGTAGCTTTTCAACTTATCTTGGCTATAATTCGTGGGGCTTATCAGTTAGTCGTTAACGCATGGCAAGGTTTATCAGCTTGGTTTGGCGGTATATTTAACGCTGTTAGTTCAGTAGTTTCAACGGTATTTAGTGCCATAGGTAGCTTCGCTGTTTCAGCTTGGAATGTACTGGTTGGAGTATGGAGTGCAGTAGCTGGCTTCTTTGGTGGAATATTCAACGCTGTAAGAGGTATCGTGTCATCAGTATTCAGCGCAATTGGAAGTTTTGCTTCTAGCTCTTGGGGAGTTGTTCAGTCAATATGGAGTGCAGTAGCTGGTTTCTTTAGTGGCATATTTAATTCTGTTCGTAGCGTTGTTAGTGGAGTATTCAGTGCTTTTGGTGGCTTTGCTTCAAGCGCTTGGGGAGCAATTTCAGGTGTATTCAACGGAGTCGGTGGTTTCTTTAGTGGAGTGTTCAATGGTGCTAAAAACGCAGTTAGTGGAGTGTTCAGCGCATTTGGCGGTTTCGCTTCTAATGCTTATAATGCAATAACAGGAGTATTTAGTGGTATTGGCGGTTTCTTTAGTGGAATATTTGGAGGAATCAAGAACACAATAGACAGCGTTCTAGGTGGTGTAACAAATACAATCAATAATATATCAGGAGCTATTAATGGTATCGCTGGTAAACTTGGAGGCTTATTTAAAGGCTCTATGGTAGTAGGTTTGCCAGAATTTAACTTATCTTCTAGCGGTTATGGTCTAAGCACTAACAGCGTATCAAGCGACAATAGAACTTACAACACATTTAACGTACAAGGCGGTGCTGGTCAAGATGTTTCTAACTTAGCACGTGCAATCAGACGAGAATTTGAACTAGGGAGGGCTTAATGGTAAGGCAGTACAAAATACATACCAACTTAGACGGAAGAGATGACAAAGTTTTGGACGTCACAAATGGAAAAGTTAGATTTTACCAGCCCTCTAATTTAGGGTTACAATCAACTAACAATATTTGGCAAAGTAATGGTGTCGGAGTAATGGGGACACGCTCAATCACTCAACCACAAATAGAGTTTAAGCTAGAAACGTTTGGAGAAAGTTTGGAAGAAAATTATCAATTAATGAAAGACTTCATAAACGATATTCTTAGCAAAAAATTCGTTACACTTGAATATCAAACAGAAATTTTTCAGGTATATGCTGATTTAGCTTTAGCAGATGTCACAAAGACAGAGGGTTACGGTAAAAATGGAACTTTCAGCGAAAAGATAACTTTTGATGTAATCACAAAGTGGTATACTTACGAAAATTTAACTTTTGACAAAATTCAAAACGGTAAAGTTATCGCTGGTAAATCTAAAATTTATGGAGGAACAGCACCAGGAAACTATAAATATGTCAAAGGAACTTCTTACACTTATTATGGCGAAACAAATATAGATCGTTTAGGCCGCTGGGATACAAAAGGTGAAATATTTAGTTTTATGGGGATATTATATCCGCAACTTCCTAAAACACCTACTGGCGTTAGATTTTTAGACGATATCGGAAATGAATATACTGCAATTGTATTTAAGACTGAACAGGCGCTGGATTACATTTTAATCAATACAGATGTAAATGATGAAATTTATCAAGGCTGGAACGGAACGACTTCATTAAATTTGTTCCCTGTAATGGACTTTGAACGATACAGAACACGTATAATCAAACACGGTCAAATGAAGTTAATCAATTTAACTAAGGCAGAGTTTAAAATCAAGAGAAAGGCGGACTTCGTTTAATGTTAGAAGCTAATGTTTATGATAACTTTAACCCTAATTATTATAATATATCTGATTTTAATCTTCCTAATGGTAAAAAAGACAAAAGAGGTCTACCAATACCAAAGGCAAGATGTCAAGTTATTAACTATGAACTGTGGGAAACAGGTTACCTTTACACTTCATCAGCTACATTGACCGTTTCAGTAGAAGTTGGCGATATTGTTCAAATTCTTTTTCCTGAAGTTGTTCCAATTGAGGAAACTCTAGGTAAAAAAAGAAACTTAAGCTTAGATATGGTTTATCTTGTAACAAGTGTAGATGAAGGCAACAAAGCTACGTTAAAGAACTATTTTTGGGCAATGATTGAAAGCCTTGATGTTCCGAATGCAATAACTAAAACGACAAACTCCGCTATCATTGACTATCTAATTGACCCTAATAAAAATAATTTAATGAGTTATGGTTATTTCTTTAATTCAACTATCTTTGCTGGAAAGGCTACAATTAACCGTAAAGCGGAAACTTCATCAGCTCATGACGTAGCAAAAAGGATATTTTCCAAGGTTAAATTTCAACCAACTACAACCATTCAACATGCTTCATCTGAAACAGACCCTAGAAACTTGTTATTCATTAACTTCGCTTCTAGAAACTGGAACAGAAACAGAATCACGACAAGGATAGATTTCAAGCAAAATGTGTCAATGGACACGGAAACAATAGTAGAACGTTCAGCTTATAATTTTGCTGTTGTGTTCGTTAAAAGTTCAAATGCAGATGACTACGTAGACCCTCCTAAAATGTATACAGCCAAAAATAACGGGGATATCATTGATTATAGCACTTATCACGGAGACGGAACAGACTTGCCAGAAGTAAGGGTGGCTAAAACATTGTTTTATGATAGAGATGACCACGGAAACCCTCCTGATATGTCTACTATTAAGGCTGAAATTTCTCCCTCTACAATCGTCACAAGATTATTCTTTAATCAAAATGAGCTATTGCCTTTGTATGTTAATGACTTGGTTGATATATGGTATGACGGTAAACTGTATTCAGGATATATAGCAGACAGAGTTAAAACAGACTTCAGTGATAGACTTATTTTTGTAGAAAGTGGAGATAAACCAAATGTTATATGAATATGTAGCTACTTATGGCGATAAATATAGAATAGATAGCTTCAAAGGTTACAGAGAGCTACGTAAAGACCACTTAGAACTTTTGTCAGGTAAAGTATACTACAATAGCGAAAACACGCTTAGAATCGAAACCACGCTCTTGTACGAGGTCGGTCAATTTGTATCAATTGGTGGTTATCCTTGTGGCGGTAGAAAATTTAGATTATTAGAATTATCAATTACTGATAACCCAGTTTTAGATAAAGCAAAAATAATTTCAAGAAAGGTCAAAAATGACAATTAAAAACTTCACGTTCTTCAGTCCAAATGGCACAGAGTTTCCAGTCGGTTCAAACAATGACGGAAAGCTATACATGATGTTGACTGGAATGGACTATGGAACAATTAGACGAAAAGACTGGTCAAGTCCATTAAATACAGCCCTTAACGTGCAATATACTAACACTTCAATTATTGCTGGCGGTAGATATTTTGAACTATCAAACGAAACAGTAGCCTTAAAGCCTGATTCTGTCAACTATATTCATGCAAATATTGATTTAACACAAACAACACACCCTGTAAGTCTTTCAGCAGAAAGCACAGACAAAAGTAACAAGGTTGATTTGAACAACAATTCAGGTGTACTAAAAGTAGTAATAGACATTAGAACGACAAATGGAATAGGAGTAATAAGCGACAAAACACCTGACAACGTAACGTATTTAGATAAAGTTATCACAAATAGCTTGGAAATGAAAGGTTTCGCAGATTCTTATGTCGCCTTTTATGGAGCTAAAGGTGGTGGAAATACAGTAACATTTACTGCACCTTGGGACTGTATTGCAGAAGTTGAACTTTTTTATCATGGTTGGGGATATGGTGGCGGAGAATGGGAAATTGGAATTACTACTCCCTCTGGAATAACACAGATTTATGAAGCAACAGGATATACTAACGGTCATGACGGTCAAGCTTTGTCCATGCCTGCAAAGGCTATCTACTCCGGTCTCAAAAAAGGGCAACAATATACCTTTGATAAACGTGATGCAAGTGGCTTCGCTGGGGGTTCAAAACACGAAATGATGATTGTAAAACTTTATAGAAATTAGAAAGAGTAACCTTTATGATTACAAAAATGATATTAATGACTATCTTAATTTTAGCAATTTTGTTTGCTACATGGGTAAAAGATAGAGAAAGAATGGATCCACCTTTCCGGCGTAGACTTGTGATTGATTTGACGGTAATATTCTCCCTTTGGATTTTATATGCAGTATTCTACTTTACACAAACACCCTCAACTTCTGATATTGCTAAAACAGTGATTAACGTAGGTTTGTTGTACTTTGTAGGACAATTTATTTACTTAATCGCAAAAATTAGTCCTATGTTTGCTGGTTTGCTTAAACTTGTCAAAAAGAATGGTGTAAATATTCCAGAAGTTGAAGAAGAACAAACGGAGGATAAAAAAGAATGAATATAACTAATGCTGGCGTACGTGGGCATAACCCTACTGGGGTTGTAATTCACAACGACGCAGGCTCAAACGGTGCTAACGCTGGCTTCTACAACAACTGGTTACCTACACACAACCCGGAAAATGGCTTTGCTCATGTTTATATTGCTTCTGACGGAAGATTGCAGGCTTCTGACTTCTCTAATATGGCATGGCATTGCGCTAACTCATACGGTAATGCAAACTATGCAAGTTGGGAAGTGTGCCAGTCAGAGGGCGATTTAAACCAGTTCTTGAGGAATGAACAAGCGGTACTAGATGACGTAGCTAAATACATGAAACAATGGGGCTTAACTCCTAATCGTGATACTGTGAAGCTACATCAAGAATTATCAAGTACAAGTTGCCCTAGACGTTCCGTAGAGGTACACGGTGGCACGGTAGAAAGTTGTCGCTCATACTTTATCGCAGAACTAAACAAGCGCCTTACAGGGCAAAACAAAGAAAAAGGAAAAAAGAAAATGATTTTATTTAATACTGTAGATACTAAACGTGCTTATATTTCAGACGGTGTGACTATTCGCTGGATCAAGACGGTACGATTACTAAGAACATTCCAAAAGGTAGCAGATGTTACAGATTTAGTTTATCAACAAGAATTAGATGATGAATTTGGTAAAGCTAATACATCAAAATAAAAAAAAGACAGCTTTATAGCTGTTTTTCTTTTGTAAATGAAGATATCCTACTTTCTATTTTTATTTTACCATGTCTCCCATGCTGTACCGCCTGAACCTTGATAGATACTTACAGCTTTGTCTAAGTATTCTTGAGGGCTTAAATTAGATACTTGCCCATGAACACTCTGCATAATTTGAAGTAATCCGTAGCATGATAAACTATTCAAGGCATAAGGGTTTCCGCTAGATTCCTTGTAAATAACATCAAGCCATTTACTAGCGCCTACTCCTGTCTTACTTGCCATGTAATTCGCTGCTATTTCAGGACTTACGCTAGACCAATTCGGCCCAATAATGCCATTAGTTGCTTCGTTTGGTACAACTCTCTCATTTTCATCTTCTCCACTAACTTCTTTCGTCCTTTCGGCTTCAGGTTGTTCAGTTGCCTTATCATGTTCTCTTGCGATTCTGTCAGCTTCAACTCTTCGTTGATTTTCTTCACTAACTCGTTGTTCTTCAATTGCTTTCTCCTTAGCTTGCCTTATATGCTCATATTTTGCTTTCTCTTGCGTTTTAAGCTCTTGGTCATATAATTGTGCCACAATATCATTAAAGCCCTTATCCGCCCTTTTATGAGCGAATTGAATCAACGCTATACTTCTAGTTGTGTCATCTGTTAAAATAAATATATTTCTTCTCCTTTTTGTTGCTTAATTGCTTACTTGATTAATTGCTTCAATAATATTATTGCCAGCATTTATTAGAATTTCATCACTTACAGTTACATTCTTTCTTGAAAATAGCTCGTTCTCAATCTTCACAAAGTGCATTGCTTTAGCTAAAAATTGAGCAGATGATTCATAGTATAATGTTTCTAGTTCATCATCTGAAAGCTGTGTTAAATCATCATTAGCAAAAGTTGTGAGTTTTCGCTTAATCTCTTTACCGTCTTCTTCTTCTACGTAGTAACGCTTCATCTATTCATACCTCTAATTTCAAATTTTTCAATAATATACCGTTTAGAGCCTAACTCAAGGCTTACTATATAATTATTGAAAGGGTCATTCTTGTTCAAGTCATTAGCAATCTTTCTAGCTGTTTGCTGTGGATATTTTGACCTATTTATTTTACTTGTATATTCGTGTAATATCATCTCATTGCCTCTCTTTGCATTCTACGCTTCAATCGTTGCTTATATAGATACTCTTTACTTGGTTCTAAACTAGACAATATCTCATCTAGTAAGTCAAACGCTTCTCCGTTATCTCCTACGCTATCAATCTTTTTAAGGGTAAGTTCGTGCATTTCATCATCATTGAAAAACATAGTAAGATAAGGGAATGCTACGGTATTCGGTAAGCTCAAACGTGATTTAGTCATTTTTAAGTTAGGAAATTTACCTGTTTCATCTTTAACTTTTGATTCAAACTGACTTATTCCGACACCTTGCTCTTTTAGCGTGCTAGTAATTCTTTCATATAATTCTTCATTTGTCATTATGCTATAACCTCAATTATTTCTGTATGCTTTTTAACTTCATGTCTTTGTTCTTCTGGAAGCAATTCATTCCATTTTAAAGCCTCTTTTTTATTATAAAACTTACGTGTTTTAATTTCTTTTTCCAATATCCAAGATACTGTGTAGTATGTAAATTCATCTTTCATTATCCAATTACTCCTGTCTTTATGTTTAGTCTTTGCTGACTTGATAAGTGATATAAATTGCACCACTTACAGTGATAAGCCCTAACTGGTATCTTATCATTTTTGTTTTTCTTGCTCTTTTTAGCATGTTGGGCACTTACTATTGAATATAAAGCTCCCATTTTTGTGTATTTGCGTTTCTTACACATATTATTCACTAGCTTTCTTAATCATTGCTTGCTGGAAACCCATATTCGTTCCGTCAAACATAACGCTTTGGATTTCTCCTTGTTTAATGAACCCTTTTTGTTCTAATTGAATTACTTGTTTTGTTAATCCTTTTAATGTAAAAGCTGTTGCTACTTTAATTTTGTCCTTAGGTTTTCTGTTAAATAATTTCATTTGTTTTTTCACCAAAACTTTCTATTTTCATGTCTTCGTAATTAATTATCAAAAACACTCCATTCATTTATCGTAAATAATTCAAAGCCATTTAGCTTACTTTGTTTTTTAATTTCTACTTGGTTTCTATCTAGGTCTGTCAGCAGTTCAATTACAGGCATACCGTTGTCAAGCCACCTGATGACTGTATTAGCTTTAAGTCCGAAATACTTAGCACATTGAGCCTTACAACTAAAGTGTAGCTCTTCTTCCGTCGTAGGGTTATAAGCTACTACCTTTATAGCTTTTTGTGTTTCCACTGTTTAACCTCCTTTATTTCTATAAGACTATAATAACAAAAAAAGTTCACACTGTCAAGCATAAACTTTATTTTCAATTATTTTATTCCTTCCCAGCGTTCAAAATCTTCAGCTAGTTCTTGTATAAAGCCCATAATATCGTCGGTAGTGTACTCTGTAAGCTCATTCTCGTTACTTAAGTTAGCTAGTTCTTTGGCATAGTCTAAGGCTTTTTTATAGTCTTTGTCGTAGCTTTCGCCCTCTTTCTTGCCAGCTCTTACTAGATACTTCAATACCTGCATTGTATTCCAGCCCACAAGCTCTTCGTAGTTAAAATTATGTTTCAAGTATTCGTTAAGTTCCACGCCATATTTATTAGCATAGTGCTTATTTTCTTTAAAATTCATTAGATGTTACCTCCAAGCCATGTAATAAGCAACGTTGCGATTATACCTATCCAAGTGATAGCGATAAGTGTAAAGCCGACACCTGCAACCATCATTAAAGTTTTTACTGTATCTTTCATTTTGTCTATCCTTAGTTTGATTGTCTGTATTTTTCCATAACATTAGGGTATTTACTGACAAATTGCAATTGTTCTTGATGTAAACGACTTGACCAATGGAATAGTCTATCAATTTCAGCTAAAGCACTCAATTTTTCATACATCTCTTTAATGTAAAACTCTGCATTTCCTACTGACTTCCAATATGCTGATGTTCTAACTGTATTCCCGTTTTCAGCAAGTTTATGTGCGTTTATATCAGCCTTTTCTTTTTTCTTCATCAGGCTATCAATCTCTTTAAATATAATCTTTAACAATTTCACTTGATAGTTTTGCACTATTTCTTCGGTTGTCATCATATTCGGTAAACAGTTCAACCTGCGATGTTTTAACTTCACTTTATTACCTCTTTCATGATTACATTATATCAAATTGCTTTCACTTTGTCAAACATTAACTGTCTTTAACCATAAATAACTTTTCATTTTTGCCTTTACTGCTTGTTCCGCCCTGCAAACTACTACGTGCTTTATCAAAAGAATAAACAGGTTCAAAGCGTTTGTCAGAGATTGAATAACTAGAAATTATCACAATGTTAGTTTTTGCCATTTCAAATGCCCAGTCGTAAAATTCTTGACTATCAAAAGCTGAACTAACGTCCTTACAATACATTCTGTTTTTGTTATTGTCATCAACTCCAAGAGAAAAAATAAAACTGTCATGCTCTATCTTTGTTCCTTTCTCTAGTTTTAATAGCTTATCACGCATTTCTTTATAAACTTCAGTCTTAACTATTCTCTTTTGTTTTTTTCCCTTGTATCCATCGTGTGCTGTTCCCTCATAAGGTGGGTCAAGATATAGAATAGCTCCAGAAACTTCGCCAAAATCGTGATAACTTTTATTCGTTGCTTTTACTTCGCTAAGTTGTTGAAGTTTCTGTAATTGTTCAACTCGCACAAGACGTTGAAGTTGTTCAAGTAGTTGAACCTTTTTTTCATTAAACCAATTCCATTCTTCCCCAGAAATAACTTTATTATATGTTTCCGTCTGTTTATAACCGACAAAAACGTCATGCTTTTTAATAATTTCTTTAGCTAGATTATATTTCAAATCTGAAATTCCTTTAGAATACATAAAGGTTTTCATGCCATTCCCAAAAGAGTTAAGCAGTAATTTCAAAAAGTCATCTGTTGTCTTGTTTTCTTTATCCTTAATTTCGAAGAACTCCTCACGTGAAACAATTAGCGTTTTTATCCATTCACGGTCTTGCGAAATAACTCGTTCAAATGCGTTGGTTATATCCTTGTCTAAGTCGTTGTAATACACTTCTAAACCATTTAAAATACATTCGGCTGTAATTGCTCCGCCACCTCCGAAGATGTCGTATATCGGCTTATCTGTGCCAAAGTTCTGTTTGATAATTTCAATTATCTTCTTGCTTATCTTTTTTTTGCTTCCTTGATACGGTAGTCCGATTGGTTTACCTTTTCTAATTTTCTTCTCGTCTAACTTAAGCATTAAAATCCCTTGTCTTTCTATTTTGGTAAAATTTATTCCAATTTTCTATAAGTGCCAGCAACTTAGGTTCATCATATTCGGTAAATAGTTCAACCTGTGATGTATACCAGCAGTGCAAACAGCGATCGCAACTATAACAGATGTTTGTGTATCCTCTGCAACATTTGCAAACTCCTAAGCCATTACTCATTGGGATATCGAAGCAATGGCAATACCTTTTGTCATGTAAGTATTTTGTTTTGATTATTTTCTTCCTTTCGTTCTAATCAGGTCAACTAATGCAAAAAAAGCATATAGTCCAATTCCGACTATTGCTATTATAATAACTTTATTCATACCTGTCCTCTGTAAGTCTATCCATGTTACCACCGGCAATTAGTCTGTCAATTTCGCATTGATTAGTCCAAAATTCTAAGTGCCCTAGTTCAAAATCTGCATTAACTGAGATAAAACCATTTTCTAAAGTTTCCATTGAGTTGATTTTAATTAATTTGTTTTCCATTGTTGTTTCTCTCTTTCTTAACTTTATATATTTATTATAAACTATTTTCTTTTAATTGTCAAGCAATAAGTGCCATAAACTACTAATAAAATAATTGTTATTATAAATAGCGGTGGAATGAATACAGTTATCGCAAACCAAACAATAGATACTAAAGTATAAATCATGATTTTAAGTATTAGTTTACCTGTTTTAGTTTCTTGAAAGGTTATATCCTCATCTAATGATGAATTACTGTAAAATACTTTGTCTTCATTTACTTCGTACTGATTGCCGCAATAATCACATTTACCATTAGTAAAGTCGGAAGCCCCACAGGTTACGCATTGTATTAAATTCACTTCATAACCTCTATTATATGCCCTTTTAGTTTATAACCTTTACTATAATTTTTCCAAGCTGTTGAATTGGCAACTCCAACGTATCTAGATAAATCGTTGAAGCTTCTAAATTCCTTTCCATTCCATAATACTTTTTTATCATGAAACCTTTTTGCATTTTCTGTTTGTGTTACATACTCTAAATTATTCAAGTTGTTGTTTTCTTTATTTCCGTCTATATGATCAACAGTTAAATCAGACTTACCATGAAAAGCCTCCATTACTATTCTATGTACTCTTTCTTGTTTCCCATTAATTTTTGTTACTTTATAACCGTATTTATTGGTTGCTTGTTTTTTCTTTATTGTATATTTTTTGTTTTCTTTAAATATATCTCCTTTATCACTAACTAAATACTTTTCTTTATATCTTACTACTTCCATTATTTTTTCCCCTTTCTTTAACTATATGTATTATTATAACAAAAAAAACCCTAAGCCGTCAAGCCTAAAGTCTTATATGATATTATTTTTCTTTCAATTTATTCTTGAACCAAATAATTCTTTCCTTAAACCAAGCCTCAACTCCTTCAGGACGTAGCCATTTACCTTGCTTCACACCGTTTTTTTCCATGAACTCAATCACTTTGGTTGGAGTTTCTAGGTCGTCCCACATAGTATATTGTTTTGCTGAATTGAATTTACTAAACATTTCAAGTGTTTCGATGTAGCTATCTTTCAGAAGTTCCGTATCAAGCAATTTTTGGGCTTTCTCAGCTCGTTTGGCGAGTCGTTCGTTAGCTTGTTCCAGTTGCTCCTTTTGTCGCTGTAAGCTCAAATTATGGTTAATATAAGCAATCTGCTGTGCATGTCGTCCAAGTTTACCCTGCGTATTAAGCTCGATCAGTTTGGCCATTCCCTCGCCAAGAATTTCATCAGGAACAAAGTTATACTTGTATTTTTTATTTGTGTTTCGTACGTAGTTGTCAAGCGTTTGTTTAATTTTAAGTTTTTTGTGTAGTTCTCTTAGTGTTGTCAATTTAATACTCCCTCATATATTTTACCAAACTTCAAAGCGTTAATTTTAACTAGCTGTTTCAAGTCTGATATGAATTGCTGTTCTCCGTCAAAGTCAAATGGCATTGATACATTTTCCTTGATCCAAGTGAAAGCTCCGTCAAAGTCTTGTCTTAGTAAGCTCATTTTATCCACGACGTCGATGATTTGTTCTCTCTCTTCTGCTGTGTACATGAAACCAACTTTCTATTAGAAGGGTAGATCTTCCGTATTAACTTCAATCGGTTCAGCTCCTCCAAATAAGTCCTGTTTAGCTTGTGATTGACTGACATTATCATTATGGATAAATACTTTTTCAACTGTGGGAAAAACAAAGTTGTAATTTACGTATTCGCCTGATTCTTTAGCTTGTACACGACCGCTGATCGTTACTGTGTCCCCTAATTGAATGAAGTCAGGCAAGAAAGCCGAACCGTACGCAACTTTTACATTAGATCCCTTTTCTTTTTCAAACAATGGAACTGAAATAATTTTCTTGTCGCCTTTTGCTGTGTTTACTGTTCGTGTATTTTTTTCGTTCGCTTGTGCTGTAACTGTGATGATTGCCATTTTTTATTTTCCCTCTGTCGCTTTCCAAATTGTCATGATGTCAAAGATTTCTTTTTTTGTCTTTGTTTTAAGTAGTTCCATATTAGGATATCCAAGTTCTTCAGCTCTATTTAGTGCTGGCTGGATCTCTCTAAGTCGTTGCTTTTCAGCTTCCAACAGTTTCTGTTCTTCTGTCAAGTCGGGCAAATCTTCATTTGCATAGATGTATAGTCCTAAACCATGACGAGCGATTGCCTTAACTAGTCCACGCTGAATGGCTTTATTTACGTCCATAGAAGTCAGTTTTTCAAGCGGAATTGACTGGTTTCGATAGTCCATCACGGGAAGATACTCAATATGCTCTATGCCCTCAATAGTCATACCAACCTTAACCCAAGCTGTACGACCGTCTGTGTGGTAGTTTAACCCTTGTTCATTTTCGTAAACTTTACTATTGGCTTCAGGATATACTTTTTTTACCTCAGACCAAGCAAACGCCCAACTAAGATAATCAAGGTTATTCTTTTTACTTTTCTTGTCATTTACATTAATGACGCTTAATTTTTCAAATACGCTCATTTTTCTCCTCTTTCCACGATAAATACGTCCCCTTGCCTTGTAATTTCTATATTATATTTGAGCATTGGTAGGATCCAACCTTCGTCCCAGTAGTTCCACAAGTCATTTATTAAGCCATACAGGCACTCGTTAGGCCCAGCCCTATACTTTGTTTCGTTCATCTCTTTGAGCTCTTTAGACAGCTTTCTGACGCTTCTAGCATAGTGTTTACTTGCTTTTTCTCTTGCGTTTAAACTTTTGTAATTGCTTTTCATATATGAAATTCCTGATGTCTTCTTTTTGCTGTTTTTCCTCTTTATCAGACCAGCCAACTTTTTGACCTTTTCGCTTACCGCTTTGATAAACTCGTCTGTTGTCATCAGGAAAGCCATTTTTCTCGAAGTATATTCTGGCATATTCAAAGTAATTTAAGCTATTGATATACTGCTGACTATCTTTTTTATGATAATTGAGAGTAATTAATCGCCTTTCAGCTAGTTCTTCAAAAGACATTATCATAATTTATTGGCCTCGATCTCGTTGATTTCATTTAGTTAGTTCTCCTTTATTTCTATATATACTATTATACCAAAACTATTTACCATTGTCAAGTATTAGATGATATTTTTTCATTTATTTCTACTTTTAATTGCAAGGCTCTAACTAATGCACGTTTAGAATAATCATTTTCGCAAGCTGTATGCAATTTCTTTGACTGTCTGACTAGAAATTCAGCACGACCAAGCCATACTTTTAAAAGTTCGTCATTATTCCATTCCGCTTTTACCATTTCATCTAATGCACGATATAGCCAGCCATACACTTCAGCGTGTAAATTAATAGCTTTGTTCTTGTAGTCGTTCATTGAGTTCATTTTTTGATCTCTCTATTAATTCAAAGTCATCACTGTATAAAACAGGTTTTGAATATTGTTCATTTATGTTAAATCTTGAATAATAGTCATAGAAGTATTCATTTAATTTTTCATGGTAATAAACAACGTATTTTTTGTCACTCATTTTCTGTTACCTTTCCTTGCTCTTTAGCTAAGTCTAAGAAAGCCTGTGCCGATTCTTTCGTCGTTTCGATTGGAGTTTGCCTTTTGACTTCTTCAATTAGTTCGCTATCGGGCTCTTTTTTAGATTTATTGACACAAGTAAATACTGAATCAACGTAAGAAAAGTTTAAATCATCATCAAACTGATAACCACGCGCTTTTACTGATAGCTTAGAGAAGTCGTTATGCTTGCCACGTTTAGGGCTTAACATCAACATAAATTCCGCCCAAGCTGTAAGAGTAGAACCACCTAAGGCGTCACTAGGCTTTACCATATAGGCTTTGTCATCCATTGAGTTGGCATAAGCTGATTTATTTGCGTGAGCTACTAACAAGAAAGTTACATCTTGAAAAAGCAACTTCAAGCGTGTAATTCTCCTAAGCATTGGCTCGAAGTCTTTACCGTAGATAATATCGCCATCTCTTAGCATGGTCATTAGGTTATCCAATATAACGAACTTGATATCATTTTCTTTGATGTACTCATATAATAAGTTCATGTGGTGCGAATCATCAAGCATAAACTCGCCACCTGTTAAGAAATGCAAGTCTTCTGGTGCAGTGTCTTTATTTCTAAGCCTTTTGTTTAGTTCTCTGTCCGTGTCCTCATTGTCCACGTATAGTGTCTTACTACGCTTTGTGTCATAACCAAAAAAAGGTAACCCTTGCGACACCATTAAAGCCATGTGCATTGCTAGAGAGCTTTTAAACGACTTAAACGGTGCTACTAATATCCCAGCTTGTGAACTTGGCATTAACGTATCAATAAGCCAGTCATCTTTTAAATTTATTAAGTCTTCACGCTCTTTTAAGTGCTTGGCTGTCTGTACTTTATCAAATATGTTAGTCATTTTTTTCTCCTTTAGTATATAATAACAAAAAAGACTTGAAAAGTCAAGCCTTAAGTGCTATTTAATGCAATGTTTACATTTAGGGTTATCTACATGGATATATTCTTTTACAACTTCTTTTTTTAAACTTTTTATTCTAAGTTGTTCTTTTTTTAAGTCCATGCAATGTGATATTGACCAGCCACAGCCATTACATTTAACGCTTTTCAGTTTGTAAGGTTTGTGCTTTGTTGTATAACTCATCTATTTTCTCCTTTTCTTATACCATAGTATCAAATTATCTTACATTTGTCAAACATTAAATTCTATTCCGTGCTACTTTTTTAGATAGCCCTAAGCCCTAACGTGTCGTATAATCCCAGCAAGTTAAAAGAAAAGACTACTTAATTTCAAAACTTTTCTATAAATAACTCTGTCAGACTTCTACGCGTCACGAAGTGTTTCTGTTCACGACACTTATGGAACTCATAATCTTTTATTTCATGCTACGCTTTAGGCTATTTGTAAAGTAATCACATTTTCAATTGAGTCTAGGTTTTAAGCAACTATCCTGACCCTCAAGCGTAAGATTATAAATGACTTTCGATATTTTCAACTTTATTCAATGTTGAATTCTCTACTTACATTAGTTACAAGTCATTCAGCAACTAATTATTTAATTACATAGATAATAATAACATAGACATTTTCACTTGTCAAATATTAGATACTTTATATTTTAACATATCACATTTTACACTTTGAGTTATCCTGTGTTATGTAAATTATTCTAAGCCCTCTAAATCTCCTAGCTTTTTATCCAGTTCATATTGGATCACTGCTATTTGTTTGATTGCTGATTCTAGTATTTCTACTTTTTTAATCAAAAATTCTTTATCTTCCATTTATTCTCCTTTTCTCTACTCTTCTATTATATCATATCATTTTTTAATATTCACAAGGTTCACAAAGTTTTTTAGTCTTGTTTCATTGACAACCACGCGGTTTATAAGCATTTTGTTTTTTATTTTAGTAAAATGAAGAAACATGTTCCTAAATTAATAATAGTTATACAATGGGCTTTTCTATTGTTTTCTTAAAATATTTAGTTAAACATTTCACAAGATAAAAAGATTATCAAACACTACGGAATTCCTTTAGAAATCTTACAAACAATAAGCTAATTGCGCTTACTGATACCATACTTTACAAACAGGACACACAATGCACTTACTTTCTGCCACTTCTAGTCAAATTGCGGTTAAGCGTAAAACAAAAGCCCTAAGGGGCTAATTTCTTTTTTTTAATATATCTCATTTATTTCCTCCTAAATCAAAATGTATTGCTGGCTGATTGTTCCATAGTTCTAATGTTTCCTTATCTACTTCTGGCTGATTCATGTATTCTCTGTTCATTCTAGCTCTTGTGTTAGCTACTTTAAGTTTGATACGCTTCTTGTATTCCTGCTGTCTTAAGTACATTAAATATTTATCTCTAGCCATAGTTACCTCCTATAAAGAGTATAACATAAAATGCCTACAAAGTCAATCATATCTTACATAACAGAGGATAAACCAAACCTGAAAAGTGCATATGCTATAATAAATACAGAAGTTAAGAGAGGATAAGCAAATGACAGAAGAACAGCTACTATTTAAGCAAGAAACATTGTCAAAAGTTGACTTTAACGAGTTCTTACTTAACGCTGTTGAATGTGGTTTGATTAATCTTGATACAGCTTTAATTTTTAAGGGAGAATAAAGAAATGAATAAAGAACATATTTTAGCACAAAAAGAAGTATTGACTCCGATTGAGTACGAACACTATGTTAAACACTTATTTGATATTGGAGAAATTACTAAAGAGCTTTATATTGAATTGAGTTCTGATTTATGAGCAAAGCCTTAGCGATTGACTTTAGTACCTCTAATACTGGTTATGCGTTTCGTAACCCTTTAACAAATGAGTATGTAGTCGGTTCGATTGCAGGTGGTAAAAGCAAAGACCCTTTGGAACGCGCAAAGATAATTGCTGACGGTATAACAGAAATCATTGAGCATTATAACTTATTTGATTATTTTATTTATATTGAAGAACCTATCATCACATTCAAGTCTAAGGGTAACATCTCATTGATTAGAGCTAACGGTTCATTCTTAGGAGTAATGCGTAACCGTCATAACATTGGATATGTTGATATACCTAATTCCAAATGGTGCGGTTATCATCTTATTAAAGGTAAAAGTAAATTAAGAAAAGAACAAAGCATTGAGATACTTAAGAGCTATAACATAGTACCTGATAATGATATCAATGATGACCAAGCAGACGCGTTCTGTATCTTGCTATATGTAGAAAGTCAGGAGAATAAATGATTGTAATTAATATTGCCTTGATTATTCTTGGTATTTTATATGGTGTAGGTTCAGTTACCAACTTTAAAGAGTGGTACTATCGCCATGACTATCTAGCTATTGCATTGAGTGTGTTTACATCTATCCTATTGGTAGTGGCTGGAGTATTAAACGTGTTGAATTAAAATAGTAGGTGCGCTGATTGAGGGTGCTTAAATGTTATAGAGTTGACAGCCTTGGGATATAAGCAAACGGAACTTCAAATGGTTCGAGTCCATTATATCTCTTTCTCCTTTATTTTATTATATGTCGTAGGTCATAGAAACTGAAAGCATATAATAACACATCATAGTATAATAGTATTACAGCTCTGAAAAGAGAAGATGAGGGTGCGACTCCCTTTGTTGTGGTAGTGGTGTATAGTCCATAGACGAAGTGCTAAGCTATTGCGCAGTACCTTGCACAACTATACAAGCATAAGAGTATGATAGATACCTTACGGGTGTAGCTACTATTTATTATAACTTCTTATGTTAGTTACCAGAAAGACCTATGGTATTAAATTAAATAGTCACAGGCATATATTAAGTGACAGCTGGTAAGAGTAATATGGTATACTAACGTGGTGTAGGGTTCGATTCCCTACTGCTCTATAAGATAAGGGATAAGCGAATGATTATATTATGTTGTTCATTAGTCCAAGCATAGCATTGATATGGCTTGCTATTAAGTTAAAGTGATTGTGAAAAGAAAATAAAATAAAAATATTTTTTTATATATAT
>OHYM01000084.1_pt1 | contig 26133 bp, 17 predicted proteins | sample 1580311 | NCBI WGS metagenome assembly OHYM01 (sample SAMEA3882512, study PRJEB24775) | human gut metagenome | biome: human-associated habitat; feature: intestine environment; material: feces | place: Netherlands | collected 2009/2010
GCTACTGCGTCTTTCTGATATACTAAATACGGCTTTATAACATTTCCCTCGTTACAGAAAGCAGAATAGATACATGCCATATGTAATGGATTCACCAAAACCTGCCCTTGACCGTAACCGCTGTCTGCTAACTGTGTTTCTGTTTCAATTCCCTCTGAATTAGAATACTGCGACTCTGCCATCTTAATCTCAAATGGCAGTTCCTCATTAAAACCAAGTCCAGTCAAAGAACTCTCCATCTCTTCTGAGCCAATCTTTAATGCTGCCTTTGCGAAATAAATATTGTCGGAATATATTAGGGCATTCTCTAAAATGACTGGTTCATATGCATGGAGTGTTGTTACATGATAGGAACCCCACGATGCATCCTTTTGCCAGCTTAAGCCTACGTTCCCGTAATCTTCCATTGGATCGATTGCTCCTGATTCCAAGCCGACCGCTGCGGTAATTGGCTTGAATGTAGACCCCGGACACCACACTTGCCGGAAGCGATTATACATTGGCTTATTCTCATCCTCGTTAAGTACAGTCCACTGCTCACTCGACAATCCCATAATAAAATCGTTATTGTCATAGGCCGGTGTGCTGACCAAAGCCAATACTTCTCCGGTATAAGGATTCATGGCTACCGAGCAGCTTTTATCTTCCTTAAACTGCTCATGCAAGGAAACCTGTAAATCAGTATCTATCGTAAGCTGGATGTCCTGCCCATGCTGTACCAGGATACAAGCAAGTTCCTCCTTCTCTTTGCCTTCCGAGTTTACAATGTAAATCCTGCAACCGTTCTGGCCTTTCAGTTCACTCTCGAACAAGCTCTCCATTCCGCTTCTGCCGATTACACTATTGGCTGTATAGCCTTCTCCTGCATGCTCCTCTAAATCTTCCGCAGTAACACTTTGAACATATCCGACCAAATGTGCCGCTGCTTCTCCTAATGGGTATTCACGCACTTCAACATCAGATATCATCACTCCGGGAATCTCCAGCAACTTTTCATGCCTTTCTTTCTCCTTTAGGACTTCTTCATCTGGACTGATAGACATTAACTCAATTTCTTCCACTCTTGGAATTGTTTTAATGGGAACAAAAGAATCATCCTTTACCCACTTTGCAGACAGTTTCTTTTCTATCGCTTCCGGTGTGATTTCCACTAGTTCTGCAATCTGTGCGATTGCTTCCTCTCTGTTTTCCAACTTGCCCGGAACGATTCCAGCCGAAGATGCTGTACCTTTTCCTGCAAGGACACATCCGTTCCTATCCAGAATTTCTCCTCGTTCTGCCTGTGTAGTGGAAACTCTTACTTTATCTGTAGATGCCAGATTCGGAAAAATCAGGGAATCATCCCAAACTAACTGATATCCTTCTTCGTCCTTTAGGAAAAGTGCTTTATTCTCAAAGCTGATAGTTCCTGCAACTGTATCGAAAGAAGTCTGGTAGGTTACCGTCATTTGCTCCTCGTCATATGCAATAATCTGGACAGCTATATTCTGGACTTCTATACCTTCATAAATAGCTGAATTTCGAGTTACAAAATCCTCCTGACTGACATTTCCCGATGCCTCAATATGTAGCATTGCATACATTTCTTCATACTCCTGTTTTGGAATATGATCCATGTACTCCACCAGAAGTTCTTCCGGTGTCTTCCAGGCATTTTCCTTTGTTGCCAACATTCCTGCCACACATACTGCAGAAATTACCGCAGCTATTCCTATAACAGCAATCGCAATCCATAGGAGCCTGCTTCTTGTTTTCTTTCGCTTGTTTCTGCTTTTTCCTTTCTTCATATTGACCTCCATTCATTTTGCTTTGCTGATATGGTCATATTCTATTTTCAATGTACGCTATATCTTCAAAATATTACACTCGTAAGATTTTGAAGTAAAAAAATTTCTCTTTGCTGGGTATATCGTACTATGCATTCCTCCTTCCTTTTATTACATGCGTAAGATTTCGCAACAAAAAAATTTCGTCCGCAATCCTACTGCACTTGTTTAAATATTACATCAGTAAGATTTAGAAGTCAAGTTATCTTTATATAAAAAGGCTTCTGCCAGGAAGTATCATACATTTTCACAAAAGTGATACCTTTTAGCAAAAGCCTATTATTCAGCAGAGTTTCAAAACACCCCACTGCTGCGATATTCAAATGGTTCATTCATAAGGCTACAAAACACATATCCATTTTCGTTCCTTAATATCCCACAAACCGCAGAAAATCAAGGTTTCTTTGAAAGCAGACATACGGTTTCAATATTCCCCTGAACATTTATTTTATACTGCATAGCGAAAGTATGCAATAGGTTTTCAAAGTGGGGTAATGGTTTTATCCCCATAAAAAGTGGTTGACTAAATGTATTTTAGAATTTTTCTATATAAATCCCACAGCCTCGGTCCACAAAAACCACCCAAAGCACTCAATCCACGATGCTCATGAACATCTCTATCTTCAACCTCAAAGAGCCTATGGAAATCATCTCCCTCACCTACATAAACTGATTTGTCATAATTAAGAAAAGTAGACTTGCCACTAAATTGGTCACCTGTGATATCTATAATAATATATTTGTCTACCATCAGCCATGCATGAGATTGTCCGTTTCCATCCGGTTTACCCCAATATGTTCCACAGACATAATCTGTTTTGATACCTTTATCCAATAAATACTGAGCTAACAAATCACTCGTATCTCCGCAGCAAGCACGTGGAAATCTGCGATATATGCTGTCGTTATCAAACTCCCCTGCTTCCAAAGCCAAGTCAATCGCTCTTCGAAATTGGGTTGCGAACTGTTCAATTTCCTTCATCATACGCTCCTTTAACAAAACCGCTTTTGCGAAAAAGTATTCTTTCGCCAAAATGTATATCTCCCGTTCTCCAAAGCCTATCCCCTGGGGTAAACCTCCTGATATATCATCACTCTGCGGAAACAGAAACACACATCTATTTTATTCCCAAAATGGCGAAATCCTTTGATTTATTGGGCTTTTCTTGACAGAAGGCAGACTGTTTCCACATGTTCCGACCACGCAAACATGTCATATCCCCACGCCTCTTCTGCCCGGTAACCGTGTTTCGTCAGGTAACGAAGATCCCTTGCCAGTGTCTCCGGATTGCAGGAGATATAGACGATTTTCTCCGGTGCCAGCATCACGACAGAAGATAAAAAGGCTTCATCACTTCCGGCTCTTGGCGGGTCCATGAAAACAACATCCGCTTTTTCCCCTTTCTCTGCCATGGAAACCATGAAAGCGCCTGCGTCGTTCTGGTAGAAGGAAACGTTTTTGATTCCGTTTCGTTTTGCATTGGTTACCGCATCACGCACTGCGTCCGGATTCAGTTCAACGCTGATGACTTCTTTCGCGTTGCGGGATGCAATCAGACCGATGGTTCCGATTCCGCAGTAAGCATCCATGACGCGCTCGTTTCCAGTAAGGCCAGCCATGGAAATGGCTTTTTCGTACAGATTTTTCGTCTGTACCGGATTGACCTGGTAGAAAGACTGCGGGGAGATGCGGAAGGTGCAGCCGCAGAGTTCGTCCTCGATATAGCCGCGCCCGTACAGCACAATGTCACGTTTTCCAAGCACCATGCTGTCGGTTCGGTCATTCACATTCAAAACAACCGTTGTGATCTCCGGGTGAAGCTTCCGCAGTGCCTTCACGAAGTTGTTTTTTGATGGAAATACCGGCGATACGCAGACAAGGACAACCATGATCTCGCCGGAGACAAAGCCGGTGCGCACCATGACGTGGCGCAGGAGACCGTAACCGCTGTCCTCATTGTAAATCATGATTTTAAAGCTCTTCAGCAGGCTGCGGATATCGCGGATGATCGCATCGGCACGCGGATCCTCGAGCAGGCACTCATCAACCGAGACTACTTTGTGTGTTCCTTTTTCGTAGATACCGGATATTATTGTTCCGTCTTTTTTGCGCGCAAAAGCAGAGTTTACTTTATTCCGGTAATGATAAGGATGTTCCATGCCAACCATCCCCTTGACCGGAACGATGCCTTTTAGTGTTTTTTTCAGGAACTGCTCTTTTTTCGCGAGCTGCTCCTCGTAGGAAAGTTTCAAATACGTACAGCCGCCGCATTTTTTCTGATACGGACATTTCGACGACGCTGCATTGTTCCGGTTTTTCTTTTTTCTGTCCTGTCCCGGTTTTTCCTGTTTACCGGTTTCTTTTTTCTTTCCCGCGCCCTGGAACTCTTCCCTTTTCTTTCCGGAAAATGTCTTTTTCTCTCCGGCCATTTGCCTGTTCCTCTCTTTTTTGTTTTCCACGTTTCCTTACCCTCTTCCTTCTATTTCGCATACCCGCGCAGCAGCGCGATCTCTCTTGCATATCCATCCAGCTCGTTCGGCGTTTCCAGATAGAACGGCAGCCCTGTAAGTGCCGGATGCGTCACGATCCGCTCAAACGCAGCAAGCCCAAGCGATCCTTCCCCGATCTTCTCGTGGCGGTCCTTATGGCTCTCAAACGGATTCTTGCTGTCATTCAGATGAATCGCTTTCAGCTTCGAAAGTCCAACCACACGGTCAAACTCCTCAATCACATCATCAAGCTGATGTACTATATCGTATCCCGCATCGTACACATGACACGTATCCAGGCAGACACCCATATGGTCTTTTAATTCCACACGCTCCAGAATCGCCGCCAGCTCTTCAAAAGAACGGCCGACTTCGGTTCCCTTTCCTGCCATCGTCTCGAGCAGCACCGTTGTCGTCTGCTCCGGTTTTAAAATTTCATTCAGCATCTCAGAAATCAGGCGGATTCCCTCTTCTGCTCCCTGGCCGGTGTGGCTGCCCGGGTGAAAATTATAGCAGTTTCCCGGCGTGTACTCCATCCGTCTCAGATCATCCTCCATCGTCATCCATGCAAACTCTCTTGTATGCGCATCCTTCGAGCATGGGTTCAGCGTGTACGGCGCATGCGCCAGAATCCGTTCGATTCCATGCTCTTTGCTGTACGAAAGAAACGCTGCGACATCCGCCTCATCGATGGCTTTCGCCTTGCTTCCCCGCGGGTTTCTCGTAAAAAACTGAAATGTATTCGCCCCGATGCACACCGCCTCTTTTCCCATGGCAAGGTATCCTTTGGACGATGATAAATGACATCCTATTGTCAGCATAACATTCTCCTCTATAACACAATTTTCCGGTACGGAATTCCCATCTTTCGAAGTGCTTCCTCCTCCCGCTTCTGGCACGTAAAGAGCAGCACCTGCGTCCGGTTTTCCGCCAGCCATTTCAGGGTTTCTTTTAACCGGTTTTCATCATAAAACGCAAACGATTCATCCAGAATCACCGGCAGCTCCTCCTCGCTGCAGAGTACATCCATCGCCGCCATACGGAGCGCAAAATACGCCTGCTCAATCGTACCGCGGCTGACCTGCTCAAGCGGCACATATTCGTCCGCAGTGTGAAGTCCGATCCGCAGATTTTCATCCATATTCACCTGCAGATAACGGCCGTTCGTCAGCGCCGAAAGTGTTTTTGACATCTGCTGTTTTAAGCGGCCGCCGATCCGGCTCTGCATCTGCACGGAGAGAGACTGGATCGTATCTCCCGCCAGGGAAAGCGCGTCAAGTTCCTCCTGCAGATGATCTTTTTCCGTCATGGAAATGCAGAGCTCCTCGTATTCACTCTGCAGATTCGACAGCACCGTCTGTTTCTGCCCAAGTTCCTGTTTCAGGCGGTCCACATTCCACTGCTGGCGGCGGATTGCCTGCTCCTCTGGCTCTGTCACGATCTGTTCGACCTCCGTTTTCCGGTGGCGGAACAGACTGTACGCCAGATACAAAAGACCTGCAATCGCAAGGCCGAGACCCGTTCTGGTCAGCATGGAATCTATATGGAAGAACTGCAGAATACAGAGGAACAGCAGAAAACCTGCAATCGCCACACACGCAGCACCCCATTTCCGGCTCTTCCGGGATTCTTTTTTCATCTTACGCACCCGCTCTATCGGTACGTCCTTCTGGTAAATCTCCCGCTTCATCTGCTCTTTTGCCTGCAGCAGGCTTTCCTCACTCCGGCGGCATTCCTCCTCAAAAACGGAAATCTTTGTCTCGAGTTCTTCCTTCTGTTTTTCCAGTCCTGCCAGCGCTTTTTTCTGTTCCTGCTCCAGGCGCTTTTTCTTCTGCTTCAGCAGATCGAGCGCTGCCGACACATCAAGCTCTCCATCGCTGCTTCCCTGGTAATTTGCCATATAGTTCCGCAGCTCATCCGCAAGGCCCTCTTCCGTTCGTCCTTTCAGCTGACCGATCGAGGCCGTATTATCATAAACGGTCTCGCTGACACCGCCGAGCAGCATGCCAAGATCGCCGTCCTCCACCGAAAGCACCTCGCCGTCTGTCAGGCACACCAGTTTTGCATCCGCGTTCTGCCGTCCAAAATTCCGTGTCAGACGGAATCGTTTGCCGCCGCTTTCAAACACCATTTCCCCCGCATAGTATGCCGGGTTTTCCCATGGCTCATAACGGCTGTACACATCATTTTTCGCCGCCCGTCCCCGGCCGCGCGTCATGCCGAACAGCATGCTGCGGATGAAGGTGTGCACCGTCGACTTTCCACTCTCGTTTTCCCCGCTGATCAGCTGAATCCCGTCGGAAAATTCCAGTGTACGGTTCTGCATTTTTCCAAAATTGCGGATTTCCAGTTTTTCTATTTTCATTTTCTATCCCTCCCGCAATTTTTTTCAACTGTTCCTGCGTGCCGCCAGCAGTGCCTCGAGTCCATAGTCGAGCGCTTTCTGCGACTGCGTGTCCGTCTTTGTTTCAAACACTTCAATGTATGCACTGATGAGACTCGCACCATACGTTTTCTTTAACTGTTCCAGATCGTACGCCGGCCGCGTTTCGTCCTCTACTGAGATGATCCTGCCGCAGTCCATCAGCCGCTTCGGAGAAAATTCCATTTCCGCAGCACGGTGTCCTGTAAGTTTCAGACGGAGGATTTTTCGAATCTTCTCATCTTCCCGCAGCGCCAGCTCCTGTTTCAGCTTTGTCTCAAGCGCATACTGCGTCAGATCCTCCGTCACGTTCAGTTCCAGATCCTCGTACTCATATCCGGCAGACGGCACAAAACAAATCCTCGTTCCGTGCTCGTCCACCGTTCCGCGGATATATCCATGCGGCCCCATCTGCGTTTCGTCGGTCGGTTCGAGTGCGCCTGCATACGCCATTTTATCGGGGATCAGAATCCCCGGCTTGTGGATATGCCCGCACGCAATATAATCAAACCCCGCCTGTGCCATGCGGCCCGGATTCCACGGCATGTGGCGCGCATCTCCGCCGTGTGCAAGCAGCAGATGATACTTCATCTTCCCGTTCGGTTTCAAACCGTCCAGCCGGTTTTCCAGAATCTCTTTTTTATCATAACTGCATCCGTATACCGCCGTCTTTTTCTCCGGAACTTCGACACATTCCGGCTCCGGCGACAGAAGCATCACCACGTTGTCCGCCCAGTCGAATCCACGGTAAAAACTCTCCCGCCTCACATAATCGTGATTTCCCGCAATCAGCACGACGATCGTCTCCGGGATAGAAGCAAAGAGATCGTTGACCTCTTTTAGTTCCCGCAAAAGCGGCTGGCGCTGGAACAGATCTCCTGCGATCAGCAGAAAGTCCATCTTTTCCCGGCCGGCAAGGCGAATGATCCGCCGGAAACTCTCCCAAATCGCCTCCCCGCGCTCTTTGCTCCACGGAAATCCTGCATCCGGCTGCATGCCAAGATGTACATCCGCAATATGAAGAAAACGCATACGCACACCCCTTTCTGCCTTTATTTTCTCCGTTTACTACAATACGGACGTCAGGCGCACCCAATCCACATGGGATTCCACTGCACCCGGCATCCGTACTTTTCACTTTCTATATTGCTTTTCTTTTTTTACAGCTCACAGTTGTTTACCGTTCTCGGGAACGGGATTACGTCACGGATATTACCCATTCCGGTCAGATACATGACACATCTCTCAAATCCCAGTCCGAAGCCTGCATGGTGGGTAGAACCATATTTTCTGAGGTCCAGATAGAATCCGTAATCTTCCTCAGCAAGTCCCAGCTCTTTCATACGGCCAAGCAGTTTCTCGTAGTCGTCCTCACGCTGGCTTCCGCCGATGATCTCTCCGATGCCAGGAACCAGACAGTCCATAGCGGCAACGGTCTTGTTGTCATCGTTCAGCTTCATGTAGAACGCTTTGATCTCCTTCGGATAATCGGTAACGAAAACCGGTCTCTTGAAGATCTGCTCGGTCAGATAACGCTCATGCTCGGTCTGCAGATCGCATCCCCAGTATACTTTGTAATCGAATTTGTCGTTGTTTTTCTCCAGAAGCTCGATAGCCTCGGTGTAGGTTACACGGCCGAACTCAGAATTTACGACATGGTTCAGACGCTCGATCAGTCCCTTGTCCACGAAACTGTTGAAGAACTGCATTTCTTCCGGTGCATGCTCCATAACGTAGCGGATGACATATTTCAGCATTGCCTCAGCAAGCTCCATATCGTCCTCCAGATCAGCGAAAGCGATTTCCGGCTCGATCATCCAGAACTCTGCTGCATGGCGGGTGGTGTTGGAATTCTCTGCACGGAAGGTCGGTCCGAAGGTGTAGATATTGCGGAATGCCTGTGCAAAGGTCTCGCCGTTTAACTGTCCGCTTACGGTAAGGCTTGTCTTCTTTCCGAAGAAGTCCTGTGTGAAATCAACAGCGCCGTCCTCGGTTTTCGGAATATTGTCAAGATCCATGGTGGTTACCTGGAACATCTCGCCGGCTCCCTCGCAGTCGCTTCCGGTGATCAGCGGGGTGTTGACATAAACGAAGTCTCTCTCCTGGAAGAACTGATGGATCGCATAGGCGCAGAGGGAACGAACACGGAATACTGCCTGGAAGGTGTTGGTTCTCGGACGCAGATGGGAAATGGTACGAAGGTATTCCATGGAGTGGCGTTTTTTCTGCAGCGGGTAATCCGGTGCGGAAACGCCCTCTACGGTAACTTCTGCCGCCTGAATCTCAAACGGCTGTTTTGCCTGCGGGGTAGCAACGAGGGTACCTTTTACGATGATGGCTGCGCCGACGTTCATTTTGGAAATCTCAGCGAAGTTTTCCATCTCATCGTGGTATACGATCTGCAGGGTTTCGAAATAGCTTCCGTCGTGCAGAACGATGAAACCAAAGGTTTTGGAATCACGTACGCTGCGCACCCAGCCGCCTACGGTTACTTCTTTGTCCAGGTATACTTCCCGGTTTTTATAAATCTCTCGGATGGTTGTAAGTTTCATTGTCTTTTTTCTCCCTAAATATTCATAGTGCTTTCTTTATTCTAGCACTTTTTGCGTCATTAGAAAACCCCGCAAATCACTCGATCTTTACTTTTTTAATATAACTGATGAAGACATTGCCGTTCTGTGCGAACAATGCATCGCTGTCATCGTCAGAAAGTGCAGTTGTCTCGCCCGTTGCCGGGTTATACAGCCAGGAATTTCCAAAAATATCGTATCCGGTCAGAAGCAGACTCTCGTTCGCGCCGGTCTTTACAACAACGCCGTAGCCGCTGCTGATCATGTAGAGAATTTCTTCTCTTGTGCAGCCCGTCAGGTTCAGCAGTTCGTAATCATCACCGAGTGACTCCTTCAGCACGTTTTCGTCCAGAGATGCACTCTGGAATCCCGACGGCATCGTTGTCTCGTCGAGGCGCATGCCCTGCTGGCGGTTTCCGCGCTCCCACACATAGGACTGGCTGCTGTTCAGCACAACGCCGACATTCTCATCGGCAAGCTGTACGGCCTCGGCCGGGGAGCTTAAAATGGCGATCAGTTTTCCTTTTCCATATACATAGTAAAGATCTGCGCTGCCCGTGTCGTACGACATCGTAAGATCGGTCCGTAAGGTTGAATAGATATATTTCGGTGTCAGTGTCAGAAGCGACTGTGTTTTGCCGCTCGTCGAGAATTCCAGAAGGAACTGCTGCTCTCTTCTGTCGTCCACCGTTGCCAGGCGGCCCGTCACCAGTTCCTGGCTCTGCTGCTCGCCGTTCATGATGTGATCCTCCGGCGCATCCGCATAGCCGTTTTCCTGGCGTACCACGCGGTCCAGCTCCAGAAGGCCGTCCGAAATCGACACACCTGTCACATAATAGCCGTCCTGGTGATACTCTTTTTTCACGTTTCCGTCGATGCTGACAATCCGCACCGTATGCATAGCGAAAACTTCATTGCCGGAAATATCTTTTAAAATATCGCTGTCGTTTGCCATACCATAGACAAAGTCTTCATTGATAAAGCCAAGTGCCCGGATCTTCTGTCCGTCATCCGCCGCAAAGCGCTGCGTTTCCCCGCTCTCCAGATTCATCACGGTGATGTTCATCGCACTGCTTGCATTGTCCGCATCCATCCACGCGATGCTCTCCTGGCTTTCCGATACTACAAAGCAGTCCTCCGGGATACTTTCCCGGATCACCGTCGTCGTGCCGGTTTCAATATCTACCTTACACAGGTTCTCATTCAGATAGAGATACATCTCTCTCTGCTTGTTGACGTAGGAGAGGCGGTCGAGCTGTTTTTTCAGCATCTCGTAGGAAATATCCGCCGGAACGAAAATCTCCTCGGTTGCCACATTCCGCTCGGCGCGATAATAGTAAACGGCTGCTCCCACTTCACCCTCGTGGTTTCCGCGGTTCATATAGCCATAAACAACAAACGTCACATCGCCCGCATCATCCACACGTACAATGTTGACATCATGCTCTCCGTGCTGTTCCCGGTCATCCATGCTGCCGTTCTCACGGAAGCTGAAAACGCGGATCGTCTTGTTGGCGCTGCGGTTGTAGCACCAGAGATCACCGTTTACTACAAATGCGACAATATCACCTGCCGTATTCGTCACATACTTGGTATCCTCGCCGGTCACACCGAGGTTAATGCCGGATTTCGTCAGAACACCAAGCTCCGGATCAAAGATCTGCTGTGCGCTCCGCTCGAAGTCCAGCAGAATAATCTCTCCGTCGGACTCTCGCATCCGGTAGAACTCGCTTACGGTATAATACTCCGTCTGTCCGTTCTCATCCTGCGCACTGATCATGTACTCCTGTTTGATGCTGGTCGTCGTCTCATTCGCTTCTTTGATCTGCTGCATCGGCTGCTGTACGATCGTCGGTGCGAGGCTTCCCCAGGAAATCTGGTCGAGGCTGGAATGAATGTTGACATTGAGGAACGAAGAATTATCCCCCGTCTCATCCGGCTCAAGCTGCGGAACGAGCGCTTCCGCCTGCGTTTTATCCAGGCATGTCTGCGCAAACATCTGCGTGTAGGCCAGATAATCGCCGACCTCCACGCCGTTGCGCTGTACAATGCGGGTGTAATACCAGGCAGACTGGCCGTTTCCGTAGGCAACCTCGAGCTTCAGCGTATATTCCTGATTCATCAGAATCGCGGTCTCTAACTGGAAGTCTGCTTTCAGATAGCTTCCGTCCTCGTCAAACGATTTCAGCACCGAGTTTTCAATCAGCGCTCCGCCGTCTGTGCTTTCCACCGTATAGGTCACGTTTTTAATTTTCTGTCCCTTCGCATCAATTTCCAGCGTAAGCGAACGGTCCATCGGCAGCGGTGTCAGGTTTTCTCTTGTCGTTACGCCGTTCATCTCCTGGCAGTATCCGTACATGCGGTTCACTGTCATGTCCGCGGTCTTCATGTACAGCACCGGAAGACTCGCTGCGTCCAGATCGGTCGCATTCTCCGTCGTCTCGTGGCTCATCAGGTGTGTGAACACACCGACTGATGCGGCAAAAACAAGAAAAAGGATCAGAATCCTTGCTGCTCTTTTATTCATCACGGCTCCTCCTTTTCTGTGAGGAGGTCTGCCAGTGTCGGCTTCACATGGTACGCTTCCATGCACGCTTTCAGTTCTTCCGGCAGTTTTTTCGAGCCTTCCTGGCGTTTTACCGCGCGGATGAGAAGGTTCTTCGGCGTGTGCTCCATGTCGATGAATTCGAGAATCTGTGTCTCATAGCCTGCATTCTCCAGAAGCTTTGCCCGGATTCCGTCGGTCAGAAGCGCCGCCATGCGCTCTTTTAAGATGCCGTAATCCATGATCGGATACAGTTCTTTGTTTGCAATCTGGCGGTTCAGCTCATGCTGGCAGCACGGAACAGAAAGAATAACTTTTGCATTCCATTTGACGGCCTTTTCCAGCGCATAGTCAGTCGCCGTGTCGCACGCGTGCAGCGTCACCACCATATCGACCTCGTCGCGGCCGGTATAAGAAGCGATGTCACCCTGATAGAAATGCAGCTTTTCATAGCCGTATTTCTCCGCCAGTCCGTTGTAGATTGCGATGACATCCTCTTTCAAGTCAAGTCCGATGATATTGACATCCAGTTTTTTCAGTTCGCGGAAGTAATAATACATCGCAAACGTCAGATACGATTTTCCGCAGCCGAAATCGAGAATCGTGATCTCGCGGTCCGATGGGAGCTGCGGCAGGATATCTTCGATGAACTCCAGAAAGCGGTTGATCTGGCGGAACTTGTCGTAGCGGGTCCGCACGATTTTGCCTTCTTTTGTCATAACACCGAGATCCTGTAAAAAAGGAACCGGGATTCCTTCTTCCAGAATATACCGTTTCTTCCGGTTGTGCGCCAGATTGACGGGTTTGCCGGTTCCTTTCATATGCGGTTTCTTTTTGATCGTCATCGTTCCCTTTTTGCTGACCAGAACGGATGCTGTGCAGGTGTCGGATTCGAGCTGCATCTGCTTGAAGGTTCCGTTCATCCAGTCTCTGATCCGGGTGATCACGTCGTCTTTTGTCATATTTTTATGAAACTCCTTCGTGCCGACGGTCTCCTGGCACTGAAAGAGCAGTTTTCCTTTTATTTCAACCGGGCGTATTCTCACTTTGGACACTTCACTGTCCCCTCTTGGGCCGCTGATCGTGATACGGTACAGCCCTTCCCGGATTTCATCCTGTAATAATTTCTGTAATTCCATTTATACTCTCCAAACTTTCTGAATCGTTTGTAAACATGTGTAATAAAGCCCCTTACAACCCCGCTAATATTGTAATCTGTTTTCCGCAAAACCACAACAGAAAAATTATTAAAAATGTGTTACCCTCTTATTACTTTATGGCGCGGTTTAAAGCCACAGATTGTAATAATGTTTCCTCCTGCTCCGCCTCCGGAACATTTCATTATAAAAAAGAACGCCGATCAAATCGAGCAGTTCCTCTTCTGCCGTTTTCTCATCCTTCCCGCCGTTTTCCCTGCCGTACTGACGTGCGATATTCCGGCAGGTGTGCTCCATCATAAGCCGGTCCGGCAATTCGTCGTACATCATGCTGCCGCGGTAATCCATGCGGTCACACTCTGCCTCCACCAGCCGCTGCAGATCAGATGCCGTCCGGGAATAATACGACTGCATCCGCTGCCGTTCCCGCGCTTCCTGCTGCTCCTCCATACTTCTTCCCCATAAGGGCTGTGCCGCAAAAAACGGCTCCGGCCGCTCCATCGGATTTCCCTGATAGGAATTTCTTCTATTTTCATACACTCTATCCTGATTCATGCCTGTTTTATTTCCTTTTTGCTCTTCCTTATACCATATGCACACCGCCGCCATTCTGCCGTTTTCCAGATCTCAAACACAATTTCACTTGCCAAAACCGCCGTTCCGTACTAAAATACAACCTGTATCTATTTTTCCGATACATCATATAGGAGTGAATATCATGAATCTGAATATGCAAGCTTTTAACATCAACACGCTGCTTGGCGGTCTCGATAAAGTCCGGGACGTCATGGGTGTTTACCAGCAGCAGCTTCTTCTGATTGTGATTGTTTTTGCCCTGCTGAACTGTTTCTTCGGCTATGCGCTCCGCAAGCTCTGGAGCGTCATTCCCGGATTTTTTCTCGGCGCGGCCGCCGGTTATGCAGCGGGTACCTACACGAATCAGACCACGACGATCACCCTGGCGCTTGCCGTCGGCACCGGTCTTCTGACCGCAATCATTGCCTTCGTCCTCTACCGGATCGGACTTTTTCTTCTGATCTGCGGGCTTGTCGGCTTTTGCCTCTGGCATCTCGTCAATCCAAACGATATCACAGGTTATGGACTCGTCGCCCTCGTTGCTTTCGTGATCGGCCTGATCTGCGTTCCGTTCGAACGCATTTCCGTAATCCTGGTCACCTCCATCTGCGGCGCCCTCACGACGATCCGCATGGCATATTTCTTCAAGGACCTCGATCTGAACATGATGTTCTGGATTGTCTCTGCCATTCTCGCCGCAGCAGGCATGCTCTTCCAGTTTAAACCGTGGAAAGAGGCGGACTACTGGGAGGATGACGACGAAGAAGAACGCGAACACCGTGCAAAAGCGCGCGCCAGACGGAAACGCAGATCCGGTTTCGATCCTCTTCCATCTAGAAAGAAGAAAAAGAAACGCCGCGGCTCCTCTTCCTCTTCTTCCGGCAACGCAAGAGATCCGTACCGCAGCTATCAGAAACCGTCGAACCGTACCCGTGTTTCGCAGAACACCATGTACGATTTCCGTTTTGTTCCGGAAGAACCTGACGATGACGACGATGAGAAAGATCTTCCAAAAATCATCCGCCGCAGGCCATCCGCAAAACCGACCGCTCCGGAGGAGTTTGACGAAGAAGAAACATCCCCAAAAGCTTCCATGGGCGACACGAAGCCGTATACCTCTCCTTCCAAACCGCAGATCACCGAGGACGGCATCCCGGATGTCGATCTCTCCGCGATCCGGCAGCAGATTTCCGAAGAGGTACAGAGAATTTACGAAGACGATCAGAACTCGTAATCCGCACTGCAGCGCAGAAAACCCGGCAGGCAAAGGAACATTCCCTTGTCTGCCGGGTTCATTTTTTATCCTGATTTTCAGTTATAAAGATACTTCTGATTTGTCTCCAGATCGATCGTGTCTTTGTCGATCCACTGATATCCCGTATCGATCTTCTGATCTACCGGAAGTCCCTGAATCGCGCGGACGGCCGCCACGATTGCCGCATAGCCAAGACCGTACGGATTCTGCGTTACGGTACCGTACTCGCGTCCCTCCTGGATCGCTTTCTGCTGTTTTTCACCGGAATCAAAACCGACTATCTGAATCTGCTCAGTATTTTCCATATCCGCCAGCGCATCCAGCGTCTGGTCTGCCATGTCTTCGTTCGTACAGAAGATGCCCTTCAGAGCCGGGTAGGTTTCAAGTGTATTTTTCAGCATGTCCGCGATGGATTCTTCTCCATCTCCGTAATTCACCTGAACCACTTTCACGTCGGTATATTTTTCTTCGATCTCTTTTTTAAATGCTTCCACGCGCTCTACGCTGCTCTCGGTGTTGTACTGATGTGCAACAATCGCAACCTCTCCGCTGTTGCCGATGGCCTCGCAGAGATGATCTGCCGCAAGCTTTGCTGCCGCTGCGTGATCAGTCGCACATGTCGAGGTGATCAGATCACTCTCGATACCGGAATCCGCGATGACGACTGGAATCTGGCTGTCGGAAGCCTCTTCCATCTGTGCCTGTCCCGACTGCTGGTCAATGATGCCAAGGATCAGCGCGTCCGGATTTTCCGAAATGACAGAGTCGATGATATTGATCTGAGAGTTGGTGTCACTTTCATTTTCCGGGCCTTCAAATGTCATATAAACTTTGTCGTTTCCGTTGTAGCCAAGCGAGGCGTTCAGATCGTCAAGTGCCTGCTGCGCACCGGCTTTTACGGCTTTCCAGAAACCGGCACTTAAGTCTTTTGCAACCACGGCGATGTAAGAGCCTTTTTCAACGGTAAGTCCATCCACGGTGTCGTACAATGCTTCCATGCCGTCTTTGTGCGGAACGGTGATTTCTATTCGTTTTTTGTCTGCTTCTTTTCCTTCATCTCCAGAGCTTTCAGAAGATGTGGATGCACTGGCTGACTCTGCTGTAGAATCTGCGCTGGACGATGAGGCCTCCGGGCTTTCTTCTGCCGCCGGAGTTTCTGTCACTTCCTGAGACGACGATGCTGCGGTGCTCTTGTCTGTCACTGCTTCTTTTCCGCATCCAGCTGCCGAGCACAGCAGGATTCCGGAAAGCAGTACTGCAATCATTCTGCGTTTCATAATTCTCCCTTTCTGCTTTGCCTGATGAATCATTTTCCATTACTTTTTACAGTTTTGTTACATAACCTTTCTCTATTATACACAAACCGTAAAAATAGTCCAGTCCTGTTTTCTTATGATTTTCTGAACTTTTTTGCAATTTCACATAGTTCTGAATAGTTACACAAAGCTGTGGAAGATTTCACCTTCTGGTTTTACGGTAAACGAAAGCCGTTTGCCTGTCCGCGGATGCTTCAGCTCGAGATGATGCGCGCACAGCGCCAGAGATCCTTTCTCCTTCGCCCCATATTTTGCATCACCCGCCAGCGGATATCCCGCATGGGAAAACTGGACGCGGATCTGGTGGTGGCGGCCCGTTCCGAGGTGGATCTGCACCAGGGTTCGGTTCTCCTGTGTCCTTATCACTTCATATTCCAGCACCGCTTTTTTCGCTCCGGCGGTGCCTGGCTGTACGACGCGGGATGTGTTGCTCCGTCCGTCTTTTACAAGGAAATCCTCAAACTTCTGCACGCCCTGTTTTTCGATTTTTCCCTCACAGACGGCGAGATACTCTTTCTTCATCGTCCCGTCCTTCACCTGCCGTCCCAGTTTTCCTGCGGCGTCTTTGTTTTTTGCAAACACCAGCACGCCCTCAACCGGCTGATCGAGCCGGTGAACGACCGCCAGATATGGAATCTGAGTCCGCGCCTGACCCGGTGTTTCCGCCCTTGCCTGCTTCGCCAAATAATTCAGCAGCGCATGCTCCAGATCCATCTGTCCCATCCGCGCATTCTGCACTGCCATACCCGCGTGCTTGTGAACAACAAGAATATCGTTATCTTCCATTAAAATATCTTCTCTGCAAAATCCAGCCACTTTCTTCTCCTGTCCTGACTTCTTATTTTCGATACACGGATTTCTCCGCTGTTATGCTTTAAGAAGTATGCACCATTTCCGCCGCATCTGTCAAGAAAAACATGCCCGGCGGACGAATTACACAACACAGAAAGCGATCGCCATACCAATCATTTTTTCTGATACAGCGACCGCTTTTTCTTTATTTTCCATATTCAGTTTTTTCTCTACTTTCAAGGATTTTCACTGGTTTTCTTTCTTTACCGATCTGTGATCTTTGTTTTCGCTTTCGTTTGATATTTCAAAGATCGTTTCTCTTCCATTTCCCTGTTGTAGATTTTCTTTTTTTCGGGAAGATGTTCTTTTTCAGAGGCTTTTCCTTTGCGGTTAAAATTTCCACTCCGAAAATCTTTTCCTTAGGATTTCCTAAGATCTGCTCTGATCTCATGTTTATCAAAAGGTTTTCTTTCGAACTTCTTTTGTATGGATCTTTATCTCAGGTTTTCTTTCCTTTCGGAAGTCTCTCATCTTAAGAACATCTTCCTTTTCCCTTTTTCCCATTCTTCTATAGAAGATTTCTCGTCTCTTTCTATGAAAATGGTTTGTTCTCTTGAAAAGGGGGTCCCAAGTCTTTCTCTTTGTACCTCTTGGTTAGGTTTTTGTTTTCTTGTTTCTTTGTAATTTTAATATAACAGATCCGCCAGTATTTGTCAATACATTTTTAAAATATTTTTACTGTTTTTTTATATCGCTTTTTCTTTTCTTAATTATTGTGTTTATTTTCTGAATTTTATATTGTTTTCTGATATTTTGCTTCAAATAAGTGCGCAGAAAAAGAGCTATGAAACAGACTTTTCTCCTGCCACACAGCTCTTTCTCAAATACTTATCCTCTATAATAGTTGATCAGGCATCCCTTACAGATGATTTCTCTCTCATCATCGGTCAGCGCGCCTAACGTCATCTCGAACGGAACAAGTGCTCCGTCTTTTACAACGTACGCTTTGATCACATCGGCTTTCTCTTCCACTGCCTTGCGGATCTCCGGTACAAAGATGTAATCTCCGTTTGTAAACGGCAGATCTCCCTCCGGGATCAGGAATGGAAGCATGCCCCAGTTGATCAGGTTGGAGCGGTAGCGCTTCGTTGCATACTCGTTGGCGATGTTTGCCCAGCCGCCTAATACCTTCTGGCAGGAAGCTGCCTGCTCACGCGCAGAGCCGTCGCCCGGTTTTACAGCGAAGATGGTGGATCCGACACCAACGTTTGTCTTGTCGATATCCGGGTACTGGGTATGGATGGCTGCGAAGACCGTTTTCAGTTCCGGAAGTGCCTCTGCCGGGCAGTTTCCTTCCTGGATGGCTTTCTCTGCGACCTGTACTTCTTTTGCACGTCCCACGTAAGCCGGATCTTTTCTTGACAGGGTGAACTCTGCCAGTCCGAGCGGGTTGGAACGGAAGGAAGAAGTCTCGCCGGATGGAATCAGCTCATCGGTTGTCGTAACCGGATCGTGGATCTCGGAAACAACCTTCAGAATCAGATTCTCGGCAAGCTGCGGCATAGCCGGCCAGTCTTTGATGTTCGGTCCGAACTGGATTTCTACAGACGGATCTGCCACACCCTTGCTGTCGAAGACACGGTTCTCGTAAATCTTCTTGTCGAAGTGGTATGCCGGTTTCGTGTATGTTCCGGTGAACTCGTCTGCTGCGGTCAGGAATCCCTTGTTTGCTGCGGTTGCTGCAATGGAACGTGCATCCATCAGGGCAACGGAAGAAATCTGACCGTTCTGGATCTTGGATCCCTCGCGGTTCGGGAAGTTTCTGGTGGAGTGACGGATTGAGAACGCATTGTTTGCCGGAGTATCGCCTGCGCCGAAGCACGGTCCGCAGAATGCGGTTTTTACGATCGCACCGGTTTCCAAAAGGTCTGCCAGTTTTCCGTTTCTTGCCAGCTCCATATAGATCGGGGTACTTGCCGGGTAAACACTTAAGGTGAACGCATCGTCGCCAATGCTGTGGCCTTTCAGGATATCGGCTGCGTCGCAGATGTTCTCAAATCCGCCGCCGGCGCATCCTGCGATGATTCCCTGGTCTACCAGGAGTTTTCCGTCGTGTACTTTATTTTTCAGAGTGAACGGAACTTTTCCGTCGAGGCTGATGGCTGCTTTCTTCTCTACATCGTTCAGGATGTCATCGAGGTTTGCTTTCAGCTCTTCAATGGTATAAACATTGCTCGGATGGAACGGCATCGCGATCATCGGTTTGATCTTGTCGAGTTCTACTTTTACAACGCCGTCATAGTAAGCAACCGCGCCAGGATTCAGCTCTTTGTAATCTGCGCTTCTGCCGTGGATCTGATAGAACTCGCTGATCTTCTCATCGGTTCTCCAGATGGAGGACAGACACGTTGTCTCGGTTGTCATAACGTCCACACCGATCCGGTAATCTGCGCTTAAGGAAGATACGCCAGGTCCTACGAACTCCATAACTTTGTTCTTTACGTAACCATTTGCAAAGACTGCACCGATGATGGCAAGTGCAATATCCTGCGGTCCTACGCCCGGCTGCGGTGCGCCTGTCATGTAAATTGCGATCACTCCCGGCATAGCGATATCATATGTTTTGGAGAGAAGCTGTTTTACCAGTTCCGGTCCGCCCTCGCCCATGGCCATGGTTCCGAGTGCACCGTAACGGGTGTGGGAGTCGGATCCGAGGATCATTTTTCCGCCGCCGGCAAGCATCTCGCGGGCAAACTGATGAATTACTGCCTGATGAGGCGGTACATAGACGCCGCCGTACTTTTTCGCACAGGTAAGACCAAACATGTGGTCATCTTCGTTGATGGTTCCGCCGACTGCGCAAAGGGAGTTGTGGCAGTTGGTCAGCACGTACGGTACCGGGAATTTTTCCAGTCCTGACGCGCGCGCGGTCTGAATGATTCCAACAAAAGTAATGTCATGCGATGTAAGTTTGTCAAATTTGATCTGCAGATTTTCCATGTTGCCGGAAACATTGTGGTCTTTTAAGATTCCATAGGCAATGGTTTCTTTTGCAGCATCCGCCGGACACGGCACAGCGCCGGTACGCGCTTTGAGTTCCGCGCGGCCTTCTTCTGTATCCGGGATGATATCGATTCCGTTGACAAGGTATGCACCTGTGTTCAGTAATTCAATCATGTCGTTCCTCTCCTCTTGTTGTTGATAAAATGTTAGGGTCAAAAAGTCTTTTGACCCCTTCGATACCCGGATTGCTCCGTGCTTTGCACTCCCGCAATCCTGTACGGCTCTGAACGGTTTTACAGATTTTCGCTGTTGTTCATATACGTCATGTAGCTTACGACCATCATGGCAATTTTAAAGGTCAGCGCATCGTCAAATTTACGAATGTCGAGTCCTGTGCTCTTCTCGAGCTTCTCCAGACGGTACACCAGAGTATTTCTGTGTACATAGAGCTGACGGGATGTCTCGGACACATTCAGGTTATTTTCAAAAAATTTATTGATTGTGGTCAGTGTTTCCTCATCGAACGTATCCGGCAGATTTTCGCCGAAGACTTCGGTCATAAACATTTCGCACAGCGGAATCGGGAGCTGATAGATCAGACGGCCGATGCCGAGGTTGTTGTACGGTACCACGTTTTTGTCTGCGTAGAAAATTTTTCCTACTTCGAGTGCCATCTTCGCCTCTTTGTAAGAACGCGATACACTCTTGATCTCGTTGACCGGATTTCCGTAGGAAACGCGCACCTGGGACATGGCCTCCGCATTCAGCATATCCACCAGCATTCTTGCGGTCTGGTTCATATCCTCGAAGGTGTCGGTATCCTTCAGTTCTTTTACAATGATAATGCTCTTCTCATCGACTGCGGTGATGAAATCTCTCGGTCTTGAAGCAAAGAGGCTCTTTACTGTCTCCTGTGCGCTGATGTCTTTTTCCAGCTTCGTCTCTACCATGTAAACAACGCGGCGTACATCTGTGTCGATGCGAAGCTTTTTCGCGCGGTTGTAGACATCCACCAGAAGAAGATTGTCGAGAAGAAGGTTCTGGATAAAGTTGTTTTTGTCCAGACGCTCTTTGTATGCAATGATAAGATTCTGAATCTCACATACGGCAACCTTTCCGATCATATATGCATCGTCGCTGCTTCCTTTAGAAATCAGAATATACTCCACATTCTGGTTGTCATATACTTTAAAATAATGATATTCCTGTACAATCTGGCTGTCCGCAGCGGATAATACAAAAGAACGGATGCTTTCTGCATCAATCGCGGTTTCCGGGAATGTGGTCACCAGCAGAACACCATCCGTATTCGTCACACATAAATCAATTCTCGTAATATTTCTTAATTCATCAAGGGTTTTCTGTAATACCTGACTTGATACCAAATCTGCCACTTCCTTTCTCCTGGCGTATTTTACTCCAGGGTGCATCTTATCTATAACTATAGCTTATTTTTTTCTCATTGGCAACTATTTTTTGCTTCGCAAAAGGAGGGCGGTGCATATGCAAAAAGGACCGGCATCCGAACGGATGTCGATCCTTTTCTCTATGTTTGCGCATACGCGCTGATGTTCATATGGATTAGTTGGTAATGGTGATCTCTGTCTCTTTGTCGAACAGATGAACTTTCTCCATATCCAGAGCAAATTTAACGGTATCACCGCTTCTTGCAGTTGTACGAGGATCTACGCGGGCTGTCATTGGGAAGCCTTCGCAATCGAAGTACAGGTAAACTTCTGCACCTAACAGCTCGTATACGTTGATCTTGCACTCAACTACGCTGTCTTTGGAAGTTTCGATGAACATCTGAGAATCATGTACGTTCTCAGGACGGATACCCATAACAACGGTCTTTCCGTCATATCCGCCGTCGATAACAGCTTTTGCTTTGGAAGCCGGCAGTTTCATGTTGTATTTACCAACAGTAAGAGTAACGTCGTTTCCGTTAACTTTTACTTTTGCATCCAGGAAGTTCATCTGCGGAGATCCGATGAATCCTGCAACGAACAGGTTGCCCGGTGCGTTGTACAGGTTCTGCGGGGTATCTACCTGCTGAACAACTCCGTCTTTCATAACAACGATTCTGGTACCAAGTGTCATAGCCTCTGTCTGGTCATGTGTTACATAGATGATTGTAGCACCCAGTCTCTGGTGGATCTTGGAAATCTCGATACGCATCTGTACACGAAGTTTAGCATCCAGGTTGGAAAGAGGCTCATCCATAAGGAATACCTTAGGATTACGAACGATAGCACGTCCCATAGCAACACGCTGTCTCTGTCCACCGGAAAGAGCCTTCGGTTTACGATCAAGAAGTTTCTCAAGGTCAAGGATTCTTGCAGCTTCACGAACTGCTTTATCAATCTGGTCTTTCGGAACTTTACGAAGTTTAAGTCCGAATGCCATGTTATCATATACTGTCATATGAGGATACAGAGCGTAGTTCTGGAATACCATTGCGATATCACGGTCTTTAGGCTCTACATCGTTCATAACTTTGTCACCAATCTTTAATGTACCGCCGGAAATTTCTTCCAGACCGGCAATCATACGAAGTGTAGTAGATTTACCACATCCTGAAGGTCCTACGAAAATGATGAATTCTTTATCTTCGATCTCCAGATTGAAATCTTTAACTGCCTGGAAACCATTTGGGTAAGTTTTGTTAATGTGCTGTAATGATAAGCTTGCCATGATTATTATTCCTCCAAAATTATTTCATATTGTTTTTGCTGATTGATTACTTGTTTTTTTCATCTGTAGACAGTATAGCGAAAAGGAGGGGGGATGGCTAGGGAAGAATCGTACAAAGATTTTTTTCGTTTCTTGTCATTCTGACGAAAAGCCGGAATCAGTATTCGGGGATTCCGTCAAACTGTCAAAAGGCATGAGAAAAACGCAGGACAAAATGACGAAATTCTGTCTGCGTTTTTCAAAATTGGAACTATAGCAGTCCTGGTAAACATAGTTCTTTTTACCACCTGTTACACAAAGTGTATACAAGATTATGGTTTGACTGAATCAAGTCAAAAATCTCTGACAATATGAAGGAACGGATGGGAGAATACGGATATCGGGCTAAAATTACAGGTGGATCAGAGAAAGCAAATCATCAGGAAGCATTTTGCGCAAATTCTGTGTTGACCAGTTCTGCATACGGTGTACGTTCCTTCAGTTCTCCTGCGTCTTCCAGGATATCCTGCAGCAGTTCAAATCCATCCTGCCCGAACACCAGATTTTCTTTCCAGGTGTCCTGATCGTAATAACGTTTTACAATGGCTGTGATGGTATCCAGATCTGTTTCAGGGAACTGAGGCTCGATGATTTCTGCAATTTCTTCAGGAGTGTGGCTCTGGACAAAATCCATACCTTTTTGCAGAGCATCAGTAAATTTTTGCATGATATCAGGATTTTTTTCCATATAGCTGGTTCTGGCACTGTAGGAGGTGTATGGTACGTAGCCGGAGTCAACGCCCAGGGATGCCACAACATACCCGGCACCTTGCTTTTCAAGAGCAGTAGCAGACGGCTCAAATTCTACGGTGAAATCGGCTGAATCATCTCCGGTAAAGGCAGCAGCAGTAGCGCCGAAGTCAATGCTCTGGTCAATAGACAGATCTTTCTGAGGGTCAAGGCCATTCTGCTTCAGAATATATTCAAATACCATTTCCGGCATGCCACCTTTGCGTCCGCCCAAAACTTTCCTGCCTTTCAGATCTTCCCATTTAAAATCCGGCATTTCTTCTCTTGCCACAAGGAAATTTCCGGCTCGCTGGGTAAGCTGCGCAAAATTCACAACAGGATCAGTAGCTCCTTCCTGATAGGCATAGATAGATGCTTCTGCTCCCATAAATCCGATATCTGCCTCACCGGAAATCAGAGCAGTCAGAACTTTATCCGCACCGAATCCAGTTATCAATGTCAGATCCAGACCTTCTTCCGAAAAATATCCCTCTTCGATTGCCACATACTGTGGCGCATAGAAGATTGAGTGTGCGACTTCATTCAACGTAACTTTCGTAAGTTTTTCCTCTCCCCCATCCTTCTCTGCAGCAAAAGCTGTCATCGGCAGCGCAGTCACCGCCAGAATAACTGCTGCCGCTAGTGAAATCCATTTTTTATTTTTCATGCAGATACTCCTTTTGAGACTTCTGCTGTTAGGATATTCCCTCAACTCAAAAATGGTGCATTTTTTCTTGATAATTCATTTATATATTTCTAAAAGTAAAATATAATTGACTTTTATACAAATAAATGATATCTTATAGTCATCAGGGAGGTGAAGCAAGCTTGCCAAAGAATATTGCTATCAAAGTAGCACGAGCACAAAAGGATATGACGCAGAAGGCATTGGCGGAGGCTGCCGGTATTTCGCGGCAGACTATGAATGCAATCGAAAAGGGTGAATACAATCCAACAATCAAGCTATGCCGAAGAATCTGCCGTATCTTGGATAAGAGTCTGGATGATTTATTTTGGGAGGATGACGAGGATGAAGAAAACGAAAAGTAATCTGGATGAATTACAGGAACTGAAACTTCTGAAGATTGAGCACAATGGATGCTGGCTGGCTTTCTGGGGATTGCTGGCTGTAATACTGACCCAGATAGCCATAGGAAATGACAGCAAACAGGATCTTTCCGGAGAATGGATCGTATTTATGTGCCTTGCTTTATATCTTACAGTAGGATGCATAAGAAACGGAATCTGGGACAGAAAGCTGAAACCAAATTTTAAGAACAATATCATGGCCAGTAGCATCGCCGCAGTTGTTATGGGGATTTTGTGGTTTATCATTTCTTATCGGAATTATCACAAACTCGTCGGTTCCATTGCAACTGGAGTTATTATGTTTTTTTCTATAGAGATTTTATGTTTCCTTGCATTAACGCTTACTTCTAAAATTTATAAAAAAAGACTGAAAAAGCTTGAAGATGATTCTGAGGATGAATGATGATACCTGGGGAAAAGCCAGAGGGGACTGTATTTGAGCCATCAAACACCGTCCCCCTTGGTCCTTGGTCAATGTATAAAAATGTCCTTGCCGAATATAATTTAAAACAAAGATGATTTCTGATTGACTTTCTTAGTTATATCAGTTATATTATCTTTAGTGATCAGATTGCAGAAACTTGAGAAGCCTGCGATCGGGGGAGGGTGCCGAGGCCCCTCTCCTTTTTCTTTATCTGGAACATTTTGCAGCGAGGTACATATGAGCAAACCGTTTATTACATATACCGCACAAGTTGAAAAACTGAAAAATGAAAAAAATCTAGTTATTACAGATGATGATTTTGCGGTAGAATCCCTGCAGAATATCAGTTATTATGCATTAATTGGTGGATATAAACATCCTTTTATTGATATTCATACCCGCAAATACATTAATGAAGCGTGTTTTGAAGATATAGTTGCTCTTTATGAATTTGATGAAGAGTTACGTGGGATTTTCTTTAAGTATTTATGCCGCGTGGAAAGAAAAATGCGTTCGTCCATTTCTTATCACTTCTGTAAAAAACATGGAGAACGTCAAGAAGAATATCTCAACTCCAATAATTACGGCAATATTCCCAAAAATAAAAATGGAATTACCAAATTAATCAAAATGCTAGATATGATGGCAAACAAAAACAAGGATCACGAATATCTTGTTTACCAGCGTAACAAATATCATAATATTCCGTTATGGGTGATTATGAATACCCTTACTTTTGGTCAGATATCCAAAATGTTTGAATTCTTACCTCAAAATATGCAGGGAGCAATTTGCCAGGATTTTGGAAATGTCAAGAAAAATGAAATGATAAAATATTTAAAGGTATTAACGCTGTACCGAAATGTATGTGCTCATAACGAAAGGTTGTTTTCCTATCATACATATATTGACATTCCAGATACATTGTTACATAAAAAATTAGGCATTTCTAAAAACGGTTCAAAATATATATATGGAAAAAATGACTTGTTTAGTGTAGTCATTACTTTTCGTTATCTACTTCCAAAGACCGATTTTTTACTGTTTAAAAAGCAACTATTGCATATTTTTGACCGATATGAAAAGCAGAATTCAAATTTGAAGTTGAATGATCTTTTTGAATATATGGGATTTCCTAGTAACTGGAAAGAAATAACAAAATTTCGCAAAATATAAGTGGAGATATTAGCAAAAATATTTCCACTT
>OHYM01000098.1_pt1 | contig 24313 bp, 18 predicted proteins | sample 1580311 | NCBI WGS metagenome assembly OHYM01 (sample SAMEA3882512, study PRJEB24775) | human gut metagenome | biome: human-associated habitat; feature: intestine environment; material: feces | place: Netherlands | collected 2009/2010
GCATGGTTGACCGGGAAGCCAAGCGAGCCGAGGGCAAGGGCGTGGGCTATGACCGCTGGGCGGCAAAGCACAACCTAAAGCAAATGGCAGCTACCGTTACCGCCTATCAGCAGTACGGCTTTTCTTCCCCGGAGGAACTGGACGAAGCCTGTTCTGCCGCCTATGCCGCCATGCAGGAAAGCCTTGCGTGGTTGAAGCAGGTGGAAAAGACGCTGAACGGGAAAAAGGAGCTGCAACGGCAGGTGCTTGCCTATTCCAAGACCCGCCCTGTCCGGGACGGGCTGAAACAGCAGAAAAACGCCAAAGCAAAAGCAGCCTACCGTCAGAAGCATGAAAGTGACTTTATCATAGCAGACGCAGCCGCCCGCTATTTCAGGGAGAACGGCATTTCCAAGCTGCCGAGCTATAAATCCCTGCAAGCAGAGATTGAAAGCCTTATCAAAGAGAAAAACAGCGGCTACAACGATTACCGGGCAAAACGGGAGGAATACCGCCGCTTACAGACTGTCAAGGGCAATATCGACCAGATTTTACGCCGGGAACGCAAGCCTGTGAAAAGGCAGGAACAGGAGCGATAAAAACCGCCCCAAAATGTACCCGAACCCATACAGAACAAGGGGGCTGCCCCGCACCCTATCCGCAATACCAAAGGATTTTTTAACGGGCTTACAGGGCAGAAAAACCCCGAAAATGATACCGAGATGATACAGAATTACCGCCGATACCGCCACACCAGCGGAAACGGCAGAAAGGAGCGCACCCATGCCAAGAATGAGCAAGAAACGGCGGCTGGAATGGTCTTTTTTCCTGCGGCAAGTAAAAGTCGGGAATACCACCTGCGACCGTATCACATACAACGACCTCTGCCGGGGCTGTACCCATAGCTGCAAGCAGAGCTTCCGGGCGGTTATCATACTCTGCCCCCGCTACTACTCCAAACGCCGGAAAAAGGAGGACAGGGACAATGGCAGATAACCGCAAGTATTACTACCTCAAGCTGAAAGAGAACTTTTTTGACAGCGACTCCATTGTGCTGCTGGAAGATATGAAAGACGGGATTTTATACTCCAATATCCTCTTGAAGCTGTACTTAAAATCGCTGAAAAACGGCGGGAAATTGCAGCTTGACGAGCATATCCCCTACACAGCGCAGATGATAGCGACACTGACCCGCCACCAGATAGGGACGGTTGAGAGGGCTTTAGAGATTTTCCGGCAGTTGGGGCTTGTGGAGCAGCTTGACAGCGGGGCTTTTTATATGACCGATATTGAGCTGATGATAGGACAGTCCTCTACCGAAGCCGAGAGGAAACGGGCTGCAAGGCTGGAAAACAAGGCACTTTTACCGCCCCGGACAAAAGGCGGACATTTGTCCGACATTCGTCCACCAGAGATAGAGATAGAGTTAGAGAAAGAGATAGAGATAGAAAAAGAGAGAGAGGGAGAAACGGGACACCCCGCCCCCGCTGCTTATGGCAGATACAACAATGTGATACTGACCGATACAGAGCTTTCCGGGCTGAAAACAGAGCTGCCCGACAAGTGGGAGTATTATATTGACCGGCTTTCCTGCCATATCGCTTCCACCGGGAAGCAGTACCACAGCCATGCAGCCACCATTTACAAGTGGGCGCAGGAGGACGCTGCCAAAGGCAAGGCTGCCCCGAAACAGGGCATACCCGATTATTCATGCAAGGAGGGCGAGAGCTTATGAAAAACGAGATTGAAGCTATGATTACGGACATTACAACCACTACCACCGAAGCGGAGGATTACACAGGCGAGGACGGGCTTTTATACTGCGGTAAGTGCCATACGCCCAAAGAAGCCTATTTTGCAGAGGGAAAGACTTGTTTCGGGCGTGACCGCCACCCAACAGACTGCGACTGCCAGCGGGCAGCCCGTGAAAAGCAGCAAGCCGCCGAAAGCCGACAGAAGCACCTTGAAAAAGTGGAGGACTTGAAACGCCGGGGCTTTACCGACCCTGCTATGCGGAACTGGACATTTGAGCATGACAACGGCAGAAACCCACAGACCGAAACCGCCCGCTTTTATGTGGAGAGCTGGGAAACCATGCAGGCTGAAAATATCGGCTACCTGTTTTGGGGAGGCGTGGGGACGGGAAAAAGCTACCTTGCCGCCTGTATCGCCAACGCCCTTATGGAGAAAGAGGTTGCCGTCTGCATGACAAACTTTGCAACGATACTGGGTGACCTTGCCGCCAGCTTTGAGGGCAGGAACGAATATATTTCCCGCCTTTGCAGCTACCCCCTGCTGATACTTGATGATTTCGGTATGGAGCGAGGGACAGAATACGGGCTGGAACAGGTTTACAGCGTGATTGACAGCCGTTACCGAAGCGGCAAGCCGCTGATCGCCACGACCAACCTCACGCTGGAGGAATTGCAGCACCCGCAGGACACGCCCCACGCCCGTATCTATGACAGGCTGACTTCCATGTGCGCCCCCGTCCGCTTCACGGGCAGCAACTTCCGAAAGGAAACCGCACAGGAAAAGCTGGAACGCTTAAAGCAACTGATGAAGCAGCGAAAGGAGAGCCTATGACAGAAACGAAACAGACAAGCACCACCAAAACAGACCGCCGCCCGGACTGTGTGACGGAAATCCGCATGGGCAACTCCGTCCTTACCGTTTCCGGCTTCTTCAAGCAGGGCGCAACCGACACCGCAGCCGACAAGATGATGAAAGTGCTGGAAGCGGAAGCTGCTACACAAAAAACGGCGATTTGACCGACCATAAAGAAGCAGATTTGACGCTTTTGCCGCTATACAGACAGCCGCCCCATGTGGTACAATCAAGGTACGGAATAGTGGGGCTGGCTGTCGGAAACGGAGGATTTTATGTTAAGACAGACCAACCAACAACCAATTACCGCCCTTTACCCAAGACTTTCCCATGAGGACGAGCTGCAAGGCGAGAGCAATTCCATTTCCAATCAGAAGCGTATCCTTGAAACCTATGCAAAGCAGAACGGCTTTTCCAATCTGCGCTGGTACACGGACGACGGTTATTCTGGTGCGAACTTTCAAAGACCCGGTTTTCAAGCCATGCTTGCGGACATTGAAGCCGGAAAAGTCGGGACAGTTATCGTAAAGGATATGTCGAGGTTAGGGCGAAACTACCTGCAAGTGGGAATGTACACGGAAATGATTTTCCCACAGAAAGGTGTCCGCTTCATCGCTATCAATGACGGAGTGGACAGCGCACAGGGCGACAATGACTTTGCCCCGCTGCGGAATATCTTTAACGAATGGCTGGTGAGAGATACGAGCAAGAAAATCAAAGCAGTAAAACGCTCAAAAGGCATGAATGGCAAGCCCATCACAAGCAAGCCTGTGTATGGCTACCTCATGGACGAGGATGAAAATTTCATTATTGACGAGGAAGCTGCACCCGTAGTCAAGCAGATATACAACCTCTGTCTTGCCGGGAATGGTCCGACCAAGATAGCCCGTATGCTCACAGAGCAGCAAATCCCCACGCCGGGAACGCTTGAATACCGCAGGACGGGCAGCACCCGCCGCTACCACCCCGGCTATGAGTGCAAGTGGGCGACCAATACCGTAGTGCATATCCTTGAAAACCGGGAATACACAGGCTGTCTGGTAAATTTCAAGACAGAAAAACTTTCTTACAAAGTCAAGCACAGTGTAGAAAATCCCCCGGAAAAGCAAGTGATTTTCGAGAACCACCACGAGCCTATCATAGACACCCAAACATGGGAACGGGTGCAGGAGCTTCGCAAGCAGCGCAAACGCCCCAACCGCTATGATGAAGTGGGCTTGTTCTCCGGCATACTGTTCTGTGCGGACTGCGGCAGCGTGATGTATCAGCAGCGATACCAGACGGACAAGCGCAAGCAGGACTGTTATATCTGCGGCAACTACAAGAAACGCACCCATGACTGTACGGCGCACTTTATCCGCACCGACCTCTTGACCGCTGGTGTACTCTCCAATCTGCGGAAAGTGACCAGCTATGCGGCAAAGCATGAAGCCCGGTTTATGAAACTCTTGATTGAGCAGAACGAGGACGGGGGCAAACGCAGGAACGCCGCCAAGAAAAAGGAACTGGAAGCCTCCGAGAAACGCATAGCCGAGTTATCCGCTATCTTCAAGCGGCTGTATGAGGACAGCGTGACCGGGCGCATATCAGACGAGCGTTTCACAGAGCTGTCGGCAGACTATGAAGCAGAGCAACGGGAGCTGAAAGAAAGAGCCGCTGCTATTCAAGCGGAGCTTTCCAAAGCACAGGAAGCCACCGTGAACGCAGAAAAGTTTATGAATGTTGTCCGGCGGCATACCAGCTTTGAAGAACTTACCCCTACTCTGCTGCGGGAGTTTGTAGAGAAAATCGTTGTGCATGAGTGCAGCTATGACGAGAACAAGACCCGCAGACAGGACATTGAGATTTATTATTCTTTTGTTGGCAAGGTGGACTTGCCCGAATAACCGCCCGACCTATCCGACACAATGCGCAAGTGCCGGATAGGAACGGCAAAATTTTTTACACTTCTATTACTTCTTTATCGCACATCAGTAAAGTCGCAGGGCGCAAAACAATTCGTTGCCGGTGCGGGCGTCGCCCTGATCGGCACGACGCTGATTCCGCTGCTGACCGGGCTTTTCGGCGGCTGACAGATGGCGGGCATCTACGCAATTTGGCGTGAGAGGAGGTGGTTATTTTGAATTTTCTTTGGGATAAGGTTACGGAGTGGCTCAAGGAGCTGCTCATCGGCAGCATTATGAGCAATCTCACCGGGCTGTTTGACAATGTGAATCGACAGGTGGCGGGCATTGCGGACAACGTGGGTGCAACGCCGCAGGCGTGGAACGGCGGCGTATTCGGCATGATCCGAAACCTGAGCGACAATGTGATTCTCCCGATTGCGGGCGTGATTCTCGCGCTGGTGGCGACGCTGGAGCTGATTCAGATGATCGTTGACCGTAACAACATGCACGACATGGACACGTTCATGCTGGCAAAATGGGTGTTCAAGACGGCGTGCGCGGTGGTCATCGTGACCAACACATGGAACATCGTGATGGCGGTGTTCGACGTGGCGCAGAGCGTGGTCAGCCGCGCGTCGGGGCTGGTGATTGCCGATACGGATATCCGCATCGACAGCGTCATCGTCGGGCTTGAAGCGAAGCTGGCGGAGATGGAGCTGGGCGCGCTGTTTGGATTATGGGTGCAGAGCATGTTTGTCGGCTTTACGATGTGGGCGCTGGCAATTTGCATTTTCATCATCACCTATGGACGCATGATCGAGATTTACCTTGTAACCTCGGTTGCGCCCATCCCGATGGCGACGATGGCGAACCGCGAATGGGGGCAGATGGGGCAGAACTATCTGCGAAGCCTTTTTGCTCTGGGTTTTCAGGCGTTTCTCATCATCATCTGCGTGGCGATTTATGCCATACTGGTGCGCGGCATTGCAGTGGAGAGCGACGTATCCACGGCGATTTGGACGTGCATGGGGTACACGGTGCTGCTGTGCTTTACGCTGTTTAAGACAAGCAGCTTGGCGCGGAGCATTTTCCATGCTCACTGATTTTAGACAAAGGAGGATGAATGTGGCATACGTTCCCATTCCGAAAGACCTGACGAAAGTCAGGCAGAAGCTGATTCTGAACCTGACAAAGCGGCAGGTCATCTGTTTTTCCGGCGGGGCGCTCATCGGCGTACCGCTTTTCTTTTTGACGAAAAACGCGCTGCCCGGCAGTATGGCGACGTTTCTTATGATCTTTGCCATGATGCCGTTTTTCGCGCTTGGCCTGTATGAAAAGAACGGCGAACCGCTGGAAGCCGTGCTGCGGCACATCATCGAGAGCCGCTATCTGCGCCCAAGACGCAGAATCTATCAGACCCAGAACATCTATGCGCTGCTGGAAAAGCAGGCGCAGCTTGAAAACGAGGTGAAAGCCATTGCTCAAGGCAAAAAACAGAAAGCTCACAGGAAGCGAAAAGCGGCAGATTAAGGCGGTCATCCGCCGCGCGCGGAGCGGGCACGGAAACCGCGTCAGCGCGCAGCAGACGATCCCCTATCAGCGGATGTACCCGGACGGCGTCTGCCGGGTGGACGTGAACCGCTACAACAAGACGATTCAGTTTCAGGACATCAATTATCAGCTCTCCGAAAACGAGGATAAGGACGCGATTTTTGGAAGCTGGTGCGAGTTCATCAACTACTTTGACAGCTCGGTTTCCTTCGAGTTTTCGTTTCTCAATCTGGAAAACGGACAGAGCGGAGGAGACGACCGCATTGAGATGACCGCGCGGCAGGACGATTTTGACGGCATCCGCGAGGAATATGCGCAGATGCTCCAAAACCAGCTCGCGCGGGGCAACAACGGCCTGCGCAAGACGAAATACCTGACGTTCACCATCGAGGCGGACAGCGTGCGCAACGCAAAGCCGCGGCTGGAACGCATCGAGGCGGAGCTGCTGGGCAATTTCAAGCGGATGGGCGTTCACGCGCAGGCGCTGGACGGCAAAGCGCGGCTGGCGCTGCTGCACGGCATCTTCCATATGGACACGAAAGAGCCGTTTGCGTTTGACTGGGACTGGCTCGCGCCATCCGGACTGTCTACGCGGGACTTTATCGCGCCTGCATCGTTCGAGTTCCCGGACGGGCGCACGTTCAGAATTGGGGAGAAATTTTGCAGCGCGTCGTTCTTGCAGATTACCGCCGCCGACCTGTCCGACCGTGCGCTGGAAGCGTTTCTGGCGGTGGACAGCAGCCTGATCGTATCCATGCACATCCGCGCCATCGACCAGACGGAAGCCGTGAAGATGGTCAAGCACAAGATCACCGAGCTGGACAGGACGAAGATCGAGGAGCAGAAGCGCGCAGTGCGTTCCGGCTACGACATGGATATCCTGCCCAGCGACCTGACGACGCTGGACGCGGGCGCAAAGGACATGCTCAAAAGCCTGCAAAACCACAATGAACGCATGCTGATGCTGACGTTTATTCTGGTCAACGCGGCGGACACGAAGCGCAAGCTCAAGGCGGATGTGCAGCAGTGCCGGAGCATCGCGCAGACGATGAACTGTTCGCTGGTGACGCTGGATTTCCAGCAGGAGCGGGCGATGCAGGCGGCGCTGCCGCTGGGCGTAAACCCGATTCGCATCGAGCGCGGGCTGACGACCAGCGCGCTGGGCATTTTCATTCCGTTTACGACGCAGGAACTGTTTCAGAAAAGCGAAGGCGCGCTGTATTACGGCGTGAATTCGCTGTCCCACAACATGATTCTGGTGGATCGCAAGCTGCTGAGCAACCCGAACGGGCTGATTCTGGGTACGCCGGGCAGCGGCAAGTCGTTTGCGGCGAAGCGGGAAATGGTCAATGTGTTTCTGGTGACGGACGACGACATCATCATCTGCGACCCGGAAGCGGAGTATGCGCCGCTGGTCAGGCGGCTGCACGGGCAGATCATCCGCATTTCGCCCGTCGGCAGCGACTACATCAATCCGCTGGATATCAACATGAATTACGCGGATGAGGAAGACCCCGTGACGCTGAAATCCGACTTTGTGCTGTCGATGTGCGAGCTGATCGTCGGCGGTAAGGAGGGCTTGCAGCCGATTGAAAAGACGGTCATCGACCGGTGCGTCCGTTCGGTGTATCAGGCGTATTTCGCCGACCCGAAGCCGGAAACCATGCCGATTCTGGAGGATCTGTACGTCGAGCTGAAGATTCAGCCCGAACCCGAAGCCCAGAGGATTGCGACAGCGCTTGAAATCTATGTGCATGGCAGCCTGAACCTGTTCAACCATCGCACGAACGTGAACCTGAAGAACCGACTGGTCTGTTACGACATCAAGGGGCTGGGCAAGCAGCTTAAAAAGCTGGGGATGCTTATCGTGCAGGATCAGGTCTGGAACAGGGTGACGATCAACCGGGCGCAGAAGAAATCGACCCGGTATTACATGGATGAGTTTCACCTGCTGCTGAAAGAGCCGCAGACGGCGGCGTACTCCGTGGAGATTTGGAAGCGCTTTCGAAAATGGGGCGGCATCCCGACGGCGATTACACAGAACCTGAAGGATCTGCTGGCGAGCGCGGAAATCGAAAACATCTTTGAAAACAGCGACTTTATCCTGATGCTCAATCAGGCGCCGGGCGACCGCGAGATTCTGGCGAAAAAGCTGGGCATTTCCGCGCGTCAGCTCTCTTATGTGAAGCAGTCCGGCGCAGGCGAGGGACTGCTGCTCTACGGCGATACGATTTTGCCTTTTGTGGATCGTTTTCCGCAGGACACGGAGCTTTATCGGCTGATGACGACCCGCCTGAATGAAACGGCGGGTCAGGAGGAGGAAAACGGATGATGGAAATTCTGGCGACGGTGCTGGGCGTTTGCTTTGTGGCGCTGGTGATGCTGTCCCTGTGCAGGGCGGCGGCGCGGGCGGACGCGATGGCGCAGCATGACTGGCGGGTGTTTTGCGATGAGAAAGCGCGAAAGGCTCGCGGGCAGTAAGGCGTACCGCCTGCGCTTTGAGGCGGAAAAGCCCAAACCGCTCTTTAAGCTGCGGCACACGGAAAGCGCGGCGGACGCGCTTTCCGACCTGCTGGCAAACGCGGTGCTTCCCGCGGACGAAACGGAAGAAGAAGAAAACGTCGGGGTGCAGGCGGTGCGGACGGGCAGGCAGGGCGCGGAATCCAGCGTGCGGCGGATGTCCAAGCAGCGGCAGAAAAAGCAGATTCAGCGGCAGTACGCGGCGGCACAGACCGGGCGGCAGGCGGAAGGGATCGTCGTGCAGGGTGCGGGCGAAGCCGTGTTTATGCCCGTTCAAAGGACGGAGCGGAAAATCGAGGGGTTCATTCGGAAAAATCGGGGAAAGCTGGTCATCCTGCTCCTTGCGGTGATGATGACGTATATGCTCAGCAGCCTGTCCGGGTGTATGCCGATTGCGCAGTCGCTGCTCGAATCGCTGGTCATCGGCACGTATCCCGCTGAGGAAGATGACCTGATTGCCGCCGAACGGGCGTATTGCGAGATGGAGGATGCGCTGCAAGACGAGCTGGACAGGTACGGAGAGATTCATCCCGGCTACGATGAAGTGCAGGTGGAGCAGATGGAAATCTGGCACGACCCGTATGTTCTGCTGGCGCTGGTCAGCGCGCGCATCGGCGGGGAGTGGACGGTGGACACGGCGATGCCGACGCTGGAGCTGCTGTTTGAGCAGCAGTATAAGCTGACAACCGCGGTCGAAAAGGAAACGCGCTGCCGCACGGAGTGGAAGAAGGAATATAAGCAGGTGGAAGACCCCAAAACGGGCGAGATGAAATGGCGGGAGAACTGGGTACAAATCGAAGTGGCATACACCTATACGATCTGCAAGGTGAAGCTGGTCAACAACATGCTCTCTCATCTGCCGTTCATGGTGCTGAGCCGGGAAAAGGTCGGCATGTACGCGCTTTATATGGCGACGCTGGGCAATTATCCGGATTTGTTCGCGGGCAAGCCGCACGCATCGCAGCTCAAAGAGCCGATGGAATACGAAGTCCCGGAAGCATACAAACAGGCTGACCCCAAGTTTGCCAAGCTCGTTGAGGTGGGCGAGCGGTATATCGGCTATCCCTACGTCTGGGGCGGCGACAGCCCGGAAACGTCGTTTGACTGTTCGGGCTTCATTTCGTGGATATTCAAAGAGTCGGGCGTGCGGGACGTCGGCAGGCTGGGCGCGACGAGCTTATACGGCGTGTGTACGCCGATTGAGCCGGAAGAAGCGCGTCCGGGCGACCTGATTTTCTTCCAGGGCACGCTGGGCGACGGCGTGGCGGGGAACGACGGCATTACGCACGTCGCGCTGTATGTGGGAGACGGGTACATTTTGAACTGCGGCAATCCGATTTCGTATGCGGATTTGGGCCGCGCCTATTGGCAGGAGCATTTTTATGGATTCGGGAGGATGTACGAATAAAGCATGGCAAAGAAGATGAACTGGCGTGCGGATTTGCAGAAGATTCGCAACAACCGAGAAAAGGCGGACAACGCCGCCAAGCGCGCCGAAGAAAAGGCGAAGAAGATGGCACAGCGGCAGGAGGAAGCGGAGAACATGGGCATCCTCTACGTCGTGCGCAGTATGCGGCTGACCCCGGAGGAGCTGGAAGATTTTCTGGCGGGCAAACCGCCGCAGGACAAAGAGGAAGAACAGGAGGAACAGCAGGACGATGAATCTTTTGAAGAATAAAATGGGGATGCGCGTTTTGACGCTGGCGCTCTGCGCAGTGCTGGGCGGATCGGTGCTGGCGGTCAAGGCGGAAAGCGTGGCGGGCGAAACGGTCGTACAGGAAGCTGTGCAGGACGAAAACATGAGCGAAAGCAGGGAAATTGCTCATCCTGCGAAGGAAGCGGAAGAACCCGATGGGCAGACGGAAATGGAGAAAACGACGGAAGAAGCAACGGAAGAACCTGCTATGCAGCCGACCGAACAGCCGAGCGAAGAACCCACGGCAGTGCCGACAGACGAACCGACTGCCGAACCAACGGAACAGCCGACGACTGAGCCCACGGACGAACCGACGGCTGAACCTTCGGCTGAGCCTACGACAGAGCCGACGCAGCAGCCCACGACCGAACCGACCGCCGAGCCGATGCCGGAGGGCGCGTACAAAATCACGGTTGTGTCCCCGGCAAAGTGGCAGAAGGACAAGGCGACGGCGAAAATCAACATCGTGGATGTGAACGGCACGGGCTGGGCGAACATCCGAATTGTCGTGGCGACGGAAAACGGCTGGCAGACCGTCGTAGACGGCGACGATCAGAGCGCGGGCTATGCGGTGGAGCTGCGGGAAAACGCGACGATCCATGTGTCCATTACCGACCATGCGGGCAACGTGCAGGCGAAAAGCGAAGCGATTTCCTGCTTTGACAGCACGCCACCGACCGTCAAGGCGGGCGTGAGCGGCGAGGTGATCTGCATCGAAGCGACCGATTCCATCTCCGGCGTGGCGGCGGTGTACGTCAACGGGCATAAGCTCAAATATAGCGGAACGACGCTGGACGCGAACATCCGGGAGTATGCGGACGGCAAACAGCAGATTGCCATTTATGCCGTCGATCTGGCGGGCAACGTGTCGCAGAAGGTATATGTGAAGAATCCCTTCTACGGCAGGGATGACAGCGGTTCGAGCGGCAATGACAGCAAGCCCTCCGCGACAAAGAAACCGTCCTCCGGCGGCGCAAAGACCACGCCGAAGCCGACCGCAACGCCGATGCCCACGGACGTGCCGCAGGCGACCATGCAGCCGCAGACGACAGCAGCCCCGGATATCGACGCGCTCTATGCGCTGCTGGCACAGCTTGCGGGCGGGACGGGGACGAGCGAGCCGACCGAGGGCAAGCCCTTTTCAATGGGCGGCAACATGAAAACGGTGGATTTGCTGTATTCCAAGGCGACGAACAAGCAGTTCATCACGGTGCAGACGCGCAAGGGCGAAACGTATTACCTCGTGATCGACTACGACAAGCCGCTGGACAAGGACGGCGAGCAGTACGAAACCTACTTCCTCAACCTTGTGGATGACCGCGACCTTTTCGGCGTGGTGAGCAAGGATGAACAGCCCACGCCCGAACCCACGGCAACGCCTACGCCGAAGCCGACCGCCGAACCCAAGCCGGAGACGGAGAAAGCGACCGATTCAACGGCGATGATGGCGCTCGTGCTGCTGGTGATGTTGATTGCGGGCGGCGCTGCGGCGTTTATTATGCTAGGCAAAAAGAAGGATACGCAGCCGCGCTATACGGAACTGGACGATGAGGACGACGAGGAGGAAATCGGGGAGGACAACGAGGAAGAGTGAGATACTTCACGAACAGCCCGTTCGAGCGGCTGATGATGGAAAAGCCGTGCGGACAGAGCAAGGCGGCGGATGCGGCATGGCGGGAATATGAGGACGACGAAAGGAAGAAACGAAAATATGCCGAGGGGCGGATGCGCGAGCGTCCGCCTTCTTCTATGTCCAAACGGGATTCGTGTGGATAAGCTGTGGACATCCATGTTGAAAACCCGACGAAACCTGTTGATGAATTGGGGATAACTGGCAAAAAGCGGCGTTCCCAAAAAGAAAAACGAAACGGAAACAGAAAGAAATGCAGGAGCAATGAGATGGCAAAACTGGAAAATTATGTGGAGCTTGCCCAGCAGACCATGCGGGAGATCGCCGCCGACGGGGAAACGTGGCGCTCGTTTCTGCAAACGGCTTCCACCCTGTACAAATATGGTTTTTACGACCAGATGATGATCTACGCCCAGCGCCCGGACGCGACCGCCTGCGCGTCGTTTGAGCTGTGGACGAATACCATGCGGCGCTATGTCCGGCGCGGCGCAAAAGGCATCGCGCTGCTGGATATGACCGGCGACGTGCCCCGCTACCGCTACGTTTTTGACATATCGGATACCGGCACTCGGCAAAACGCCCGAACGCCTTTTACATGGACGATTCGCGAAGAAAACAGCATGCCCATCGCCGCTATGCTGGAAAAGGAATACGGCATTTCTGCCAATCGCGGGCTTGCGGGACAGCTCGAAGAAATCGCCATGCAGAAAGCGATGGATTACTGGCAGGAGCATCAGGACGAGCTGCGCGACATCGTTGACGGTTCACTCCTCATGGAGTATGATGAACTCAACCTCGAACTGGCTTTCCGAAACACGGCAACGGCGGGCGTTCAGTATATGCTGCTTAATCGCTGCGGGCTGGCAGAAGAACATCGGTTCGAGCCGGAAGATTTCGCGACCATCCTTGAATGGAATACGCCGCAGGCGCTGACGGCGCTCGGAACGGCGGTCAGTGAAATCTCCGAGGAAGTGTTGAGAAACATCGAGCGGGAAGCGCGCCGCGCTGAAAGGAGCAAGGAACATGCTGAACTACAAAACGGTGAACGGATACCAGATTCCCGACCTGAAAATCCCGGACGGGCAGGTGACGCTGGGCAAGTACGGCAGGATGCGCAAGGCATATCTGCAAGAACACAGGAAAATGCTGTTCAACAGCCTGCTCCTGACGGGAGAGTTGACGGCGCATCTGACGGAAATCGACCAGACGGCGAGCGAAAGAGTGAACCGCATGGTCGGCGCGATGGCGGCGGCGCAGGGCGTGACCGAAGCGTTGAAGGAGCGCAACCCGATGGCGTGGGTCGGCGCGATGAACAGCCTGAAAGCACAGGCAGAGGAAATCGTACTGAGCGAGCTGGTGTACGCTTAAATCCGGGACAGACAAGCCTTTTTGATATACCGACAACCGAACACAGCGAAGGAGCGGATGACCGAGCGGTTTCCGCTCCTTCTTTTATATCCAAAGCGCTTGATACGGCGCTGCGGTTCGGCGGCAATGGCGAGGATACCCGCATGGAGCTGGCGTTTGACGCGATGATCGGCAAAACGAACGAGGAAACCGCGCTGCGAATGAAGACCCTTTACCACGACGGCAACGGCTTTGAATTGGATGGGCGGCACTTTTCGGTCTGGTTCGACCCAAGCGGAATCCAAATGGCCGCCGGAGATCGTGCGCGGTATGCCAACAATGCGCAGGTCATACCGTGGACGGATGCCGCAAAGCGCGTCGGTGCGCTGATTGAAGCCGGGCAATTCGGCACACAGCTCGAAAACGTGGAAGCACCCGGAACCATTCGCCGAAAAGTCGCTGAGCGGCTGATCTATATGTACCGCGACAGCGCCGCAAGAGAAAACGGGTATCTCTCCCTGATGACAGATATGCCGCTGATTTTCCCGGATTGCGTCAATCGTCTTTCCGAGAAAATGGAGCAGCCCGAATTTCTGCACGGGTTGATCCGGCAGATGGAGGTCTTTGCGGATGCGGTCGCGATGCAGCCCGATCTGATGCGCTTTCGTTTTCTTCTGCCGAAGGACATTCTCCCCCGTCTCAGGGATTTGGCATTGGCGCGGAAGGAGCTGCCCGAAGGCGAGATGCTGCTGCCTGATGTTCGCGGCTTTATGACGCAGGATGAAATCGACGCGGTGCTGACCCAAAACGCTCCGATTGCGGGTGCGGGCAGCCGAATTTACCAGTTCTTTTCAGCACCCCACAGCACCAATGAAAAGCTGGAATTTCTGAAAAACGAGTACGGGATAGGCGGAAAAATGCCCGGCGTATCGGGTGAACATGGGAGTTCGGAAAGCCACGATGCAAAGGGGATACAGCTCAGGAAAAGCAACTGTCCCGATGTGCTGCTGAAATGGAATCAGGTTGCCGAACGGATTGACGGACTTATCCAGATGAACCGTTATTTGACACCCGAAAAGCAGGCACTTTACGAGAAGAAAGAGGTACAGGATTCAGCACGAAACACGGATTACGACACCTATAACAGCATTAAGGCTGCGCATCCTGATGAAATTGTACTGTTTCAGGTTGGCGACTTCTTTGAATTGTATGATGAGGATGCACGGCAGGCTGCGGAAAATCTTGGATTGAATCTGACGAGCCGAAATTTAGAGGGTGTAGGGCGTGTTGCCATGTGCAAAATACCTGCACACAGCTTGGAACAGTATGTGGAGCAGCTGCGAGATAAGGTTGATGTTACGATTGCGGAAAAGCGGGAAAACAGCGCCGCATATCACGTTTATATGCTGCTTTCTGTCGATCATGAAGCCGAAAATGCTATCAATGCTTATGAAGCGGAGTTTGGAGCGGATGGCACAAGGGTATTTCGCGATTCTGCCATTGAGCAGCAGACCCAGCCCACTATGCAGGCCATGCACGGCAATCTCCAGAGCAAACAGGGGCAAAACGAACAGGAACAAAATCCAAACTACCGACTTTTAAGCCGTCTGAAAGCAGACTGCGATTATTTTCTCGACGCTGGCGGTCGTGCAGAAAAGTATCTGTGGGCGGGAAATGTTCGCGCGCAGATTGCAAAAATGCGGGAGATTTATGAAACGCTTCCTGCAAAACCGGAATGGTTGACAAAAGAAGCGATTGATGACTATGACGAGCAGATGACTCCGCAGTATCAAGTTGTAGTTTATCACCACTTTGAAAATGGGTTTGATGAGAAAATCGAATATCAAACCTTGGAAGAAGCAATCAAGGTCGCGCAAGGCTATGTGAACGGCACAATAGAAAGCGATGGATTTGCCTATGATGGTGCCGCTGTTTACAACCATCAAGAGCATCGGTATCTGTACATTTATGGTCATTATCCAGACGAAAAGGCACATGCGCAGGTAGAAGGACGCGATTTTCCTGAACAACCAGAAGAAGTTGCTGTAACGCAGGAATCTGAAAGTCCATCAGATTTAGTCGATGACCACCACCCTCCGATGCCGCCCTATCAGGCAGGCGATACTGTCTATTTGGGCAATACGGCATTTATCATTGAAGAAGTCACGGATACACATGTAACCATGCGTGATCCGACGTTGCTTTATCCAATTTCAAGGATAGAGCCGAGGGAAAACTTCGAGCGGATGCTCGCTGAAGATGCGCGAAATACCTTTCTGTTTGAGGGGCAAACAGAGCCGAATCAAGTCGAAACCGATAACCCCAAACCGCCTGATGAGCAATCGAAGGAAGATGTTGAAACTTCTATTGAATCCGGCACAAAAACCGAACAGCCTAGCGTACATAATTTCCGCATCACGGACGATCATCTGGGCGAAGGCGGCGCAAAAACGAAATATGCGTTCAACATCGCTGCCATCCAGACACTCAAACAGATCGAAGCCGAGGAAAGGCAGGCAACACCGCAGGAGCAGGAAATCTTATCCGGGTACGTCGGATGGGGCGGCATCCCGCAAGCCTATGACGGGAATAACGCGCAATGGTCGGAAGAATACCAGCAGCTCAAAAGTCTATTGACAGATGAGGAATATGCGGCGGCGCGCGGCTCTACCCTGAACGCCCACTATACCAGCCCCGTCGTTATCAGAGCGATGTATGAAGCCTTGGCCAGTATGGGCTTTCAGGACGGAAACGTGCTTGAACCCGCCTGCGGGGTGGGTAACTTCTTCGGTATGCTGCCGGAAGCGATGCAGGGCAGCAAGCTCTATGGCGTGGAGCTGGACAGCATCACGGGACGCATGGCGCGGCAGCTCTACCCCGATGCGAGAATCGAGATCACGGGCTTTGAAAAGACGAACCGCAAAGACTTTTTTGATGTCGCCGTCGGCAATGTGCCTTTTGGCAATTACAAGGTGGCGGACAGGGCGTTCGACAAGTACGGGTTTCTGATTCACGATTACTTCCTTGCCAAAACGCTGGAACAGGTGCGTCCGGGCGGCGTGATCGCGTTCATCACGTCCAAAGGCACGATGGACAAGGCATCTCCCGACGTGCGCAGATATATCGCACAGAGAGCTGAATTGCTCGGAGCCATCCGACTGCCGAACAACGCCTTCAAAGCCAACGCCGGAACGGAAGTCACATCGGATATTCTCTTTCTTCAAAAGAGGGAACATCCCATCGACATAGAGCCGGATTGGATCCATCTGGGGCAGACGGCGGACGGCATCCCCATCAACAGCTACTTTGTCGATCATCCCGACATGATGCTGGGCAGGATGCAATGGGACAAAAGCATGTACGGAAACGAGAAGGAAACCACATGCGAACCGATTCCCGGCGCAGACCTCGCGCAGCAGCTCCATGCGGCGGTGCGGAACATCGACGGGGAATATAAAAGAATAGAAATATCCGAAATGGATATAAACAGCGAGCGAACCATTCCGGCTGATCCCGATGTGCGCAATTTCTCGTATGCGCTTGTGAACGGTCAGGCTTACTACCGCGAAAATTCGGTGATGACCCGTCCCGTACTCAATCAGATGACGCAGGAGCGCATCAAGGGGATGATTGAGCTGCGGGATTGTGTGCGAAAATTGATTGATTTGCAGCTTGCGGATAGCAGCGACGCGGAGATCAGGGCACAGCAGGAGGAATTGGGTCGGCTGTATGATGCGTTCAGCGCCGAATACGGGATTATCAACGGCAAAGCCAACGGGCGGGCGTTTGAAGGCGATTCTTCATACTACTTGCTTTGCTCGCTTGAAATATTGGATGAAGACAGGAAGCTCAAACGCAAGGCGGATATTTTCAGCAAACGAACAATCCGGCGGAGGAAACCGGTTACGCAGGTGGACACAGCGAGCGAAGCGCTTGCGGTATCCATTGGAGAGCGGGCGAAGGTTGATCTGCCGTTTATGGCACGGCTGACGGGCAAAGCGGAGGATGAAATCGTTGCGGACTTGCAGGGCGTTATCTTCCTTGACCCGCTGGAACAGACGTGGCAGACGGCGGATGAATATCTGTCCGGCAACGTGCGCGCCAAGCTGCGCGTGGCGCAGACGGCGGCGGAAAGCGACTCGTCCTTTGCCGTCAACGTTAAGGCGCTCCAAGCGGCACAGCCCAAGGATTTGGACGCATCCGAAATCGACGTGCGGCTCGGTACGACATGGGTGGACAAGGCGTACATTCAGCGCTTTATGATCGAGCTGCTGGGAATTCCCTATTACGAACGGCGGCGAATCCACGTGAATTACGCGCCGCAAACGGCGGAGTGGTCGATAGACGGCAAGAGCCTTCTGTCGGAGAACGTGAATAACCATATGAAATACGGCACCAGATGTGCGCCCGCGCTCAAAATTCTGGAAGATACGCTCAACCTGCGGGATACGCGCGTATACGATGTTGTGCAGGATGAAAACGGACGGGAAAAGCGGGAACTGAATCAGAAGGAAACGACGATTGCCCAGCAGAAGCAGCAGGCGATCAAGGACGCTTTTCACGACTGGGTATGGAAAGACCCGACCCGTCGGCATGAACTGGTGACGCGCTATAACGAGCTGTTCAACTCGACCCGGCCGCGCGAATACGACGGATCGCATATCGTGTTTGACGGGATGAATCCGGAAATTACGCTGCGGGAACATCAGCGAACGGCGATTGCCCATGTGTTGTACGGCGGGAATACGCTGCTTGCACACCAGGTTGGCGCGGGCAAGACCTTCGAGATGGTGGCGGCGGCGATGGAAAGCAAGCGATTGGGACTTTGCCAGAAGTCGATGTTCGTCGTGCCCAATCACCTGACGGAACAATGGGCGAGCGAGTTTTTGAGGCTCTATCCCAGCGCGAACATTTTGGTGACGACCAAAAAAGACTTTGAAAAAGCCAAACGCAAGCAGTTCTGTGCGCGCATTGCGACGGGCGATTATGACGCGGTGATTATCGGGCACAGCCAGTTTGAAAAGATTCCGATTTCGCAGGAACGTCAGGAACGGCTGCTGCGCGAGCAGATTGACGAGATCGCGGCGGGCATCGAGGAGATGGAGCGGGAGAATGGCGAGCGTTTTACCATCAAGCGCATGGAAGCGACGCGCAAATCGCTGGAAGCAAGGCTGGAAAAGCTGAAAGCCGACGAGAAAAAAGATGACGTCGTGACCTTTGAGGAGCTGGGCGTGGACAGGCTCTTTGTGGATGAGGCGCACGCGTTCAAAAACGGCTTTCTGGCGACCAAAATGCGCAATGTGGCGGGAATTGCGACCAGCGAATCTCAAAAATCAACCGATATGTTTTTGAAATGCCGATATATGGATGAATTGACGGGTGGACGCGGCGTTATTTTCGCGACGGGCACGCCCGTGTCCAACAGCATGACCGAGCTGTATACGATGCAGCGCTATCTGCAATATGGAACGCTGGAAAAGATGGGGCTGATTCATTTTGACGCATGGGCTTCGACGTTCGGCGAAACGGTGACGGCGATTGAGCTTGCGCCGGAGGGCACCGGGTACCGCGCACGGACGCGCTTTGCGAAGTTCTTTAACCTGCCGGAACTGATGGCGATGTTCAAGGAGGTTGCGGATATTAAAACGGCGGATCAGCTTCATCTGCCTGTGCCGAACGCGCACTATGAGACGATGGCGGTCAAGCCGTCCGTCTATCAGGAGGAGATGGTGGAGGCGCTGTCCGAGCGCGCTTCGAAGGTTCATTCGGGCGCGGTTGACCCGAAGGAGGACAACATGCTCCGGATTACGTCGGATGGACGAAAGCTGGGGTTGGATCAGCGGCTGATGAACCCGCTGCTGCCCGACGAACCGGGCAGTAAAGTCAACGCCTGCATGAAGAACATCCTGCGTATCTACAAAGAAGGGGATGCGCAAAAGCTGACGCAGCTCGTGTTCTGCGACCTGTCCACGCCGCATGGGGACGGTTCGTTTAACGTCTATGACGATATCCGGGACAAACTGGTTGCAAGCGGGATTCCGAAAGAGGAGATTCAGTTCATCCATGACGCGGATACGGAAATCAAAAAGAAGGATTTGTTCGCCAAGGTCAGGAGCGGACAGGTGCGGATTTTATTCGGCAGCACACAAAAACTTGGCGCAGGCACCAATGTTCAGGACAGATTGATCGCGCTGCATGATTTGGATGCGCCGTGGCGGCCGGGCGATTTGGAGCAGCGAGCGGGGCGCATTGTGCGGCAGGGCAACATGAATCCGGACGTGCATATATACCGATATGTCACAGAAAAATCGTTTGACAGCTATTTGTGGCAGACCATCGAGAACAAGCAGCGCTTTATCAGCCAGATCATGTCCAGCAAATCGCCCGTCCGTGCCTGCGACGATGTGGACGAAACCGCGCTCTCTTATGCGGAAATCAAGGCGCTGTGCGCGGGCGACCCGCGTATCAGGGAAAAGATGGATTTGGACATCGAGGTTGCAAAGCTGCGTCTGATGAAAGCGGATTATCAGAGCAATCAGTTCAAACTGGAAGACCAGATTTTGAAGCAGTATCCGGAAGAAATCCGTCAGGCACAGGAACGCGCGAAGGGCTATCGGGCGGATATGGCGCTGTTGGAAGCGCATCCGCTGCCCAAGGATGGTTTTGTCGGCATGGCGATCAAGGGAAAGCGGATTGCCGATAAAGAGGCAGCGGGCAAAATGCTTCTGGAAGCCTGCCGGCTTTCGCCGCATGATATGGAGCTGGGCGAATACCGCGGCATGAAAATGACGGTGGATTATGACAGCTATCGGCAGGAGGTCAAGCTCATTCTGCGCGGCGAGATGTCGCATACCGTGACCATGGGAACGGATGTGTACGGCAATCTGACGCGCATCGAGAACGCGCTGGCGAATATGCCGCAAAAACTCGAAAAGGCGGAAGAACGGATTGCCGAACTGGAACGGCAGACGGAACAGGCCAGGGCGGAGCTGGGCAAACCGTTTGCACAGGAGAAGGAGCTGGAAGCCAAAGCCTCGCGCCTTGCCGAATTGAACGCCGCGCTGAACATTGACGAAAGAAGGAAGGAGCCGATGGAGAAGCGACCGATGAAGGATGTGTTGAAGGCGTATCAGGAGCGGGCAGACGCTCAGAGTCAGGGAGAAAAAGGAGGAACAAACGAATGGAACCGATGAAGAATATTCCCGTGTACAGGCATAGCGCCGCCTATGCGGTGGAGCATGGCGAGCTGGAAGCATACAAGACGTCCCGGGTGGCAGGCGTTGCCTGTCGGGATGCGATAGAAAAAGCCGTTGCGAAGCATTACAGAGATAACTGTCTGAACAAAGCGGGAGCCAGAGAGGTCATCGACGAGTTTGGCAAAGAGCGCGTGATGACGGTGCTGGCGATTACGATTCGGGACAAGCTCTACGACGGGCGATTCTCGTCCGCCAATAAAGCATGGGCGCAGGCGTTTCCGATTGAGCCGGATATCGACAGTTGGGGCGGCAACCGAAATTTGACGCTGGTTGTGCGGCAGACGCATCCGGGATTGCTCAATCTGTTCTGCGATCAGGCGAAGGCTTACGAATCGGAAAAGGTTTCGGTGCGGGAGAAGCTGAAGGCAGCAGCGAAAAACGCGCCTGTACCTTCGACGAAAAATGAAATGGAGCGATGAAGCATCGAGCAGCAAAAGAGGAATATTCAAATCAAATTCCGCGTGACGGCAGACGAACGGGCGCTGCTGGAACGGAAGATGCGGGAAGCGGGCACGACGAACATGGGCGCATATCTGCGGAAGATGGCGCTGGACGGCTACATTCTGCGGCTCGATCTGCCGGAGTTAAAAGAGATGCTTTCCCAGCTTCGCTACATGGGCAACAATGTCAACCAGATTGCCAAAAGAGCGAACGAGGTCGGCGTAATCGACGAGATGGACATTCGCGGCGTGAGCAAAAGACAGGAGCGGATGCTCGAACAGATGGCGCGGCTTTTGGAAAAGCTGAGCGGACTGAATTGAAACGCGGGAGGAGCGCCGAAACACCGGCAGCTTCTCCCGCGTTTTTTTCGTAGAGCGGCATCCTTGCCAAACAAATGAAGATGAGGTATATATAACGCATAAAGGAGTGCGGACGATATGAAGAAGATGTTCAAGGCTTTGCTTTTTCCGATCTGGCTGGTTCTGGAGGTTGTCGTATTTGTCCTCAAGTTGATGATGGTGCTTTCTTCGACAGTGCTGGGGATTCTTTTGCGGATTCTCATCCCGATGGCGTTTGTGGCGATGCTGCTGTCTGTCCGAAACGGGTTGATGCTGCTGGCGCTTGCATGGCTGATTAGCCCGATTGGTCTGCCGTGGGTGGCAGATCGCGTGGTGTTTGGGCTGGATGATTTGTGCTGCGCGGTGAAGGGGCGGATCAGAGAATAATCGGGATGGAAAGAGCGGAAAACTTGTACGGGAAGAGGTCGTTTCGTTTGAAAAAACGAATGGCTTCTTTTTTGATCTGAAGAGGAGGAACGATTGGCAACAACACGATTGATGCCTTTACATATCGGCAAGGGACAGACTGCCGGGGACGCGATTAAACGCGCGCTCGGTTACGTCAAAGACCCGATGAAAACTGAAAATGGCATATTGGTGACAAGCTATGGCTGCACACCGCAGACGGCGGAAGCGGAGTTTATGCTGATGCGGCGAGAGTATTTGACCATTACAGGGCGAAGGCGCGGCAAAGACGATGTGCTTGCCTATCATTTAAGACAGTCCTTTAAGCCGGGTGAGATTACGCCGGAGGAAGCAAATCGAATTGGCTGCGAACTGGCAAAGCGTTTTACACATGGAGATCATGCTTTCATTGTGGCAACTCACACCAATACTTCAAGTGTACATAATCATTTGGTCTTTTCAGCAGTAAATCTTGAGTGCGATCGGAAATTTCGCGACTTTTTAGGAAGTGGTCGTGCGCTGGGCAGATTGAGCGATACGCTATGCGTGGAAAACGGGCTGTCGATCATTGAGAAGCCACAACATACGACTTTGACCTATGACAAGTGGTTAGGCGATAGAGCCAAGCAGCCACAGCGGGAAGAAATGCGGGCGACTATTGATGAAATCATGCGGCAAAAGCCGGAGAGTTTCGATGCGCTTCTTTCCGTATTGAGGGAAAAAGGCTGGGAGATTAAGCATGGGAAGCGCATGAGCGCTCGTGCACCGGGACAGGTTCGGTTTAAGCGGCTTGATTCGCTGGGCGAGGAATATTCGGAAAAGACGCTGCGCGCGGCGCTGGATGAAAAGCGGGAATGGAAACCGAAGGAACGGCGAAAAGGACAAAAGCCTAAGATTGAACATGCAAGCGTAAGTCTGCTGGTTGATGTGCAGGCAAAACTGCAACAGGGCAAAGGCGGCGGTTATGCACGGTGGGCGAAGGTGTTTAATGCCAAGCAGATGGCGCAGACGCTGACTTATCTTTCAGAGCATCATATTCAAAACCTTTCGGAATTGGAAGAAAAGGCAGAAGCGGCGACTTTGCGACACGGGGAACTGCTCAAGAAGATGAAGAACGAAGAAGCACAAATAAGGGAAGTTGCAGAACTAAAAAAGCACGTTCTCGGTTACTTGAGAACACGCGAAACGTATGCGGCATATAAAAAGTCCGGCTATGGAAGGAAATTTCTCATTGAGCATGAACAGGAAATTTTGATTCATCGAGCGGCTAAACAGGCTTTTGATGAGCGAAAACTGACGAAGCTCCCGACTGTTCAAACGCTGCAAACAGAATATGAAGCCTTGACAATGCAGCGAAAAAAGGATTATGCCGAGTATAGAGACGCAAAGAATGAGATGCGCGAATTGCTGACCGTTCGGGCGAACGTGGAGCGGATTCTGAACGAGTCAATGGAACAAAGAGATGAGGCCGCACAGAAAAAACAGGAGCGATAACGGCATTTCACGCAGATGCGGTTTTTGAAAATAGCGTCTTTCCGCAGAAAGATGCGCAGCCGCAGGACGAAGGACTGCGTGGAACGGGGGTTTGGGGGCAACGCCATCAACAAGCAGATGCACAAAAGGGTACCGGTGTGCCCTGCTTGCAGGTATGTGAGCTTCGCTTTTATCCCTTAAAATCACTAAATCTCTAAAGATATGAATTAGAAGCGTGAGTTCGTAAAGCGAGAATTTGAAAGGTTGGTATCCTGATTGTATTACTCACACTTTTATAGGGGAAAAGCATCAAGCGGTTGTCCATGTTATAACATCAACAGCAATGTAATAATATGGACAACTTAAAAATATGAAAAAACTTATTGATAATGCGAGTTTGCAGTTTATCTTAACTCTAATATTGCATCTTAACTTAAAAAGAGTTATAATACGGGAAAAGAGTTAAGACAGGAGGCGAGCACATGAAATATCTTGATAAAGTCCTTGGAATCGAAGTGACTTATGAGGATGTGGAGTTCAAGCATTTGCCTAATTTTATAGCCGCAAGGTATTGTTTACAGATGGTGGCTATGAATGGACAAAGGGCAATTTTCCTTTATCCAAAAACTGAACTGGAGCAGATCGAAGTGCTGAAAAAGCATATTGCACGGATACAGAAAAATGAGAATTTGCCTGTTGTGCTGGTGCTAAGTGAACTTAGTTTTCGCCAGAAAGAATACTTAATTCGTGAGAAAATTCCATTTATCGTAGAAGGAAAGCAGATTTATTTGCCCTTCATGGCGATGTATTTGCAGGAACGGTGTAATGCCGAAAGGGAGCCACGGGAAGAAATACTTCCATCGGCGCAGATGCTTCTGCTGCATTTCATTTATGGAGGCGCACAGGAATTGTCAACAAGCCAAGCTGCGAAAGACTTGGAACTGACACCCACTTCTATATCGAGGGCATCGAAACAGCTTGAAGAAATGGGATTGCTGCATATAAAGAAAGAAGGTGTGCCGCAGTTTTATCGGTTTAGTCACCCAATTACAAATCAGTATCCTGTGATGATTGAACTTTTCACGCGAAAGCTGGATGCCATCCAACTTCCAGAAGATGCAGATGAACGAGTTGAAGAAGCCATGGAAGAATGCTGAAGGAACTGTGGAGGAATAGGATCATGT
>OHYM01000117.1_pt1 | contig 22388 bp, 20 predicted proteins | sample 1580311 | NCBI WGS metagenome assembly OHYM01 (sample SAMEA3882512, study PRJEB24775) | human gut metagenome | biome: human-associated habitat; feature: intestine environment; material: feces | place: Netherlands | collected 2009/2010
ACGGATTTGAAGGCGTACCGGGGTACGACGAAAATCTGTGACGCAGTAATTCACGTTCTGCAGTGCTGAATTTTTTGCATTATTTTCTGGAATTGCTATAATAACTGCCTTGCGGACTGTTTCATTACAAACATGCAGACCAAGTTTATCAATGATTTCATCAATTGTGATATCTGGTTCCTGCTGAACCACCCGGTCAATGTTTTGGAGATCTTCCGGTGTCAGGGCATGTTTACGTCCTCTCTGTGATGTTCTTGTTTTTACAGAACCTGTTTCACGCATTTGTTTTTCCAGGCGGTAAACAGTATTGGTATTCACAGAAAAACACTCTGCGATTTCTTTTGTCTTTTTAAAAACGGCAGAAGAAAACCCTCTCACACCGCCTTTCTTGGCGTATATGAGAGGGTTCCTGTTCTTACGCCTGCCCCAGTACGTGGTCGGAAATTCTTCCGTAGACGGAGATCAGGTAGAGGCCGCAGATGCCGACAACTGCGTAGATGATGCGGCTCAGCCACGTCATGTTTCCGAAGACCAAGGCGACGAGGTCGAGGCGGAAGAATCCGATCAGGCCCCAGTTGACGGCTCCGATGATCGCAACGGTGAGCGCGGTGTAATCCAGTCCTTTCATGTAAAGAAACCTCCTTTTCCCGGATTTTGTATCGTCTTTCTATCTCTTCCGGTTTCTTTATAAATCATTTCCCAAAGGGAGGCAGCTTATGCATTTTCTTTGATTTTTCGGGCAGAAAAATGGAGACCATTTTCAGGCCTCCATTCGTGCAATTTTGTTTTTTATTCAGACAGCAGCTTCTGCAGCAGCTCTCCTGCCGCTGCCGGGTTGGCTTTGCCTTTCATTTCTTTCATGACCTGGCCGACCAGGAATCCGAGGACTTTTGTCTTTCCGGATTTGTACTGTTCTACCGGGCCAGGATTGTTTTCCAGAACTTTTCTCGCGGTTTCTTCCAGAAGGCCGGTGTCGTTTACGGTTTTCAGTCCGTGTTCCTCGACGTATGCTTCCGGATCGACATCCTCTGCAAAAATCTGCTCAAATACCTCTTTCGCCACCTGGTTGTTGACCGATCCGGCTTCTGCCAGTTCGATCAGGGATGCCAGATGCTTCGGTGAAAACTGCAGATCCTCCGGCTCCTGGCCGTTCTCCTTTAAGAGACGTAAGGTCTCGCCCATCAGCCAGTTTGCCACTTTTTTCGGTTTGCCGCAGAGCGCCGTCGTCTCCTCAAAGAGATCGGAGAGCTTCTTGGAACCCGTCAGAATGCCCGCATCGTACTGCGGCAGTCCGTACTGCTCCACGTAGCGTGCCTGTTTCTCCGGCTGGAATTCCGGCATGGATTTCACAATGCGGTCGATCCACTCGTCGGAAATGTGCACCGGCGGCAGATCTGGGTCCGGGAAGTAGCGGTAATCCTTCGCATCCTCTTTCGAACGCATCGCATAGGAATACTCTTTGTTGTCGTCCCAGCGGCGGGTTTCCTGGACAACGGCTTTTCCTTCCTCGATCAGCTCGATCTGCCTTGCACGCTCTCCCTCGATCGCTCTTCCGATCGCCTTGAAGGAGTTCAGGTTCTTCATCTCTGTACGCGTTCCGAATTTCTCGCTTCCAACCTCGCGGACCGAAAGGTTGACATCGGCACGCATCGAGCCTTCCTGCAGTTTGCAGTCGGATGCGCCGAGATACTGAATCATCATACGCAGTTTTTCCAGATAAGCGATAACTTCCTCCGCGGATCTCATATCCGGCTCGGAGACGATCTCGATCAGCGGAACGCCGCTTCGGTTGTAATCGACGAGAGAACAGTCCTCCCACTCATCGTGAATCAGCTTTCCTGCATCTTCCTCCATATGGATCTCGTGGATGCCAATTTTCTTCTTTCCCGCTGCGGTGTCGATCTCCACATATCCATCGTGGCAGATCGGCAGATACAGCTGAGAAATCTGATAGTTCTGCGGGTTGTCGGGGTAGAAATAGTTCTTTCGGTCGAATTTGCAGAGCTGGTTGATTTTGCAGTTTGCAGCCAGTCCGACGCGCAGGGCGTAATCGACAACCTTCTTATTTAATACCGGAAGGGATCCCGGCATACCGGTGCAGACCGGGCAGGTATGGGTGTTCGGCGCACCGCCGAATGCGGTAGAGCAGCCGCAGAAAATTTTTGTTCTCGTCGCAAGCTCCACATGTACTTCAAGTCCGATGACGGTTTCATACTGTTTTGACATTGTTTTGCTTCCTCCTTACCGTTTTTCTGGCTGCCCGAATGCACCGCGTGCCTGCTCATAGGTGTACGCTGCACGGAACAGTTTTTTCTCTGAGAAACAGTCTCCGATAAGCTGCATGCCGATCGGAAGACCCTTGTCATCCATGCCGCACGGAACGGTGATGCCCGGAAGACCGGCGAGGTTGACGGATACGGTGTAAATATCGCCCAGATACATCTGCAGCGGATCGGAAAGCGATTCTCCAAGGCGCGGTGCCGTCGATGGTGCTGCCGGGCTTAAAATCATATCGTATTTCTCAAATGCGCGGTCAAACTCCTGTTTAATCAGGGCTTTCGTGCGCAGCGCTTTCAGATAATACGCATCGTAGTAACCGGAGCTCAACACGAAGCTTCCCAGCATAATCCGTCGTTTCACCTCCGGACCGAAGCCCTCGGAACGGCTCTTCTTATACATATCGTGGAGTCCTTCGTACTCTTTGGCACGGAAGCCGTATTTCACACCGTCGAATCGTTCCAGGTTGGAGCTTGCCTCGGCGGATGCAATGACGTAGTAAGCCGGAATCGCATAATCAATGAGGTCGAGATCGAAATACTCTACTTCTGCTCCGCGTGCCTTCAGGACATCGGCAGCCTTTAAAATGGATTCCTTTACCTGCGGATCCAAACCTTCGCCGAAATAGCTGTTCGGAATACCGATTTTCAGATCGGAGACATCTTCTTTTAAAGCGCTCATGAAATCGTAATCATCGCGTTTCATTGATGTCGCATCTTTTGCATCATACGAAGCAACGGTCTGCAGCAGTGCTGCACAGTCTGTCACATCCTTTGCGACCGGTCCGATCTGGTCGAGGGAGGAACCGTAAGCGATCAGTCCATAACGGGAAACGGTGCCGTACGTCGGTTTCATGCCGGTTACGCCGCAGAAGGAACTTGGCTGACGGATCGATCCGCCAGTATCGGAGCCGAGTGCCATCGGTACTTCTCCTGCTGCAACGGCTGCACAGGAACCGCCGGAGGAACCGCCTGGAACGTGTTCGGTGTTCCACGGGTTTTTCGTCACGCCGTACGCAGAAGTCTCTGTCGTACTTCCCATCGCAAACTCATCCATGTTCGTCTTTCCAATGATAACGGCTCCCGCCTCTTCAAGCCGTGTAATAACCTCCGCATCGTACGTCGGAACGAAATTCTGCAGGATCTTTGACGCACACGTCGTCGCAAGACCCTTCGTACAGATGTTGTCCTTGATCGCGATCGGAACGCCGGCCAGCGGACCGGTGAGCTCTCCTGCGTCAATTTTCTTCTGCACTTCTGCTGCGCGTGCTCTCGCACCCTCTTCATCCACAAGAAGGAAGGCGTGAATCGCATCCTCAGACGCTCTGACTGCCGCAAGGGACGCTTCCACAGCGTCCGATACGGTGATCTTTCCTTCTTTGATCGCGGCAGAAAGCTGTACTGCTGTCATATCTTTGATTTCCATATCGAATCTCCTCCTGCTATTCTACCGTTTTCGGAACCTTGTACTGGCCCTCTTTGACTTCCGGTGCATTGGCAAGCATTGCATCGCGGTCGTCGCCATTGGTTACTTCATCCTCGCGGAATACATTTCCCATCTCGAAAATGTGGGTCATCGGCTCGACCTTGCTGGTGTCGAGCTCGTTTAATTTATCTACATAATCCAGCATTTTCTGCATATCCTGCCGTGCGGATTCTTTTTCCTCATCCTTTAATTCCAGCTTTGCCAGGATGCCGACATATTCCATCGTTTCATCTGAAATCACATTTGCCATTTCACTCATTCTCCTTTTTTATTTTCCAGCAGGATCCGCTTACGGCTCCAGTCTTGTAAGATCACGCGGGAACAGCGTTGTCTCGCGGACGTTGTCCTCACCGATCAGCTTCATGGTCAGACGCTCCAGACCGATGCCAAGACCTCCGTGCGGCGGCATACCGTGTTTGAAAGCACTTAAATACTGCTCCATGCCCTCTTCTGTCATGCCGCGGGCTGCGATCTTTTCAGAGAGCATCTTGTAATCGTGGATACGCTGGCCTCCGGTTGTAATCTCCAGACCGTGGAACAGCAGGTCGAAGCTCTTTGTGTATCTCTTATCCTCCGGGTCGTCCATCGCATAGAACGGTCTCTTTTTCGACGGATATTCGGTGACGAATACGAAGTCTGCGTCGTACTCCTCTTTGAAATACTGGCCGATCAGAAGCTCCTCCTCCGGCTCAAGGTCGAACGGGTTGCGGATCTTTCGGTTGTATTTCTCGGCTACCAGCTCTTTCGCTTTCGTGAACGGTACAGTTGGGATTTCTTCTGTCTTTGGAAGCATAACTTTCAGGATCTCCAGCTCTTTTGCGTAATCCTTTTTAAGAAGCTCCACCATGTACTGTAAAAATCCGGTTTCCATTGCCATGATGTCGGTGTAATCCTCGATGTAGCCCATCTCAAAGTCAAGGCTGGTATACTCGTTCAGATGACGTTTCGTGTTGTGTTTCTCTGCACGGAAAACCGGTCCGACTTCAAAGACACGGTCAAACACGCCGACGAGCATCTGTTTGTAGAACTGCGGGCTCTGTGCCAGGACAGCCGGGCGGTGGAAATATTCCAGCTTGAAGATGTTTGCGCCGCCCTCAGCGCCTTTCGCGCCGATCTTCGGTGTATGGATTTCGGTGAATCCCTGGGAATGAAGGAAATCACGGAACGCCCGTACCACGCCTTCCTGGATGCGGAATTTTGCACGCTCTCTGACGTTTCGAAGAGCGATCGGCCGCATGTTCAGCATTGCTTCAAGGGAGGTGTTCATTTTCCATTTGTTGACTGCGAGCGGCATTGGCTCGGTCGGCTCGGAAAGAACGGTGATGGTCTGCAGCCTGACTTCGACGCCGCCCGGTGCGCGGTCCTCTTTTTTGACCGTTCCGGTTACGGCAACTGCCGATTCCTCTTTCAGATCTTTCAGCGGGAAGTCAACGCTTCCTTCTTCGTACACACACTGAACGAGTCCCTCGCTCTTTCTTAAGATGACAAAGGCAACCTCGCCCATGTCACGGATGATGTGTACGGCTCCTTCGAGTTTTACTTCTGTGCCTTCCGGTGTCTCCAGCAGAGTTTTTACGGAGATGTCTTCTTTTTTCTTTACGCCTGTCATAAATTCCATGTCTTGTTCTCCTCTCTTTCTCGCCTGTCCCGGATTGCTTTTTCAAATAAAAAAGTCCCGGAACAGTTTTTTAACTACTGTTCCGGGACGGGATATTTTATATTCCCGCGGTACCACCCGCATTGCGTTTTTCTCTCCGGTTTTCCGGGGGAAAACGCCCACTCATTTATACTTAACGCGTATCACGGATCTGCCTACTTGATTTCCTGTTCGGATCTCATGTTCAGCAGACCGGCTCCGGAATGTTCCCCATTGTATGTTTCCTCCATGCTGATGCTCTCAGTCGGTGACATCGGCTTCCTGTCAGATTCCGCATACGGAGTTTCCTTCACTGCCTTTTTCATACTGTGCATTATAGCACAGCAGTTTTGCATTTGTAAACACCTAATTTTTACGGATTTTATATAAATTCTAATGCATTTTTCGTGAACTTTATCTATATAAAATTATTTTTTCGTGTGTTTATAAAATTGCACAGAAATTCCGTTTTATTGGTATTTCGCACACAATTTACAGTTTTTTAATTCTCTCCACTGCCTCTACTGTATTCTCATACGTACCGAATGCAGTCAGACGGAAGTAGCCTTCTCCGCTCGGGCCGAAGCCTGATCCTGGTGTTCCGACTACGTTTGCGTCTGCAAGCAGGTGATCAAAGAACTCCCAGGAAGTCATATTTCCCGGTGTTTTCAGCCAGATATACGGAGCGTTGACGCCGCCGGATACGGTGTAGCCTGCGCCCTTTAATCCGTCGTAGATGACTTTTGCGTTCTTCATGTAGTAAGCAACCTGCTCTTTTAACTGTGCTTTTCCTTCCGGAGAGTAAACAGCCTCGCCGGCTCTCTGGATGATGTACGGAGCTCCGTTGTATTTCGTTCCGTGACGGCGTGCCCACAGGCTGTGCAGAGTCACATCGCCGGATTTGATGTCTTTCGGGATAACGGTGAATCCAAGACGCATACCGGTAAAGCCTGCGTTCTTGGAGAAGCTGCGCATTTCGATGGCACATGTTCTTGCACCCTCGCACTCATAGATGGAATGCGGAATGTCTTTTTCTGAGATATATGCCTCGTATGCAGCATCATACAGGATGATGGCTCCTACTTTATTTGCATAATCAACCCATTTCTGCAGCTCGGCTTTGGAAACCATAGCGCCGGTCGGGTTGTTCGGGAAGCACAGATAAATCAGATCCGGGGTTTCTTTCGGGAGCTCCGGGGTGAAGTTGTTTTCTGCGGTACACGGCATGTAAATCACATTCGTGAAACGCTCGGTTGCTGCGTCGTAGTCACCGGCACGGCCTGCCATTACGTTGGAGTCTACATAAACCGGATAAACCGGGTCGCATACAGCGATCTTGTTGTCCAGGCTGAAGATCTCCTGAATGTTGCTGCAATCGCATTTTGCGCCGTCCGATACAAAAATTTCATCAGATGAGATATCGCATCCTCTGTCCTGATAATCATTTTTTGCGATGGTATCGCGAAGGAAAGCATATCCAAGATCTGGTGCATATCCGTGGAAGGTCTCTGCGTGTCCCATCTCATCCACTGCTCCGTGCAGCTTTTCAATGATCGCCGGTGCGATCGGCTGGGTTACGTCGCCGATTCCAAGACGGATGATTTTCGCATCCGGATTTGCCTCGATGTAAGCTGCAACTTTTTTTGCAATGGTGGAAAACAGATAGCTTCCCGGCAATTTCAGATAATTGTCATTGATTTTGAACATTATTATGTCGCTCCTTTTCACTTTTTCTTACTCTGTCAAAAGCGTCAGCACCATCTGTGCCGTTTCAACCAGATTGGTGCCGCTGTCCATGCTGCATTTCTGCATGTAGCGATGGGCCTCCGACTCGGTCATGTGATTTCGTTCGATCAGAAGGCTTTTTGCACGATCGATGATGTGCTGTTCCTCGGCGCTGCGCACCTTGGGCTTTGCCCGCTCTTTCTTTCTGCGCCGTGCCGCACTCTGCAGCATCATCTCCAGTGTATTGACCAGCTCGTACACGGAAAGCGGCATCGTAACCGCCATGATTCCGGTTCCCTCCACCGCACTTAATGCGCGGCTCGATGCAATCAGAAGCATCTGGAAGCCGGACGGCATACACTCATTCAGATCCGTAAAAAACATATCCGGGAGCTTGTAGCCGCAGATGACGATACCGCCGTTTAAGTTGTTCATCTCTCCGAGCGCCGCTGCCGCTGTCGAACAGACAGCATCGATTTCATATCCTCTTTTTGCCAGAATATCCCGGATGCGCTTTCCATCTTCTATTTTGGGAAGTACTATCACTATGCTGCTCATGCATTTTCAGGCCCCTTCGTCGTCTAAATACGGTACAGATATTTCTCGGTCTCCCAGTCGGATACCTGGCGGAGATACTCATGCCACTCTTCTTCTTTGGCATTGATATATCCATCCACAAATTCCTGGCCGAGTACCTGACACAGAAAATCGTCTTTTTTTAACTCTGCGACCGCTTCTCCAAGGCTTCCCGGGAGAAGGGTGATCTGCATCGCGTTTCGTTCTTCTTCTGTCAGATCGGAAATATTGCGGTCCACCGGGGACGGCGGAACGATTTTCTGTTTGATACCGTCAAGTCCTGCTGCCATGCAGACAGCAAGTGCCAGGTACGGATTGGCTGCCGAATCCGGGCATCGAAGCTCAATGGCCATGATACCGTCTCCCGTCAGCGGAATGCGGATCAGCGGGCTTCTGTTCTTTGCAGACCATGCCACGTAGATCGGTGCACCGTATCCCGGTGTCAGACGTTTGTAGGAATTTACAAGCGGATTGGTAATCGCTGCGATTCCGCTGATGTGTTTCATCAGTCCGCCCATAAAGTAATATGCCTCTTTGCTGAGCCCGTATTCATCGGATTTGTCGGCAAACACATCTTTTCCCTCATGAAACAGGGAGAAGGAAAGATGAAGACCCGATCCGTGAACTCCGGTTTTTGGTTTTGGCATAAAGGTTGCGTGAAGGCCATGACGTTTTGCAATCGTACGGATAGCAAATTTGGCAGTCATCAGCTGATCTGCCGTCCGAAGTGCTGCAGCCGGACAGAAATCCAGTTCGTGCTGGCCTGCCGCTACCTCGTGGAAGGAAGACTCAACGTCGATTCCCATTTCTTCGAGGGTCAGCACCATATCGCGCCGCGCGTTTTCTCCCAGGTCCAGCGGTCCCAGATCCAGATAACCGCCTTTGTCGTGCGTTACACTCGTTGCACCGCCGTCCTCATCGGTGTGGAACAGGAAAAATTCACACTCCGGTGAGATTTCAAACTCATAGCCCATCGCTTTCGCTTCGAAAATTACCTTCTGAAGGATGGTTCGGGAACTCTTTGCATAAAAATTCCCCTCTCTATCATACACATCACAGATCAATCTTGCAACCTTTCCTTGCTGCGGACGCCATGGAAGTATTGCAAAGGTGTCGAGATCCGGGTGCAGAAACATGTCTGCTTCCTCGATGGTGACAAATCCTTCGAACGAAGAGCCATCGAAAACGCACTGATTATTCAGGGCTTTTTCCAGCTGTCCGGCGGTGATGGCCATATTTTTCATCATTCCAAACATATCGGTAAACTGCAGGCGGATAAATTCAACATCTTCTTCCTCCGCCATCTGAAGGATCGCTTCCTTCGTATACTTTGCCATATCGATTCTCTCCTTTATCAAAGACGATTCTAAACGAAAAGGGTGCTTTCACGCGGCAGGGCAGAAAGACACCTTGCGTAAAAACACCCTTGTTTTGGGCATATTATAGCAGTTTTTCGCGTGTTTTGTCAAGAAAAACTTAGAGATTCGTGTATCCCATCAGGGATTCATCGACTGCCTTTGCTGCCTCGCGTCCCTCACGGATCGCCCATACGACCAGGGACTGGCCGCGGTGCATATCGCCTGCGGTGAAGACATTTTCTTTTGTTGTCTGGTATTTTCCGTCATCTGTCTTCACGTTGGTGCGCTGGTTGACTTCCACTTTAAATGCATCGGTCACATATTTCTGGGATCCTAAAAAGCCTGCTGCAATAAGAACGAGATCTGCCGGGAGAATCTCTTCGGTTCCCTCAACCGGAACCATCATCATGCGGCCGGATTTCTCATCTTTTTTCGGTGTCAGTTTTACGGTCTTGATCTGGCAGACTTCACCTTTTTTGTTTTTGATAAATTCCGTTACGGTTGTCTGGTAAATCCGCGGATCATGACCGAATACGGCGATTGCCTCTTCCTGGCCGTAATCCGTCTTGCAGATCTTCGGCCACTCCGGCCACGGATTGTTCTCGGCACGCTGATCCGGTGCTTTCGGCATCATCTCAAGCTGTGTCACAGATTTGGCACCGAGACGGATGGAAGTTCCAACACAGTCATTACCGGTGTCGCCGCCTCCGATGACAACAACGTGTTTGCCCTTTGCATCGATGTAGGCATGATCCTCAAAATTGGAATCCAGAAGACTCTTCGTTACGGAAGTCAGGAAATCGACAGCAAAGTAGATGCCCTTTGCATCTCTTCCCTCTGCCTTGATATCTCTTGGATTTGCCGCACCGCAGCAGAGCAGGACACGGTCAAATTCTTTTAAGAGTTTGTCAGCTTTTACATCTTTTCCGATATCAGCATTCGTCACAAACTCGATGCCCTCAGCCTTCATCAGATCCACACGGCGGTCGATGACGCTCTTATCGAGTTTCATGTTCGGAATACCGTAGCGTAAAAGTCCGCCCACGCGGTCGCGGCGTTCAAAGACCGTAACAGAATGGCCGCGGCGGTTGAGCTGCATCGCTGCTGCAAGGCCGGAAGGACCGCTTCCTACAACGGCAACGCGTTTTCCGGTGCGCACTTTCGGCGGCTGCGGCGTAATCAGGCCGGTTGCCCATGCGTTTTCGATGATCGCGCGTTCATTTTCCTTCGTGCAGACCGGGTCTCCGTTTACGTTGCATGTACAGGCTGCTTCGCAGAGTGCCGGGCAGACACGGGAGGTAAATTCCGGAAAACAGTTTGTCTTGGTGAGGCGGCGGTATGCCTGCTCATAGTTTCCAAGATACACAAGGTCATTCCACTCCGGAACGAGGTTCTGCAGCGGACAGCCGGAGGCCATTCCCGCAATCATGGTTCCCGCCTGGCAGAACGGTACACCGCATGCCATACAGCGGGCAGCCTGCATCTGCTGCTCCTTTTTCGGGAGCTGCAGATGAAATTCCTTAAAGTTTTTGATACGCTCAAGCGGGGCAACGGTGTTTCCCGTCTTGCGCTGATATTCCATAAATCCAGTTGGCTTACCCATAATTCTTCTTCCTCCTACTTACGCATGCTTTCGTAAAATGCTTCAATCTGTGCCTGTTCGCTGCTAAGGCCCTTGTCTTCCATCTGGGCACTCAGCATCATCATGCGCTTATAGTCATTCGGAATGATCTTCTTGAATTTCGGCAGATATTCGTCAAAGTGTGTGAGAATTTCTTTACCTTTTTCAGAGCCGGTGTGTGCGACGTGTTTTTCAATCATGTTTTTCAGCTCTGCAATATCGTATTTGCTTTCTACCAGTTCAATCGAAATCATTTCCTTGTTCAAATTGCGGTACAGGTTGCTCTTTTCATCCAGGACATAAGCGATACCGCCGCTCATGCCGGCTGCAAAGTTCTTTCCGGTTGCGCCGAGGACAACGACACGGCCGCCGGTCATATACTCGCATCCATGCTCACCGACACCCTCGACAACGGCGTAAGCACCGGAGTTTCTGACACAGAAACGCTCTCCTGCGATACCGTTGATGTACGCCTCACCGCTCGTTGCGCCGTAGAGGGCAACGTTTCCGACGATGATGTTTTCTTCCGGTTTATACTTTCTTGCTTTCGGCGGGTAGACAACCAGTTTTCCGCCGGAGAGGCCTTTTCCGAAGTAATCGTTCGAATCACCCTCAAGTTCCAGGGTCAGTCCTTTTGGAATAAATGCTCCGAAGCTCTGTCCGCCGGCACCCTTGCACTGTACGGTGTACGTATCCGGCTCCAGAGAGGTGCCGAATTTTCTGGTGATCTCGGCACCAAGAATCGTTCCCACGGTACGATCGGTGTTGGTGATCTCGACTTTGACGGTCTTCTTCTCTTTCTTATCCATTGCCGGACCGAATTTCTTTAAGAGTACCTTCTCATCCAGGGTTGCGCCAAGTTTGAAGTCGTAAACATCTTTCGGATCGAACGTTACCTTCTCGCCTGCTTTTGCAAACGGATTGTTCAGGATCTGGCTTAAGTCTACGCGGTCTGCGTGCTCATTCGTCACTTTATCATTTCTCTTTAAGAGGTCGGAACGGCCGACCATCTCGTCAACGGTGCGGAAGCCAAGTTTTGCCATGTATTCCCGCATCTCTTCTGCGATGAAGCGCATGAAGTTGATGACGTACTCCGGTTTGCCGCGGAAACGTTTGCGCAGCTCCGGGTTCTGGGTTGCAATACCCATCGGGCAGGTATCGAGGTTGCAGACACGCATCATAACGCATCCCATCGTTACAAGCGGTGCGGTCGCAAAACCGAATTCCTCGGCGCCAAGGAGTGCTGCAATCACAACGTCACGGCCGCTCATCAGCTTACCATCGGTCTCGATCATGACACGGTTGCGGAGGCCGTTTTTGATCAGCGTCTGATGGGTCTCGGCAAGGCCTAACTCCCATGGAAGTCCTGCATTGTGGATGGAACTTCTCGGTGCTGCTCCCGTTCCTCCATCATATCCGGAAATCAGGATAACCTGTGCTCCGGCTTTTGCAACACCGGCTGCGACAGTACCAACACCTGCTTCGGATACCAGTTTAACGGAGATTCTTGCATTCACATTCGAGTTTTTCAGGTCATAAATCAGCTGTGCAAGGTCCTCGATGGAGTAGATGTCGTGGTGCGGCGGCGGGGAAATCAGGGATACACCCGGTGTGGAGTGACGTGTTTTTGCAATCCACGGGTAAACCTTTCCGGCCGGTAAGTGGCCGCCCTCGCCCGGTTTTGCACCCTGGGCCATCTTGATCTGGATCTCTTTTGCACTGACAAGGTATTTGCTGGTAACGCCGAATCTTCCCGATGCTACCTGTTTGATCGCGGAGCATCTCTCCGGGGATTCGAGACGGTCATCACTCTCACCGCCCTCACCAGTGTTGGATTTTCCATGCAGACGGTTCATGGCAATTGCCAGTGCCTCATGTGCCTCCTGGGAAATAGAACCGTAGGACATCGCACCTGTTTTGAATCGTTTTACGATAGAATCTACGCTCTCGACTTCTTCGAGCGGAACGCCCTGCTCCGGATAATCGAAGTCCATCAGGCTCCGCAGATAGCCGCTCTCCTCGCTGTCGACCATTGCTGTGTACTCTTTGAACATCTTGTAGTCGCCGCGTCTTGTGGACTCCTGCAGTGTATGAATGGTGCGCGGATTGTAGCGGTGCTCCTCGCCCTGGCTTCTCGATTTATGACGGCCGATACTGTCCAGTGTCAGATCGGTAGACAGCTCCAGCGGATCGAATGCCTGGGAATGACGCTCATCGACATCTTTTGCAATGTCTTCCAGGGTAATACCGCCGACACGGCTGACCGTACCGGTGAAGTATTTGTCGATGACATCTGCTGAGATACCGATGGCCTCGAAGATCTGGGAACCCTGATACGACTGGATCGTGGAGATACCCATCTTCGCTGCGATTTTTACGATACCAGAGATGACTGCGTGATTGTAATCTTCAACGGCTGCGTAGTAATCTTTCTTGATCATGCCCTCTTCGATCAGCTCATGGATCGTGTCGAGTGCCAGATACGGGTTGATTGCGCAGGCACCGTAGCCGAGCAGTGTTGCAAATGGTGCACCTCGCGCGGCTCGCCGGACTCCAGAATAATCGCAAGAGAAGTTCTCTTTTTCGTTTTTACCAGATGCTGATGAACCGCAGATACAGCCAAGAGGGATGGAATCGCCACATGGTTCTCATCGACGCCGCGGTCAGAAAGAATCAGGATGTTGGCTCCTGCCCGGTGTGCACGGTCAACCTCGACGAAAAGGCGGTCCATCGCACGGTCAAGCGGTGCGCTCTTGTAGTAGGTGATCGGAACGGTCACTGCCTTGAAGCCTTCGACTTTCATGTTCTTGATCTTCAGCATATCGGTATTGGTCAGGATCGGATTGTTGATCTTTAATACCTGGCAGTTCTTCGGCTCCTCCTCAAGCAGGTTTCCGTCACGTCCGACGTAAACGCTTGTGGAAGTTACGATCTCCTCACGGATGCAGTCGATCGGCGGGTTCGTTACCTGTGCAAAGAGCTGTTTGAAATAGTTGAACAGCGGCTGATGCTCATGTGAGAGAACGGCAAGCGGGGTATCGATACCCATCGAAGCGGTTGCCTCGACACCGTTTAATGCCATCTTTCCGATGGAGGAACGGTACTCCTCGTAGGTGTAGCCGAACGCTTTCTGCAGGCGCATCCGCTCTTCTTTCGTGTACTCTTCGACCGGCAGATTCGGGATTTTGATATCCTTTAACTGTACCAGATAACTGTCGAGCCATTCGCCGTACGGCTGTTTCTTTGCGTAATATTCTTTGACTTCCTCATCGTTTAAGACTTTTCCCTGTACGGTGTTGACGAGAAGCATCTTGCCCGGATGGAGACGCTCTTTTAAGACGATTTTTTCTTCCGGAACTTCCAAAACACCGACCTCAGAGGAGAGGATCAGAAATCCATCGTTAGTGATGTAGTAACGGGAAGGACGAAGACCGTTGCGGTCGAGCACTGCTCCCATCACATCTCCGTCAGAGAACAGGATCGATGCCGGTCCGTCCCACGGCTCCATCATCGTTGCATAATACTGATAGAAATCACGTTTCTCCTGGGAAATCGTATCGTTGTTTGCCCACGGTTCCGGGATCGTGATCATGACAGCCAGCGGAAGATCCATACCGCTCATGGTCAGGAACTCGAGTGTGTTGTCGAGCATTGCAGAGTCAGAACCCTGGGTGTTGACAACCGGCAGAACCTTGTGCAGTTCATCCTGCAGCATCGGGGAGGACATCGTCTCCTCACGGGCCAGCATCTTGTCGGCGTTTCCGCGGATGGTGTTGATCTCGCCGTTGTGTACGATGAAACGGTTCGGATGGGCTCTCTCCCAGCTTGGGTTTGTGTTCGTGCTGAACCGGGAATGCACCATGGCGATTGCAGATTCATAATCGACATCCTGCAGATCGCGGAAGAAGGTGCGGAGCTGTCCTACGAGGAACATACCTTTGTATACGATGGTACGGCTGGAAAGGGATGGCACGTAGGTGTTGTCGTTGCTCTGTTCGAAAACACGGCGTACGACGTACAGACGACGGTCGAAAGCGATTCCCTTTTCCACATCCTCCGGTTTTTTGATGAATGCCTGCATGATGTAAGGCATACACTCTCTTGCCTTATGGCCGAGAACTTCCGGAACGGTCGGCACGGTTCTCCATCCAAGGAGTTCCAGTCCCTCTTTTTCCACGATGATCTCAAACATCTTTTTTGCCTGGTTCCGTTTCAGCTCATTTTGTGGGAAGAAGAATACGCCGACGCCGTATTCCCGTTCTCCGCCTAATGAAAAACCGAGGGTCGAACAGGCTTTGGAAAAGAATTTGTGCGATATCTGCAACAAGATTCCTACTCCGTCTCCTGTTTTACCCTCGGCGTCTTTGCCGGCTCTATGTTCAAGATTTTCTACGATTTTTAATGCGTTTTCTACGGTCGCATGGGATTTTTCACCTTTGATATTCACGACGGCTCCGATACCGCAGTTGTCGTGTTCAAAGGAAGAACGGTACAGCCCTTCTTCTCCCATGACACGCTCTTTGCTCTGTGTCATACGGCTTCCCTTCCTTTACTTTCCTTATTTTCGGTTATCCTTTGTCTTTTCTGAAAAGAATGGAGGGGAATCTTTTGTTCCCCGCCGTTCTTTCTGGATTGCCCTTACTATACTCTATTTTTTTCGTCCTGTAAAGAGCAAATTTAATTTTTATATAATTTTTTATATTTTTTCTTAACTTTCTTAGGTTATTACTGCATTTTACCTAATTTTTCATACCATTTATCGATTATTTTGCCGCATGGTACTCGGCTGCTGCTGCGATCAAGCCGCGGAACAGCGGATGCGGACGGTTCGGACGGGATTTGAACTCCGGATGTGCCTGCGTTGCGATGTAGAACGGATGATCTGAAAGTTCTACCATCTCAACGATTCTTCCGTCCGGAGAAACACCGGAGAGAACCATGCCGTTTTCGGTCAGTGCTTTCCGGAAATCGTTGTTTACTTCATAGCGGTGGCGGTGACGCTCGGAAATCTCTTTCTCACCGTACAGCTCCTGTGCTTTCGATCCGTCTGCCAGGACGCATGGATATGCGCCGAGACGTAACGTACCGCCGATATCCTCGATTCCATCCTGATCCGGCATCAGTGCGATCACCGGGTGCATGGTGTTCGGGTTCATCTCGATGCTGTGTGCGTCGTGGTAACCGAGAACGTTTCTTGCATATTCAACAATCGTCAGCTGCATGCCGAGGCAGAGGCCGAGGAACGGAATCTTGTTCTCTCTTGCATATCGAATCGCTGTGATCATGCCTTCGATACCGCGGTTTCCGAATCCGCCCGGTACCAGAACACCGTCCACATCGCTCAGATACTCTGCCACGTTCTCCTCGGTTACCAGCTCGGAATCCACCCATTTCAGGTGTACGTTTGCATGGCTTGCAATTCCGCCGTGTTTTAATGCCTCAACAACGCTCAGGTATGCATCATGCAGCTGGGTATACTTTCCGACGAGCGCAATCGTCACCTCTTTGTTCGGATGGCGGAGTGCTTCTACCATATGGGTCCAGTCGGACAGATCCGGTTCCGGGCATGGAAGGTGAAGGCTCTCGCAGACAACCTGCGCCAGGTTCTCTTTCTCCATGGCAAGCGGAGCTTCATACAGATACTCCACGTCCAGGTTCTGCAGAACATGGCTTGACGGAACGTTGCAGAACAGAGCAATTTTATCTTTGATCTCGGTGGTCAGCGGATGCTCGGACCGACATACGATGACATCCGGCTGAATACCGATTCCCTGCAGCTCTTTTACGCTCGCCTGCGTCGGTTTTGTTTTCATTTCACCGGAAGCTTTCAGATATGGAATCAGGGTAACATGGATCAGAATGGCGTTCTCGTGTCCGACGTCATGCTGGAACTGGCGGATTGCCTCCAAAAACGGCTGGCTCTCGATATCGCCGACGGTTCCGCCGACCTCAATAATGGCAATACGCTCCTCGTCTACTTCTTTTCCGCGGTAGAAACGGCTCTTGATTTCGTTTGTAATGTGCGGAATGACCTGTACGGTGCCTCCGCCGAAATCACCGTGGCGTTCTTTCTGCAGAACAGACCAGTATACTTTTCCGGTCGTCACGTTGGAATTTTTATCCAGGCTCTCGTCGATGAAACGCTCGTAGTGGCCGAGATCGAGGTCTGTCTCTGTGCCGTCATCGGTAACGAAAACCTCGCCGTGCTGAATCGGGTTCATCGTACCCGGGTCAACGTTGATGTACGGGTCAAATTTCTGCATCGTCACTTTGTATCCTCGGGCTTTTAAAAGCCGTCCAAGGGACGCCGCCGTGATTCCCTTTCCAAGGCCGGAGACTACTCCGCCTGTCACAAAGACATATTTTACTGCCATATTGATTTCCTCCTGCTTTTCTCTTCTGATATTTTCTTTTCCGTCACAAGTTTCTCTAAAAGGAAATGTCGCCTGCCGGCGACATCTCTATGATGAAAGCCAGTTACTCCGCGCCTGCGTCGCTCCCGTAACTGCTGACAACATTCGTAATCCGGGCTATCGCCCTACTTACTCATGTCGTCTTGCCCGGCCAATATCTATGAATTCGCTCATGCAAGCATGGCTCATCCATAGCTGCTGTCCGGGGCTTTCATTCAAAATCAAAAACGATTATAACACATCTCGAATTTCCTGCAACTTTTTTTTACTATTTTTTATTGATTTGATAGACGCCAAACCTTTTATAAGTCCTCACAAATGTTTATAAACCAATGTGAAAATGGCTTAAAATCAAGGTTTTCCGCATATCTTCATTTTTCTTGTCATATCTCCGCATAAGGTGTTTTTGTAAGACCGGGCACCATTTTAGCACCACAGAATATAAGGAGGACGACATGAAAAACGAACTTTTGACTAAGGGTATTATACTTCCGTCCGGCGAAATCGGCAAGGATAAGATAAACCTTGTCGCCGGGGCAATCACGCAGCCGTTCGCGGAAATGGTATGGGTAACGACAGGCGGCGACATGGAAACAATCAACCGCCTTACCAACGTACTTGTAACCATGAACAACCCCACCGACCGGGGCAAGCTGTTCAAAATCATCAAACTGCTTTATGGGCTAATGGGCTTGCCTTTTTCAGAGGAAGCCGAGCCTATGGACGCAGACCCCGACGTTTTGGAATACTTCATCTTTTCTTTCATGGCAGACTTTGGAGAAGTCATGCAAGAACTGATAGCAGAAGAAATGAAATAGCGACCCGCACAGCGGCGTTTCTCACTCTCTCACTGGGAGAACAGGAACGCCGCTATTTTTATGCCCTCATGTTACGCAGTAGGGGCAAAAAAAGCCTTGATTTATCGGGCTTACAGAACGCAAAACAGAGGAAGCAAGGAAAAGATACCTTACCCCTCAAAATCCGCGTTCTACTGCGCAACAAATCTAAAGCAAAGGAGTGATGAAGCTATGGCAGTTTTCCGTGTGGAACGCAACACAGGCTACACCGTAATGAGCAACCACCACTTACGCAATAAGGAGCTTTCCTTAAAGGCAAAGGGGCTGTTATCTCAAATGCTGTCCCTGCCGGAGGATTGGGATTATACCCTTTCGGGGCTGTCCTACATCAACCGGGAAAGTATCGACGCTATCCGTACCGCCGTTTGGGAGCTTGAAAAAGCCGGATATATCACAAGGCGGCAGGGACGCGACGAGAAAGGCAAAATGACCGCTATCGAGTACACCATTTACGAACAGCCACAGCCCCCGGCATTGGATTGTCCGGTATTGGAAAATCCAACAGCGGATAACCCGATATTGGAAAATCCGACACCGGATAACCCGACGTCGGAAAATCCAATGCAATTAAATAAAGATATACAAAAGACTAACTTATCAAAAAAAGAAAAATCAAATACGGATTTATCAAATAACCATTCCATTCCTATCCTTTCCCCTAACCCCTCTCCTTTGAGGGAGGAAACGGCAGAGCCGGAACGGAAAGGAACGGAAGCGGCAGACGCATACAGTGTGTATGAGGAAATCATCAAGGACAATATCGAGTATGAGCATTTTATCAAGCATACCGACATTGACAGGGAACGCTTGGACGAGATTGTGTCCCTTATCCTTGAAACGGTCTGCACCAAACGAAAGACAATCCGTATCGCCGGGGACGATTATCCGGCAGAGCTTGTCAAAGCAAAGTTTATGAAACTCAACAGCAGCCACATTGAATTTGTCTTTGACTGCATGAAAGAGAACACCACGAAAATCCGCAACATCAAGCAATATCTGAAAGCGGTACTTTTCAACGCACCCAACACCATTGACAGCTATTACACCGCCCTTGTCAACCACGATATGTACGGCGGCTATTAAAAACAGGAGGATTTTAATATGGCACAGAAAACAGGAGCTTTGATTTTTGATGAAACGGCAGACCGTTACGACATTCGCTTTGACCTTAACGACTACTACGGAGGATTGCATTGTGGGGATTGCTTTGAAGTATTTGTACGCGGCAAATGGAAGCCGACCCGCATGGAGTACGGGGACAACTGGTATCTTGTGGGTGTGAGGGCTTCGGATTTGAATGGGCTGCGGGTGCGTATCTAAAGGCGGCATGAAAAATGTACGCCTTATTTTTATGCCCCGAAGCGGCATACCACCCTAATAAAACCACGAAAGGAGGGATTTCATGCAAGATGAAGTCAACGAAAAAGTCGTATCTTTAGCAATCAAAACATCTAAGCTGACCGCCGAAGTGCTGCAAAAGGCTATGAAAGCCCTGCTTGCCAAAGGCAAAGGGCAGATAACCAAAGCCCCGCATGGGAAAATCACTATGCGGCAGCTTATGAAGCCGGGAGAAAAGGTTTCCAACATTGAGATTACCGACCAGAATATCAAAGCCTTTGACCCTATCGCAAGGAAAAACGGGCTTGATTACAACGTCAAGAAGATTGAGAACGGCAAGCCGCCGACCTATCTTGTGTCTTTTCGGGGCAAGGATATTGACGTTATGACCGAAGCGTTTCGGGAATTTACCGCAAAGAAATTAGGCAGGGATAAAAAGCCCTCTATCCGCAAGCTGCTTTCCACTCTAAAAGACAAGGCGGCAGCTCTGAACGCACAGAGGGACAAAGTGAAGAAAAAGGACAGGGAGGTATCGCTATGAAGCCGGAACTTAAAAAGCTGCTTATCCTAAATGCCCCCTATCTGCTCTTTGTCTATCTCTTTGACAAAATCGGACAGGCGGTGCGGCTCTCTCCGGGAACTGACCTTTCCGGCAAGGTGCTTTCCCTTGCAGACGGCTTTTCTGCTGCCTTTACAAACCCGCTTCCGAGCCTTGCCCCTATGGATTTGCTTATCGGTATTGTGGGGGCTGTCCTTATCCGGCTTATGGTGTACTTCAAAGGTAAGAACGCGAAGAAATACCGAAAAGGTATCGAATACGGTTCTGCCCGTTGGGGCAACGCCGAAGATATAAAGCCCTACACCGACCCGGTATTTCAGAATAACGTGCTGCTGACGCAGACGGAACGGCTTACCATGAACAGCCGTCCGAAGCAGCCGAAGTATGCAAGGAATAAAAATATCCTTGTTATCGGGGGAAGCGGCAGCGGCAAGACGAGATTTTTTGTGAAGCCCAACTTAATGCAGATGCACTCAAGCTACGTTGTAACCGACCCGAAAGGTACGGTTTTAGTCGAGTGTGGGAAGCTCTTACAGCGCGGCGGGTATCGGATAAAGGTGCTGAACGCGATAAATTTTAAGAAATCCATGCGTTACAATCCATTTGCCTATATCCGCAGCGAAAAAGACATTTTGAAACTGGTAAATACCTTGATTGCCAACACCAAAGGGGACGGGGAAAAAGCCGGGGAGGATTTTTGGGTAAAATCGGAACGGCTCTTTTACTGCGCCCTTATCGGCTACATTTGGTACGAAGCCCCGGAGGAAGAAAAGAACTTCACGACGCTGCTTGAAATGATAAATGCCAGTGAAGCCCGCGAGGACGACCCGGAATTTCAGTCCCCCGTTGACCTCATGTTTGAACGGTTGGAGGAAAAAGACCCGGAACACTTTGCCGTCCGGCAGTATAAGAAATTCCTGCTGTCTGCGGGAAAGACACGAAGCTCTATCCTCATTTCCTGCGGTGCGCGGCTTGCTCCTTTTGACATTAAGGAACTGCGCGACCTTATGGAAACCGACGAAATGGAGCTTGACACCATAGGCGACCGCAAGACCGCCCTGTTTGTTATCATCAGCGACACCGACGATACTTTTAACTTTGTCGTGAGTATTCTTTACACGCAGCTTTTCAATCTCCTTTGCGACAAGGCAGATGATGAATACGGCGGCAGGCTGCCCGTCCATGTGCGCTGTCTGTTAGACGAGTTTGCAAATATCGGGCAGATACCGAAGTTTGAAAAGCTCATAGCCACCATACGAAGCCGGGAAATCTCCGCGTCGATTATCTTACAGTCGCAAAGCCAGTTAAAGGCAATCTATAAGGACAACGCCGATACCATAGTCGGCAACTGCGACACCACCCTTTTCTTGGGCGGCAAGGAGAAAACCACCCTCAAAGAAATGTCGGAAATCTTGGGGAAAGAAACCATTGACAGCTTCAACACTTCCGAGAACCGGGGGCGCGAGGTATCGCATGGGCTGAACTATCAGAAGTTAGGTAAGCAGCTTATGACGGAAGATGAAATAGCGGTCATGGACGGCGGGAAATGTATTTTACAGCTACGAGGGGTGCGCCCGTTTTTCTCTGACAAGTACGACATTACAAAGCACCCCAACTATAAATATCTTTCCGACTATGACAAGAAAAATACTTTTGATATGGAAAAGCATTTAAGGCGCAGACCCGCCCTTGTAAAGTCGGACGAAATATTTGACTACTACGAAATCAGCGAAAGCGATTTGCAGGAGGACACCGACCATGAATAAACGTATCAGAAAGAAAAAGCAGAAACAGCAGGAACAGATTGAACAGGCGATTGCCGGGCTTTTAGAAGTAGTTGAGGAAGCACAGCGGAAACACTGGCAGCTATGGGTGGAGAAAAGCACAAAGCAGTTTGTTGCGGCGGTTATGCGCCACTATGAGCAAAGGGAGGAATACAGCGTATGAATAAACGTATCAAGAAAAAAGTCGCAATCCGAAAATGCCAAAAGAGCTTAGAAAAAATGAAGCAGTTTTTTCATGGCGCAGACGAAGAATTTTTACAGGGCATGGAAAATATGTACGCACGCCGGATAGCAACTATCCGAAAAGGAGGGCTGAAATAATCACAGCACAAAACAAAGGCTGCATGATACGCGCCCCTTGCGTATCAAAGCCGCAGCACATATTTTTTTACAACTGAATACCGCCGCGCGGCAGACACTTACGCAGCGCGGGGACTTATGACCGCGGCAGTTTGAAAACTGACCGCCGTTTTTTATACCCTTTTACGGGGCAAGCCGCATTTGCGGCAGAAAGGAGTTTTATGGAATTTTTCAACAGCGCAATCGGCGTATTACAGACTTTGGTTATCGCTCTTGGAGCAGGACTTGGCATTTGGGGCGTTATCAATCTCTTAGAAGGATATGGAAACGACAATCCGGGCGCAAAATCACAGGGCATTAAGCAGTTCATGGCTAATTAGTTGGAACAAAAAACGAAAGGAAGAGCACAATCCAGACGGTATCAGCGGCAGGCTACAAGAATAAATTGTGATTTCACAA
>OHYM01000126.1_pt1 | contig 21937 bp, 12 predicted proteins | sample 1580311 | NCBI WGS metagenome assembly OHYM01 (sample SAMEA3882512, study PRJEB24775) | human gut metagenome | biome: human-associated habitat; feature: intestine environment; material: feces | place: Netherlands | collected 2009/2010
GAGCTTTTGTTGGTTGCGGAGACAGGACTTGAACCTGCGACCTCCGGGTTATGAGAAATCTAAAAATCGTGCGTTACAGTGCTGTTTTGTTGGGTTTAGTGCTATTGCGTACCAAGGCTCAGAACTGATTTTGTCCCATGTGTACAAAAAGGTGCTATACGGTGCTGAACCGTCCCAACTCCTTTTGGGGGCAGTTTTGGGGGCAAATTCGTGAGACGGATTCTCGCACACTCCAATCAAATAAATGCGCAGTTTTGGTCTCATTGAGAAATGCGGGTACTTATATCACAGGATTTACGCAAGTGAAAAGCCCAACGAACCGGTATATAAGTTTTACTCTCCGGCAAGAAGTTGTACGCAAACCAACTCTACACCATCCCCGCACACCGCCCCTGTCGCCGCGAGAAACGCCCCTGTTTGGGCGCGTTCGCACCGCATCGACACAGTGCCTGTCCAGCCAAATACCGCCCCAAATTTCCCGCCTTTGGGGCTTTCTTACCCAAGAACGGCTTTTCCTGCGCAGGCTTTGCCCGGACGGGTTTCACCTGTACAGGAAAAGTCTGCACAAATAAATACTAAATAAATAAAATACTAAAAAAGCAAATACGAATCCTATCTTATCTGCAAAACATACAAATCCGGACTTTGCCGCCGGAATCTTGCCGTGATGCGTACAACTTAACACCGGAGAGTACAACTTACGATTGCAAACCGCCCCTGCAAAGTTGTATAATAAAAGCACCGGTATTTCGCGCAAAAGGTGGTCGGAACAGATGGATATGGAGAACCTGATCGGTGAAACGACCAAATACGACAAGAAAGCGGCACTTGAGGTAAAAAAGCCCAAAAGCTGGTGCAAGAGCGTCAGCGCTTTTGCGAACACGCTGGGCGGTGCGCTGATTTTCGGCATGGCGGATGACGGGCAGATCGTTGGGCTGACCGAACCGGATAGCGACGCCGAGAAAATCAGCGAGATCCTCAAGACGCGCATGGAGACTATCCCGGAGTTTCGGCTGCGCTTTCACAAAACCGAGGACGGCAAGGTGCTGCTGATCCTTGATGTGTTCAAAGGCGAGGAAACGCCCTACTATTACTCCGGCGACGGCACCTTAGAGGCGTTTGTACGCATTGGAAACGAGAGCGTCAGGGCGTCTGCCACCGAGCTGAAACGCCTTGTTCTGCGCGGCAGAAACACCTCCTACGACTCTCAGATGACGCTTTACAGGGTGGAGGACTACGCCTTTTCCAAGCTGCGGGAGCGCTATAAGAAGTGGACGGGAAACAGTTTTGACAATAAAGACCTTGTTTCTTTCGGTCTGGCAGACGAGGGCGGCTTTTTGACAAATGCCGGCGCCCTGATTGCCGATGAAAGCCCGATCCGCTGGTCACGGTTGTTCTGCACACGCTGGAACGGACTGGACAAAAGCGGCGGCACAATGGACGCACTGGACGATGCCGAGTATTCCGGCAGTGTGCTTTCTCTGATTGAGAACGGAGAGGCTTTCATCAAGCGCAACGCCCGCATGATGTGGCGCAAAACACCCAACTCGCGGGAGGAACTGCCCGAATACGTCGAGCGCAGCTACCACGAGGCGCTTGTCAACGCGCTGGCGCACCGCGATTATCTCGTCTACGGCAGCGAGGTCCACATTGACATCTACGATGACCGTCTGGAGATCTACTCGCCGGGCGGTATGCCGGACGGGTCGATGATCCAAGACCGCGACCCGCTGACCGTGCCGTCCACTCGGCGTAACCCGGTGCTGGCCGATGTGTTCAACCGTCTGGGCTACATGGAGCGCAAAGGGCAGCGGCTTTGGGAAAATTCTGAACGGCTACAAGACGCAAATCAACTACACTGAGGATAAGCGCCCTACATTCCGTTCTGACCGATACCAGTTTACGGTCATCATGCCGAACTTGAATTACGGTGTCCCTCAAGATGTCCCCCAACGTGTCCCCCAAGATGTCCCCCAAGATGATTTGGATGCCAAAATTCTGGCTTTAATCAAAAAAGACAACAAAATCAGCACCGAAAAACTCGGCATGGCGCTGGGCGTCAGCTACAAAACCATCCGCCGCCATATCAAGGCGATGGGAAATGTTCACTACATTGGCCGTGGTTTCAGCGGGCATTGGGAAATTCACGACAAATCATAACCCCACGTTGAACGTGGGGTTTGCAAAACAGCCCCATAGGGCTTCAATACCAGCCGCGCCTAAAGGCGCACAATGAGCGACGCCAACCGCACGTGGCGTCGCTTTTTTACTTGCTTATTCTACCGTCCGTGGGAATCTCCGGCGAATCATCTTCGTCAAAGTCCGCTACATTTTTGAATGGGTCCTCATATTCTTTGAAGCTCAACTGGTCGCACATCTGGTCGTTCACTTCCCGGTCCTTGATGTACCTCTTTATTGCGTCCGCGGTTTCGTTTTGTAAGAAGCTTCAGCTTTTCTTTTCGGCTAACGCTTCCTACTGCCGAGCGCGTAGTGGTCTTGCAGCACCTAGTTGTTGCCCATGCCGGGCACACTAAAAATGCTCCCTATATAGCTTTCAGTGTTTTTTCACTGTTCGCTATATAGGGAGCATATCATTGCCGGACGGGGGCTTTGCTTATACGGGCTTACAACCGTAGACGCAACTTAGCGGTTCTTCTTGCGAAGGAACAGGAAGCACAGGGCAGCCAGGCTGGCGATGGCCACACCGGCAACGGGGATCAGCGGGAAGTTGTCCGACGTCTGCGGGATGGGTGCCGTCGTCTTGGCGGGCGCGGGCGTTGTACTGTTGGTCGTGGTGTTGTTCGTCGTGTTATTTGTGGTATTGTTGGTCGTATTGTTCGTGGTGTTATTTGTGGTATTGTTCGTCGTATTGTCAGACGGAGCCGGGGTCGCAGTGGGTTCTGCAGTCGGGACCGGGGACGGCTGGGCCTTGGCGGTCCAGCTGACGGCGAACGGAGACAGTTCCGTAACATGGACCACGAGCTTGCCATTCTGCAGGGTCGGGGTCAGCAGCTCAACCTCACCGCTGTCCTTCATGTGGCTGACGAGGATGGAGAACTGGTCGTAGTTGGCCGCCGTGATGCCCTTGGGCAGGTCGAACGTAACGTCGATGCCGCCTGCGGGGAAGTTCGCGTCGGTTGCTTCGCTCCAGTGCGCGCCGTTGTCGGTGCTGATCATCAGCTTGACGTCGTAGACCTCGATGTTGTCAGCAGACTGGTTCTTGCTGATGGCCTTCTTGAACGCCTCGGTGATCTTCTCCGGCGTGTCGTAGCCCTTGTCCTTGATCCCCTGCGGGATGTTATCCTTGGTCAGGGTATCCTTGACGACCTTGGTTTTGGTTTCTGGCGCGGGCTCCGGGGTCTTGACCTCACCGGATACCATGATGAAGCTGACCTGCACAGCGGAGGTCGTGTTTGCGTTGGCGGCAACCTCAACCGTCAGCACACCGTCGGCGTCAGACTTCAGACCCGTGAAAGCCAGCGTGTCGCCCTTGCCGGTGCAGCTGGTGTAGTAGTTGTAACCAGTCTGCAGTGTCTCACCGTTGATCTTGATGTCGGCCAGACGGGTCTTGCCGCTCTCGACCCAGCCGGTGGGGTTGAACATGCCGACGTAAACGGTGTAGTCCTCGCCGGTCAGGTTGTCAAAGCGGTAGGTGATGCTGTTGGTGCCGGACGCATAGCGCATGCTCTCATAGATGCTGGCGTTGCTGTTGCGCAGCGTTCCTGCAGTGCCCGTGTAGCCGAAGCCGGCCTCTGCACTGTAGGCGCCGTCGTTCACAGCGGGGTCCTGCTTGAGTGTATCGGCGCTGGCGTTCATGATGGCGATGTAGTCGCTGCTCAGAGCCAGGCTTTCCTTCTGCGGGTTGGCGAAGTAGAGCAGGTTCTTCGGGACCACGGTAGCCGTGGTGCTGATCTCCAGGTCGTTACAGTTAGTCAGCTTGCCGGTGACGGCAGCCGTGCCGGGGTTCTTCAGACTGTCAGCGTTCCATTCGACCTTGCTGGTGATAGTTTTGCCCTGAGTGGTCACGCTGACCTCCGTGGGCAGGTTGCTACCGTCGGACCAGACGACGTCGGGCAGTTCGGTGTTGACGGTGGTGGGCAGCAGCTGATCCAGACGGTCCAGCGTCCAATCCTGCTCACCCAGGACGGAAACGGTGTTGTCGGTGTTCATCTGGATCGGCAGCCATACGGTGCGGCTGTCGGTCAGGTTATCACCGTTCCAGCGGTCGCCCATATAGATGAACTTGCCGGCCTCGGCGTCGATGGGCAGCACGTAGGTGACCTGCGTGTTGAACATCTTGCCGGTGTCGTTCTTGGCAGGGTTGCCCACCTTCTCCCAGCCGGAGAGCATATCTTTGCTGCGGTAGTAGATGTGGGCGGTGCTGTTCCAGCCGTCGGTGCCGCTGGTCAGCAGGTAGTAGTAGCCGTTGTACTTAAAGACCGCGGGGGCCTCACGGCTGTCGTCGCTGACGATGCGGGCGGCGAACTCGGTAGCATCGGCCTGGTCAGCCTCGGCGGCCAGACCCGTGTAGTCCTTGTTCAGCAGCGAGACATAGAGCTTTGCGTTCATTTCGCTGGAGTAGATGACGTAGGCATCATCCGCTCCGTCATTGTTCTTGTCCACGCCGGTATCGACGAAGACGGTCATGTCGCGGGCCTCGCCCAGACGGCTGGCGTTCAGCGACGTGTCGTAGTTCATGCGGGTGACGTTCTGCACTGTGAAGGGGCCGAACGGGCTGTCACTGGTGGCGATACCGACCATAGCGCGGCTGTAGCGGCTGGCAGGGCAGTTGCCAACGCAGCCACCGGCCACCCAGCTGTTCAACTTATCGTTATTGTACAGCGGGCCGTCAGCGTGCCAGATCAGGACGAACTGCTTGGTGCTCTCGTTGTAGATCATCTTGGGGCGCTCAGTGACGCAGTAGCTGCCGTACAAGGTCTCAAAGGCCAACTGCAGGCGGGTTGTGGTCACGTTGCGCACGCTGTCATCCTGGCTGTCCGGGTAGAGCAGGCTCGTCGCCGTGATTGGCTCCTCGTCATAGCTCTTGGCGGTCCAGCTGATGTCGTTCAGGTCCGTGGGGGCCTTCTCGTACTCGGTGACATAGGCGCGCAGGAAGTTCTTGACATTGCGGAACTGGCTCTCGGTCACACCCTCGGGTGCGGCGGACAGCTTGCCCCAGGCCTTCAGCGTCTCGAGGTTCGTGGCGCTGAGCTGCATGACGTTGTAGTCCTGCGTCGTGCCGGTGCCGCTGGCACCTGGGCTGGAGATGATGGCCTTCTCGGTGCCCTCCTCAATGGGCAGGATGGTGCTCTGGGTGTAGAGGATGGTGCCGCGGTCGGTCCAGTTGTACAAATCAGTGGAGCTGTAGCAGCGCACGCCGTCCACAGGGCGGGTATTGTTGGTCTTGTCCTCACCGAACCAGAGGTAAACAGCCTTGCCCTCGGTGATGTCACCATCGCCGTCCAGGTCATAGTTGACACAGCCGTCGCCGGTGCCCTCTTTCAGGGCCATGGCAGAGCCGCCGTGGGCCTGCATGGGCAGGCCGGTGTCAGCCTTGATGACCGTACCGGTGGTGCCGGGGATCGAGGTGTTGGTCTCGGGCAGGGTGCGCAGACCGGCGTACTGGGAATCCAGGGCGCTGGCGGCGCTGCGCAGGTCCTCGGTGGTTGCGGCGTCGTCGGCAACCAGCGTGTCGGCGGCAGCCAGGGCGTCGTTCAGCTCGGGCAGCGTGTCAGCCACGCCGGACTTGTTACCGGTGTACTGCCAGCTTTCGAGCTTGTCGGTAGCGTACGCAATGCCATTGTTGGCGTCGGTCTGCAGGGCAGCGCGGATCTCAGCGATCTTTGCCAGCAGCTCCTCACGGGCGACAGTGGAGGGGTTCTTGGCCTCGCGGCGGGCTGCGGTCTCATTGGCAGCGCTGCGGGCGCTCACGGCGGTGGGCTTGACAACAATGTTGTCGTACTGGCCGGTCAGCAGGTAGTTGGTGCCGACGTTGCGGGCGACGGTAGCGGCGATGTCAGTGGCCTCGCTCAGCTTGAAGCCGATGTCCGCGATCTCGCCGGCCTTCGTGCCATTGACGTAGATGGTCAATGCGCCGTTGCCGCCGTCGGTCTCCTTGTAGACGAAGGCGAAGGCGTTCCACTCGCCGATGGCAATATCGCCCAGCGAGATTTCGTTCTTGCTGACGCCCTTCGTGGAGCCGTCAACACCGTAGCCCACCTTGCCGTCATAGGTCAGCAGGTGCAGGCGGTTGCTGCCGGTGCTGATCGTGAAGGCGGAGCGCATAGCGGTCTTGGTTTTGTCGCTGCTCGGTTCCTCGATCATCACATCGGCCAGCAGGGTGAACTGGGTGCGGCCAAACAGGTTCTGTGCGTCGGTGATGGTCGCATGGTAGTCATTCTTGTTGTTCCACTGGGTGGAAACCTTCAAGATGGTATTCCAGGTGTCATCGGTCAGGGTCGCGGTGTTAGCAGCCAGCGTCAGGCCGCCGTTGTCCTCCAACACCTTGTTGAAGAAGCCGGACTCGGAGCCTACCGCCTTGCCGTTGACAGCCAGCCAGCTGATAACAGGAGCCTGGGTGCCGGTGGCGGTGACGGTGTAGCTGACGACCTGGTCCTCCTCAATGGTGAAGGTCAGGCTGTTGATGATGTCGCCGCTGCTGCCGGACAGGTTCAGCGTGGCGGTGTCGGTCAGGGCGTTGCCCTCCTCGTCGGTGACTACAGCGGTCATCGGGCGGGTTTGGCTCCACCACTCGCGGTGGGCACTGGTCAGGGTGTAGGTACCGGCGGGCAGGGTCAGCGCGTAGGTCAGTGTCTCGCCCTTCGCGTTGTTCTTGCCGTAGATACCGGTAGCTGTCTTGTCTGCAGTGCCGGAGTAACCCTTGGTACCTGCGTCGGTGTCAACAAGGCCCCAGGTGTTGTCGCTGGTCTTGATCTGGTCGAACTTGTCGTTCAGCATCTTTTCGCCCAGCGCCTTCTTGTACAGCTCGTAGGTCTCGGTGGTGCCGCCAGTCACACTGGTGGGATCACCGGCCACGGTGTCGATAAAGTAAACGGTGTCGCCGGGGATGACCTCGGTGATCTGAACGCTGACGGTCAGGGGCTCGCCCAGCGCGTTGACGGCGTCCTTCACGGTGCCGCTGATGGAAGCGGACTTGTAAGCGTTCGCATCCAGTGCGTTGGTGTCGCCGTTCCACTCAACAGACTTCGTCTCGGTGGTGCCGTCGGCCAGCTTGACCTCGACCTCGGCGGGCAGGTCGCCCACGCCGCTGCCGGTCACGTAGTACTCCAGCGTGGGCAGCTCGGTCAGAATCTCGGTCACAGCGCCGTCCGCACCTGCCAGACGCTCGCCGATGGTGTTCAGGGCGTCGACGTTCAGGGTGCCGGACTTCAGCACGATCTTGATCGTGTGCTTACCGGCAGTCAGGTCAGACATAATATAGGCTTCGCCGCGGGTCGGGGCTGCCTTGGTGGAGGCGTTCTCTGCCTTCAGCTCGCCGTCAACATAGACGTCGATGACAGCGGAGCCGTCGTTGCCGCCCATAATTGCAAAGCCGCTGCCGTCCACCGTGAAGGTGAAGGAGGAGCCCGCAGTGCTGGAGACGGACATAGTGCGGTACCAGTTGTCAGCACTGCCACCGCCCGGGTTGTTGATGGCCCAGGTGCCGTTGTAGGCAACGCCGTCGTCCTGGCCGTCGATCATGGCGGTAGCATACGGGATGCCGCCCTTGACGGTCTTGATCTCGAGGTTATCTGCATAGACCTGCGTCCAGTTGGAGCTGATCTTCACACGGCCCGAGAGCATCGGGTTGGCATCGGTATAGCTGGTGACCTTGTTGCCATCGATGTAGGCATACACGGTGTCGCCCAGGCCGACGAGCTTCAGGTTGTACTTGCCCTCAGCATTCTTGGTGACGGTGCCGCTGGCAATCTGCGTACCGATACGGTACAGCTTCCAGCTGCCTGCGCCGTTAATTTCCAGCGTGTAGCCGCTGTTGTTCCAGTTCATGCCGGTCTGGGCACGGATAGTCAGGCGCTCGTAGCGGCTAGCCTCTGCGCCCGGCAGGGTCACGTCAATGGAGGCGCTGTAATCCATCCAGCGCCAGTCGCCGACGATGGTCGCAGGGTCGCCGCCGTTCCACTGGTTCACGCTGGAGGCATTCTCCTGCTTGAGCTGGCCGTTCTCAACGATCCACGCGCCGTGGGTGTCCAGCATATAGCGGGGCTCATTGCCGCGGGAAACCAGATAGTTCTCGGTGGTCTCCTTGCCGGTGGTGGCATTGTACACCGTAACGTCTTCCTCGTTGGTATACTCAAAGTTATCCGCGTAGAGGTAGTCGTCGGTGGTGTTCTGGTTTTTACCGGTGTAGTCGGTATCCAGCACGGTACGCTTCTCGGTCTGGATGTAGTCGCCGCTGCCGTCCTCAGTGGGGAAGCGCTCGGGCGTGGTGTCCAGCGTGGTCGCGGTCACGACGCTGTAGGCTGGCACGGTGACATAGGCGATGCCGTCCTCAATCTTGACATCCTCACCCTGCTTCAGGTAGTCGTCCGTGACGGTGGTCCAGATATGCAGCGCGTCGACGGAGAGGTTCAGGTCCGACGTCTTGATGGCGAAGGTTTTCTCGTTCTGGGTGTTGTTGATGAACACGGTGGAGAAGTTCGTCTTATCGGGGGCAGCCAGCGTCATGTAGCTGGCGTCGCCGTTGATACCGGCGGTCTGGTGCTCGTTGTCGCTGGAGCCGAAGGAGCCGTAGGTCGCATTCGGCAGCACACGCCAGATGCCGTTTGTGTTGGTGTCATTCTCCCAGCCGGTCTTGGCGAATTTCGTAATGTGGCTCAGCATGTAGAGCACGGGGTCATAGTGGATATAGCCGCTCCACGGGTCGCGGGCGGACAGCAGCTCCTTGTGACCGTACTGGATGCCCTCATAGAAGGAGCCAATCGCGGGCTGGAACATGTACATCGTGCGGCGGGAACCGACAAAGGCGTTGGGCAGGCTGTCCAGCAGCGCCAGCGGGCTCTGGTAGCCGCCGATGGTGCCGGCACCGTACTCGGTGGTCTTGTTTTCCTGCAGTTCGGAATAGCCGAAGGTCGCGCAGCCCTCGCTGTACCAGACTTCCTTGTCGTCCACGTCTGCCATCGCGATATAATCGCTCGTGGCGTTGGTACGGTAGTGGAAGCCGATAGCATCGACGGCGTCGTACACGCCGGAATCACTGCGCATCAGGGGAACGATCTTCAGGCCCTTGTTCTCGTCAGAGGCGACGATTTTAATGTTGTTGTAGGCCTTCTTCGCTTCCTCGGTGAAATAGCTGGGGAAGTCGGTCTCGTTCTCCAGCGCGTTGGCGAAGTACTTGATGATCTCGCCGTCGGGGCTGCCGGTCTCGTTCTTATCGGGATCGATGTAGTCGACGACGTAGCCGTACTTCTCGTAGGCGTCGAAGATGGTTTCCTTATACCATTTATAAATGGCAGCGTATTTCTCGGTGCCGTCGGCCTTGGCCTTGACCCAGTTGGGATACTCCCAGCGCAGGATGGAGACCTTGACGTCCGGGTTGATCTTCTTGGCGTCAGCAGCCATGACGAAACCCGGAGAGCGGGAGGCATCGGCTTCCTCGTCCTCATAGCGCTTCGTGCAGGCCTCGGCGCCGGTGGAGTTGTTGCCGTCGTTGCCCATCTCCATCTTGATGTTGGAGAACAGCGGGTAATCGCCGCCGAACAGGTACTGCATCATGGACCAGTAGGCCTGCGGATTCTCGGACTTGTAGTCCAGCAGCAGGTTGCTGGTGGAGTTGCCGTTCAGCATGCCCAGGCCCTTGTAGGTCCAGCCGTTGACGTTCTTGGCAGCGGCCTCCACGTCAGTGCCGGTGATGGAGACAACACCGTCCACACCGGCAATGCTGCTGAAGGCATCGTAGCGGGCCGCGGTCTCGGTCTTGGCAGCCTCGGCGTCAGCCGTGCCGGTGACAACGATGTTGTCATACAGGCCGGTGCGCATGAAGCCGGTGCCGTAGGTCGCGCCGAACGCGCCGACGATGCCGGTCTTTTCGCTGAGCTTGAAGCCGATGCCGGTGGCGGCCAGGACCGCCTCGCCGTTCAGGTAAACAGCGACGGTGCCCTCGGTGTCATTCTCGTTGTAGACAAGGGCAATCGCGTTCCACTCCCCTGCCGTCAGGCTCTTGGAGAGGGCGTACTCGGTGCCGTTGTTGACCTTGAGCACAGCAGTGCCGTCGGTCTTGCGGGGGATGATGCGGAAGTTGGCATCCGCAGAGGGGCCGACCAGCACCACGGAGGTGTTGTCGTGCTCGTCGTTGAACTTGAAATCAGTGTACAGCGTGAAGCTGGTGCGTTTGAAGAAGCTGTCACCGTCGTTGATGGCAGCGCCGCCATCGGTAGCGGAGTTGCCGCCGCTGATCCAGCCGGAGGTAACGCTGACCTGCTTGCCGCTGTTCAGACTCTCGACCAGGGACGCGCCGGTGCGGACGCTGACCATGTCATTGTCCTCCAGCGCCTTGCCGAAGTTGGCGTTGTCGCCATCCACGGGCGTGTCGGGGGTCTCGGCGTCGCCGGTGCGCTCAACAGCCAGCCAGCTAACGGCGGGGGCGTGCTGACCGGTGGTCGTGGCCGTCCAGGTCACGACCTTCTCGGAGGTGATCTCAAACTCACCGGTCTTGGTGGTAACGGCGTTGTTGTCCTGCTTCGGAACCGACGCATAAACAGACGTACCTGCGTCGGTGGTCAGGCTCAGGTCCATGGCACGGTTCTGGCCGCCCCACCACTCACGGTGGGCAGTCGTGATCTTGTACTTACCGGCGGGCAGCGTGAACTTGTAGGAGATTGTCTCCCCTGCTTCATTGTTTTTGCCGTAAACACCGGTGTAATCCTTGTCATCAGCATTGCTGCTGGTGTAGCCCTTCGTCTGGGCGTCGGTGTCCACCAAGCCCCAGGTCGCGTCGCCCTGGTAGAACTGGTCGGACTTGCCGTTCAGCAGCTGGTCGCCCAGCAGCGCCTTGGCGGCTGCGTAGGCGGCAGTGGACTGAACATTGTCCATCTTGTCGTTGCCGGTAGCGGCCACGCTGTCGATAAAGTAAACGGTGTCTGCGGGGATGACCTCCACGGTGTACTCGTTGCCTGCCTTATCCTTTGCAGTGACGGTTGCATAGGGCTCTGCGAAGGTATTCGCGGTCACATTATCCGCCCAATCGATTCCGGCAGGGACCACACCGACGTTTGTTGCGATGCGAGCCGCGGCGGTCTGAGGTGCAGCAGCCTCCTGCGCAGCGGGGGCTGCGGTCTCCTCGGCGGCAAGAGCCTCCTCAACAGGGGCATCCATCGGGGCGAGAGCTGCTTCCTCCGCAGGTGCTTCCTCGACAGGCGTCTCCTCAGTCGGGGCGTCCTCAGCAGGGGCCGGGGTCTCCTCGGCAGCAGACTCCTCCGCTGGGGTCTCTGTGGAGACTGCGTCCTCCGCCGGAGCCTCCTCGGCGGCAGGCGCAGCCTCCTGGACGACGGCAGCCACTGGCTGTTCGTCGGCCGCAAAGGCCTGCGTCGGGACCATGCTGGCCAGCATACCGACACAAAGAGCCGACGCGAGTACGCGCTTGCCCTTGTGCTGTGCTTTTCTCATAGTCTTCATCCTTTCTCTTTAAGCAGTGTGTGCATCATGCACAAATCTACTTTACAGTGGTTTACTACTATAATACAAGCCGCCAGTGTTTTCCCTCCATGTGATAATTCCCGTTCTTCCTGCACTTTTTCCCGCACTTTTCCCGCATTGCGCTTTCAAGTGGAATCATACAAATACTACATTTTTTACTTTGAAATTTACATGGAATTTATATGCCTGCTTTCTGTATACTTATATGTTAAAAGATATTTTCGTGGTAAACCGCAGACTTCTTTCGGTATTTTAATTTCTATAGGAGACACTTCCCGTAAAGAAAAGCGCCGCTATGCAATCTGCTCAGCAGCGTTTTTCATTATAGATATTTTGTGCAAATTTGTGTACCGCAGAATCTCCGCTATATTTCAGTTTTTGGTTCATCATTTTTAAAGAAGAGAACTACATATCGGCCAATTAAAATTTTTTTGTATCCTCTCTACCGAAGCCCCTGATTGCGGGAGTAACCATAAATTGCAGGGGTTTCTTCCAGACGATGCTGCACTTCACAAAAGCCTTTCACAAATGAGCGAATTGCTTATTGAGAATCGAACTGCCTTAGCAACGGATGCACCGGTTGCCGTCCACAGCGAGATAAAATGGAAGCCTTAAAATCAAGTCGTCGAAATTACAATTCTTCGACGAAACAAATCGAGTAAGAGTCTCTTTTAACTAGAAAGCCGACCTCTCACACCACCGTGCGCACCGGTCTGTACATGTCGGTCCAACCGCATAAGTGCAAGGACTCGTAGTAGCGGAGGATACTAAAATATCCTGCTGCTGCGAGTCTTGCGTTTGTAATGGAACCCTTTAATACAGGACTACCGGCAATACGCCAATAACCCAGTCTGGAATTCCCCCACTGGTATACCCTGTCAGCCAGGACGCCCATCTGTCTCAAGTTGCCTACCTTCGTTTTGGACTTCTTCCACTGCTTCCACGGCCTACTATGTGTTTCTGTTCATCGGTTCAGGCGTTTGCCCGCCTGCATTTTTTCGCTGACCTCCGACTTCCTTCAGATTCCACCTCACGATGGACATCCTTGCCTTCGGCTAACACTTTCTACTGCCGAGGGCGTAGTGGTCTTTCACCACCTAGTTGTTGCCCATGCCGGGCGCACTAGAGTTACAACAAACGCCCTGAGATGGACAGTTTGTTCGGGATACAATGTACCTGCACCTGCCATCTGCTGCGTGCCCGTCTTGCCACTGCGGAGGAGGTTACCGCGCGGCGGAATCTCGCGTTCACCCCCTACGACTGCCATGGCAGCCACGGATTTTAAGATTGCAATACCAAAATAGGTGGCACCGAAACGCAGAGAATCATTACCATCAAGCGTACACTGAAGGATTTGCAGTTTTTATATTTGTTTCTTCCCGGCAAACTCATGGCAAGTACCGCTCGCTTATCATTCTTTTACCGTCATCATAATGCGTACCGTATTCAAGAGATGCCGAACCATAATAGCAGCACTTGGGAAAATGAATCAGAACTGATTAACTTTTTCGTGTCAAGAATTTTGGATGAATCTAAACTGATTCACTCTGGAGCATATACGAATTTGTATGCGCATCCGCTTTGATTACCCCCCCGCTTTGAGCGGGAACGTGTTTTGCTAGCATAGCGTTTGGATATCCACAAACGCATTTCCGGGGCGTACCCCAGACCCCCGCGCTGTTCTTGCGTGACGATAGTGACGCTGATGACGCTTGTGACGCTGTTTTGAGGATATCCCTATACCATATCCCAGATTCAGCGTCATTAGCGTCATCTGCGTCATTCTGATTTTGTGTTTCTCGTAGTATCATTGTTTTTGTTTCGAGCAGTAGTAAACTGCAAGCGTCATTTCACTATAAGCGTGACGGTGGTGACGGTGATAACGGTGTTCGTGGGATAGGGTAAAGGGGTATATCAAAAACATCGTCATTACCGTCAGCATCGTCATTCTACAGGCAAGCCGTTTTAATCTGCGGCTTGCCTGTTTTATTTTGAGTAATGTGGCAGTTTTTTTGCCCCATTGCCTGTTAAAATGGATTTAGATATTTTGTAAAAGTGCAAGGGTTTTTAGCACAATGGGTGATATGCTGGTTTTGAAGTGCATTCGGGCATTTAGTCAGATGCGAAATAGTATCCAATTAGCACGAACATCACCATTACGGAAAGATGGTCAATTAGGAAGAGGATCACAGGCTCGGAATAATCGTAGAATACGAAGTGGCTTCTGAGCAGCAGATACAAACTAACGCCTCTGCGTCGGAAGGCGAACGCGCCATACGCTGCCCAGAGCCAGCCGATCAGTCGCAGGCTCCATGTCCGCGGGGGCGAAGATGGCAAGTGCTTACGCGCCATCGCCAGCATCATGCTCCAGTGAAACCCCAGATGCAGGCTCATACAGATGAAGCACCAGTAAGCGCAGAGGATATGCACCTGCTGTGCAAGTTCATAGCCGCCGTGCTTTGGAAAAAACGCAAATACATAACGGGACAGCACAACGCCGCTAATCATTGAACCGAACATAGAAAGAAAGATGATCCCGACCAACGCCGTCTGAAGCACGCGGATGGGTGTGTATTTGCCCTTTCCGACTGCCAACAGCCACTTTCGGTTGAGTATATGGTGTGCCACGAACAGAGCGAACATTCCCATACCGATCCACTCGTGGGCTGCCTCGCCCACAAGACCGTAGGCCATCAGAAGCAGCATGGACACCGACATGGCCGCATCTACGGCGATTTTTATTTTGAGAATTGGTTTCATGTTCTCATCCTTTGCTGTGAGAGAGCACCCAGTTCAAATTGTCCGGGTCGTCAAAGACCACATTGGCTCCGCCGTGGTAGTTATAAATGCCCTTTTCGTTGAAGAAGGCGTTGTCGGGTGTTTCGATACGCAGAACTTTGTCGATGTCGGTATCGCTCCAACCGGCGTTTTCATAGGCTTCGTGGAGATTTTCGTAGGCCGAGCGGGCCTTGGCGCTGCCGTAATACTCGTCGCCGTCGGCCATGTAGATATAGATTTCCACACTATTTTCCGCAATGGGTGCATAGCTGCCATCCCACTGAGAAGCGCCGTGGAGATAGGCGGCGTACAGGTCTGGCCGCATGGCCACCGCACGGGACATGGTCTCGCCGCCTGCGGAATACCCGGCGGCATAGACCCGGCTGGTATCCACGGAAAAACTATTGATAAAGTATTCCGTTAGTTCAATAGCCTGCCGGGCGGATTTTTCACCCCAGTCAGTGAGCTGTGCAGAAACCACGACCATCTCGGTGTCCAGCCTTGTCCATGCGGTAAAGCCACTCCAATTCAGATTGCTGCCGGAAGAATCTTCACCGAACCACATCATGTTATAGCCCGGCATAACGACCATCATCGGGAACTTGCGGCTGCCATCGTAACTGTCTGGCAGATAATAGCTGTAATGGATGTCACCGTCCGCGCCGGAGAAGATTTGCTCTGCAAACAGGCCGGTCTGAACCGGCTCCGATGTGACAGCCGATGCGGTGCTTTTCAACGGTTCTTCCGTCAGTTCGGCACTCGGTGCAGGCGTTATCTCCGGCTGGGTCGGCGCTGCCGTACCGGCTCCGCACCCTGCGAGAGTCAATATCAACACAAGAGTCACGGCAAGCGAAAGAAATCGATTCACTTCTGCTCGTCCACCGGCGGAACCATTTCCGCATACTTTTTGAGCATTTCCGGGGTGCTGGTGTAGTAGCGCACATTCTTGTTAAGGGCGGTGATCTGCGCCATTTCATCATCGGTCAAGGTAAAATCAAAGAGGTCAAAGTTAGACTTGATATGGTCGGGATTCTTGGAGCCGGGGATGACAATGTTGCCACTCTGAATGTGCCAGCGGAGAATGATTTGGGGCGCGGACTTGCCATACTTCTTGCCAAGCTGAGTAAACAGCGGTTCCTGAAGCAGCGCTTTGTCACCGTGGCCCAACGGATACCATGCCTGCGGCACGATACCGTTCTCCTTCAGGAAGGCTTTCAGTTCAGGCTCTTGATGATAGGGGTGCAGCTCGGTCTGTAATACCGTGGGGCGCACCTCGTAGATGGAGAGAATCTCCTCAAGCTGCGCTTGGTTGAAGTTGGACAGGCCAATGGCACGCACCTTGCCCTACTTGTACGCCTTCTCCATCTGACGGTAGCCCGCCACATAATTGCCCGCGGGCTGGTGGATCAGCAGCAGGTCGATGTAGGGAGTGTCCAGACGGGCAAGGGTCTTGTCCACTGCGTCGGGCTGCTCATAGAAGCTGGGCCACAGCTTGGTTTCCAAGAAAATCTCCTCCCGCTGCAAGCCGGACTTCTTCATGGCGCGGCCAACGGCCTTTTCGTTTACATAGGCGTTGGCGGTGTCGATCAAGCGGTAGCCGTTCTGCAAGGCGCTGACGCAGGAGGCCTCTGCCTCGTCCGGGGTCAAAAGAAATGTGCCAATACCAGCCATCGGCATTTTCACGCCGTTATTGAGAGTTGCGTATTCCATAAAAGATTCCTCCTTAAATGTTCTTTCCAAGTTTCGTGGCTTCGTTTTTATTGGTCGCCATGCCGCCGTAGGTCATACCGTAGAGACCGGCGAAGCGCTTCATGGTGTACTCGCCCGCATCCAGCATCCATTTCTCCGGAGCTGCGCCCTGAAACACAAAATACAGTTTGCGTCCGGACAGTTCGCCGTCCTCCACCTTGCCGTAGAAACGATCCAGCACATTGCGCACGCTGCCGCAGATGTTGTGCCAGTACAGGGGTGAGCCGATGACGACGATGTCCGCCTGCTTCATGGCACCAATGACAGCATCCAGCCCGTCGCCGGGGAGGTTCTGGCCGTATGCACCGATGGTGTAGTCCGTAAGGTTCAAAGTCTCATATTCGTGATCTTTCAGCAGCTCTGCCGCCAGTGCGGCGGTGTTCCCGTTTTTGTTGGGACTGCCGTTGATAAATAAAATACTCATAGCAATGCTCCTTATTTCAGTTTTTGATATTCTTCTTCACTCACCTGTTCACACCACTGACTGCGGCAGTTTTCTCCTGATACTTCCACAGCCAGATGGGAAAACCAGCTGTCCGGCGCAGCGCCGTGCCAGTGCTTGACGCCGGGGGCAATGTTGATCACATCGCCGGGGTGCAGCTCCTGCGGCTCTTTGCCCCATTCCTGATAGTAACCGCGCCCGGCCACGCAGATAAGGATCTGTCCGCCGCCTTTGTCCGCCTCGTGGATGTGCCAGTTGTTACGGCAGCCGGGTTCAAAGGTCACATTGAAGATTTTGACCTGCTCTGTGGAGACCGGCGCAAGATAGCTCTGCCCGCTGAAATACTGTGCGAAACCGTCATTGGGCGCTCCGATGGGAAATATCATACTGTTTTGATGACGCCGCTTTTCGTCGGCGCTTTCCTCGTCTGCCCAGATGTCCTTTGCCATGCGGAATGCTGCCCATGCCTTCGGCCAACCCGCATAAAATGCGGCGTGTGTCAGGATCTCCGCAATTTCGCTGCGGGTGATCCCATTTTCCTTTGCCATTGCCAGATGATGACCGAAGGAAGTATCCGTCAGCCCCTGCGCCATCAGCGCTGTCACGGTGATGAGGGAACGGTCGCGTGCGGAAAGCTCGCTTTCCCGGCTCCAAACCTCACCGAAAAGAACGTCATCATTGAGCTGTGCGAACTTCGGCGCAAATTCACCAAGCACATCTCTGCCTGCTGTGATTTTCTTCATGGTCACCTGCACTCCTTCAAAATTTCGTAAATCTCGTCATGGCTCAGCTTCTTGCAGCAGCCGGGGGTGAAAACGGTAGAATCCGCAATGGCACGAAAGTCGGTGTCGGCGGGAATGCCCAGCTCTGCAAAGGTGGTGGGCAGTCCAATTTCCTTGATGAACGCAGCCAGTGCTTCCACACCGGCAGAAGCAGTTTCATCGTCACTGCCCTTGGATGCGATGCCCCAGACATTCTGCGCCCAGCGGGCGAAGCGGGCTGTACCGAACTTGCAGATGTGGCGGTACAAAACCGGGTGAATGACCGCCAGCCCCGCACCGTGGTTGCAGTTGGTGTAGGCACCCAGCTGATGCTCGATCATGTGGCACTGGAAGTCCGTGATCTTGCCAATTTTCAAAATACCGTTTTCCGCCATGGCGGACGCCCAGGCCAGCTCGCTTCTTGCGTCGTAATTCTCCGGGTCGGTCAGCAGCACGCGGGTGTTGCGGATGACGCTGCGCATGACAGCTTCGCCCAAGTCATCGGAAAGATTGTTTTCATCCGGCTTGCCGAAGTAGGTCTCCATGGCGTGACTCAGGGTATCAAAGGCACCGGAGATAACCTGCTTCATGGGAACGGACAGGGTATAGCTGGGGTCGAGGAAGGCAAAATCCGCCTGTGCGCCCCAAAGGGCGCCCTTGATCTTCTTTTCCTCGTGGGTGATGACGGCACCGTTATTCATCTCGCTGCCGGTACCGAACACCGTGACGATGGTGCCGAGGGGGATAAACTTCGTTGGGAATGTGTGCTTGGTGTTCTCCAGTTCCCAAATGTCCTCGTCCAGTTTGGCCTGTGCGGAGATGACCTTGCAGCAATCTGACACGCTGCCGCCGCCCACGGCGAGGATAAGGTCCACATGATTCTCCCGCGCCAGCTTTGCGCCCTCCTGCGCCTTGGCATAGGTGGGGTTGGACATGATGCGGTCGAACTCCACGACGCGCTTGCCGGCGGCGTTCAGAATGCCCATGATCTCATCATACACGCCATTGCGCTTGATGGAGCCGCCGCCATACGCCAGCATGACGGTTTCCCCGTAGTTCACCAGCAGACTGCCGAGGTACTCTTTCACGCCGCCCTTGCCGAAATACACCTTGGTCTTGTTTTCAAAAATAAAGTTGTTCATGTTCCGTTACCTCCTGTTAGTTTTCAAACTTTGCCGCCCATTCTTTCACCTGCTGCTCCGAACCGGCTACGCTGCTGCCACGGATGGAAAGTGCCTCATCGGTCAGCACGGTTGCCTCCGGTGCCAGCTCTGCAATACGGTTTAAATGCTGCTGTTTGGGTTGGAGTGGTTTCCACTGGTTCCTGTGGTTCACGAGCGCCGCAACCGCTCAGCAGAAGCGCCGTACAAAACAGCGGCGCAGAGAAACATCCAAGCTTCATATCATCATCTGCCTTTTCCTGAACTTCTGCCTATAGTATAAAAAAAGCGAGACTTCAAGAGAAGTCTCGCTTCGTTCATCAGTATATACCTTTAGGTTATAATCAGTTGTACAGCTCTTTGCTGATGATTTTGGCTGCATCCAAAAAGCGCTGTACCGTCGGTGTCGGCTCCGGGGAATGGAGAATGCCATAGGGAATGCCATAATTCCATTCCACTGGGATTATCTTCAGAAGCGGATGGACAGTTGCCCAACCGGGGATCGCCAGCAAAACGTCATTGGTGTTCTCACAGCGGTTGAACACATCCATGTTGTAAAAATCAAAATCCACAATGTGAATTTGCGGGTGGTGCTGCCACAGATCGTCCCGAAGCTGATCGACATAGTGGCTCCAGCCCCGGTGCATCAGCATGAGATTTTCGCCATAAAGATCTGTGATCTGTAATTTATCCTTTGCTGCCAGTCGATGGTGAATGGAAACAGCACAGTGGAACGGGCCTCTGACCAATTCCAACCCAGCACAGCCCCGCAGGTGCAGCATGGTCTCATCAAAAATACCGCCTACTACATCAATGTTCTTTCCGAGATTTGCAAGGATCTCTCTCGCATTTTCCGGGGTGTTCTCAAAGGGGACGATCTGAAATTTGATGTCCGGGTGCAGCGTTTGGACTCTGGACCAGAGCTCCATCAAGAGCTGTGCCGGAGTCATGGGCGAGGAACCGATACGGATGATGTTCTCATCCTCCTGCATGGCGTTTTTTGCCCGTGTCACGGAGTCCCGGCAATATCGAATGATATATTTGGCGTCCTGATACATGGAGCGTCCAGCTTTTGTCAATGTCAGCCCACGGTGACTGCGGTCGAATAGCTTCACGCCGAGGGATTCTTCTAAAAGATTGATTTGCTTGATGATAGCCGTGGGCGTGATGTAGCTTTCTTCGGCGGCTTTGTTGAAGCTGCCTGCATCCGCCACACGGAGAAAAGTCTCAAGTTGTGGGTTATACATGGATCATCACACCTCCTCATTTAATCAGTTTGAATTATTATATACGAAATGCGTTTTCTCCGCAAGCCGTTGGTTATGAGCTACCTTTTCAAATATTCTGGTATATATTATTTCTCCAATCGCAATTTCCCGCAGCTCTTTTTTCATACTATGGGCTAGTCGGATTGCTTTTTCAAAAATTTTGAGGACGGTTGCAAAAGTTGCAACTTCTTATCTGTATGATATGATTTGGAATCTTTCAAAAAATTTGAACTTTTTCTAAACAGTTTAAAAAACCTCGTAATTTTCGCCGTTCTCAGCGGCTATATAGTAAAGACCTTTTTATAAATTATTTACATAGGAGGACCCCATGAACACGGAATTTCAAAATTTACCCAATGTTGTCAGCCCCAAGGAAGTACAAACTTACTTCGGCATCTCACGCTCGACCACCTACCGCATATTCCATGACGCGAGTTTCCCGGCGTTCCACATTGGAAACCGACTGCTGGTGCGGCGGGATGAGTTACTGGACTGGCTGGAACGGCAGAAGGTCAATAAAGCCCAAAACGAGAACCCGAAGATTGTCGGGTATGATGAATAGCTTTGTGGTCGTACCTGTGGTAGTCTTTGTGTCACGAAAGGAGACGATGCAGCGTGAAAGACACATCTAAAAAAGCCCTGCGCCGCGGGCATAACGAGGGCAACATCCGTCAGCGAACAGACGGGCGGTGGGAGGTGCGGCTATCTGCCGGAATCGACTACAAAACCGGTAAGCCCAAGCGTACATCCACCTGCTGCAATACAAGGCAAGAGGCGATCGCCATTTTGCAGCAGCAAGCCCACGAAGTCCGCACACAGGGCTGGCGCGATCCGATGTCGGTGACCCTTGGCGAGTGGTATGAATACTGGCTGGACACCTATATGAAGGACACCGTCAAGCAATCTACTTACGCCAGCTACCGCAGTTATCTCAACAAGCACTTTTGTGTACTGGGAAAGATTTTATTAAAGAAATTAGAACCACACACCTTGCAGGAGTTTTACAACTACAAATTCCGCGAGGAAGGGCTGTCGCCCAAGACGCTTCGCAACTACCACATGGCATTGCATAAGTGCTTACAGCAAGCCGTGAAAGAGCGTCTGCTGATTTATAACCCGTGCGATGCCGTGACCCTGCCCAGCGGAGAAAAACCCGAAATCGTAGTCTTCACCAACGACCAGCAGCGGGCGCTGGTGCAGGCCAGCTACCGCCACCGCTATGGCGTTTTTATCCGTTTAAACCTGTGTACCGGGCTGCGGATGGGGGAGTTGCTGGCACTGAAGTGGGAGGACATCGACTTTTCCACCGCCCAACTTCATGTTAGGCGTACCATCAACCGCCTTGCCAAGTATGAAGCCCACGACGGAGAGAACAAAACAGAAATCGTATTCGGCACACCCAAAACGAAAAACTCTCGCCGCACGATTCCGCTGACCCGCACAATGGTGGACGAACTCACCCGCTGGAAACAGCAGCAGGCGCAGGACAAGCAGCGGGCAGGGGATAAGTACACCGACTATGGCTTCATCGTCACCAACGAGTTTGGACACTACTTTGAGCAGAAAACTTTCAAGGATTACTACGACCGATTGTTGAAGGATGCCGACATCGGGCACTTTACCTTCCACGCCCTGCGGCATACCTTCGCCACCCGCGCATTAGAGCGCGGCATGGACTACAAGACCCTGTCAGCCATCCTCGGTCACTACTCGGTGGCGTTCACAATGGACGCCTACGTTCACAGCATGGACGAACACAAGCGGCACGAAATGGACAAGATGAACGATATGTTCGGGATGCAGTACAGCATCCCCGTAGAGAACCCGCCTTATCCGGTGCTTTGCACACTCTCGGCAGACGGCTGCACTGCCCATGTTTCTGACTTTCCCAAAATCACTACCCAAGCCCCCACGCTGGAAGCCGCCCTGCTAGAGGTCAAACAGCAAATCAAAAAAGCCCTGCGCCAGTACAAAAACCCGCCCATTCCCACCAAACGGGAACAGATCGTCGTGCCAAACAACAGCGTGTTGGTACTCGTCAAAGCGAGCTGACTACACTGACCGCTCCTATATTTACCTGCCAACTCCGCAAAATTTATCCACAAAAAGCGCCCGGGCGGTTGAAAA
>OHYM01000131.1_pt1 | contig 21743 bp, 11 predicted proteins | sample 1580311 | NCBI WGS metagenome assembly OHYM01 (sample SAMEA3882512, study PRJEB24775) | human gut metagenome | biome: human-associated habitat; feature: intestine environment; material: feces | place: Netherlands | collected 2009/2010
GCAGCTTGACGATCGGCGCTTCCGGATCGCCGCTTTCGCTCTCTTCGACCTGCAACATCTCCACATTGCGCTCTGCAAAGTCCTCGTTGGCGTTCTGTGCCGCCTGCTGTGCACCGACCTCGGCGTAATAGTAGCGGATGGCGCGGCGCAGCGGCTCCAGTTCGGCCAGCACGATCTCCGGTTCGAGGCCGGTCAGCTGGCGGATGTCCTCAAGGGCGTAGTAGTTCAGCGGGTCGTTGGCGGCAATCGTCAGCGCGCGCGGACTCTGCGCAATCGGCAGCATATCGTACTTCTGCGCAAGCTCCTGCGGGACCTTCTCAACGGCGGTCACATCGACGTTGGTGTGCTCGATGTCGATCATTGTAAGCTGGAGGCGCTGGGCCAGTGCCTCCAGGACCTGACGCTCATTGACGTAGCCAAGCTCCTGCAAAGCCTGGCCGACGCGCAGGTCGCGGTGCTCTTTCTGGTAGGCAAGGGCGGTGTTCAGCTGGTCGGGCGTGATATAGCCGAACTCGATCAGAACGTCGCCGAGGCGGATGTTTTTCACGGCTGTACGCCTCCTTTGTCACAGAGGATCACGTTCAGGGATACATTGAACGCCGTGGCCGTCACGGCGCTGCCGTCGGTGTCGGCGAAGCTGCGGGTATCGATGGAGAAGGATACAAGCTGTACGGACGGGTAGTTCGCGGCCATGTCGTCCAGCATCGAAAGAAAATCACTGTCCTCGCCCGTGCAGCAGAAGCTGACCGCCACGCTGCGGTAATAGCCCGGCTGGTCATAGTCCGGGATGAGGTCGGAGGCTAAGATCTGCTGCAAAATGGCGTTGCCCTGGGCCGTCGTGTCGGCGGTGTCAGCGGTGATGCTGTCGTCGTCACCGGCAAAGGCGGACGCGGCTGCGCTGGGGGCAGCGCTCTGTCCGGCGTTCTCACTGGCGGTATAATAGGTAAGGCTCTGGGTTACGGGCTCGCCGATGGTCAGCGAGTCGGGCTGTAAATTGTGGTTCAGCTCCAGGCTTGTCACCAGCGTGTCCAGCTCGTCACTGCTCAGCAGGCTGTAGTAGCTGGCGTTGGCGGTCTGCAGTTCGCCCCAGTTGTTGTTTTTCTCGGCGGCGTAGGTCCCGGCCAGCATGATCGCATCCTGCATGGAGGTCTGGGCGTCCTGCGCCTCGCGCAGATCGGCGTCGGCCTGCTGGTGGTTCTCAATGCCCGGAATCAGCATGAACCGGACAAAAAGCACAACGAACGCCAGCATCAGAACGACGTACAGCAGAATTTTATCGCGCTTTGTCATTGGTGCAATTTCCATAGCGCCCTCCTTTACTGCTGCGGCGCTGCCAGCACACAGCGCAGATCGATGGAATAGCCGTCGTCATCGGCCTTGTAGCCGGTGTAGCTGACGGTGGAAAACACCCCGCAGTTCTGCAGGGAACGGATGTAGGCCGGAATGTCGATGACCTGGGAGGAGTTCGCGTTAAAGAGCAGCTCGCCCGTCGATGCGTTGTAGTCGGTGAACTGGATCGTGATGCCGGACCCGCCGGCAGCCTCGACCCGGTGCAGCAGACTGCTGGTCACGTCGGGGTAGCTGTTCAGCAGCTCGGTCATCCCGTTGGAATAGTCGGTCAGCGAGCGGAACTGCGCCGCAGACTCGGAATCCTGCGTTGCGGCGCGGTATGGCTCGGTATTGTCGCTGCACCAGTTCAGGATGTCCTCCCGCTGGCTTTTCAGCATTGAGGTGTGCAGCGTCAGCACACCCCAGCCCAGCATGGAGACAGCCACGACAGCAAGGCCGGGCACCAGTGCTCGCAGGCCCTGGCTGCGGGACTCCGACTTGGCCGCACCGGCGGCCTTCTGCCAGCGCAGATAAAAGTTGTTCTGTTTCATAGCCATAATGATAAGCCCCCGGGGCAAGTATTTGCAGGTAAAAATCAGCGTGCGATCAGGTTGCCCGCCGCGTAAAGCACATCGGCCAGCGCGGTGCCGGACGGCAGCCTGACGGTGGGTGAATCCGGGAAGCGGTCCACCTGCAGGCCCAGCGCCTCACAGCCCGGGCGGCAGACTGCAAGGTCGTCCGCCGTGGAGCCGGCAAAGCAGACCGTCTCAATGCGGTGCTCGCTCTTGCTGGTCGTGTGGAACTGGATCAGGCCCGAGAGCTTCTGCGCGATCTCGGTGCCGGACTCCGCCGAGCCGCGCGGGTTGAACAGGCGGCTGCGGGTCGAGTAGGTGTACTGCCCCTGCACAAACAGGCAGGCAGAGATCGTGTCATCGTCAAATTGCAGCAGCACGAAGGTTTTCTGCTGCAAATCGGGGATCGTGCGCACGGCCTTGATCGGCGCGGCCAGCCCTAAGTCGATGCTGTACAGCTTGAAGCCGACGGCCTTGGCCAGCGCGTCGTACCCGGCAATGACGCTCTGCTCCACGCGGGTGGCCAGCACGGTATCCACGCGGGTCTTGGCATCGCGGGAGAGCAGCATGTAGTCGTCCAGTGGAGCCTTGATCTCGGCGCCGCCGCTGGCAAGCTCATGGGAGAGCACGGCCATCCGCTTTTTCTCGCTCATGGCGGGCAGCGTCAGGATGCGGTGCATGAACTGGCTGCCGCCTGCAATCAGCGCCACGCGGTTCATCGGCAGCTTGTTGGCGGTGAAAAACTCTTTGAGCGCGGCGGTCAGGTCCGCCTCGTTTGTGATGACGCCGTTGATCAGGCAGCCCTCGGGCAGCTCGGTCTGGGCGGCGGCGACAACGCGCGCCCCGCTGCCCGTGGACGTGCCGACGGCGGCATACACCGTGCGGCTGCACAGATATAAAGAGGTAAGAAGTGCCATGGTGGGCCTCCGAATGGATAAAATATAAACAGAAAAAGGAGCTGCAGTGATGAGGCTCTCTCCCCCACCCGCTGCGGCGGGAGCCCCCTCGCAGAGGGGGCCAGGGGACTTGCCTCCCTCTGCGAGGGAGGTGGCCCGAAGGGCCGGAGGGAGAGAAGCTGCCGGGAAAATCCCTTTTCAGGGTTGACGGTGGTTCCTTTAAATCGCGCCGCTCGACGCGCCGATGGTGCCGTAGGACTGGTAGATGGGCACGATGACCGCGGCCACGACGCCGCCGACCACGAGACCCATAACAACGATCATAACGGGCTCCAGCAGCGTGACAAGGCGCTTGGTCGCCATCTCGGCCTCATAGTCGAGTGTCTCGCTGATGGTCGCCAGCAGGCTGTCCAGCTTGCCAGTCTCCTCGCCGACAGCGACGGAGGAGGAGAGCTTCACTTCAAAACCGTCGATGCCCGCAATCGCCTCCGACAGGCTGTGGCCTGCGCGGATGCTGTCCAGCGCGTCACCGAACTGGCTCTCGATCCAGCGGTTGCCGATGGCGTCGCGTGCCGCGGCCAGTGTCGTGATGATGGGCACGCCGCTGCCGTACAGGTTGGACAGCGTGCTGGCAAAGCGCGCCGTGCAGATCTTGCGGTTCAGCACGCCGACCACCGGCGCGTGCAGGATGAAGCGGTCCCACTGGCAGCGGACCTTCGGCTGTGCCAGCAGGAGCTTGCCGCCAAAGACGATGAGCGCCGCCACGACGAGCAGCACCGGCCAGTTGGCACCGACAAAGTCGCTGACGTCAAACAGCAGCTGGGTCAGGAACGGCAGGGTCTCCATCTGGTCAAACATCGGTTTGAACTGCGGCAGAACAAAGGTCATCAAAATCGCAATAACGCCGACGATGAGCACGGACAGGATAAGGGGGTACATCATGCTGTTGCCGACCTGCTGGTTCATCTTGTGCTCACGCTCATAGTAGGTCGCCATGCGGGCGCAGGCGTGGTCGATGCTGCCGGTGCCCTCGGCGCTGCGGATCATGGCCAGCAGCAGGGTGGGGAACGCGGGTGCGCAGGACTCCATCGCATCGGACAGCGGCACGCCCTTGCGCAGCTCGCTCAGGATGGCCTCGTACAGGGCCTTCTGGCGGGCGTCGATGGTGCGCTCGTCCGCCATGATGCGGAACGCACGCACCAGCGGCACACCGGCAGTCAGCAGGGTGCCCAGGTTGCGGCAGAAATCCGCCAGCACGGCGGTTTTCAGCGGGCGGAACGTCGCGAGGGCCTTCTGGGCCTCCTGCGCGTCGGTCATGTACAGGCCGTCATTGCGCAGCTTGGCGTAGAGTGCCTCCTCGCTGGGGGCCTCAAGCAGTCCGCGGACGGTCTTGCCCTTCTCATTGGTGGCAGTATAACGAAAACGTGGCATGAGGGAGATTCCTCCGAAAACAGGTTAAAAACTTTCAGATTGTCGAAAAACTCTTGTAGGGGCGAGCATTGCTCGCCCGCGCCCGTTTGCTTTGTAAGACAACTGTCCCGGAAAAAGCGTTGCTGCGGTAAGTTGACGGGCGACCAATGGTCGCCCCTACGCACGCAATAAGGCAAGAATGCAATTTTTTGACGGTCTGAACTTCACAAAAACGCGCAGTACCATTCCAAAACGGGCCCGCCAAACAGCATCGCAATCACGATGCCCGCACACAGAAACGGGCCGAAGGCGAAGTGGTTCTTCTTCCCTGCCTTTTTGGCGGCCAGCAGGTATATGCCGTACATACCGCCAAAAACAATGCCGAAAAACATCGCCAGCAGCGTATTCTGCCAGCCCAGGAATAGCCCGGCGGCTGCCATCAGCTTGATGTCGCCGCCGCCGAATGCACCGTCGATGACAAGGCAGAGCAGAAACATCGGCACACTGACACAGAGCGCACCGATGACGTGCGGCAGCCAGTCGGCAGGGGAGAGCAGCACGCTCACCGCGCCGAAGACTGCCAGCGCCAGATTCAGCCGGTCCGGGATGGTCTGCGTCTCGGCATCAATGAGCGAAACGCTCAGCAAGATCCCGCAGACCGCCAGCGCCAGCAGCGCGGCCCAGCTCATGCCGAACAGCCCGCCCGGCAGGGCGTAGGCAGCGCCGTACCGCCAAGTGCAGCCCAGCGCCAGCACGCCGCCCAGAAGCTCCACCAGCAGGTACCGCGCCGGAATGTGCGCACCGCAGTGGCGGCACCGCCCGCGCAAGAATAACCAGCTGAACACAGGCACTAAGTCCGGCGCACCCAGCGTGTGGCCGCACTGCGGGCATACGCTGCGGCCCTTCAGCGGGTCCATGCCCCGCGGCAGCCGCCACGCGACGACGTTCATAAAGCTGAACAGCGCCGCGCCCAGCAGAAAACGAATGAGTCCCAACAGAAGTTCAAGCAGCAGCATGGCCCACCCCCGCGCCGTATTGCAGCCGGTTCTCCGCGCGGAAAACGCGGTAACCGCCGTCGGCATCATAGATGGCGTACATGCCGTTCTCCTGATACAGGAGCCGCTGCACGGTGTAGCCGTTCGGGTCGATCTGCAAAAGCGTCACCGTGCCGGGCAGTGAGCCCAGCGTGCGGATTTCCTCGGCAATGCCGTCCGCAAAGCCGTCCGCGCTTGTCTGGTCGGCGAACGTCTGCCCGGCGGAGTAGCACTGGGCAGACACGGCACTGGCCGCCAGCCGCGCAGCCTTGACCTGAGCCAGGGCCTCCCGCGCACGGGCCTGATAGCGCAGCTCCGCCGCGCCGGTCACAATAGTATACAGGACAGCGCCCAGCGCCAGCAGTACGGCGAGCTTTTCCGCAAACGCAGCTTTGGCCCAGCGTTCCCCGGTATGGCGCAGCCATGCGCCCAGTCGTGCTGCCAGCATTGTTACACATCCTCTACCATATAATAACACGCTATTCAGTATACCGTGCCGGGCCTGTATTTGCAAGGGATTTCGCGAAAAAAACGCTGCTTTTTGTTCAAAGCTAACGGAAATTATGGCGAAATCGTGCACAACCTGCCGCTGACCCACTATATTTGGTGTAAATTTGCTGAAATCTCGCGGACTTTGTTGCGAAAACGTCACATTCCGAGTATAATGACAATATATATAATGTGATATTGTGTCTAATTGTAACCTTTCACCGGAGAAACGACGGGAGCATCTATGGTGCAGTACAATAAAAATATAAAAAACAAAAAGAAAGGCTTTACGCTGGTGGAGCTGATGGTCGTTCTGGCTATCACGGCCATTCTGGCGGTGCTGGTCGGCGGCGGGCTGATCGCCTACACGCGGCTGGCCCGGTTTGAAAAGAACGAGGCCAACGCCCGCACGCTGTTCCAGACGGCGCAGATCTCCCTGACCCGGATGGAGACGGCGGGGGAGCTGGATGCGTTCCGCCAGCAGGTCATGGAGGAGGGCAGCACGGGCGACCACTTCCAGAACGACGTCACCGTGACCGACGCGGACGGCAAAACCCTTGTGAGCCGCACCAAAACCGAACTAGACCAGAACGTGGCCGCGCTCTACTATGACCGCACGGGCGCTGCCGCGAGCAACCATAACGCGCTGGTGGAGCGGCTGCTGGGCGATTACATCTACGACGCCTCGCTGCTGAATGCCTCGATCTGTGTCGAGATCGACGTGCAGAGCGGGCAGGTCTACTCGGTCTTTTACGATACCAAATCCGATAAGCTCCGCTTCAATCAGGACGGTGCTACGAATATTTATGACCGCAGCTATGACCACCGCCGCAATGACAGCCTTGTCGGCTACTACTCTGCCGAGGACCGCGTCAACGTTGTGCAGCTGGTGCAGACGAAGCTGAAGGTCAAGAATCCCCGCCTGACGAACGGCGAGACGCTGACCCTGAGCTGGAGCGGCAACTCCAGCCTCGGCGATCTGGACACCTCCTACACGGCCACGGCCTACGACAAAAACAAGGATAAACCGCTGTTTACCATCACGATCAAGCGCGACACCGCGGGCGCGGCGGATGATAACAAGCAGGTCATCACAGAGATGCCTGTTGTTATCTACCAATACGACGCCGCGGGCCAGCAGACCGGCACCGAGGAGAAGAAACTCTACTTCCCGCTAAGCTACAACAAGGGCAGCTTTGTGCTGACGCTGGACGCCATGGCGGACGCCGCGCTGCTGCGCGCGTGTGAGAACAGCGCTGACGTTGCCGCCACGAGCCTGTACAGCATCACCCGCCTGCTGAACGACCCGCAGGACATCTACATTGCCATGCGCGCCGAGCCGCGGGAGAACTACAGCGACACCTACACAGCCAGCAGCGAGGTGTGGACTCCTACCGATGAAAACACTCTGCTGGCCAAGGGCAGCACGGCGGTCACGGCTGACCTGAAATATTTCCGCCATCTGTACAACCTGCGCTGGTCCGCGGATTGGAAGAATGCCGGCGAGGGCACCTACATGCTGACCCCCCAGGCCAGCAACAGCACCGGCCTGAACTGGACGGGCGGCGGCGTCACGGTCTACTGCGCCGCGGGTGAGCAGTACCCGGCGGCCAAGGTGCCGTCCCTCAATGACCCTGTCGCCTGGCCGACGATCCCGGAACTGGGTGAAAAAATCGTACTTACGAGCAAAACAACGGGCCTTGCCAACAACAAGACGACCCGTGTGCCCATCCTCAATCTGCAATTGAGCAGCAAGTCCGTTGCAAAAACCGGCAGGGAAGGGCAGAAAGAGCTGACCGACCACTATGTCGGCCTGATTGGTGAGAACAAGGGCGACATTTCTTACATCACACTGCGCGACCCGGACATTCAGGTCAACGTCAAGACCGAGACCGTCGCCGCCGGTGCGCTGCCGAACGAAAACCAGCTCAAGCTGACTGCAACCAAATTCGTCACGGCGCTGGCGAAGGACGACGAGAACTGGCGCGATGTTCGCGCCGTCGGCGCACTCTGCGGCGTCAACACCGGCACGCTGGAAAACTGCGCCCTGACCCGCGGCTCAAACTCCTCGACCAGTGCGCTGGTGGCTGCGGCGCTGGCGTTTGACAACACTACCACCGCAACGCAGCGAACAGCGCAGACGCTGGACGCTGGCAGCAAAAGCTATACCTATTATACAGACGAGCCGCGCGGCATTGGCGGTCTCGTCGGCGTTGCCATACCCGAAACGGATTCCGTCATGCAGAATCTGACCGTTGCGTCGGACGTGACGGTGGCGGGTCTGCTTGTGGACAAGGGCACGCAATCCGTTACAAAGACCACAGCGGCAGACCAGCAGGCCGAGAAGGCCCGCTACGCCGCTGCGGCGGCTGAGCCGGGTGAAAAGAACTCCCTCTGGCGCAGCGTCGGCGTGGGCGGCGTGTTCGGCACGGTGGTCGCCGCCCAGATGAAAACAGACGGTAATACGAACATCGTCAACAACGGCTTTGTGACCGGCAACGGCTTTACGGGCGGCATCGTCGGCAACCTGTTTACGACAGGCGCAAATACCAGCGTCCAGAGCCTGACGGGCCTGAGGAACAACGGCACGGTCAGCGCGGGCTCCAACTATAAGGGCGATACCGAGGGCGATGCGCGCAGCCTGGTGCTGGGGCAGTTCTTCGGCGGCATTGCGGGCTACGGCAGGGGCGTGACCCTGAAAGGGTGCGAAAGCGTGACCCGCAGCGACCTGACCGAGACCCAGCTCAAGGAGCAGGTCAAGGCGGGCTTCGACGAAACCGGCACATTGACCGACGCCAGCCCCCTCAAGGGCGATTTCGTCGGCGGCCTTATCGGCTACGGCAAGGATATTACGCTGGAGGACTGCAAGACTGGCAAGGGCTACGTGCTCGGCAGCCGGTTTGTGGGCGGTCTGGCCGGTGGCTTTACCGGCAGCGGCATAAAACAGAACGATACGAACAGCAGTGACGTCTTTGGCAGCCGCTACGTCGGCGGCATCGTGTCGGTCAACGGCAGCAGCAGCCAAATCAGCGGCATGACCAATACGGGTCTGGTCGCGGCCTTTGGAAAGAACGCGGCCTACGTCGGCGGCATCGTCGGCGTCAATGATGCCGACTGGGGCGGCAGTCAAGACCCGAAAGCCACAGCCACCGTGCAGAACTGCGCCAACCGTATGTCCGGTGACAACGCCACCGACACCCGCCGCATCAACCTGTTAAAGGAGCTGAGCATCTCCGCGGGCATCTCCGCGGGCGGCTGCGCCGACTACGTCGGCGGTATCGCGGGCTGCAATGGCAAAAACGGCGTTGTGACGTGGGATAAGAGCGGTACCCCGACGCTGGGTGCCATCCTGTACGGCAACAATTACGTGGGCGGCGTGGCCGGTTATAACGATGAAAATGCGAAAATCTCCAACACCTCCGGCCAGAACCTGACCATCAGCGGCCAGATCGTGGCGGCGGGCAAGGCTGTCGGCGGCATGATCGGCCTGAACTGCGCGCCGGAACTGCCCTCCGCCACTGTGAAGGTCAGCCGCGTGGCGGGCCAGCAGCTTGTCGGCGACGTCATCGGCTCCAACCTGCCGGGGTCTGAAGCTCTATACCCGGAATATCACCGCCATCGTCACCGTGGCGGACGACGGCGCGTTTATAACAAATGTGGCCTCGGGCCACGTCGAGGCCGACGCCGTCGCGGGCGGCATCATCGGCTACAACCGTCTGCTGGCGGCCAAGCCCACAGGCGGCACGCTGGAGGCGCTGCTGCCGACGATTAACGAGAGCACCGGCGTGCTGACCGACAGCAACAGCACCGACGTGAAAACGGCGGACGGCACAATCATCCTGACCGGTTTCCAGAACATGCTCAACCTGCAGGCCGACATCTACGTCGGCGGCATCGTCGGTGCAAACGACGCCAATACGAAGCTGACGATTCAAAATGCAACCAACGGCGCAATGCAGAATGCCCTGTCCGTCGGCGGCCTGAACCCGTCCAACGGCGCGTTTAAAGGCGGCGTTTTGTTGAGCAAACTGGCCGATGGCCGCTATGACTTTGGCACCGCGCACGGCGCACTGGCGGGCGGCATCATCGGCTATGCCACACCCAACACAACGCTGAAAGACTGCACAAACTACGGCACAGTGGCTCACAAGTGCGCCGCGGGCGGCTTTGCGGGCTGGAACGAGGGCACGATCACCGGCGGCAGCATGGCGGCGTCCCTCGGCAACCGTGAAAACGGCTATACCTATCTGGGCGGCGTTGTGGGCGTCAACGGCGGTCTTATTCAGTCTGCCTACCCGGCGCAGGGCTGCGCTGTGCGCGGCGACAGCTATGTCGGCGGCATTGCGGGCGTCAACCTGGGCGGTGACGCTGACGCAAGCACCCGCAAGGGCCTCATCATCTGCACAGAAAACAACAGCACTGGCACGGTGGAGGCCAACCAGTACGCGGGCGGCGTGGCCGGTGCCAACGTCGGCAGCATTTCGCTGTCCGGCCAGCTGCAAAGCAGTGTCACCGCCACCGGCTATGCGGGCGGCGTGGCCGGTATCAATACGACGTATAAGGCCTATAAGGGCAGCATTTACGGCGCTGACAACGCCACCGGCGCGGTCCTGGGCAGCGTCACTGCCGCCAACTACGCGGGCGGCGTGGCCGGTACGAACAGCGCCGAAATCACCCGTGTGGAGAACCACGCCTCGGTGCGCGCCAGCACAAAATATGCGGGCGGTATTGCGGGCGTGAACGACGCGGGCGGCAAAATCAGCGCCTGCGTCCATGCCCAGAATCAGGTCTACGCCACCAACGGCGAGGCGGGCGGCATCGCGGGCAATAATAATAAAGACGCGCTGATTGAGAATGTGCAGGTCCGCGCCGACGTCACCGCGGCCAACGGCACGGCGGGCGGCGTCACGGCCACGAACTTCGGCATCATCGGCCAAGACAGCGAGCTGGAAAGCAGCAGCAGCGTAAGCGGCTGCACGATCACCGGCACATCGGAGAGCATCGGCGCTGTTGCGGCGTACAACGGCAAGCACGCGACCATCCGCAATGTGAAGCTGGCGGAAAACGCCAACGTGCGGTTCAGCACCCCGGCGGTCACCATCGGCGGCCTTGCGGGCATGAACGAGGGCAGCGTCACCGGCTGTCAGGTCGAAAACGGCGCGCTGGCGCTGGACGACGGCCTGCGCGCGGGCACCAACACCATCACGCTGGGCGGCGCGGTGGGCCGCACCACGGCGGACGGCACGGTCAGCAGCACCGACGTTCTGCTGGACCTTACACAAAATCTTGATAAATATACAAATTTGGGCGGCGTCGCAGGCCAAAACGACGGTACCCTGAAGCAGTGTACCTATTCCGGCACGATGGGCGGCAACGCGGGCGCGGACGGCCTTGTCTCCGTCGGTGCGCGCAGCACCGGCAGCACGGTGGGCGGCATTGCCGGTCTGAACAACAGCAAAATCAAGGGCTGTGAGGTCAAATACATCAAACTGCAGGTCAGCGGTATCAGCAACATCACCACGACCCAGACCGCAGACGAAAAGCTCGCCAGTGCCAGCCATGTGGGCGGCATTGCGGGCCGCAACAATGACGAAATCGCCAACAGCTATGTCGCCACCGAGCGCAGCAACGGCGCGGGCAGCATCATCACGGCGCGTTACGGCTTTGTGGGCGGCGTCGCGGGCTCTAACAACGGCACTATCACGGGCAGCGGCAGCAAAAAAGCGCTGGTCAGCGACGAAAAAGCAACACCCGCCCTTGTTGCACAGGTTAAAAATTGGCTGGGTGCGGAAGATGCCAATGCCGGCATCAACAGCATGGCGGCAGAGCTGACCACAGGCAAGACCTACGCGGGTCTCAAGGGCGTTGACACTGTGACGGACAAGGGCTACACGAACGTTTACAACAACACAGGTCTTGCCGCCAATGATCTGCTTGTCGCCCTGCGCGGCAGCAACAACAGCGAGACCGTCCGTGCCGCCGGTTATCTGGGCGGTCTGGCAGGCTTTAACTCTCTCCGCGGTACAATCGACACTTCCGCCACCGGCCAGTGGTTTGTCTATTCTGACAATGCGACAACGGCATCCACCGTCGGCGGTATTGTCGGCCAGAACGAATCCAACGTCACAGACAAAAGCGTGCTGGACACTGTGGTAAACTGTGCCGCCGTGCGCCGGTTTACGCGCGTGTTTGATGGGGCTAAGAACAAGGACGATACAGACAATGACAACATTTACAAGAGCGAAAATCGTGTTGTTGTCCATGTGGGCGGTGTCATTGGCCAGCAGCAGAACCGCAGCGATGATCGGTGGTCTGTCAGCAAGGTAGTCAACTGCGGCAGTGTGTTCAACAGCCGCTCGGCCAACGTGGGCGGCGTGATCGCCTATTGGCTGGACTACGGCGGAACCGTGCAGAAATGCTTCAATTTTGGCAAAATCACAACAAACACGAACGACAAAAACAGCGGTTACGGTGCAGTCGGCGGTATTGTCGGCTTTATTGACCAGCCTATTTCCGGCGGCACCACAAATGTGCTTTCCTGCCGTAACTACGGTCAGATTTGGTATAAATCAAACGGCGCAAATGACTGCGCGGGCATTATCGGTAAAATCGAGATGAAGAAGCCCACCGATATTATGACGCTGAACATCATCGACTGCGTCAATAGCGGCGCAATCAAGGCAGCGTCGCAGGCAGTCGGCATTCTGGCATGGATCGGCCCGTGGAATGGAGGAAGAATTGACAACGTTACGGTAAATATTGACCGCTGCCGAAACCTTAATACAAACTTTACGTGTGCCGGAAGTGATGACAGAAGAGTCGGCATTGTCGGCAGCCGCGGCGACGGTAGAGGGTCGAATAAAGCAACTAATGTCACAAACTGCTTTGCCACGGTTGGGGTTGGTGCAAGTTGGTATCCTATTGCCTATGTGCGGAACGCAAACGAGAATGTCACCGGCCACGGCAACTATTATATTGAAAATTCCGAAAGTGCAGGCAAGAGCTTCTTTAAGAAAGATTCCCGTAAACTGACCACGACAAAACCAGCCGAAAAAACAAGTAACTGGAATAGTCCTAACTATGAACCGGCCTACAAGGAAACAGCGTGGAACCCGTCCTCGGAAAAAGTAAAAGCACATCGTCTGTACATAGGCTATAACGTCGATGACAAAACCTATCCTTATATTGCGTTCCTGCCCACTTTGGCAGACGATGGGAACGGCGCAGCGTACAGTCTGTGGTGGATTAGCGGTCGTACATCTGCGGGCTCGCCTGCCAAACCAAACTCTGCCTATATCAAGACCGACGGTAAGAAAGCCTACATTTTCGATGATACCGGCGCGGGCAATGATACCAATCCCGGCAACCAGAGAGCGACTGTGATGCTGCAATTCGGCGAAGCCGCGAACAGTACGGACAAATCGGACAAATCAGACGTTGATATTACCGACATCACCGACGAGGTCATCCAGAACTACTATAAGTACGTGCTGGACAGCACCAAGCCAGCCAAGCCGGGAAAAATCGACGTCAAGGCCAGCCAGGTGCAGGACGCGGACAACAACGTCTATGGCCGTTATAAAGTGACGTGGGGCGAGCCGAGCGACAGCGACAAGAACGCCAGCCCCGCCGCTTACTACCGTGTTGAAATTCTGCCCTGCGACGCCGCAGGCAATATCACCGGGGCCGCCTACCTGACTGCTGACGTCTACCAGCGCAGCTATACCTTTGTGGCTGATAAAGCGTGGACGGGTAACTTCGTCGTGCGTGTAACGCCCTACAATACCAACAACGACTCGAGTCTGGCTGATAACTTCAACACCAGCGGCGTGCAGACCTTTATGCACGCCCTGCCGACACCGGAGATTGAGTTCCGGCTGGTAAAGCGGAATAACGGCGGCTTTGACTGGAATCAGTGCCAGACGCCGGATGAAAAATCGAGAGAATTCAAGTATGAGGTTGTCGCGGTGCTGAAAAACTACACCGAATACCCGACAGACGAGGCATGGACCGTTAAGCTGACCGATGGAACGTATAATTATTATTTTGCACAGAATGGCAAGCAGTACATCCGCCTGACCCAAAATTTGGAACGCACTTTGACGCTTACGGCGTTGGCAACCCCGGACAACAGCAGCAGTACAAAGTATCTGCGCTCGGCCCAGTACAAGTCAGAGACCTATCTCCCGTCCCAGTGGCGTGACCACAACGGTGACTCCGGCAAGGACGAGGACGGTCTGCCGCTGGGCAAGCTGAACAAGGACGGCGACACGGAGTTTGTGACCTACACCGGCCAGACAGCGGAGAGCTTTGAAGCAACCGTGAAGTTCAGCTTTACCCCGGGGGTCAAGAGCGACAGCAGCGAGCACGGCAGCCCGACCTACCGCGTCATGCTGCTGGCAAAATATCTGGGCAATGACGAAGTCAACGGCGTATCTTTGAACGGCCAGTACATCACGCTGGCCGCGCGGGAAAGCATTGTGACGGAGTCTCCCGTCACCTTCAACCTGAACAGCCTGCCGTCGGATGCCATGACGAACTACACCGACTTCCTCGTTGTCGCGGTGCCCGTCACCAGCGGCAAGGGCGACATGAAGTATCGCTGGGATGCCACGGAGGAGGAAGTGTCCACAGCCATCGCCAGCCATGCGAACGAGACAAACGACACCGGCAAAGAAATCTGGTGGAAGAACGGCTATGAGATCGTCCGCACGGGCGAGCACAGCTATACCTATGCCCATCTGACGCCGCTCTGCTTCTCCGACGTGAACCGCACCGATGACCCGAGTTGGGCTACACAGGCCACGGTAACGACCCCGCAGATCATCTTCAAGCAGCTGAACCTGAATGTCCTAAAAGCCCCGACGCTGGCCGAAACCATTGGGGACGGCGTAGTGGATAACAACAATCAGCTGACCTACACGTTCAAATGGACACAGGACGACATGAAGGCCGCGGACGCAGCCCCCGACTACCAGATCAAGCTCTACGGCTTACTGACGAACGCGGACGGCAAGGTGACCGGTCAGGAGCAAATTGCGCTGAAGTACGGCGTCACCCTGACGCCGACACAAAATGGCAACAGCTTTACCCTGCCTGTCAACGTGGATACCATGCTGGCCAACGGCAGCGACAGCTGGCGCTATGACAAGGTCCGGCTCGAGGTCACCCGCGTGGCGGCAGCCGGCACCAAGGAAATCGGCGCGTCCGCTGTGGCGGATTACAGCGTTAAGCAGCGCCTGCCCGGCATCAGCGCGCCGAGCTCCATCACCCGCGTCAACGGCGAGACCGACAACGCGGATGCCCTGCTCTACACGGTCAGCTGGTCGCCGTCCGACGACGAGCGCATTGACCACTATGACCTGTGCGTCGTCGATGACGGCGGCAATACTGTGCTGACGCTGCCCACCACGGGCAACGTCGGTAGCCTGACGCTGGATCTGGAGCAGTATCAGGGCAAGACATTGCGCTTCCGCGTCATTGCCCGCCGCAAGGCTGGTAGCGATACCTGCTTTGACGGCCCGGACGGCGCGTTGAGCCAGTCCGAGACCATCGTCAGCCGCGCCGCTGCGCCCAAGGTTACGGCCAGCAGCTTTGCGCCCGACAGCCCGAATCAGGAGACGTTCCTGAACGACCTCAAGCTCAACATGACGCTGGACGCAGCCGCACAGGGCAATGTCTACTTTACCGGCTATATCTTCAGCGATGTGGCCAACTATACAAAAATTGCCAAACTGGCCGAGGCTTGGCAGGACGAAGGCACCGGACAGGCCAAGTACGAGGCCCAGCAGGAGCTGACCAAAGCACTGGACGAGATGCTGGCCAACGGCGACGCCGAGCTGGTCATCCCGAAGGACAGCCGCACGGTGGGCGGGAGCGCCAGCGTCAACGACAACACCGCCAGCTATACCTTTGTGCCCGACGGCAACGGCTTTACGCTGACGCCCGACCATGCAAAACAATACCTGCTGCCCGCGGTGCGCGTTATGCCCACCGACGGCAGGACAGCGTCGAACTGGTTCTACATCCTGCAGCAGGATACCAAAGCGGCACAGCTGCCGGCCATCACGCTGGACGCCCCCGTGGACGAACCGGAACGCGCACTTGGCAATGCCGTTTACAAGCAGGAAGTCAACCTGTACAACGACCCCGAGTTTGCCGTCGAGCGCGGTAAGGCCTCGCTGGAGCTGCGCCGCTTTACGGTGGAGTGGACCGCGGTGAACAAGTACACCCAGACCGACGGCACGGTGCGCAACCTGACAGACCGCTACAGCTTTACCGTCACGCCGCGGGGCAAGGACAAAACGCCCTACAGCATTACGGTGACGACCTACGACAGGGACGTGACGGACATAGACGGCAATGTCACGCATAAGCGCGGAGAAATCAAAACCGTTACCAAGACCTATGACGGCAAAACGACGGCGCTTGACAAGCAGACCACCGTTGTGGACGCGGAGACCAACAAGACCCGCACCTGGTACGACCTGAGCGTTGAGCCTGTGACCGACGAGAACAGCAACGTGACATGGGAACAGAAACCCTATGACGTCACCGGCACGGTGGAAAAGGACGGCGGTACGCTGTACTACAAGGCACAGACGGTTCCCATGCTGGAGCTGGTGCAGGAGGACGGCGCCGAGCCTGTTTACCGCATCACCCTGCCCGAGCTGCAGGAAAAGGTGCAGGACGACTCGCTCGAGCTGCAAAAGTTCACCGCAAGTGTGACGCTGCAGACGCTGGCGCACTCGGATGACAACGGTAAGACCGTCGAATCCGGCACGGTCAAGGTCCCCGTCAACGAGACGAACACCGCCGATGCGGCGGAGGATGCCCAGGGCATGGACTCCGCGGAGAGCGTCGCGCCCGCCGAGACCGCAGAAAGCATGGCGGCGGAAAGCACCCCCGCAAGCGTGCCCCCGGTCCTGATGCGGGCCCGTGCGGCACTGCCCATGGCGACCCCGGAGACCGCCGCTGCCCCGGATGAGACGGACGCGGCGGAAACCGCGCCCCCGAAACAGACGGAAACAAGCGACGCATCGTAATTTTATTTCAGGAAAGAAGGTGGCATTATGCACCGCAGGGCACGCAGCATTCTGCGCGGGGAGCAGGGACTTTCGATGATACTGGTCCTCTGCATCGGCGCGCTGTTTGTGGCGCTGTCGGCAGCGCTGGTCTATGCGGCCTCCGTGCTGACGGCCAATGCCAACCGCCAGCTGCTGGAACAGGAAGCCTACCAGCTGGCAACCAGCTTTTCCGACGTGCTGGAAGGGGAGCTGAACGACTATGACCCAAATGACCGCGACAGCAAGACATTTGCTGGGTTCGTCAACAATGAATTTATGTTCTCGGTGAGCTACGGCAAGGACATCTATGATTTGGAATCCCAGCCATTCGTGTTTGAGTTAATGCAGGGCTCCACCGCGGCGGCAGATGGTGCTGATTTTATCACAATCACATTACGTCGCCGCCCGGGCGAGGATGTAGATGATTTGAACCTAGGCGGACAGGGACAGTATGTTACGACAGACAAAGAATGGCAATCATTCCTGAGAGACTGGCAAAGCACGGACTATAAAGTAATAGATTTGCAACTGGATGTAACTGTTACAGCGAAGAAGGGGGGAGAACAATTCTCCTTTACACGAGTGTATGACAGACACATCCATTACCCGATTGATTACTATACGATAGACGGGCAAACAGCTCATTATAATTGGACTCCTGGCACGAACCAGTTTACAGTCCCCGGTGGTTCACCACTTGTCATTGATAAAGATGACACAACGGTTCATACAATTGTGCCGCACTATGATACGCGGCAGCAGGACAAAACGACCATTACCTACACCCGCGGTGTTAAACAAAACGCCAGCAAAACACAGGAGTGACCCGCTATGAAACACATTTTCAAAAATCGGCAAGGGGAAACGATTGTGGAAGTGCTTGTGTCGTTCCTGCTGCTGCTGATTTTTACGTCGATGTTCGTCGTTTCGCTGCGGTACGCCCGCGCCATGTCCCAAAAGGCCGAAACGCTGCGGGAGACAGCCTATGCCTTCTGCGCCGGGCTGTACCCGGCCAATAACGCGGCCCCCCGCTGGGTGAAGGAACAGGAGGGGCTGGAGTTCTCCTTTGGCGATTACAATGAATTTACGGTGAACGGCGTCGAGCTGGACAGCGTGGAGACAAGCGCAGAAGTTACGGAAAACGGCCAAAAAACGACGGAACAGCACAAGTTTTACCGCTACAGCAAGAGCACGGCAGAAGGGACGACCAACCCATGAAGCAGCGTTTGAAAAACCAGAACGGCACAACGCTGGTGGAGCTGATCGTCTGCATGGTGCTGCTGTCGCTCTTTACGCTGGCGGCGGTCACGCTGATACAGCCCAGTGCGCAGGCGTACATGGACATCCAGCAGCAGACCCGCGCCCAGAACCTGGCCGACGCGCTCATTGAGACGATCCGCGGCGAGGTGCTCGAGGCGAACGGCTATATCCGCTTCACCGACGGCGCGACGGACCCGGGCGATTTGGATAAGGTTTTTGCGTCCAAGGGTAACGACTACAGCAAAGGCACGGCATTGGAATTCAGCGTCTACCCCAACCACGTTGAGCTGATCGACAAGGACTGTGTGCCGATGCTGACAAAGACAGACGGCACAGCACTGCTGACAGCGGAACAGGCCAATGCGCTGAACGGCTACCTGCACATGCGCTTTTACCGCGATGAACTGAATGACGACGGGCACTACGGCAACCCGCAGCACACAAAAGAGAACAAGGACGCGGACGGTACCGTGACGGGCACGCTGCCCTACGTTGCCTACGGCTACACAACGGCCTATCCCCGGGATGCCTATATGGGGCTGTTCATCAGCGATCTGCATTTCTACGCCCGCAGCTGGACGCAGGACGGCGACGAAACCAAGACCCCGCGCATTACGGCTATGACGGTGGTGCTGACTGTGGCCAAGCGGGACGCCGACAACCAGATCGTGCCGCTGTGCACCCAAAAAGCCATTGTGCAGCTGCCCGGTGAGCCGGTCATCCTGTATGAACCCGGCACCTGGGACGGCAAGGCATCGTCGGAGTCGTGAGCGGTGCCCTCCGGGGTGATTTTTGAAAAGTATATTACAATCCCGGCGGATGTACTGGACAAATTCAAATGGACTTGTTATACTTTAAAACATGAATACCTGTGTGCCGGACAAAAATATAGGAACGTCATGGGCATCAGAGCAGAGAGGATGACTAGGATGGCAACAATTGAAATCAAAATGCTGGGCGGCTTTGAGATCCGTGTGAACGGCAAGCCCGTGCTGGCACAGCTGGCGCAGTCCCGCAAGGCAACGGCGCTGGTGCAGTATCTCGTTTTGCGGCGCGGGGAGCGCGTCTCCCACAAGGTACTGACCGATACCCTGTGGGCAGGGGAGCGGTCCACCAACCCGGACATGGCCCTGCGCGCCATCTTGCATCGCTTCCGCCTTATGATCGACGCGGAGGGTCTGGATGAGATGAAGGACTGCATCGTGACCAGCCGCGGCTACTACCAGTGGAACCCCCATCTGGACTGCAGCGTGGATGTGTTTGAGGTCAACGACCTGTCGGAGCTGGCCCGCAAGGAGAGCGACGCCGAGAAGCGCAGCCGCATTTATGAACAGATCGTCAACCTGTATGACGGACGCCTGCTGCCGCAGTCTGCGTCCGAGCCGTGGGTCGAAAGCGTCAGCGTGCGTCTGCACGGGCAGTACCGCACAGCCATTTTAAACCTGCTGGAGCTCTGCAAAAAATGGGGCGAGAGCACCCGCATCGTTACGCTGTGTACCCGTGCGCTGGAGCTGGACCCCTACGAGGAGCGCCTTTATCTGGAAAAGATCGTCGCGCTGGAGACGCTGGGCCGCCACGAGGAGGCGGAGGATCTGGCACGCCGCGGCAGCGCCATGGGCTGCCTGCATCATGCCATTGAGCCGGGCCGCGCAGGCTCTGCCTACCGCCAGATGCGCCAGGCAGACCGCAATATGGAGAGCGAGGTCTCCAAGCTGATCTCTGCTCTGCCGGATACCGAGGACACGGGGGCCTGCATCTGCGACTTTGAGACGTTCAAGGAAATTTACCGCGTACAGCGCGGCGTGCAGGTCCGCTACGGTCTGCAGGTATTCCTGGCGATCCTGACCGTGGCTCCCAGCCAGAACACCGATGCTGCCGAGACCGCTCTGATGGTGGAGCAGCTGGGCGATCTGATCCACACGAATCTGCGCCAGTGCGATGTGGCCGCCCGCTACACCGATATGCAGTATGTTGTTATGCTGAGCGGCAGCACCGCCGAGAGCGGCACCGGCCCGCTGGAGCGCATCAAGGCCGCGTTCTACCGCATCCCTGCCCATGGCCGCTACCTGTTGAGCTATAGCCTCTATGTTCCCGAGGCCAAGGCCGACAGCGGGCGCACCCGCCGCCGCAAAAAGACGGCGAAGAAGGAAAAATAAGTGAGCCGTTAAGCCGTACAGTGAAAGCTGTGCGGCTTTTTCATTACCCTGGCCCCCTCTGCGAGGGGGCTCCGCCCGCAGGCGGTGGGGGAGAGAACCTTGCGATAATCCGACATATTTTGGGCTATGGAAAGGTTCTCTCCCTCCGGCCCTGCGGGGCCACCTCCCTCGCAGAGGGAGGCAAGGGTCTGTTTTTTACACTTTCCACAATCTTTTGCCTAAAAATTTTTACAAAAAATCCGAAAAAACTGTTTAAATTTCCACAACAATGTGGTAAAGTAGTATCAAACAGGCGGGAGTGTTCAAAAATCACTGCGCCGCAATGAAATTCTACGCCGCAGGGCTGCCGGAAGCAGCCCCGGCGCGAAAAGAGGTTTGACGATCCATGGGCTACGCAAGCAAAGACATCCGCAACATTCTGGTGGCCGGCCACGCCGGCTGCGGCAAAACGACGCTGACCGAGGCACTGCTGTACATGAGCGGCGCTTCCGAGCGTATGGGCCGTGTCGAGGACGGCACCACCGCCAGCGACTTTGACCCCGAGGAGATCCGCCGCAAGGCATCGCTCAACTCGAGCGTTGTCCCCGTCGAGTACGAGGGCATCAAGTACAACCTGATCGACGCACCAGGTCTGTTTGATTTTGAGACCGGCGCTGCCGAGGGCATCATGGCCGCCGAGAGCGTGCTGATCTGTGTGTCCGGGCGTTCCGGCGTGACCGTCGGTGCCGAGAAGGCGTACCAGCTGGCGCTGAAAAACAACAAGGCGCGGATGATCTTTGTCACCAAGGCTGATTTGGAAAACGCCGACTACTTTAAGATCCTGGAGCAGATGAAGATCAAGTTCGGCCCCAGTGTCTGCCCCTGCGTCGTGCCCGTCCGTCTGGACGACGGCACCGTCGCCTACATCAACCTGTTCAGCCAGAAGGCCTTCAAATACGAAGGCGGCAAGCAGGTCCAGATCGACCTGCCCGACATCGGCCACCGCTTTGAGGGCCTGATCCAGGCCATGAGCGAGGCCATCGCCGAGACAGACGAGGCTTTGATGGAGAAGTTCTTCGAGGGTGAGGCTTTCACCACAGAGGAGATCGTCCAGGGCATGGCCTCCGGCGTGCGCAGCGGCCAGATCACGCCCGTGTTCTGCGGCTCTGCCGTCAACGCGCAGGCGCTGGATATGCTGCTCTACAACATGAACGTGCTGCTGCCCGGCGCGGACACCGCGTCCGCCGTGGGCGAGTCTGGCGGCGAGCCGGTGGAGATCACCGCCGACCCTGCTGCCCCGCTGTGCGCCTACGTCTTTAAGACTGTGGCCGACCCGTTTGTCGGCAAGCTGAGCTTTATTAAGGTGCTGTCCGGCAGGCTGACCGCGACGAGCAACGCCGTCAACGCCCGCACCGGCCAGCCGGAGCGCCTGGGCAAGACGCTGACCGTCTGCGGCAAAAAGCAGACCGACACGCCCGAAATCGCCGCCGGTGACATCGGCGCAGTTGCCAAGCTGGCCACCGCCAAGACCGGCGATACCCTGTGTGACCCC
>OHYM01000136.1_pt1 | contig 21283 bp, 16 predicted proteins | sample 1580311 | NCBI WGS metagenome assembly OHYM01 (sample SAMEA3882512, study PRJEB24775) | human gut metagenome | biome: human-associated habitat; feature: intestine environment; material: feces | place: Netherlands | collected 2009/2010
TAGGGGCGCGCATTGCGCGCCCGTTATTGGAATTTGTGCAAAATTTCGGATTTGCTCATTTACTGTTTCATAGTAACGAGGTGTATGCTCATATACCTCCCTCCTCGAGGGAGGGGGACCGCCCGCAGGCGGTGGAAGGAGTTACACGGCGGAAGGCGTTTTCCTCGTTTATCCCACCAGAATCTTATCCGTCGGATACTGCACCGGCGCGGGCGGCTTTCTGCGGGTGAGCAGAATCATAAACGTCATGCTGCCCAGCCTGCCCGCGTACATCAGCAGGATCAGCAGAACCCGCGACGCGGTATTCAGCTGGCGTGTGATGCCCGCCGTCAGCCCGACGGTGTCAATCGCCGAAAACACCTCGATGAGCACCTGCTGGAGCGTGAATTCCGGCTGCATGGCGCAAATCGCCAGCGTCGCCATCGCGCCCAGCGTCAGATACACCACGACAATGGAGCAGGCGCGGCGCAGCAAATCGTTTTCAATCCGCCTGCCGAAGATGTGCACATCCTCTTCGCCCCTGAGGATGGAAACCGCCGTCAGCACGACGAGCAGCAGCGTCGTCGTCTTCGCGCCGCCCGCCGTCGAGCCGGAATTGCCGCCGGTCAGCATCAGCAGCAGCGTCAGCATGCCGCCCGCCGGGCTGAGCTCGCCCGTCGGCACGGTGTCAAAGCCCGCGGTTCGCGGCGTGACGGCGGAAAACAGGCTCGCCCAGACGCGCGTGCCCGTCGTCATGCCCGCCATGGTCGCGTTCCTCTCCGTGATGAAGAACAGCGCGGCGGGCACGAGCACCAGAAACGCCGTCAGCGCGAGCACGGCCCGCGTGTGCAGGCGCAGTTTTTTCCAGCACAGGCGGTTTTGAGCCAGATCCTGCCAGACCGGAAAGCCCAGCCCAGCGACCAGAATCAGCGTCATCACCGTCAGGTTGATCAGCGGGTCGCCCACGAAGCACTCCAGCGAGGCAAACGACCCGCTGACCGGCCCCATCAGGTCAAAGCCCGCGTTGCAGAACGCGGATATCGCGTGGAACACGCTGTACCAAAGCCCCTTCGCCCAGCCGAGCATCGGCACAAACCGAAACGCGAGCGCGGCCGCGCCCAGCCCTTCGATGACGGCCGTGCCGATCAGCGCCAGCCGAATCAGCCGAACAATGCCGCCGACGCTGAAGGAGGCCACGCTCTCCTGCAAAATCGTCCGCTGGCGCAGGCCGATTCGCCTGCCCATCGCCATGGAGACCAGCGCCAGCAGCGTCATCACGCCCAAGCCGCCGATCTGGATGGCGGCAATCAGCACAACCTGCCCGAAAAGCGACCAATGCATGCCCGTATCGACCAGCACCTGCCCCGTCACGCAGACCGCGCTCGTCGCGGTGAACAGCGCCGTCAGCGGCGGGGTCACGGTGCGGCTCTGCGACGAAATCGGCAGCATGAGCAGCAGCGTCACCAACAGAATCAGCAGCGCAAAGCCGATGGCGATCATCAGCGACGGGCTCATCGGCGTTTCCCTTTTTTCCTTCATCCTCTACCTCCCAGCAAGCCCCACCATGATACGCTTTCCGCCCCCGTTTGTCAACGGCTGCCGCCGCGTTTTGAGCAATCCCTTAACGCGCCTCATCTCGCTTTCAGCGCCTCGATTCGCTCCTGCCAGAGCTGCATCCAGCCCCGCGGGAAGACGTAGCTCACCGCCCACGCGACCAGAACGCCGATGGTCGTATCGAGAATCCGATACAGCGCGTAACTCACGTAGGATTCCACCGGCGTGTTGAACAGCAGGATGCACAGCACCACGCCGCCGGGCTGCACGCCGCCGACCCACACCATCTGGCAGAGCACAATCAAAATCACCGTGCCGATGAACGTCAGCGGCACGAGCCAGAGCGTATACGCGCCGTCCGGCTTGAAAATCAGGTAGATGCGGAACAGCAGCATGCCCAGCAGGCCGCCGATCAGCGTACCGAACAGGCGGTTGCCGCCGTTCTTGCGGGAATCCTCCATATCCGACCCCATGCCGAAAATCGCGCCGATGCAGGCGAACGCCGGGCTGCGGCCAACGAAATAATAGGCAAGCGCGCAGAACGCCGCCGCCAGCGCCGTTTTGACATTGCGCATTCCCACACCGGGAATCTTCACGGGTTTGATGCTCATACTCTATCCTCCAGCCTTGTAAATCAAAAAAAGAGTCTGCGCGCCGCGCAAACTCCGATATTGTATCACAGGTTCCATGCTTTGTGTAGCGGCAAACGTCACGATTTTCCCGTCGTTCTTTGCCCGTTTCGCGTTTACGGGGTCAGCCCCAATTCGTCATAGGCCTCGTCGATCACGCTGTTCCACGCGGCGACGACCTCCGGCCGCTCCGGCGCGCCGCACGTCGTGCACGGGGAAAGCTGGTTATACGGATAGCTACTCAAATCGCCGTAGGTGATGGCGGAAAGCGGCAGATACCTGCTCTTGACGCTTGCGCACCGCGCCGTGGTGTGGTATTTTTTCCCGCCGTCTTTGTTGTAATACATCGGCGTGGCGGGGTCGGTCTCCCTCAGCTTGCGGCCGTCGTCGTCCCAGATGATGATCTTGACGTCCTTCTGGCCGCGCAGGTTGTTCCACAGCCATGTATGGCTGTAGCCGTCCGCGTTGTCCTTCCGCTGCACGCGCACGCAGCCGTGCGACGCGCGCCGCCCCAGCGCGCTCTCGCAGATGTCGTAATTCGCCGTGCCGACGGGGTTTCCGTTTTCATCCTGCCCGCCGGAATAGATGGCGGGCACCATGTGCATCAGGTCGCCGCCGTTGAAGCGAATCGCCTGATCGCAGTATAAATTGCCCGACCAGAAGCCGCCCGTCCAGCTGCACAGCAGAAACTCGCCGCTCGCCGTCTCGTTGATGGCCGAATTGCCGCCGCTGGTCGTGCCGGTGGAGCAGAGCAGCGTGGTCAGCAGCCGCCCCTCTTTGTAGAGATACAGCCGCTGGGTCATCTTATCGACAATGATGCCGTAGGTCTGGTTCGGCGTGACGGTTCGGATTCGGCTGGATTTCACCCAGCCCTGCTCCAGCTCGTCGCGGTCGTTGTAGGCCTCGATCTTCGTCCATCCGTCCTGCTCCTCGATCACCCGGACGGCGACCGACGCGCCGTAAAAAAAGCCGCGCCCCTCGTCATACGTCTTGCGCTTGCCGTTGGGCGCGTCGGAAAGATACACTTTTTCCTTTTGATCCGTGCCCAGCACGGCGATTTCCGCGGTCAGGCGCGCCCATGCCGCCGCCTCGTCCGCCGGGTCGAACTCGCCGAACCACGAAAACCGGATGGCTTCCTTGGCCGCTTCCAGATTTTCCTGCACCTTCGCCTGCGCGGCGGCCTCCGCCTGTGCCGCCGCGTCCGCGCGAAGGTCGCTGAGCTGTTCGTTCATGGATTTCTGGGTTTCCCAGTCCGCCGTGCCGGTGACGTCCAGACCGCTGGCCTTCTGGAATTTTTTGATGGCCTCGACGCTTGCCTTGCCGAGCTTACCGGCGCAGTCGCCGTCGTAATAGCCCAGCTCCTTGAGGTTCTTTTGCAGCGCGATCACCTGCGAGCCGGAAGCGCCCATGCCCAGCTCCCAGCCGACCAGCCCTTCCGTCAAAACGCCGTAGCCGCGGATGGAGTCGTCGTCGAGCCGATAGGTATAGCGCTGCACGACGGAGGGCGTCGGGCCGAGGATGTGGTTGTTGCCCTCGATGGTGTGGACGTAGTATGTGCCGTCCGAATCCTGCGTGACCATTTCCACGATGCCGACGTGATCGAGGCGGTTATACTTATACCACTCGATGTAAATCAGGTCGCCCTTCTTCGGGATATACGGCCTATCCGAAACGGAAACGCCGTCGCTCAGGTAGAACTGGCCTTCCTCGCCGCGCAGGCCGTCGTTCACGGTGACATACCGGCCGCGCTCCTTGTACCACATCGCGCCGCCCTCGCAGCTCGTCTGCAAGGGATAGTCGTTGCCGAGCATGGACGCGCCGTAGTATTCGTCGGCGAAATTCACGCACCAGGAGACAAACTCCGAGCACCATTCGCCGTAGGCGCTGCCGCCCCACTCGCCGTATTTGCTGTAGCCGCCCTTTGTCGCGGAATAGCCCAGCTCGTTGACAGCCGCCGCGACGAGCATATCCGCGCGGTCGTCCGCCAGCGCGCAGGTGCCCAGCAGCAAAGACAGAGCCAGCAACAGGGTGATGATGTTCTTCATGAAAAGCCTCCGAAAAAGGGGTTGCGTTGGGGCGCTGCCCCAAACCCTGCCAGAAACCCGAGGTTTCTGGACTTCTCACATCAAAATTTACGAATATAAGCGCGAAACAAAGCATCCTGCAATTGAAACGGGTTTACTTCACTTCAAAATAAACGTAATTCATTCCGTTCTCTTTCGCATACCGTTCGGCATACGAATCTCTTTGAACAACGAGAACAAACTTGTCGTCACAGCCATAGAACGCGTTGTCTTCCATATTGACTACGCTGTTCGGTATCACAATTTCCCGCAGTGTTTCGCAATACTCAAACGCATCCTCGCCGATTTCCATTACGCTGTTCGGTATGGTCACATTCGTCAAAGATGTACAGGATGCAAACGTAAAATCTTCTACGCGCACCACGCCGTTCGGAATGATGATCCTTTTCAGAGATGTACAATTGCAAAATGCATATTCTCCGAGCCTTGTCACGCTATCCGGCATGTCCACGCTTACCAAAGCTTCGCAGTAAGCAAATGCGCCTTCTCCAACCTCCGTCAAACCAAATGGCATTTTGACATGTGTTAAAGTCGTACAGCTTCTAAATGCGTCATCTCCAATTTTCTTAGTTTCTTTCGGGATTTCATACGCTTCCGCCTGTAAGCCTGCCGGATAACAAACTAGTTTCTGCTTTCTTTTATCGAAGAGCACCTGATCGACAACGGCAAAGGCCGGATTTTTGGGAGAAACCAAAATTTGCTGTAACTTCTCGCAATCCATAAACGAGCTTGCAACGTATATCACGCTGTCGGGGATGACGACTTCCCTCAAATTTTCCGAGCCGAAACTAAACGCTCCGTTGACTACGCCTACTACACTTTTTCCGTCCAGCGTTTCAGGGATGCAGACTTTTTCGTCTTCGCCGGAATATGTCACAATTTCAACTGTACCATTACCCAAATCTACATATTCAAAATCTTTATTTTGAACCGCATAGTTCATTCCGTTCTCTTTCGCATACCGTTCGGCATACGAATCCCGCTCAACAAACAATGTACCCATCGGGTTCACGCCTCCTAAAGCATCCGTTCCGATAAACGTAACGCTGTGGGGAACGGAAACGCTTTGGAGCTCGCACTCGTTGAATGCGTCGTCCTCAATACGTGTCACGCCCTCCGGGATATCCACTGTTTGCAGCATCAGACAGCTGTAAAACGCTTTTTCGCCAATTTGCAGCGTTCCCTCGGGCACCGTGTAGTCAAACACGCGCCTGCCGTCTGGAAAGCAGAGCAACGCCTTCTCGTTTTTATCAAACAACGCGCCGTCTATGACGCATAAAGCGGGATGGTCGTCGGCCACTTCAATTTCGCGCAAACCGGTATCATAAAACGGATTCCCCTCAACGCGAATGATGCCGTTCGGAATTCTGACTGTATAGAGCGAAAAACTCGTCGCAAACGCCCCATCCGCAAGGCTTGTGACCGGCCTTCCGTCCAACGTTTCGGGAATGTCGAGGCTCTCCGCATCGCCCAGATATGCAGTGATTTCAAACGTACCGTCCTCAAGCGTCCGGCACTCAAAATCACCTATCCGTCCCGCGTTTTCCGCGCATGCCGTGCCCAACGCGCCTGCCGCGCACAAAGCCAGCAGTGCCAGAAAACATCCGAATCGCTTCATACAACCTCCGCGCGCATCCAAAAAGAGATGTCCCATTTATATAGACGAACAATCCTTCCCTTTTCTTCCCGCTCACAGGCAGATTTTGCTTTCTCTCTCCCAAACCGCCGCGTCAAACCGTTTCCACGGCTGCGCGTCCATCGGCGGAAGCGCGTCAAAGCGCATTTCTTCCTTCTTGGTCGGGTGAATCAGCCCCAGATGCGCGCCCCAGAGGGCGATCTGCTCGCCGGGTTTGCCGCCGCCGTAGCGCGCGTCGCCCCAGATCGGCAGACCGGCGTGGGAGAGCTGCACGCGAATCTGATGGCTCCTGCCCGTGAACAGACGCACGCGCACCAGCGTCAGCCCGTCCGCCTCGCCGCACTTTTGATAGCGCAGCTTCGCGTCCTTCGCGCCGGGCGTATTCGCGGGAACGGCGCGAACCATGTTGGTTCTGCCGTCCTTGAGCAAAAAGTCGCAGAGCTCGGCCGCCTCCCCCGCGTCGCCCCGAACAGCGGCGACATACTGCCGGTGCATCGTCTTGTCGCGCACCTGCGCGCTCAGGCGGTCGGCAGCTTTGCTCGTCTTGGCCAGCACGACCAGCCCGCCAACCGGCCTGTCCAGCCGATGGACGAGCCCCAGATACACCGCTCCGGGCTTCTGATACGTTTCGGCGATGTACGCCTTCATGGTGCTGTGCAGATCCGCGTCGCCGGAATCGTCCGCCTGCGTGGGCATGTTCGGCGGCTTGACAACCACGAGCAGGTGGTTATCCTCGTAGACGATGGATACGCCGCGATAGCTTTCCATCTTACGCCCTCTGCCAGCGGCCGCTCGCGCCGCACGGGAGCACGCCGCCCGCCGTCACGGGCAGGCAGACCTCGTCCGCAGTGATAACGCCGCCGAAACGGGGCTTAACGGTCATGTCGATCATGTTGCCCAGCACGCTGGCCTGAAAGCCCGTCGTATAGCCGTTGATGAGGAAGAACAGCGGATCATCGGAAAGCGCCTCGGAGCAGGCCTTCGCCAATCCGTACAGCTCGTTTTCCAATTTCCAGACCTCGCCGCCCGGCCCGCGCCCGTAGGAGGGCGGGTCCATCAAAATGCCGTCGTAGAAGCGGCCGCGGCGCGCCTCGCGCTGCACGAACTTGAGCGCGTCGTCGATGATCCAGCGCACGCGATCCTCCGGCAGGCCGCTGCACTCGCGGTTTTCCCGCGCCCACTGCACCATGCCCTTGGCCGCGTCGCAGTGGCAGACCTGCGCACCCGCCGCCGCGCAGGCCATCGTCGCGCCGCCGGTGTAGGCGAACAGGTTGAGCACGCGCACCTCTCTCCCCTGCTTCACGCGGTCGGAGACGAGGCCGGTCATCCAATCCCAGTTGGTCGCCTGTTCGGGGAACAGGCCGGTGTGCTTGAATCCGGTCGGGCGGACATAAAAGCGCAGGTTTTTATAATTCATCACCCACCGGTCGGGCAGCTTGGTGAAAAACTCCCACGAGCCGCCGCCCTTCTCGCTGCGATGATAATGCGCCTGCGCCTTGCGCCAGAGCGACGGATCGCGCGCGGGCCAAATCGCCTGCGGATCGGGGCGGCGCAGATACACGTCGCCCCAGCGTTCGAGCTTTTCGCCGCCGCCGCAATCGAGAACTTCATAGTCCTGCCATTGATCTGCTAAAAACATAGCTTCCTTTCTTGGGGCGCTGCCCCAATCCCCGGCAGGAACCTGAGGTTCCTGCACCTCCCGCTTCCAGCCGCTGACGCGGCTGGGGAAAAAGATACATTCCATGCCTTCGCCCATTGCTCGCACAGCGGGCAATGCAGCGGGAAATCCAAGAACCTCAGGTTCTTGGTGGGGCATGAGGATTGAAGCCACGCGCCCGCTGTGCGGGACTCAGCGTGGCGGAAATCGGAAATCGCAAGGAGCCAAAGGCGACTATGCGAGTTTCCCGACCAAAGCCCCATCGTTTCCCTTATTCCCTAAAAAATCTCGGATACTTTTCCTTCTGGTTCTCCAGCATATCCGCCACAACGCCCTCGGCGTAGAGCAGATCAATGCCCGTCAGCGCCGGGTCGATCTCCAGCGCCTCGCGCAGCGTGTTTCGGCTGCCGGTCGCGGCGGCCTCGGCATAGAGGCGGTTGACCAGACTGAGCTGCTCCATCACATCCTCCAGCTCGATGGGCAGTTCCACCGGCTGACCGACGGGGCCGTCCTTCGCGACATGCGCAGGCCCTTCGACAAAGCGCCCGTGCGTCACGCCGGGCACAGCGCCGTCGCACGGCATGACCATGCTCTGCACGTCACATTCGCCCTCGCCCCACAGTGCGCGCAGGATTTCCACCGGGCGCACGGAGAAGAGGCCGCTGGTGCGGATCTGCCCCCACGCCTGCGCGCCCTGCGGCCGCATCGGCCCGTGCACCGTCAGCAGCGCCAGATTGCGCTTGCGCAGCTCGTAATCCGCCGCGCCCACGCCGGAAATCATCAGCGAGCGGCGCGGGCTCAATTCCGTATCGGCCAGCAGCTCGCACTGGGTCACGCGCGGCCCCGCCGGAATCGCGCCGTACCAGTCGATATACTGCGCGGCCAGCGCCTCGCGGTCGTCCTCTTTCATTTCTTTCTGGATGCGGGGGATCAAATCCTTCCCGCTCGGGCGTTCGCGGCACGAGACAACCCACGAAAAATCGTTCAGCCCCGCGCAGGTCACATCCACCTTTTCTTCCTTCAGCCCCAGATAGAGCGCCAGCCGCGCGCGGGTCTGCTCCGTCACGCCGCTCACGCCGAGGGTGCGCACGCCGCAGAAGCGCTGCGCCGCCTCGCACGCGCGGGAGAGCGGCAGCCCGCCGTATCCGCTCGAGCAGAGGATCAGCGGCGCGCCGGGACATTCCTCGCGCATCTGATCCGCCAGATCGCAGACGAAACCGACCGCGCGCATGGTCTGCATCGCGCCGCCGAGGCCGCCGCGCAGACGAACCTGCTTGCCCAGCCCGACCGCATCCAGCGATTCAAAATCCTTCTTCCACGCTTCCTCGTCGAGGAAATCCGAACAGAGGATCACCGCGTCGGCGGAAAACGCCGCCTTTTGAAGCTGGGTCGTGTAATAGAATCGCGCCTGCACGCCGAAGGCGCGCGCCAGCGCCTGCGCCCCGCGCGCGGAAAGCTCCGCCATGTCGAGGTCGGCGTCCACCATCCAATATTCCGCCTCCATGCGGAAGCGGACAAACAGATCTTCGAAAATCGCGGGGGCAAAGAAATATGCCCCCGCGCCAGCGATTACGATTTTTTTCATGGTTTCCTTTTATGCTTCGGTTAGGCCTTGGCCACGCTCAGCGTCGCGTCCACGCCGTTGATGCTCCAGTCGCGGACATACGCCCCTTCCGGCGCGTCGCCCAGCGTCACGTCGAGCGCCAGCACGCCGCGTTCAATCGCGTCCGCGTTCGCCTCGACGATCTGCGCGAGCTTCTCGTCCGCCGTCTTGACGGTGACATGGATGCGATCGACGACCTCGAAGCCCGCCTCCTTGCGCATCGTTTGCAGCTTGGAGATCACCTCGCGGGCAAAGCCCTCGGCGATCAGCGCCTCGGTGAGGTTGGTATCCAGCGCGACGGTCACGCCGCGGTCGGTCGCCACGACATAGCCCGGCTTCTTCATCGGCGCGGTCAGCACATCGTCCTTTTCCAGCTCGATCATCGTGCCGTCCAGCTCAAAGCGGAGCAGCTCGCCCTTCTCAAAGCCCGCGACGACGGCGTTGCCGTCCAGCGTGGCGAGCTTCTCGGCGATGGCCTTGAGCAGCTTGCCGTATTTCTTGCCCAGCGTGCGCATCTGCGGCTTGAGCTGATAGGTCATAAACGCGGTGGTGTCGTCGGTGAAGACGGCGTCCTTCACGTTCAGCTCGTCCTCGGCCAGCGCGCAGAAATCCTGCGGCAGGGTCGCGCCGCTGACGATCATGCGGGAGAGCGGCTGGCGCACCTTGAGACCGCTTTCGCTGCGGCAGCTGCGTCCCAGCACGACGACCTCCAGCAGGTCACGCATGTGCTGCTCCAGCTCGGCGCTAATGTATGTTTCGTCGCAGACCGGGAAATCCGTCATGTGGACGGAAATCGGCGCGTCCTTGTCCACGGAGCAGACGAGGTTGCGATACATGTTCTCGGCCATGAACGGCGTGAACGGCGCGGTCAGGCGGCTCATCGTCTCCAGAACGTGATAGAGCGTCGCGAACGCGGCTTCCTTGTCGCCGGCCATGCCCTTGCCCCAGAAGCGCTCGCGGCTGCGGCGGACATACCAGTTGGAAAGATCATCCACAAAATCCGTCATCGCGCGGGAGGCCTCGAAGATCTTGTATTCGTTCAGATCGTCGTCCACCTCGCGGACGAGGGAGTTCAGGCGGGAGAGAATCCAGCGATCCATCAGCGTCAGCTCGGCCTTGTCAAGCGGATGTTCCTTCGGGTTGAACTGGTCGATCTCCGCATAGAGGATGAAGAACGCATAGGTGTTCCACAGCGTGCCCATGTACTTGCGGGTCGTCTCGTCGATGGCCTTGGCGTGGAAGCGGTTCGGCATCCACGGCGCGGCGTTGTTGTAGAAGAACCAGCGCACGGCGTCCGCGCCCTGCGTGTTGAGCACGCTCCACGGATCGACGGTGTTGCCGATGTGCTTGCTCATCTTCTTGCCGTCCTTATCCTGAACGTGACCCATCACGATGCAGTTTTTGAACGGGTTGGTATCGAACATGCAGGTCGAAATCGCCAGCAGCGTGTAGAACCAGCCGCGGGTCTGGTCAATCGCCTCGGAGATGAAATCTGCCGGGAAGCGGCGCTCGAACTGCTCCTTGTTTTCAAACGGATAATGCCACTGCGCGAACGGCATCGAGCCGGAGTCATACCAGCAGTCGATGACCTCTTTCTCGCGGTGCATGTCGCCGCCGCACTTCGGGCAGGTGAGCACCACGTTGTCGATGTACGGGCGGTGCAGCTCGATGTTGGGATCGACGTTGCGGCCGAGCTTTACCAGCTCCTCGCGGCTGCCGATGACATGCACATGGCCGCATTTGCAGGTCCAGACCGGCAGCGGCGTGCCCCAATAGCGCTCGCGGGAAAGTCCCCAGTCGATGACGTTATCCAGGAAGTTGCCCATGCGGCCTTCCTTGATGTTCTCCGGCATCCAGTTGACGGCGCGATTGTTGCGCATCAGCGCGTCGTGCACGGCGGTCATCTTGATGAACCAGCTCTGGCGGGCGTAATAGATCAGCGGCGTATCGCAGCGCCAGCAGAACGGATAATCGTGCTCAAACTTCGGCGCCTTGATCAGCAGGCGGCGCTCCTTGAGGTCGGCCAGCACAAGCTTGTCCGCATCCTTGACGAACACGCCCGGCCACTTGGTCTCCTCGGTCAGGCAGCCCTGCGCATCGACCAGCTGCACGAACGGCAGGTTGTATTTGCGGCCCACACGCGCGTCGTCCTCGCCGAACGCCGGGGCGATGTGGACGATGCCGGTGCCGTCGCTCATGGTGACGTAGCTGTCGCAGACGACGTAGTGGAACTTCGCGCCCTCGCGCTCCACGTCGTAGAGCGGCTCATACTCCATGTACTCCAGCGCGCTGCCCTTCATCGTCTCCACGATAACGGGCTTTTCCTCCTTGCCGCCGAAGATGGACTCGACGAGCGCGCCCGCCATGTAATAGGTGTCGCCCTCGAAGGTCAGCTTCACATAGTCGTCGTCCGGATTGACGCACAGCGCGACGTTGCTGGGCAGCGTCCACGGGGTCGTCGTCCACGCGGTGAGGTAGGTGTTCTCCGCACCCTTCACCTTGAAGCGCACGACCGCGGAGGTCTCCTCCACGCGCTTGTAGCCCTGCGCGACCTCGTGGCTGGAGAGCGCGGTGCCGCAGCGCGGGCAGTACGGCACGATCTTGTGCCCCTTGTAGAGCAGACCCTTTTCGTAGATCTTCTTGAGGCTCCACCACTCGGATTCGATGTAGTTATCCTCGTAGGTGATATACGGGTGCTCCATATCCGCCCAATAACCGACGCGCTCGCTCATCTGCTCCCACTCGGTCTTGTATTTCCAGACGGACTCCTTGCACTTCTTGATGAACGGCTCGATGCCGTATTCCTCGATCTGCGGCTTGCCGTCCAGGCCGAGCATCTTCTCGACCTCCAGCTCCACCGGCAGGCCATGGGTATCCCAGCCGGCCTTGCGCAGCACGTCGTAGCCCTTCATCGTGCGATAGCGCGGGATGATGTCCTTGATCGCGCGCGTCTCCACATGGCCGATGTGCGGCTTGCCGTTGGCGGTCGGCGGGCCGTCGAAGAACGTAAAGGCGGGCGCGCCCTCGCGCAGCTTCACCGTTTTCTTAAAAACGTCTTCGTCGCGCCAGAATTTGATGACCTCTTCCTCGCGCTGAGCGAAGTTCATGTCGGTTGAAACCTTCTGATACATACGTTTCCTCCTGTGACAAAAATAAAAAGCAGCCTCATCCGCATGGGACGAGGCTGCTCGCGTTACCACCCAAATTGACGCCGAAAAGCGCCCGCTCAAAGCCGATGACGGGGCGAACCGTCCGCCCCTACTCCATTCAAGGCGGCCGCTGATACGGGTGATCCCCCACGCCCCGTCCGGCCGGAATTGCACCAGTTCTCCGGCTCTCTTTGCGGCAAAAGGCATGCGCGTCCCGCGTCATCGCGTTTCATATCAACGATATAATACCCGGTTTCGGGGAATTTGTAAAGAGGGAATTTCAAAAGAATCTCCAAATACGCATTTTGCCCTGTTCGACTTAAATGCAGCGCGCGTAAGACCCATGTCACAGCCCGAACGTATAAACCTTTTCATAATTCATATTCATGGCGATATCGACGCTCACAGCGTGCTGATCGTACACACAGGACCACTGCGTGCTGCTTTTCTTCTCCTCGCTGACTTGTTGACTGACGGCTTCAAGAAGGTTCATCGCCAGATCACCGTTTTCAAAAATACCGCCGTTCGCGTCAAGCGTTTCGCGAAGAGTGGCATACCGATCCTCGCCCTTGCCAAAGTCATATTCGCCCGGCGTGAGTAAGAAATTCGTCGCTGCATCGTCCTGCACAACGCTCATTTCATCGTCGATATACTCGACAATAACGCTGCCGCCGTTCGCATCGGCGATGTGGAAATGATAGCAGCTATTCGCGGAAGCATGCATATCATATTGGGACAGCAGTTTAATCGCTTCCTCAACCGTCGCCGCACGGTCAAGCAGCAGGCGGATTGCAGATGTCGTCGTGATATCGACCTTATCAGTCTGCTGGTTAGTCGGGGTCGTCTTAATCTGTAAAACGCCGACCGCTAAGCCCTTTTCGTTCACGCCGTCCAGCGGCGCATACGGCGCGGCCAGAGTCATAATTCCCTTCACCAGAGAAGTCGGAAGGTTTTCGCTGTTGTATCCGATGTACGCCAGATTGACCATCGAAATGGAAGCATAGCCATCCTTCGGACGCGTCGTCACAAGCAGCGCCGGAGAATCGTACATATCAAAATTGCGCCCGAAAATCGGCGTTCCGTCTGCCAGCTTTGCAGCAAACGTCGAGCATCCCAAATTCGGCAAATCAAATTTCAGTGGAATCCCTTTAAGCACCTGCCTGACAATAAATTCGATCAGCTCGGTATCCGTAGAAGCGCCGATTTTCAGAAATCGATCCAGCGCATAGTCAGCCTTATATTCCATCGTGAACAGATTGGCATCGTCCTCTACGCGGTTCAAAGTCTTGAGCGTTGAAAATTCGCCGCCGAAAAAAGCGAAAAACACAATCGTCAGCGCGCCAAGCACCGCGAAGATTGCTTTGACTGCGCGAGCTGCTCCATGTTTCCAAGCGGTTTTGTTCTGTACCATGAAAGTAGTCTCCTTTTTAGTTCATTTAGTGAACTTTTTATCTGTTAGAAAGCCGGGATTGTTCATCCCGGCACAGTCTGCTGACAGCGCTCCATTCCATCCGAACTATTCGAGCAGGAAGCGCCTACGCAATTAGTTCACTTTTTTAACTTTCTTGGCTATCATACCGCATTTTCGGCTTGCCGTCAAGTGGTTTTCAATCATTCAATCCTCAAGCTTTCCAGCCGAAAGCCTTCCCTGCTGTTCAGCCCCAGCGCACGGATGACGGCGCAGCCCTGAAACGGCGTGTTCGGGTACAGGAGCGCGGCCTGCTCCGGCAGGAGATCATATACGCCGTCGTCGTCGATGATTTCGCCCGCGCCGTAAACGCCGAAGTAGACCCGATACAGACCGCCGCCGAGCGTTTCCACCTCGCTGGCGCAGACAAAGCCCAGCCCGATCGGCGCGCCCGGCTCGTGCATGTAATAATACGCGCCGTCGTAATCAAAATCCGGCTGATCGAGCAGAATCAGCGGCCTGCCGAAATAGCGCAGCACGTCGTCGGTCACGTTGCTCTGTTCAAGCCGACTGCCCCATTCGGTGACGTCCCATTGGCCGGATCGGTTGAGCCACGCATGCAGCACGGCAAAACGCACCAGCTCCGCGTCCGTCGTCGAGGCCGCGTCGTATCGGTTCATCCCCGTCTCGGTGAAATTCGTCAAAAACAGATTGACGTTGTGGCGCTCCTCCTCCGTGATGGCGAACGGCGTAGCGCGCGCGGTTTGGTTTCCCAGATATTCCGCCTTCACAAAGCCCTGCGTATCCCCATATTCCACCAGCGCGAACCCGTTTTGCGCCGGATTGAGATAAATCACCTGTTCGCCCAGCGGGATTCGGGCAAGCTCGGTCGCCTGCACGTTATCCGCTTCGCGCAGCGTGATATATTCCTTGCACTTTTTCACAACGGCCTGATCGCCGATGCGCATGGTTTCCGCCAGCGTCGGCGCGGCTGCGGCCAGCATCGCCGCCGCCAACAGAGCAGCTATTCGCCTTTTCACATTCGCTTCCTCCCTGCAATTCTTTTTAATTGTTTATGATGCATACGGATTTACAATTCGAGGCGAAGCGTTTTTCTCCTGCTGACCGCTCCAAAATGAGGGTCGTCACGGTCTCAGCCCCAACTCCGCCGCCTCGCCCGGATCGTCGCCGTCAAACAAAATGGCCATCAGCTTGTCGTATTCCAAACGCCGTCGCGCCTCGTCCTCGTAGGCAAACGGTTCGCTGGTATAGCTGATTTTGATCGTGCCGTTTTTCGCGCGTCCGGCCATCGCCGTCAGCGCGTCGCCCTCAAACTGAATGGCCGCCTCGGAAAGCAGCTTTAATTCGCCGTCCGTCTGCCATTGATACAATTCCCAAATGCCCGTCGCCGCGCTGTCGTGCAGGTAATTGAGCACATAGCGCTTCTCCGGGTAAAACTGTGCGCGGTAGAAGGACAGTCTGTCCAGCCCCGGATGATGGACGAACTGCCCCGTCATTGGCTCGTAGAGGTAGTAAGACGCAAACCCGTCGGACGCGCCCATCGAATTCATCAGCGCCAAATCCGCATAGCCGTCCATGTTCACATCGCAGAGAACCGTCTCCCGCTGCCCCTCGTTGATATTTTCAGCCGTGAAGTTGATGGTCTGGATTTCATTGCCGTCCATCGTCACGCGGATGTCAAACGCGGTCTCGCCGTATTCGCTGCGACCGATAACCTCGGACGTGACAATGAACGAATGGCTGTCCTCGCTGAAATGAAGCGCTTCCTTTTCGGCCGTCGCCGTCGTCAGCAGGCCAAAGAGCAGGGCGGCCGTGCCCAGCGCGCAGATCGTCTTCTTCATCATCGTTCCTTCTTTCTCTGCGGTATTCGCCCTCAATCGGGGATTCACCTTATAGACGATTGAGCGGGCGGATTTCTTCCCGTTTTTCGGCGTGTTTTCCTTTCGTTCGATTTGCCTTTTGGTTCGCCGCGCGATATAATAAAGGGAGCATTTGAAGGGGGATTGTTTCATGCAGGATTTGTTTTCATCCCAGGAAGCCGCGCTCAGCCCGCTGGCCGACCGCATGCGTCCGCGAACGCTGGATGAATTTATCGGTCAGGGGCATATCGTCGGGCCGGGTCGGCTCCTGCGGCGCGCCATCGAGGCCGACCGCATGACCTCCTCCATCTTCTACGGCCCGCCGGGATGCGGCAAAACGACGCTGGCCTCCATCATCGCGGGCACGACACATTCCGCCTTCGTTCAGCTCAACGCCGTGACCAGCGGCGTAGCGGACGTGCGGCAGGTCATCAAGGAGGCGCAGGACAGGCGCAGCCTCTACGGGCAGGCGACGTATCTGCTGCTGGACGAATGTCACCGGTGGAGCAAGTCGCAGAGCGACAGCATCCTGCCCGCCATCGAGCGCGGCGTGGTGCGCTTCATCGGTTCGACGACGGAAAACCCGCTCGTCTCCATGACCCCGGCCATCGTGAGCCGGTGCCGCATCTTTCAGTTTTATCCGCTCAGCGAAGCGGACGTGATACTCGCCATGCGCCGCGCGCTGGCGGATCGGGAGCGCGGCTTCGGCGCCACCGCCGTGGAGATGGACGAGGAGGCCATGCGCCACATCGCCCGAATCGCCAACGGCGACGTGCGTTCCGCGCTGGGCGCGCTGGAGCTGGCCGTACTGACGACCGAGCCGGGCGAGGACGGCGTGATCCACATCACGATGGAGGTCGCGGAGGAATCCATCCAAAAGCCGGTCATCCGCTGCGACGAATCGCTGTATTACGACATGCTCTCCGCGTTCTGCAAGAGCCTGCGCGGCAGCGACGCGGACGCGGCGATGGCGTGGTTTGCGCGGCTGCTCTACGCGGGCGTCGATCCGCGCCTGATCGCGCGGCGGATCATCGCCCACGCGAGCGAGGACGTGGGGCTGGCGAACCCGACGGCGATGCTGCAAGCGGTCGCCGCGTCGCAGGCGCTCGAGGCGGTCGGCCTGCCGGAGGCGCGGCTGTCCATGGCGCAGGCGATCATCGCCATCTGCGAAAGCCCGAAATCCAACTCGGTCGTCATGGCGCTGGATCAATCCGTCGCAGACGCGGAAAAGGGCGGCTTCGGCCCCGTGCCGATCCACCTGCGGGATACGCACTACGCCGGGCACGAGCGGCTGGGCAGCGGCGCGCAATACCAGTATCCGCACGATTTCCCCGGCCACTGGGTCAAGCAGGAATACATGCCGCCGGAGGTCAAGGGGCGGCGCTATTACATCCCCTCCGACCAGGGGCAGGAGCTCAAGCTGCGCGAGCGCCGCAAGCTGCGCGGCATAATCGACCCCTAAAGATACAAGGGACGCATTGACAGGGCTTTTTTGCTTTGTTATAATAATCCTGCTGATTGAAACCGGTTTCTCCTTTTTTGCTCGGAGAAACGTCACACGCAGGACAAAGGAAAAGAGGTTCCCTCAATGAAACGCCGGATTTCTCTCGTTTTTCTGTCGATGCTTCTGCTCTTTGCGGCGCTTCTCCCCGCGCAGGCCTGCGCGGTTGCGGAACCGTCCGCCGTCGCTCAGATTGAAACGCTTCGGCTGCAAAACGGCCGCTTTGACGTCAGCGACGCTTTCAGGCAGTACGGGCTGAAGACTGTAGAAGCGGCCAACGCCCGCATCGAAACCATCATCGCGCAATCCTGCCGGATGGCCGAGCGCGCCGAATGTGACGCGGAGGTTCGCGCCATCATTCTCTCGATGCTCACGCGCACGCACACCGTTTCCTACACGGCCAGAGCGGCCGCCGCGGTCTGCGGGGTCAAGACCGTCTGCGAATATGTAGCGGTCGAAATCGGCGGCTATACCGTCATGGTCGATCCGATTCGCGTCGTTTCCGTGTAAGGCGCATGTCAATGGGCTGCTGCGGCAGCCCTTTCTTTTGTTCTTCTCAATAATTGAGCAAAAAGCAACTTCTGCGCAAAACGCGGGCGCGCAATGCGCGCCCCTACAGGTACGGCGCAGCCGTGACTGAAGGAGTCAGATAAGCGCGCATCGCGCGCCCGTTATCGGAATTTGTACAAAATTTCGGATTTGCTCATTTACTGTTGATTTGTTTTTTCGGTTTGATCTTTACATCCGGAAGGAGGCTTTTCGGTTTGCACCATCTGTTTGTTTCCCGCGCGGGCGATTCTCTGGTCAACGTGACCCAAAACCGCAATACGTATCGCCTGCTGGCCAATTTCGACGGCACGAACGTCATCCTGCTGCAAATCGACGCGGGCTCTGTCGTCTGGCTCACGCCCGATCCCGAAAGGCCGGTCTATCTGGAATATTACACGCTGCTGACGGGCGAACTGACGCTGCACACCGACGAAGGCGAGGCGCAGACGCTCTGCGCCGGCGATTCGTTTTACACCACCGGCCTCGACCACGACATTTCCATCACGCCCAAGACGGACGTGCGGCTTCTGTGCTTCACATCCAAGCCGGTTTTCGATGATTTCATGGGGTTTGTCAACGACCTCAACGATTTGAACACGCAGATCGACCGGAAGGATCATTACACCTATCACCACAGCCGCCGCGTGATGCGCTTTGCGGAGGCCGTCTGCCAGCGCCTGCACATGTCCCCCGAAGCGACGCACGCGCTGCTGCTCGCCGCGCTGTATCACGACGTCGGCAAATGCTACCAACAGACGGAGATCCTGTCCAAGCCGGGGCGGCTGACCGATTCGGAATACGCAGCCATGAAGCGCCACCCCATCGACAGCTTCAACCTGCTCTCCGCCCGCTTCTCCCCGGATGTCGCCCGGATTGCGCGCGGCCACCACGAGCGGCTGGATGGAAGCGGCTACCCCGACGGGCTGACTGCCGACCAGATGTCGCTGGAAATCCGCATCCTTTCCGCTGTGGATACCTTCGACGCGATGACCTCCGACCGGCCGTATAAAAAGGGCATGTCCACGCGCAGCGCCATCGCCGAGCTGACGACGCTTTCGCATCAATACGACGCGGAGGTGGTTGCCCTGCTGAAAGCCATCGTCGAGGACGGAACGGCGGATCAAATCTGCCGCATCGGCGTTGAGGAAAAGCGATGACGGTCTATCTTGCGCCGCTGGAGGGCGTGACGGACGCGGTTTTCCGCCGGGTGCACCGCGACTGCTTTTCGGGCGTGGCCAAATACTTCATCCCGTTCGTCAGCCCGACGCAGAATCTCGCGTTCACCGCGCGCGACCTTTCCATCCTTGCGCCGGAAAACGGCTTCGGCGTGCCCCAGCTCCTCTGCAAGGATGCGGCGCTCTTCCTCTGGGCGGCGCAGGCGCTCGGCGACATGGGCTATGGCGAGGTGAACCTGAACCTCGGCTGCCCCTCCGGCACGGTGACGGCCAAGGGCAAGGGGGCGGGGCTGCTGGCGGACGTGCCCGCGCTCGAGCGGCTGCTGGACGGGGTTTTTGCCCGGTCGCCGCTCCCCGTCTCCATCAAGACGCGCATCGGCTACACCCGGCCGGATGAATTTGACCGCCTGCTGGATGTGTTCGCGCGCTATCCCATCCACGAGCTCATCATCCACCCGCGCACGCGCGTCGAGTTCTACAAGGGAACCCCGCACCGGGAGGCGTTCGCCAAGGCGCACGCGGCGCTTGACCGGCCGCTTTGCTACAACGGCGATCTCTTCTGCGAGGATGATTGCCGCGAGCTGATGCGGCAGTTCCCGAATACCCGCGCGCTGATGCTCGGGCGCGGGCTGATCGCCAACCCCGCCTTGGCGCAATCGCTCGGCGGCGGCGAGGCGCTCTGCAAGGCGTCCCTCCGCGTCTTCCATGACCGGCTGCTGGCGGCCTATCAAGCCAAATACCCGGCGCACGTCACCCTCGGGCGCATGCGGGAAATCGCCAAGCATTTCGTTTGCTGCTTTGACGCGCCGGAAAAGCCGCGCAAGGCCATCCGCAAGGCGACCCGAATCGAGGCCTATCTGGACGCGGTTGACCGCCTGTTCGCGGAACACGAATTGAATGAAACCCCGCGCTTTGTTGCCGAATAACGTTTCTCACCCATGCACCGCTGTTTCCGCCTCCCTCAAACGGGAGGCTTTTTTATAAAAACAGACCTCCCTCTTGGAGGGAGGTGGATGCCGAAGGCAGACGGAAGGAGTCACGCCCCCCGTCATTCTCGTCCCATCTGCTTATAGGCCGTGCACAGCATGGTGATATAGCAGGCCAAGCCGCCGACGATGTTGGAAATCGGCTCGGCGAGGAACACGCCGGTCGTGCCCAGCCCGACGACGGGCAGCAGCAGCGTCAGCGGCACGACGATGACCACCTTGCGCAGCAGGGAAAACGTGATGGCATATTTCGCCCAGCCCAGCGACTGAAAGACGCTCTGGCCGCAGAACTGGAAGCTCTGGAAGAAGAAGCCCGCGAAATATACGCGCAGCATCCGCACGCTGGCCTCGACCATCGCCTCGTCCGGCGTAAAGATCCGGCAGAGCAGCCTTGGCTGGAACATCGCGAACAGCCACGCGCAGAACGTGTAGACCATCGCCGCGGCGGACATGAAGCGAATCCCCGCCCGGACGCGCTGCATCTGCCCCGCGCCGTAGTTGTAGCTGAGCACGGGACGCGCGCCGTCGGTGATGCCGCTGGCGGGCAGGGTAAAAACGTCGCGGATGGCGTTGATCACCGTCATCACGCCGACGTACAGGTCGCCGCCGTGGATGGAGAGCATCTTGTTGCAGGCAATCTGCACCAGCGAGTTGGTGAATTTCATAATGAAGCCGACCACGCCGAGGCTCAAAATATCCTTGAGCAGATACGGATAGATTCGCGCCTCGCGCCGCCTGAGCGGCAGAATCGACTTCGGGCCGGAGAGGAAGCGCAGCACCCAGATGCAGCTCACCGCCTGGCTGATGACCGTCGCCACGGCCGCGCCCGTCACGCCCATGTGAAACCCATAGATGAACAGCGGATCGAGCGCCAGATTCAGCACCGCGCCGATCACCGTGGTCATCATGCCGATCTTGGGGCGGCCCTGCGCGTTGATAAACGGGTTCATTCCCGTGGCCAGCATGGTGAACGGCGTGCCCAGCAGATAGATTTTCAGATACGCATCCGCAAAGACAAACGAATCCTCGCTCGCGCCGAAGAGAAAGAGCAGCGGCCGCTTGAGCAGATAGCAGAGCACCGTCAGCGCCAGCGACGAGCCGAGCAGCAGGGCGAACACCGTGCCCTGAATTTGCAGCGCGCGTTCCTCGTCCTTCCGCCCTCTGGCCATCGCGAAAATCGGCGCGCCGCCCGAGCTGTACAGGCTGGTGAACGCCGCCACGATGGACACGACCGGGAAAATCAGCCCCACGCCGGTCAGCGCCAGCGTGTTTCCATCCGGCAGGTGCCCCAAAAAGATGCGATCCACGATGTTGTAGAGCAACTGCACGATTTCGGCCAGGCTCAGCGGAATCGCCTGCGCCATGATGCGGGAACCGATGCTCCCCTGCGAAAAATCCGCCGCGTTCTGCTTGTTCAAGGGAATTCCTCCAGCTTTTGTGTTCTTTTTAATCATTGAGCAAAAAGCGAATGTTGCACAAAACGCGGGCGCGCA
>OHYM01000137.1_pt1 | contig 21137 bp, 16 predicted proteins | sample 1580311 | NCBI WGS metagenome assembly OHYM01 (sample SAMEA3882512, study PRJEB24775) | human gut metagenome | biome: human-associated habitat; feature: intestine environment; material: feces | place: Netherlands | collected 2009/2010
AGCACCTGACTCTTAATCAGGGTGCCCAGGGTTCGAGCCCCTGAAGGTGCACCAGTTTTGAAACCGAAGTCGAAAGATTTCGGTTTTTTTCTATAGGAAAGTGCATGAAATCGTCCGCGAGAGCAGGGCTTTTACGCCTTGCAGGCTTCGGCGGAGGTGAGGGCGGGTTACCCGCTTTTTATGCCGGAATATAACAAAACAAGCGGAATCCGTTCAAACCGATGCGGATTCCGCTTGTTTCGCGTTTTATCGTTTGTTTCGCGCGCCTCTGGTTTTGCGCGCGTTCATGCCGCTTCATTTCAGATTCGGAATACCGTTCATAATTCCCTGTCGAATCAGGGAGTCGGCTAAAACCGCCATGCTCTCGGCGGATTCTGCGCAGTCCCGGTGAAGCCACGTTCTGAGCAGGCCGACAAAGCCCAGTGCACCGAACGCATAGCGGTATTCGAATTCCGTTTCATTATCCACATAGCCGTTGAGCCATTCCGTGCGCAGTTTCTCCTGAATCACGTCGCTGAGCCGCTGCAAAAACTTGATATCGCCATTGTCACTCAGCAAAACCCGGCAGATTTCCTTATTTTCGGCTACGATATGAAACACGTCCGTCAGCATGGGGCGGATGTGAGCCAGAACCGGCTCGCCCTTGTGCGCGAGGATGACTTCGTTGAGCTGTTCGAAAAGGTCTTCCTCCAGACGTTCGAGCAGATCAAATATATCCCGATAGTAGAGATAAAAAGTTCCGCGATTGACGTCAACCCGTTCGGCCAACTCGCGCACAGTGATATCCTTCACCTGTTTATGCTGCATCAATTCAATCAACCCCTGACTGAGCAGCTTTTTTGTGCGTCGAACCCGACGATCCTCTTTTTTCTCCGTTCCGTTTTCCGTTTTCATTTCTTTCATGTTCATAAGCGCCTCTTTTTCAACACATTTTTGATTTGTGTTTGTTTTTAGCCGTTTTTCCATTTTCTGTTCAATGAATAAACTGACCTTCAAAAACTGTTTATTGATTTTCTTCATCAGTCCTATTATACTATCACACGTTGATAAAGTCAACACAGTGTTCAATAATCAAATACAGTTCAAAAGGAGGAACTCTTGTGAACCGATTTGCAAGGTGGGTGGTCAAGCACCGTATCGTCATCGTCATCATCTGTTTGGCGCTGATGATTCCGTCCATATTCGGCATGGCATCCACTCGGGTCAAATACGACCTTTTGTATTATCTGCCGGAGGAGCTGGATACCATCAAGGGGCAGAACATCCTGATGGAGGACTTTGGCAAGGGCGCTTTCTCGCTCTGTATCACCGAGGGATTAAACGAAGTCGATCAGGCCGATCTGGAGGAATCCATTCGCGGGATCCCGCATGTCGATACGGTCGTCGGCTACGCTTCTGCGCTGAACGGCTCCATTCCCTCCGAAATTCTGCCGGACGATATCCGCGGACGCTTTGAAAACGGAAACGACCGCATTATCGCCGTCTTTTTCGACGATACGTCCTCCGCAGAAGGAACGATGGAGGCCATCACCGAAATCCGCAGAGTTGCGGAGGAAAAGTGCTTCGTTTCAGGCCTGTCCGCCGTGGTTACGGATACCAAGGCGCTGGTGGAGGAGCAGGAAGGCATTTACGTCGCCATCGCCGTCGCGCTTTGCTGCGTCGTGCTGATGCTGACGATGGATTCGTTCCTGCTGCCGCTGATCTTCCTGTGCTGCATCGGCGTTTCCATCCTCTGGAACATGGGCAGCAATTACCTGATGGGGGAAATTTCTTATATCACCAAGGCGGTTGCGGCGGTGCTTCAGTTGGCCGTAACGCTGGATTATTCCATCTTCCTTTGGCACAGCTATAAGGAACAGAAGACGCTTTGCAGCGACCGCGATGATGCGATGGCCGCCGCAATCGGGCAGACGTTCTCCTCGATTGTCGGCAGCAGCCTGACGACGGTTGCGGGCTTCGTCGCGATTTGCTTTATGAGCTTCACGCTCGGCCGCGATCTCGGCATCGTTATGAGCAAGGGCGTTATCCTCGGCGTGCTGGGCACGGTGACGCTGCTCCCGTGCGTCATCCGCATGATGGATAACCTGATTACAAAGACCTCGCACAAGCCGCTCCTGCCCAGCGTAGCGAGCATCAGCCGTTTCATCGTCAAGCATTACAAGGCGCTTTGCGCGCTGGCCGTCGTGCTGTGCATCCCGGCGTTCTACGGTTACAGTAACGTAAACGTATACTATGATATGAGTTCGTGCCTACCGGAGGATCTCCTGTCCGTGAAGGCCAATGAAAAGCTCTCCGAATCCTTCGACGTTTCCACCAACCATCTGGTTCTGATTGATGCCGACGTTTCTCAGAAGAATGTCATCGCCATGACCCGTGAGTTTAAGCAGGTGGACGGCGTGCAGGATGTGCTGTCGCTGGACAGCCTGCTAGGCAGCAACATTCCCGAAAGCATCCTTCCGGATGCAGGCATCAGCCTGCTCAAGAGCGATCGCTACCAGATGATGCTGATTTCCTCGTCCTATGTCATCTCTTCCGACGCGGTCAACCAGCAGATCGACGAGCTGAACGCGATCCTCAAGAAATACGACGAGGGCGGCATGCTGATCGGCGAAGCGCCCTGCACGAAGGATCTGATCAACTGCACCGACCGCGACTTCAAGGTGGTCAGCATCATCTCCATCGCCGCGATTTTCGTCATCATCGCGTTGGTGCTCAAATCGTTCTCTCTGCCGATTCTGCTCGTCGCCATGATCGAGCTTGCCATTGCGCTCAACCTGTGTATTCCGTACTTCACGGGAACGACGCTTCCGTTTGTCGGCCCGATCCTGATTTCGACCATTCAGCTCGGCGCGACGGTGGATTACGCCATTCTGATGACCACGCGGTATAAGCAGGGCAGAATGGCGGGCAAGGAGAAAAAAGTGGCGGTGGGCGAGGCGGTCGCCGCGTCCGCGCAGTCCATTCTGGTCAGCGGCGTCAGCTTCTTTGCTTCGACGTTCGGCGTCGGCCTGTATTCCAACGTGGATATCATCTCTTCGATGTGCAGCCTGATTGCCCGCGGCGCGCTGTGCTCGGTGGCGGTCGTGCTGTTCCTGCTGCCTGCAATGCTGCTGCTTTGCGACGGCTTCATTGTCCGCACCACGGTTGGCATGAAGAAAAAAGCGTAAATTTCAATCAGACAGAAAGAAAGGATGGAAAACCTATGAAAAAGCATGCGGTAGCGCTGCTGACAGCGCTTTGCGTGGCGGCTGGCTGCACGGCCAGCGCCGATACGGCCAAGCACGAGCGCGTTTATGTGGTTGTCAATCACGACGGCGAGGTGCAGACCCTGCTGGACAACGTTCACCTTGAAAATGGTGACGCGCTGGATGTGTTCTCGGATCGCACGATGCTGAAGGATATTGAAAACGTCAGCGGCCATGAAACGTTCACCCTCGACGGTGAAACGCTGACCTGGCAGGCCGACGGCAACAGCATCATCTATCAGGGCACGTCCGATAAGCGCCCGGACGTTCTTCCTCACGTCAGCTTCACGCTGAACGGCGAAAGCGCCACGGCGGAAGAAATTAAAAACGGTCAGGGCGTTGTGACGATGGACGTCAGCTTCATGGTGGCGGAAAATGTTCCGTATCTTGCCCTGACTCTCATGCCCATCGACGACGCTACGCTGACCGACGTGAGCGTGGAGAACGGAAAAATCGTGAGCGACGGCAGCCATAAGCTGCTGATTGGCTGGGCGGTTCCGGGCATGGACACCGACGCCGATCTGCCGACGCATTTCACCCTGACGGCTACGGCCGACCACGCCGACTTGAGCTGGATGATGACGCTGGCGACCAGCGACCCGATCGACTGGCTTTGCAGCGCGGCCGATGAAAGAATCGGCGATTTGAACGACAACGTCAATGAGCTGAAGACGGGTCTGACCGCGCTGTGTGACGGCGAAGCGCTGCCGGAGGGCGAGGGAACGCTGCACGATGGTCTTTCCGCGCTGTTCACGCTGTATGATGGCGTTGCGGCGCTTAATGACGGTGCCAAATCCCTGAGCGACGGCGCCAAGAGCCTCGACGGCGGCGCATCTGAATTGGAAACGGGTCTGACAACGCTTGTCGCCAACAACGACGCGCTGAATCATGGCGCGGCACAGCTTTTCAGCGCCGTGCTCGCGACAGCCAATCAGCAGCTCGCGGCGGCCGGACTGGATGCGGCCGGAATCACGCTGCCGGAACTGACGAGCGAAAACTACGCCGACGTTCTGGATGCGGCGCTGACTCAGCTCAACCCCGAAACGCTGCTTGAAACCGCCAAGGAAACGGCGCGCGCACAGGTGAAGGCCGAAGTGATGAAGCAGGAAAAGGCGGTTCGAGAGGCCGTTTCTCAGGCGGTCAAGGCGCAGGTGCTGGAAGGTGTGCTTGCGCAGAGCGGCCTGAGCATGACGGCAGAGGATTACGGCAAGGCGGTCGAAGCCGGCCAGGTGACGCACGAACAGGCACAGCAAATCAGCGCGACCGTCGAACAGATGATGAACAGCGACGACGTCAAGGCCAAGCTGGAAGCCGCCGTTGCCGAACAGATTGACGCGCTTGTGGAGCAGAATCTGGCGGACGAATCCGTTCAGAAGCAGCTTGAAGAGGCCATTGCGCCCGCGAAAGCCGGTTATGATGCGCTCAATTCCCTCAAAACGCAGTTGGATTCCGTCCATACGTTTGTAACCGGGCTGAGCAGCTACACGGATGGCGTCAGTCAGGCGGCGCAGGGAGCGACTACTCTGCACGCCGGCAGCACGCAGCTCTCCGACGGCGCAGTGCAGCTGAGCGATGGCACAGCCCAGCTTGCCGACGGTCTTGACGCGCTCAAGCAGACGTTGAATGCCGACGTTCTGCCGCTGCTCAACGGCGACGTGCAGAAAGCGCTCGACGTGTTCGAAAACACCAAGAATCAGCTTGCCGCCGAAGTCAGCTTTGACCTGATCGACGACGGCATGGCGCACGATATGGTTTACATTATCCGCACTGATCTGAACAAATAAGGTCATTGGGCAAAATGCCGCTCGGTTTGAAACGCCGGGCGGCATTTTTGCTCTGAAAGCGCAAATTCGCCGGTTTTCGAATTGACGAAACCGCCGTTTTTCGTTACAATGGAGATGGTATGTAAATTGAGTTTTGACGGATTTTGGGTTTTGAAACAAGTCAGGAGGCAACCGGCAGTGCCAGAAAAAAGGGGCATGGCCTTCATCGGTTTCCTTCGCGGAAAGGCGGTTTTATACACATGGCTGCAAAAGAAATTCGCCGCGCAAAGCTGCGCGAACGAATGTTTGGTGATCGGGCGTTTTACGCGGAGATGATCTCCGTCGTCGTGCCGATCATCATTCAGAACACGGTATCCAACGTCGTCAGCCTGCTGGATAACGTGATGGTCGGGCGCGTCGGCACGCTCCAAATGTCGGCGGTTGCGATTGTCAATCAGCTTCTCTTCGTGTTCAACCTGTGTATTTTCGGCGGTTTGGCCGGCGCTGGCATTTTTGCCACCCAATACGCCGGCGCGCACGATCACAAAGGTGTTCGCGACTGCTTCCGCGTAAAGTGGATGATCTCGCTATCCATGCTGGCCTGCGCGCTGGCCGTATTCATCGCGCTCCCCAAGCAGCTCATCGGCATGTATCTGGCGGAGGAAACGGCGCAGGCAGATGCGGCCGCAACGCTCGGTTTCGGCATGGACTACCTGACCGTGATGCTCTGGGGGCTGCTGCCCTTCGGCGTAACGCAGGTCTATGCCAGCACGCTGCGCGAGGTGGGCGAAACGCGGCTCCCGATGCTGGCCAGCGTGGCGGCGATTCTCGTCAACCTTGTGTTCAATTATTTCCTGATTTTCGGCAAATGCGGTTTCCCGGAGATGGGTGTAACCGGCGCGGCGATTGCGACGGTGCTTTCCCGCTATATCGAAACGGCGATTATCGTGGTCTATACGCATACCCGAAAGGAATATTTTCCCTTTATTCACGGCGCATACCGCAGTCTGCGCGTTCCGAGTCCCCTGATGAGCGGCATTTTGCGCCGGGGCACGCCGCTGCTGGTCAACGAATTTTTGTGGTCATCAGGCATGGCGGCTGCTTCAGTGCTATTCCGTGCGCGGGCTTGACGTTGTGGCCGCCTGCAACATCGCCACGACGGTGAGCAACCTCTTTAAGGTCGTCTTCCTGTCGATGGGCAACGCCGTGGCCATCATGGTGGGGCAGGCGCTCGGCGCGAACGATATCGAGCGGGCAAAAAACTGCACATGGCGATTGATGATGGCTGCCGTCGGTTCAAACCTGTTTATGAGCATTCTGCTGATTCTCTTTGCGCCTTCCATCCCGCATATTTACAATACAGAGCCGCACGTTCGGCAGATTGCAACGCAGCTTCTCTATGTCATCGCCATGATGATGCCCGCCTATTCGTTTTCGCATTGCTGCTACTTTACGCTCCGCTCCGGCGGCAAGACGATCATCACGTTTTTGTTTGACAGCGTATTTACCTGGTGCGTCAACGTGCCGACGGCGTGGCTTCTGGCCTATCGAACGGGCATGGGCATTGTGCCGCTGTATTTCTGCGTGCAGGCGCTGGAGCTGATCAAGGTCGTCATCGGCTTTGCGCTGGTCAAAAAAGGCGTGTGGATTCACAACATCGTTGCGCCGGTAGCGGAGAAGGAAGCGGCCGAAAAATAAAACCGCACATATCAAAAAAGCAGGGGGCGACGTTCGGTCGTTTCCTGCTTTTGCTTATTCCTGTTCGTCCTTCAACGCTTCCAGCGCCTGCCGCGCCTCCGCGTAGCCGTAGCCGCGCCGCGCAAGCGCGGCAAAAATTTTCTGCCTGTCTTTGGGGTCTGCGAGGTTCTTGCCGGAAGCGGCCTTTCTGGCCGCTTTGAGCGCGCCGGAAAGCATATCGTCGTGGTCGATGGCCGACAGGGCTTCGTCAATGGCCTCGCTGTCTACACCCTTCTGGCGAAGCTCCATGCGGATACGGCGCGCGCCCATGCCCTTTGTCGTGCGCGAAGCCGCCCACTGCTCGGCGAAATCCGTATCGTTGATATACCCGGCCTCGTCAAGGCGCGCCATCACGCGGGCAATCGTCCGCTCCGGATAGGCGTTCTTGCGCAGGGCATCCGCGATTTCCTGCTGGGTTCTTGAGCGCATGGCCAACAGCGCAACGGCTTTTTCCATCGCAAACGGATAGGACCGTTCCCGCAGAAACGAATCGAACGCCTCGCGGTCAAACGGCGTTCCGCCGCGATAGGGGCGCTCCTTGAGCATGGCGCGCGGTATCACAAGGGTTTCGCCGGTGGAAAGAACCAAGGTGGCGCGCCCGTGACTGCGTTGAACGCTGATGAGTTTGGTTTCCATCATCAGGCCTTGCTGCGCCGCTCTTCGAGCATGCCGCGCTTGAGCTCATAAAGGGGCTTGGACAGATCAACCTTGTAGCGGTGAGGGCTGTGCAGACGCTTGTATTCATCCCAGAAGGTTTCCATTTCGCGCTTGGCGTATTCGGAAATTTCGGAGAGCGTCGGCAGCGTATAAACCAGCTCGCCGTTTTCAAAGATCGGCGCAAGCAACGGGCGAACCTCATAATCGCAGAGCGTCATCTTTTTCCACGTATTTTCGGGATCGAAGATTTCAAGCGGTTCGCCGGAGGAATAATCCTCGTCCTCCAGCGCAATCAGATCCGCCAACGCTTTTCCGCTGAGCCTGTCGTAGAAGCGATAGAGGCGCTTAACGCCCGGATTGGTGATCTTCGCCGGGTTCTCGGAAATCTTGATGCGCGGCTCAAATTTGCCGTTCACCTCTTCGGCGGAGAGCTTATACACGCCGCCCAGTGCAGGGTTATCCATGCTGGTAATCATGCGCGTGCCCACACCCCAGACGCTGATCGCCGCGCCCTGCGCCTTCAAATCCCAGATAACCTCTTCATCCAGGTCGCCGGAAGCAAAGATTTTCGCGTTCGGGAAACCAGCCTCGTCGAGCATCTTGCGCGCCTGTCGGCTCAGGAAGGCGAGATCGCCGCTATCCAGACGGATGCCCATCGGTTCATAGCCCTTGGCGCGCAGTTCGCCGAACACGGTGATGGCGTTCGGAACGCCGCTGGCCAGCGTGTCATAGGTATCCACCAGCAGCAGGCAGTTTTTCGGAAAAACCTCGGCGTATGCGCGGAAAGCGCTGAGCTCGTCCGGGAAGGACATAACCCAGCTATGCGCGTGCGTGCCGCCGACGGGCACGCCGAAGAGCTGACCAGTAAGCACGTTGCTCGTCGCCTGACAGCCGCCGATCATCGCCGCGCGCGCACCGTAAATGCCCGCATCCGGCCCCTGCGCGCGGCGCAGACCGAATTCCAGCACGCCGTCGCCGCGCGCCGCCTGCACCACGCGGGAGGCCTTGGTGGCAATCAGCGTCTGATGGTTGATGATGTTGAGCAGCGCGGTTTCAAGAAGCTGTGCTTCCATGATCGGCGCAATGACGCGGACAATCGGTTCGCCGGGGAAAATGACCGTCCCCTCCGGAACAGCCAGAATTTCGCCGGTAAACCGCAGGGTGGACAGGCGGGTGAGAAACGCCTCGTCAAAGATGTTCAGACTGCGCAGATAGGCAATATCGTCCTTGGAAAAATGGAGATTCTTGACGTATTCAACGGCCTGCTCAAGGCCGGCCGCCACGGCATAGGCCGTCATGTCGCCCTGCTTGCGATAGAAGATATCAAAGCAGGCGCGGTTATTTTCCATGCCGAACCGCAGATAGCCGTTCATCATCGTCAGCTCATACAGGTCGGTCATCATTGTCAGGTTGCGCATTTAATCCATCTCGCTTTCTGAGGTTCTGGGGTACAGGGGATAGCAGAGCAGCCAGCCGCAGAGGATGAGCTGAATCATCGCCGCACACTGGCGTAAAGTCACATAATAGGTATTATCCGCGTTGGCGCGCCCCATGCCGGCGATGAGCAGCCCGGCCAGAAAGAGGCCGTCGGCCAGTAGCGGCGCGGCGATGCGCCAACTGAATCGCCCACTGTCCATCGTCCAAAGCGCAATGATGGCGATTTGGGAGATCATCAGCACAGCGAGGCCGATTTGGGAGAAGGTGAACAGGAAGCTGTACGCGCCGCGCTCAAATTCGCCGAGGAACGCGACGGCAATGCACAGCACCGCGCTGACCATCGGCACGACGGTCACGGCGCTGATGCGGTCGCGGATGCGCAGGAAGAAATAGATCACCACGCCGAGCGCCGCCACCGCGGAAAGGATTTGCGAAATGCGGACAAATTCGCTGATGAAGGTCAGGCTGTCGTTGCGCAGCCCTTCGATCACCGTCCGGCCGGAGCAATACAGTAGCAGATACCAGCAGAACACGTCGCCTTTGCGGCGGCGATGGTTGCGGATGACCATCAGCAGCACAAAGACAAACATATCCCAGCAAAATTCATAGAAGAACGTCGCCATGTGCCAATACCACACGTAGCCGACGGGAATCTCCACGGCAAAGGGGAAGAATTGAAGGCTCTCCTCAGCGATACGCAGGCCATAGGCTTCCATATTGATGTAATTGCCCCAGCGGCCGATGCCCTGACCGAGCACAAGCGCAGGTGCGACGACGTCCAGCAGGGTCAGCATGGAGATTTTATGCTTTCTGCTGACCAGTCTCGCGGCGATCAGGCCGCCGATTACGCCGCCGTAAATGGCCATTCCGCCTTCCCGGATATTGAAAACGGAAAGCATGTCTTCGCTGTAATCATTGAAGCGAAAGGCGACGTAATACAGCCGGGCGCAAATGAGTCCCAGCGGAATGGCATAGAGCAGAAAATCAATCACCGTATCCTGCGGCAGATGCAGGCGGCGCGCCTCGCCCGACGCAAGCAGATAGCCGATGACGATGGCGCCGGTGATTAAAATGGCATACCAACTGATACCGAAAAAGGCAACGCGATCTAAAAGGGGTCTGCTGAGCATAAAAACCTCCCGAAAGTCTTTTATCAAGTAGGATATCGCTATCTTTGGTAGTATACCGCCGGGATATCCGTCTGTCAAGAAATGGTTGCATTTCGCACGTAACATGAACCGAAAGTTTGTTATTTTCTCTTGCCCCGTGGCGCACATGATGCTATAATGGGGAAAACGCAGGTTAAAGGCGTTCTTTCAGCGCGCCTGCTAAGGAGGAAGAAGCATGTCTATTGTTCATGTTATGGATCATCCGCTGATTCAGCATAAGCTCTCCCTGATGCGCGATCAGGAGACCGGCCCCAAGGAGTTTCGCGAGCTGCTGAACGAAATCTCCATGCTGATGGCTTACGAAGTCACCCGCGATCTGCCGCTCAAGACGATTGAAATCGAAACCCCGATCTGCCGCGCGCAGACTCAGGTGATCGCAGGCAAGAAGCTGGCCATCGTGCCGATTCTGCGCGCCGGTTTGGGTATGGTGGACGGCATTATGAGCCTTGTTCCCGCCGCGAAGGTCGGCCACATCGGCCTTTACCGCGACCCGAACACCCTTGAGCCGGTGGAATACTACTGCAAGCTTCCGGCCGATGCGCAGGAGCGCGAAATTCTGCTGGTCGATCCGATGCTGGCGACCGGCGGCTCTGCCTCCGCGGCGATCGGCTTCCTCAAGAAGCGCGGCTGCAAGAACATCAAGCTCGTCAACCTGATCGCCGCGCCGGAAGGCGTTGCGCGCGTGCAGGCGGATCATCCGGACGTGGATATCTATGTGGCGGGCATGGACGAGAAGCTCAACGACCACGGCTATATCATTCCGGGTCTGGGCGACGCGGGCGACCGCCTCTTCGGCACCAAATAAAGCAGAAAGTACGCTGGAAACGGCGTACTTTTCTTTTGTTTGTTGCGGCACGCAGCACTTTATGATATAATGAACCCCATCAAATGAGTTTAGGGGATAGCTGCCATGAAAGACCATGTTGCCGTGCTGGTGCCATGCTACAACGAAAGCAAAACCATTGAAAAGGTCGTGCGGGATTTCAAGCGTGTTTTGCCGGAAGCAACCGTCTACGTTTACGATAACAATTCCAGCGACGGCACGGGGGAGATTGCTGCCCGCGCCGGCGCCGTCGTTCGCAGGGAGCGGATGCAAGGCAAGGGAAGCGTCATTCGCCGGATGTTCCGGGAGATCGACGCGGATTGCTACCTGATGGTGGACGGCGACGACACCTATCCGGCGGAAGACGCGCCCGCGATGGTATCTGCCGTGCTTGACGAGCAGGCGGATATGGTAGTCGGCGACCGACTGTCCAGCACCTATTTCACCGAAAACAAGCGGCCGTTTCACAATCTGGGCAACGGCCTTGTCCGCGCGAGCATTAACCATCTGTTCGGCAGCGACATCAAGGATATTATGACGGGCTACCGCGCGTTCAGCTATGCGTTCGTCAAAACCTATCCGGTATTATCCAAAGGGTTTGAAATCGAGACCGATATGACCATTCACGCCATCAACCGGCGGATGCAGGTCAGCAATATCGTGGTTTCCTATCGAGACAGGCCGGACGGAAGCGAATCCAAGCTCAACACGTATCAGGACGGCGCAAGGGTGCTGCTGACCATCGCCCGGCTGTACAAAAACTACAAGCCGTTTGCATTTTTCGGTCTGCTGGCGCTGATTCTGGCGCTTGTATCCACCGGATTTATGATTCCCGTGCTGATGGAGTTTGCGAAAACGGGACTTGTGCCGCGCTTCCCGACGCTGATTGCCTGCTGTGTGACGATGCTGGCGGCGTTGCTTCTGTTTATCGCGGGGCTGATTCTCTCCACGCTTCAAGAGAAGGACAAGCGGGATTTTGAATTTGAGCTTCAGCAGGTCAGCGATCAATACCGCCGCCTGACGACGGGAGAAGCGGCGCGGCAGGAAAAGGTTTCCGCATAACAGACGATGGAGCAGATTGACGAAAAAACGTTTGCGCAGTTGGCCCGTCTGGCCGGTTTCGGCAGGACGGGCTTTTGCAGCGCGGCGGCGTTTACGGCGGAGCGGAAAGCGGTTGAGCGCGGGCCGGAAATCGCCGAACGGCGGCAGTTAAGGTTCGATCCCACAGCGGATGATCCGCGGACGAAGAGCATTGCCGTAATGCTCTGGCCATACGTTCCGGCCGCACAGGAAGAAGATGGCTGCGTTTTTGTGGACGGCTATTATTTCGCGTCCAACGCCGCGTATCATGCGGCAAGGGCGCTGGAGGCGCAGTTGACCGAGGCCGGGCATTTTGCCAAGGCGAACGTATCCTATCCGGCAAGAGAAGCCGCTTTGCGCGCCGGAATGGGCGTAATCGGGCAAAATGGCATGCTGATTACGCCGGAATATGGTTCCAGATTTGTCATCATTTTGATGGCGACGGATATTGTGCACACCGCGCCCGATTGCGGCGAGCACGGCGGCTGTCTGCACTGCGGACGATGCGCCAAAGCCTGCCCTGCGGGGGCGATTGATGCGCGAGGCCTGAGCCGCCCGGAGCGCTGTATCCGCAATTTTATGATGGAGGGCGTCGTCGCGCCGGAGGCGCTTCGCGAAAAAATGGGCATGAGGCTGATCGGATGCGATATCTGTCAGCGCGTCTGCCCGATGCAGCCCAAATTTGAATCGGGAAAGACGCTCGGACTGAAGCTCTGCGCTCTGGTAACGGAGGATCAGTCACTCTTTTCCGCCGCCATACAGAAGCTCTCCGGCGAAATCGGGAAAAATGCCGCCAGACCGCAGCGCGTCCGCGCGCAGGCGGCGCTGCTTGCGGGCAACAGCGGCGACGCAAAATATCTGCCCGTGCTGGAAAGCTGGGCGAATCTGCCCTTTGAAGCCGTGGCCGAGCATGCGCGCTGGGCGAAGGAAAGACTTTCAAAGGCAGGGCTTGACCGAACGAATAAAACAGATTAAAATACATTCAAACGGCTGATGGGGAGGAAATGCTTTGCTCAAGGAACAGATTGACAGCCTGCTCGACCGCGTTCAGAAACCGGCACGATACATGGGCGGCGAAATGAATTGCGTGCTCAAAGACCCGAAGAGCGTAGATATCCGCTACGCTTTTGCATTCCCGGATGTTTACGAGGTCGGCATGAGCCATCTCGGTTCGCGTATTTTGTACGATATCATCAACAAGCGGGAGGATGCGCTCTGCGAGCGTGTTTTTATGCCGTGGGTAGATATGGCCGATCTGATGCGTCAGGAAGGCGTTCCGCTGTTTTCGCTGGAAACACGCTCGCCCATCGGCGGCTTTGACATGCTGGGCGTCACCCTTCAATATGAGATGAGCTACACCAATATTCTGGAAATGCTCGATCTGGCTGGGATTCCGTTGCGCAGCGAGGATCGCACATGGGATCACCCGATTGTGATTGCGGGCGGCCCCTGCGCGTTCAACCCGGAACCGCTGTATGCGTTCATCGACGCATTTTCCATCGGCGACGGCGAAATCAGCACGCTGGAAACCATCGACGTGGTAAAGCAGTGCAAGCAGGAGGGCGTCTCCCGCGAGGAATGTCTGCGCCGCCTGTCCCGCCTGCACGGCGTATATGTGCCCAGCCTGTATCGCGCGTCGTATAACGAAGACGGAACGCTTGCGTCCTTTGAGCCGACGGAGGAGGGCGTGCCACGCACCGTCGTCAAAAACATGATCGCCAACATCGACACGGCGGCTTACCCGGAAAGCATCATCGTGCCGTTTATGGAGATCGTGCACGACCGCATCAATATCGAAGTGCTGCGCGGCTGTACGCGCGGCTGCCGCTTCTGTCAGGCGGGCATGATCTATCGGCCTGTCCGCGAGCGCAGTGTGGAGCATCTGCTCGAGCTGGCGCAGAAGCTCGTCGATTCCACGGGCTATGAAGAGATCACGCTGTCCTCCCTGTCCACGGGCGATTACACCTGCCTGCCTGAGCTGGCGCATAAGCTGATGGATAAATTCCAAGAGGAGCGCATCGCGCTGTCCCTGCCGAGCCTGCGGCTGGACAGCAAGCTCAAGGAAACCCTCGAAGAGACGCAGAAGGTGCGTAAAACCAGCCTGACCTACGCGATGGAGGCCGGCACGCAGAGACTGCGCGACGTCATCAACAAGGGCATCACCGAAGAAAACCTGATGAGCTCGGTGAGCGATGCGTTTGCGGGCGGCTGGAGCAGCGTGAAGCTGTATTTCATGTTTGGCCTGCCGACGGAGACGACGGAGGATCTCAACGGTATTGCGGATCTGGCTTCCAAAGTGGTTCGCAAGTATTTTGAAACGCCGAAGAACGTTCGTGCGCGCGGTCTGCGCGTCAACTGCTCAGCGAGCTGCTTCGTGCCCAAGCCGTTTACGCCGTTCCAATGGGAACCGCAGGACACGATTGAGCAATTTGAAGAGAAACAGAAGCATCTGTGCCAGATCATGCACATCAAGGGTGTGGAATTCAACTGGCATACACCGCAGGTTTCCTTCCTGGAGGCGTGTTTCGCGCGCGGCGACCGAAAGATGGCCGATGTGCTGGAAGCCGCATGGCGTCTAGGCTGCCGGTTTGACGGCTGGACAGATCAATTCAGCTTTGAAAACTGGATGAAGGCATTCGAACAGTGCGGCGTAGATCCGGCGTTTTACGCCAACCGCCGCCGCGAGAAGGGCGAGCTGCTGCCGTGGGCGTTTATCGACGCCGGCGTGACGGAGGCGTATCTCTGGCGCGAACACGAGCGCGCAATGCGCGCGGAAGTGACACCGGATTGCAGACAAGGCTGTCAGGGCTGCGGCCTCAAGCGATTTGAAGGAGCGTGTGAAGGACGATGAGAATGCTTTTGCAGTTTCAAAAAGGCGACATCGTTCGTCATCTCGGCCTGCTGGATTTGCAGCGCACCATGCAGCGCGCGCTGCGCAGAAGCGGACTGCCGATCGCGTATTCCAACGGCTTTAATCCGCATATCGTGATGTCCTTTGCTTCCGCGCTGTCCTCGGGCATTCCCGGCGACGCGGAATTGCTGGATGTTTCGCTCAAGGGCAAAGCGACGGCGGAGGAATGCATGGCGGCCATGAATCGCGTTCTGCCTCCGGCGCTGCAGGTGTCCCGCGTCCGCATGGTGGACGACCGCTTCCCGAAGGTCAGCGCGGCGCTCCGTCAAGCGGAATATACGATCACGCTGCGGGGCGGCGGCGCATGCGCGATTGCGTCCGCTCTGCCGGCATTTCTGGCGCAGGATGAGATCGTGGCGCTGCGCAAGACGAAACGTTCGGAAACGATGGTCAACATCCGCCCGATGATCCATGCGCTGACAGCGCGGACGGACGAAGAGAAAAACACGGCGGTACTGACGGCTCGCGTCTCCTTTGTGGAGGCCGCGACGCTCAAGCCGGATTTGCTGGTGGAATCGCTGTGCACGTTCGCGGGTGCGCAGCCGGAGCGCTGCGAAATTCGCCGAACCTGCCTGCTTGGCGAAAAGGACGGCCAGAGCGTGCCGCTGATTGATCTGTAAACGATGAAAAGAGAACTGATTGTGGATTGCAGATCCGGCGGCATGCGCGCGGCGGTGCTGGAGGATGGCGAACTGGTCGAGCTGCATATGGAAGGCGGCGAGCCGGATCGCCAGACGGAAACGCTGTATTATGGCCGGATTCAGGCGGTTCGTCCTTCCGTCCACGCGGCGTTTGTGGAAATCGGGCAGGAGCTGAATGCCTTTTTGCCGCTTGAAGATGGCGTAAAGCTGAAAAGCGGCGACATGCTCATCGTTCAGGGCGTCGCCAAGCAGACGACGCAGAGCAAGGGGCTTCGCGTCAGCACACGCATCAACCTGACGGGGCGCGCTCTTGTGCTGATTCCCGGCGAAACCGGCGTACACATTTCCAAGAAGGTCAAAAATCCGGAAACGCGCGCGCGGCTTGCCGCAATCGGGCGCGCAATCTGCCCGCCGGATTGCGCGATCATCATTCGGACAGCTTCCGAAAATGTATCCGCTGAACAGCTTCAAGCCGAGGCGGAAATGCTTCTGAAATCGTGGCAGGAGACGAATCAGCGGGCAAAAGGGATGGTCAAACCGGGCGTTCTGACGAAGCCGGAACCGCTCTCCCTGCGCCTGACGCGGGATTTGGCGGGAAATTTGGAGCGCGTGGTCATCAACGATGGCGATGAGTTTGACGCGCTCTGTCAGGCGCAGAAGGATGACCGTCTGCCGCTACAGACGCATATCGAATATGCCGACGAGCAGAAAACGCTCCTTTTTGACGCATTTAATCTGGAAACGCCGATTGATAAAGCGCTGAAAAAGCGCGTATGGCTTCCCTGCGGCGGCTATCTGATCTTCGATTTCGCGGAGGCGCTGACGGTGATCGACGTCAATTCCGGCAAGATGGTCACCGGAAAAAGCATGGAGGAAACGGCGCTCCGGGTGAATCTGGAAGCGGTGAAGGAGCTTGCCTGCCAGCTCAGGCTGCGGGATGTGGGCGGCATCGTCATCGTGGATTTGATCGACATGGAGAAGGACAAAAACAGGCAGGCCGTTCTCGCCGCGCTGAAGGATGCAGTGAAAAGCGATCGCATGCCCGTCAAGATCGAAGGCATTACGCGGCTCGGTCTGTTGGAGATGACGCGCAAACGCAAGGGCGAGCAGCTTCGGCGCGCGCTTCGAACGACGTGCGGCGTCTGTTCCGGCTCGGGCGAGCTGCTTTGCGAGGAAGAAATCGCGCGGCGGGCACTGCGTCAGGCGCGCAGAATGGCGCTTGCCGGTCAGCGCGGGCCGTTCGTAATCTGTCTGGCCGAAAAAGCGGCAAAGGTTCTGGCGGCAATGCCCCAGCCAAAAAACTGCCCGCCTGTTTACGCGCTGGCCTCAGGCGGATACCGAGAAAAATTCAGCGTCATACAGCCGGGCGAGGGCGAAATTCCCGAGCAGGCGGCAGCGCTCCAAACGAATAAGTAACCCAGAAGTGAGAACACAGATAAAGGAATCAAGCATGAAAAGAACGCAGGCTATCGAACTCCCGGAAGAGGAGATTGCAAAGCAAAAGGAATGGATGGCGGCATTCGCCGCGCTGGAAGATCGCCCGCACACCTATTGTGTGGTGACCTACGGCTGCCAGATGAACGCGCACGACAGCGAAAAGCTGGAAGGCATGCTGACCCAGATGGGGATGACGCCCGCCGCCAACCGAGAAGAGGCGGATTTTGTCATCTTCAACACCTGCTGCGTCCGCGACAATGCGCAGCGGCGCGCGCTGGGCAACGTAGTCTGGCTCAAGGAACTGAAAAAGACACGTCCGGAGCTGATGGTCGGCGTTTGCGGCTGCATGATGCAGCAGCCGGGGATGGGCGAGCAGATTCTCAAGCAATATCCGTTTGTGGATCTGGCCTTCGGCACGCATAATTTATATCGTTTTGCGCAGTTGATGCTCAAGGCGGTGCAGTCCCGCCGCCGCGTGGTCGAGGTGATTCAGGATGACGAGGGCAGCATTCCGGAAGATCTGCCGGTGCGCCGCAGCAGCCCGTATCACGCTTACATCACCATCATGTACGGCTGCAACAACTTCTGCTCGTATTGCATCGTTCCGTATGTGCGCGGCCGGGAACGCTCCCGCGCGTCGGCACGCATCATCGAGGAAGCGCGCGAATTGAAGGCGGACGGCGTGAAGGAAATCATGCTGCTTGGGCAGAACGTCAACTCCTACGGGCTTGACGTTGAAGGCGAATTGAGCTTTGCACAGCTTCTTTCTGAACTGGACAAGGTGGGGATTGAGCGAATCCGCTTTATGACCTCCCATCCGAAGGATATTTCCGACGAGCTGATTGACGTGATGGCGTCGGGCAAGCACATCTGCCACGCGCTTCATTTGCCGGTTCAGCATGGCAACAATCGGATTCTACAATCCATGAATCGCCGCTACACGCGCGAAAAATATCTGGAGCGCGTCGAAGCCATTCGCTCGAAGGTGCCGGATATCAGCCTGACGACCGACCTGATCGTCGGCTATCCGGGCGAAACGGAAGAAGAATTTGAGGAAACCTGTTCGCTGGTTGAGCAGGTCGGATATGACAGCGCTTTCACCTTTATCTATTCGCCCCGTGTGGGTACGCGCGCGGCGGATATGCCGGATCAGATTCCCGAGGAGGTTTCCTCTCGCCGGATTCAGAAGCTGATTGCGCTGCAAAAAGACGTCACCCACAAGCGCTACGCGAATTATATCGGTCAGGTGCACAGCGTGTTGGTGGAGGAAGCGTCCCGCCGGGACGAAAACCAGATGGCAGGCAAGAACGAATACAACATCACCGTCAATTTCCCGGGCGACAAGAGCCTGATCGGGCAGATTGTCCGGGTGAAGATCACGTCCGCCGGCGAAAGCACATTGCGCGGCGAACGTGTGGAATAAGCCGAAAACGGCGAGAGGAGATTTTGATTATGAGCAAGGTTACGGATTGCGCCCGCGCGCTGGGTCAGGCGATTGTCGATTCTGAAGAATACAAGGCCATGCAGATCACCGAAAAGACCGCGATGAACGACCCGGCTGTGGCGGCCGCAATGAGCCGGTATCTGGAAGCGAAGGACGGCATGCACACCGCGATGAGCGCGGGCAACGCGGACGAGATTGCGCGTTTCAGCCAGGAGATGGACGACGCGCAGCAGACGCTGAACGCGATGCCTGCGGTTGACGCGATGACGACGGCGCGCCAGAATTTTTCCGAATTGATGAATCAGGTCAATCACGTGCTTGAATTTATGATTACGGGTGAGGTTGAGCAGAGCGGCGGCTGCACGGGCAACTGCGCTTCCTGCGGCGGCTGCCACTAACGGGATAAAGGCGAAAGAAAAGGCTTGACGGAGGCACATAAATGGCAAACATGACCCCGATGATGCGTCAGTATCTGGAAATGAAGGATAAATATCCGGGCATGATTCTCTTTTTCCGGCTGGGCGACTTTTACGAGATGTTCTTCGATGACGCCAAGCTGGTTTCAAGAGAGCTTGAGCTGACGCTCACCGGGAAAAGCTGCGGCATGGAGGAACGCGCGCCCATGTGCGGTGTGCCCTTTCACAGCGCGGAAACATACATCAACCGGTTGATCGAGAAGGGCTATAAGGTGGCCATCTGCGAGCAGATGGAAGACCCGGCGACAGCGAAAGGCCTTGTAAAGCGCGACGTCATCCGTGTGGTTACGCCAGGCACCGTGATCGAGCAATCCATGCTTGACGAGCGGCGAAACAGCTATCTGCTGTCCGTCTGCATGGACGGCGATCGGGCAGGCTTGGCCTTTGTGGATGTTTCGACGGGCGAATTTCAGCTATATGAAATCGAAAGGGCTTCCGTTCGGCTTCAAGACGAAATTGTGCGCATGATGCCCAAGGAGATTATCGCCAACACAGCGCTGCCCGAGAACGCGACGACGCTGCATGTCGATGTGCAGGACGGCGCGCGCTTCCAGCTCGCCCGCGCGCGCGCGGCACTGCTGGAGCATTTTAAGGTGCAGAGTCTGGATACCTTCGGCGTCAGCGGGATGAAACTCGGCATTCGGGCGGCCGGCGCGCTGATGCGTTATCTCGAAGAGACACAGAAAAACGCGCTGGAGCACCTCACTGAGCTGAACGAATATCACGACAAGCGATACATGATGCTCGATCACACGGCGCGACGCAATCTGGAATTGACGGAAACCATGCGTTCCCGCCAGAAGCAGGGCTCGCTTCTTGGCATTCTGGATTACACCTGCACGGCGATGGGCGCGCGAACGCTTCGCGGCTTCATCGAGCAGCCGCTGGCCATCAAGAGCGAAATTGACGAGCGTTTGGAGGCGGTGCAGGCGCTGCGCGACGCGGATATGACGGTAGACATGATCCGCGAGGAGTTGACGCAGGTTTACGACGTGGAACGCCTGCTCAGCAGAATCGCATACAAAACCATCAACGCGAAGGACTGTCTTGCCCTGCGCGATTCGCTTGCTCACGTTCCGGCGATTCACGACGCGCTGGCCTCCATCGCGCCGAACGGCATGCTCCGCAGTCTGCTCGACCATCTGACGCCGCTTGGCGACGTGGTGGACAAGCTGACGCAGGCCATCGACGTGGACGCGCCCGCGCTGATGAGCGAGGGGCATTACATCAAAAGCGGCTATAACGAGGAACTGGACAAGCTGCGGGAGGCCTCCCGAAACGGCCATCAGTGGATCGCCGATTTGGAAGCGAAGGAACGCGAGCTGACGGGCATCAAGAACCTGAAAATTCAATATAACCGCGTTTTTGGCTACTATATCGAGGTGACGAAATCCAACTACGAGCAGGTGCCGTATCGCTACACGCGAAAACAGACACTGGCCAACTGCGAGCGCTACATGACGCCGGAGCTGCATGAAATTCAGGAGACCGTGCTCGGCGCGCAGGAAAAAGCAATCCGTTTGGAGCAGGGGCTGTTTATCGAAATCCGCGACTTCCTGTCCGCTCAAATTCCCCGGATTCAGCATACGGCGGTCGGCCTGAAAACGCTGGATGCGCTGGTCTCTCTGGCGGTTGCAGCGGTCAAAAACCGCTATGTCCGCCCGGAAATTGCCGATGACGGCGTGATTGATATCGTCGATGGACGTCATCCTGTCGTCGAGGCCGGTATGCACGGTGACGATCAGTTTGTGCCAAACAGCACGCTGCTCGATGACGAAGATAACCGCATGCTTATCATCACCGGCCCGAACATGGCGGGCAAGAGCACCTATATGCGGCAGGTGGCGCTCATCACGCTGATGGCACACATGGGCAGCTTTGTTCCGGCGGAAAGCGCAAAAATCAGCACTGTCGACCGCATTTTCACGCGCGTCGGCGCGTCGGACGATTTGGCGAGCGGCCAATCCACATTCATGGTGGAAATGAACGAAATGGCGCACATTCTGCGAAGCGCTACCTCAAAGTCGTTGATTGTGCTTGATGAAATCGGTCGAGGCACCAGCACGTTTGACGGCCTGAGCATCGCGTGGGCCGTTGTGGAATATCTGGTGGATAAAAAGAAGATCGGCGCCAAGACACTGTTTGCGACGCATTACCACGAGCTCAGCGAGCTGGAAGGGCGGCTTGGCGGTGTGGTCAACTATCGCATCAGCGTAAAGGAGCACGGCGAGGACATCATCTTCCTGCGCAAAATCGAGCGCGGCGGCGCGGACTATATCCATGTAGACGTCATGGACGGACATTTTGTACCGAATAT
>OHYM01000139.1_pt1 | contig 20919 bp, 16 predicted proteins | sample 1580311 | NCBI WGS metagenome assembly OHYM01 (sample SAMEA3882512, study PRJEB24775) | human gut metagenome | biome: human-associated habitat; feature: intestine environment; material: feces | place: Netherlands | collected 2009/2010
GGGCGCCGTAAACGTTCGGAAAGCCCTTTGGTGGGGCGATGGGGCAAAGCCCCATATCCTAAAATGCGTAGATATTTGTTCCTAAAATGTTCGGTTTAAGATTGACAGTCCCCCTTTCCGTAAATGAAGAAAAAGGTTTATCAGGCCGATAAAAAACGGCGAAATGAGAACAAGGCGACTGAAGGAGAAAAACGATGACCTACGCATTTTTGCTCTATCCGCATGCCAATGTACGCTATCGCCAGTCGCTTTTGCAGCTGGCTGCGCAGGAACTGGCCATGACGCTGACCGCGCTGGGGCGCGAGGCCGAGGTCACGCCCAAGGAAATGAGCGGCGCGACGTTTTTGACGTTTGAGGCGGCGAAGCTCACCGAACGCGACATGCGCATGCTCAGCCAGTTGGCCAGCGTCTACATGCTCTTTAGCATGGAGGACGGCAGGCTGACCCCGATTGCGCGCACCCATCCCAACTACGTCGGGGAGGATTTGCCCGCGCTGCTCAAATACAAGGGCAAGACGAACGAGATGTTTACCGATACGATGCTGACGATGGCGCTGGCGGCGAGCGCGTTCATGCCCGTGCACGACAGCCAGCTCGTCGTCTGCGACCCGATGGCCGGGCGCGGAACGACGCTGATGCTGGCGCTTCGGCGCGGCTATCACGGCGTGGGGCTTGAAATCGGCAAGGCGGACGTGAAGGAAGCGGCCGATTACATGACGCGCTACCTCGAATTCCACCGCATCAAATACAAGCGGACGGACAGCGCGCTCACCGTGCGCGGGCAGGTGGGCGGCCGGGAAAACAAATTCGTGTTTTCCGATTCGGCGGAGCATTTTAAGGCAGGCGACACGCGGACGCTGCGCCTGATCTGCGGCGACACGCGCGAGGCGGCGGCGCTGCTCAAGCCGAACAGCGTTCATCTGATGGTGACGGACGCGCCCTACGGCGTGCAGAAGGGCACGGCGGGCAGGCAGGATTCCATCGGCGGCACGATTGCGGCGGCGCTTCCGGGGTGGCACAGCGTGCTCAAGCCCGGCGGCGTGCTGGCCATCAGCTTCAACACGCATGTCACCAAGCGCGACGCGCTGATCCGGCTCATGGAAAAGGCCGGGTTTGAGGCGGTGCAGACGGCGAACCTGGAGCATTGGGTTGAGCAGGCGATCAGCCGCGACGTGATTCTGGCGAGAAAACCTTAAATAACGTATATCTTTATGGATTTCGGCATATCCTTCACCATGAAAGCACATCCGCGGGAAACGCCGCGGCAAAGCATGTTGGCCCATTGGGAGGAGCTGAAATCAAATTGGAATCCGCAAGAGTATATCAAAACATGACGGTGGTGCAGCTGCGCGAGCTGGCGCGCGCCAACAAGGTGCGCCTGCCCTACGGGGTGAACAAGGCGCAGATGGTCGAGACGCTGTTTCGCCAGCTCGGAAGTGGGATGAAGCCGGCGCAGGCGCCCGCCGAACAGCCGGACATCGGGCTGTACAAGCCCAAGCCGCTCGGGTTTTACGACGAGGAATACGGCACGAGCAACCCGGTCGTGCCGCAGATGCTCAAGGCGGGGCTGCTGAGCAGCGGCCACGGCCTGCTGGAGGTGCAGCCCGGCGGCTACGGCTTTCTGCGCGCGCAGAACGGAACGCCCGGCGCGGACGACATCTATGTTTCCATCGCGCAGATTCGCCGGTTCAACCTGCACAGCGGCGATGAAATCGTCGGCAAGACGAGGCCGAAGCGGATGGGCGACCGATACAACGCGCTGATGTACATTGAATCCGTCAACGGGGAAAACCCCGAAATTGCGCGCGTGCGCAGGCCGTTTGATTCGCTGACGCCGATTCACCCCAACCGGCGGCTGACGCTGGAGGGGGAAGGCGAGCCGGGAGACCCTTCCATGCGGCTGATGGATTTTATCGCGCCCATCGGCCTCGGTCAGCGCGCGCTGATTGTCGCGCCGCCGAAGGCGGGCAAGACGATCCTCCTGCAAAAAATCGCCCGTGCCATCGAGAAAAATCATCCGGATATCGAGCTGATGATTCTGCTGATTGACGAGCGGCCGGAGGAGGTCACGGATATCCGGCGCTCCGTCCGCGCGAACGTGTTTTACTCCACGTTCGATTCGCCGCAGGAAAACCACGTCCGCGTGGCGGATATGGTCTACGAGCGGGCGCAGCGGCTGGTGGAGCAGGGGAAGAACGTCGTCGTGCTGATGGACAGCCTGACCCGGCTGGCGCGCGCCTGCAACGCGCTCAGCCCCGGCGGGCGCGCGATGAGCGGCGGTCTTGCGCCCGGCGCGCTGGACAGGCCGAAGCGCTTTTTCGGCGCGGCGCGCAACATCGAGGAGGGCGGCAGCCTGACGATGATCGCGACGGTGCTGGTGGAGACGGGCAGCCGGATGGACGACATCATCTTTGAGGAATTTAAGGGGACGGGCAACGCGGAAATTAAGCTCGACCGGGCACTCTCCGAGGCGCGCATCTTTCCGGCCATTGATCTGGCCAAATCCGGCACGCGGCACGAGGAGCTGCTGCTCTCCCCGGCGGAATGCGAGGGCGTGGCGATGGTGCGGCGGATGCTGGGGCAGGGGCACACCCGCGAGGCGACCGCCCAACTGATTTCCATGCTGCTCAAGACCGAAAAAAACGAAGATTTTTTCAAAAGATTGAAAGAATGGCTTGCAATTTGGGAGAAAGAAGGGTATACTATACGCAGTCTCCGCTCAGGCGTATGAGAAGGTGCGATTTGGCGCGCCTTTCATACGATAGTATCGCGGCGAAAGAGGTGAAAATCATGAAGGAAGGCATCCATCCGAAGTATCAGAAGGCGACCGTGACCTGCGTTTGCGGCAACACTTTCGTAACGGGTTCCACTAAGCCGGAGCTGCGCGTTGAAATCTGCTCCAAGTGCCACCCGTTCTTCACCGGCAAGCAGAAGCTCGTTGACGCGGGCGGTCGTGTCGATCGCTTTAAGAAGCGTTACGGCATCTAATCTTACCCACTCGGAGACAGCGAAAGCTGTCTCCTTTTGTTTTGCCCGAAAAGAAAATGAGAAGAAAAACATAAATGCCAAAACGACAAATATAGTTGACGAAATGACGGATGAGGCGTATAATGCAATCATCTGGAATCCTGAGAAGAAGGAGGCGGCGAAACGCTTGAAAAACCTTCGGTTGAAGGCGGCGCGGGTTGGCTGCGACCTGTCGCAGGAGGAATTGGCTGCGAAGGTCGGCGTGACGCGCCAGACCATCGGCATGATCGAGGCCGGGCGGTTCAATCCGTCGCTGGCGCTGTGTGTGGCCATCTGCCGGGCGCTGGGCAAGACGCTCAACGACCTATTCTGGGATGAGGAGGGCGGCGTATGAAGCTCTATCTCAAAACAAAAAACGTGCTGGATGAGCGCGAAACGCAGGAGATGTACCGCATCGAGCATCGCGGAATGTGGGGCATGTACGCGCTGCTGTGCGCGGCGGTCGTGGTGCAGATGCTCTTCGGTGCGGGCTTTGCGCAGGTCGCGGGCGAGGCGTTTGTCATCGCCGTGGTCAGCGTCGGCATGATTATCGCGTATGCGCGGCGCGGCATTTGGGATGCGGACGCGCGGCCGAGCACGGGCGGCAACGTGGCGTATGCGCTGCTTTGCGCGCTGGGCGTGACGGCGGTGACGTTCGGGCTGCACGAAAACGCGGTCAAGGCGCTGCTCTTTGGCGCGGCGGCGTTTATCCTGTGCTTTGCCCTGCTGTCGCTGCTGATGGCCTACGTCAAGAAGCGCCAAAAGCAGCAGAGCGACGAGCTGGACGACGAATAAGGGAGACGTTGGGGCGTTGCCCCAAGCCCCAGCAGGGAACTGAGTTCCCTGCACCTTCCGATTTGTTTTAGCCGTTGATCACAAAGTGATCAACGAAAGTGGGAAATCCAAGAACCTCAGGTTCTTGGCGGGGTTTGGGGCAGAGCCCCAAGAAAGGAACAGGCACAATGAGCAATCAGAAGCATCAATATAAGGATATCGGCGGGCAGGCCGTCATGGAAGGCGTGATGATGCAGAGCCCGTCGGATGAATCCATCGCCATCGCGGTGCGCCGCCCGAACGGCAGGATCATGGTGACGTGCAAGCGCAACGAGCCGCTCTCCAAAAAGCACAAGTGGATGGGGCTGCCGTTGATCCGCGGCTGCGTCAACATGGTGGTTATGCTCAAAATGGGCATGGAAACCCTCGACAAGAGCACGCAGATGCTCGGCGTGATGGAGGAAGAGCCCAGCAAGTTTGAAAAGTGGCTCATCGACAAGGTCGTCATGGCCGTCGCGATGGTGCTTGCCGTCGCGCTGAGCCTGTTCCTGTTTGTAGCGCTGCCCTCGGGCATGGCGACGCTCGTCGGCAAGGGGACGGACAGCCGCTTTGTCATCAACCTTTCCGCCGGATTGACGCGCATCGCGATTCTGGTCGGTTATATGATCGCGATTTCCTTCGTGCCGGATATCAAGCGCGTGTTCATGTACCACGGCGCGGAGCATAAGACCGTATACTGCAACGAGGCCGGGCTGGAGCTGACGCCGGAAAACGCGCGCCGGTTCTCCCGCCTGCATCCGCGCTGCGGCACGGCGTTCCTCTTTCTGGTCATGTTCATCTCAATTCTGATTGGCGCGGTGGCGGATCAGGTGCTCTTTGCGCTGTTCAGCATTGAAAAGCTGACGTTCCTCGGCCGTATTCTGCGCAGCCTGCTGACGCTGCCGATTGTCACCGGCGTTTCGTATGAGGTGCTCAAGGGGCTGGCGCACGCGGGCGACAGCGTGATCGTGCGCATCCTCCGCTGGCCGGGCATGATGCTCCAGTATCTGACCACCAGAGAGCCGGACGATTCCATGCTCGAAGTCGCCATCGCGTCGATGAAGGCGGCGAAGGCGGGTCCTGCGCACTACGGCGAGAACCTTGACGCGAACGTATACGTCTACGGCGCGAAGGGGAAAAAGCCCGAACCGGCGGGCGACGGACAGGCGAACGAAAACGCGCCTGACGAAGCGCGGAAAGACGAAAAAGAAGACGAAAAGAACGACGAGAAGAAGGACGGTGCTTCCGCGTGACGATCCGCGAAGCGCTGCGTCTGGCGGAGGCTCGGCTTGAACAGGCGGGCGTGCCCGACGCGGATGTGGACGCCGCTTATCTGCTGGCCAGCGTATTGAAAGAAGATACGCTGGCTATGCGTATAAATGGACATCGTGAATTGGCCGCGCCGCAGCGGGCGGCGTTTGACGCGCTCTGCGACCGGCGGGCGGAGCCGCTGCAATACATCCTCGGCGAAACGGAATTTATGGGGCTGACGTTTCACGTCGAGCCGGGGGTGCTGATTCCGCGCGCGGACACGGAGATTCTCGTCGAAAAGGCGCTTGCGTGGATGAAACCGGGCGCGCGGGTGCTGGATATCGGCACGGGGAGCGGCGCGATTGCCGTCAGCCTCGCCAAGCTGGGCAGACAGGCGCAGGTGACGGCGGTGGATGTGAGCGACAGGGCGCTGGAAATCGCGCGGCGAAACGCCGAGCGCAACGGCGCGGCCGTTGAATTTGTCAAAAGCGACTGTTTTTCTGCGCTGAAAGGCCGAAAATATGATATGATTGTGTCAAACCCGCCGTATATTTCGGAGGACGAGATGCGGGGGCTGATGCCGGAGGTCACGCGCGAGCCGGAGCTGGCGCTTTTCGGCGGCGCGGACGGGCTGGATTTTTACAGGCGCATCAGCCGGGAAGCGCCGGAATACCTGAACGAGGGCGGCTGCCTGCTCTTTGAAATCGGCTGGCTGCAAAAGGAAGCGGTGAGCGCGCTGGTGAAGGCGCATATCGGCGAGCCGTTCGCGCTGCGCGACTATGGGCAGAACTGGCGCGTCGTCGGGGCAAAGAAGGAGGGCGCATGCTGAAAAAACTGGATTGGGTGCACCCGCGCATGGAGGAGCTGGGCATGCTGCTCTCCGACCCGGCGGTGGTGCAGGATCAGGAAAAATGGCGGGCGCTGATGCACGAACACAGTCAGCTTGAGCCGCTGGATCAGGCTGTTCGCCGATACGCCGAATTGGAGGACGCGCAAAAGCAGGCGCGCGCGCTGCTCGACGACCCCGACATGACCGAAATGGCGAAGGAGGAGCTGACCGAGCTTGAGAACCGGCTGGCGGCGACCCGGCGCGAAATTCAGCTTCTGCTTCTGCCCAAGGATCCGAACGCGGAGCGGAACGTCGTGATGGAAATCCGCGGCGGCGCGGGCGGCGAGGAAGCGGCGCTGTTCGGCGCGATGCTGATGCGGATGTACATGCGATACGCCGAGCGGCACGGCTGGAAGACCGAAATGCTGGAGGCCAGCATGACCGAGCTGGGCGGCGTGAAGGAGGCGGTTTTCGCCATCACGGGGGAAGGCGCGTTCAGCCGCCTGAAATATGAGAGCGGCGTGCACCGCGTTCAGCGCATCCCGGTGACGGAGAGCAACGGCAAGCGGCAGACCTCCACCGCGACGGTCGCCGTGCTGCCCGAAGCGGAGGAGGTTGACGTTAAAATCAACCCCGACGACCTGCGCATCGACGTCTACCGCGCGTCCGGCCACGGCGGGCAATACATCAACAAGACGGACAGCGCCGTGCGCATCACGCACATCCCAAGCGGCATCGTCGTGACCTGTCAGGACGAAAAAAGCCAGCTCAAGAACAAGGAAAAGGCGATGCGCGTTCTGCGCGCGAGGCTTTACGAAAAATTGCAGGAGGAAAAGGACGCGGCCTACGCCAGCGACCGCCGCGCGCAGGTGGGCACGGGCGACCGAAGCGAGCGCATCCGCACCTACAATTTCAACGAAGGGCGCGTCACCGATCACCGCATCGGCAAGACGATCTACGCCATCGACGCTTTTGTGGATGGCGATATGGACGACATCATCGACCCGCTGATATACGCCGACCAGCAGGAGCAGCTGCGCGCGTTGGGGCAGGGCGAATGGCAAAGAGGATAAAGCGATGAAAACAGAGCTGCTCAAGGTGAACGAAGAATCCGTCGCGCTGGGCGCGAGGCTCATCCGCGAGGGCGAGCTCGTCGGTTTCCCGACGGAGACGGTCTACGGGCTGGGCGCAAACGCGCTGGACGCGCGCGCGGTCGCCAAGATTTTTGAAGCGAAGGGGCGTCCGCAGGATAACCCGCTGATTACGCATGTCGCCTGCGTGGAAGAGATTCCGCCGCTGGTGCGCGCGATTCCCGCGGCCGCGCGGAAGCTGATGGAGGCGTTCTGGCCGGGGCCGATGACGCTGATTCTGCCCAAGGCGGACTGCATCCCCGACGCGGTGAGCGCGGGGCTGGACACGGTGGGCATTCGCCTGCCCGCCAATGCCGACGCGCGCAGGCTGATTCGCGCAGCGGGCTGCCCGATTGCCGCGCCGAGCGCCAACCGAAGCGGCCGCCCCAGCCCGACGACGGCGCTGCACGTGCTGGAGGACATGGACGGGCGGATTCCGCTGATTCTGGATGGCGGCGCGTGTCAGGTCGGCGTGGAATCCAGCGTGATCGACGCGACGGGCGAGGTGCCGGTGATTCTGCGCCCGGGCGGAATCACGCCGGAGATGGTGGAGCGCGTACTGGGGCATGTCCGCGTGGACGAGCACGTGATGAGCCCGCTCAGGGAGGGCGACGTGGCGCGCTCGCCGGGAATGAAATACAAGCATTACGCGCCGAAGGCGAAGGCGGTCATCTTCAGCGGCGCGCCGGAGCATGTCGTTTCGGCGATTTGCAGGCGATACGACGAGCAGACGGCCAAGGGCGAGCGCGTGGCCATTCTGGGGCTGGACGAGCACCGTTACGGGGATCGCACGTTCATCAGCCTGGGCAGCGAAAAACGCCCGCAGGAGGCGGCGGCAAGGCTGTTCGCCGCGCTGCGCGAATTGGATGAACGCGGGGACACGGTGGCGCTCTGCGAGGCGGTGGATACGGCGGGCATCGGTCTGGCCGTGATGAACCGCATGGGGCGCGCGGCGGCGTTCGATATCGAGCAGGTATGATCTGCCGGTCTTTTGAGCCCGTCTTCGATGAAAGCGCGCGGGTGCTGATCGTCGGCTCGATGCCCAGCGTCAAATCGCTCGAAGACGCGCAGTATTACGCGCACCCGAGAAACGCATTTTGGCCGATTCTGTTCGATATTTTCGGGGAAGCGCCCAGCCGGGATTACGAGCGGAAAAAGATGCTGATCCGCGCGCACAATCTGGCCTTGTGGGACGCGGCGGCCGTTTGCGAGCGCGAGGGCAGTCTGGACAGCAGCATGCGCGGCGTGGTGTACAACGACTTCGGCAGGCTGTACGCGAAATGCCCGGACATTCGGGCGGTGCTCTGCAACGGCGCGGCGGCGCACAGGCTGTTTATCCAATCCGGCTGGGCGGGGGCGCGGCAGGTCATCCGGCTGCCCAGCACGAGCCCGGCATATACCATGGCCTATGAAAAAAAGCGGGAGGCGTGGCGCGCGGCGCTCTGCGCCCTTCAGATCGTTCAATCAACCGAACCGAAGGAGGAACGGATATGAACATGGTGGATATCATTCTCAAAAAGAAAGCGGGAGAAGCGCTCAGCGCGGAGGAAATTCGCTTTTTCGCGCAGGGCGCGGCGGCGGGAACCATCCCGGATTACCAGCTTTCGGCGCTGCTGATGGCGATTTGCTGGCGGGGCATGAACGCGCAGGAGACGACCTGCCTGACGATGGAAATGATGCATTCCGGCGGCGTGGTCGATCTGTCCGCCATCGACGGCGTTTGCGTGGATAAACATTCCACCGGCGGCGTGGGCGACACGACGACGCTGGTGCTCGTGCCGCTGGCAGCGGCCTGCGGCGCGAAGGTCGCGAAGATTTCCGGCCGCGGCCTCGGGCACACGGGCGGCACGCTGGATAAGCTGGAGAGCATCCCCGGCTGCTCGGTGGAGGAGACGGAGGCGCGCTTTGTGCGGCAGGTGCAGGAAATCGGCTGCGCGGTCATCGGCCAGACGCACGACCTCTGCCCGGCGGATAAAGCGCTTTACGCGCTGCGCGATGTGACCGGCACGGTGGACTGCATCCCGCTGATCGCCTCGAGCATCGTATCCAAGAAGCTGGCGAGCGGCGCGGGCGCAATCGTGCTGGACGTGAAGACCGGCAGCGGCGCGCTGATGCACACGCTGGAGGATTCCATCGCGCTGGCGAAGGCCATGGTCGATATCGGCGCGCAGGCGGGCAAGCCGATCCTCGCGCTGGTGACGGGCATGGAGCAGCCGCTGGGCACGCACGTGGGCAACGCGCTGGAGGTCAAGGAAGCCATCGACATCCTCGCCGGGCGCGCGGGCGGCGACCTGCTGGCCGTGTCGCTGGAGCTGGGCAGCCGGATGCTCGTCGCGGCGGGGATCGCCGAGAATGTGGAAGACGGCAAGGCGCGCATGAAGCGGGCGCTGGAGAGCGGCGCGGGGCTTGAAAAGCTGAAGGAAATGATCGCGGCGCAGGGCGGCGACGCGGGCGTTTGCGACGACGTGACGCGCCTGCCGCAGGCCAAGTACCTCGTGCCCGTGCCCGCGCCGCACGACGGCTACGTTGCGGACATGGATACGACGGCCATCGGTTACTGCGCGCAGGATCTCGGCGCGGGCCGCAAGCAGAAGACGGACGCGATTGACCCGGCGGTCGGGCTGGTGATGGATGTGCGCATCGGCGATTTTGTGAAGCAGGGCGACCCGCTGGCGACGCTGCACCTGAACCGGATGGAACTGGCGGAGGGCGCGATTGCCCGCATGCAGCAGGCCGTCAGGCTGACGAGCGAGAAACCCGCGACGCCGCCGCTGGTGTATGCGGCGGTTTCACCGGAAGGGGTCGCGCGCTGAAAAACGCTTTCCGTCCGCCTGCGGCGCGACGGAAGGGGTTCAAAGGAGAAATATGGAAGGAAAGCAAAAAAGGGAGAGCTTTCGCAAAAAGGCGGGGCTGCTGGCGCACCATCTGAGGCCGGCAGCCTCCGCGTTTGCGCTGGGCATCGGCGCGTCACTGGCGGCCACGCTGCTGCGAACGCTTTTTACACAGATCATTCGTTTTACCGTCGATCACGCGCTGCTGGGGGAGACGGACGGGCTTCCGGCGTTTCTGCTGGATGCGCCCGCCGGGCGAATCCTCGTCTGGTGCGCGGCGGCCGCGGCGACGGTCGCGCTGCTGGAATTCGGCGCGGGCTTTGTGCAGGATTCCAACCTGCCCAAGGGGTCGGAACGGTTTGTGAAGTCGCTGCGCGACGCGCTATACGGCCACATTCAGCGGCTGCCGTATAGCTGGCATGTGCAAAACCCGACCGGCGACATCATCCAGCGCTGCACATCCGACGTGGAGGTTGTCCGCAATTTTATCGCCGAGCAGATGGTCGAGCTGCTGAGCACGACGTTCCTGATTGCGGTCTACATGATCGCCATGTTTGCGATGAACGTCAAAATCTCGCTGTTCGTGTTCGCGTTCATCCCGGTGATCGTTGGCTATTCGCTGGTCTTCTACAAGCGCATTTCGAAGGGCTATCAGAAGGCGGACGAGGCGGAGGGCGAGCTCTCCAGCACGGTGCAGGAGAACATCACCGGCGTGCGCGTGGTGCGCGCCTTTGGCCGCGAACGCGACGAGCTGGAAAAATTTCAGCGGAAGAACAACAATTACGCCAATATCTGGATGAAGCTCGGCGACATGATGACGGTGTTCTGGTCGCTGGGCGACGTGATGAGCATGGCGCAGGTCTTCGGCGTGATCGCCATCGGCGTGCAGCTCTGCGTGAAGGGCGAAATCACGCTGGGCACCTACCTGGCGTTCGTCAGCTACACGCGCCAACTGACGTGGCCCGTCCGCGCGCTGGGGCGCACGCTGTCGGAGATGAGCAAGGCGGGCGTTTCCATCGACCGTCTGCTCTATATCCTGGGCGCGGAGCCGGAAAAAGGCCCCGAAGCGCCGGCAGCGGCGAACCTCTCCGGCGATATCCGCTTTGAGCACGTGAGCTTTGCCTATGCGCAGAAGAAGGTGCTCGACGACGTGAGCTTCACCGTCAAGGGCGGCTCGACGCTCGGCGTGTTCGGCGAAACGGGCAGCGGAAAGAGCACGATTGCGCTGCTGCTGGCGCGGCTTTACGACCCCGGCGAGGGCAGAATCACCATCGGCGGCGTGGACGTAAGGGACATGAACCCGAGCGAGCTGCGGCGCGGCGTGGGCGTCGTGCTGCAGGAGCCGTTTCTGTTTTCCAGAACGGTCGCGCAGAATATCGCCATCACCCGCGAAAACGTCAGCCAAGATGAAATCGAGCAGGCGGCGCGGGAAGCCTGCCTGCACGACGCCATCGGCAGCTTTCAGGCCGGGTATGAAACGGTGGTCGGCGAGCGCGGCGTGACGCTCTCCGGCGGACAAAAGCAGCGAACCGCCATCGCGCGGACGCTGCTGGAGCACGCGCCGATCATGGTGTTTGACGACGCGCTCTCCGCCGTGGACGCGAAGACCGACGAGGCCATCCGCGGCAGGCTGCGCGAGGCGGCGGGCGGCTCGACGATGATTTTGATCGCGCACCGCGTCGCAACGCTGATGCAGGCCGACCAGATCATCGTGCTCAGGGACGGGCGCATCGTCGAGCAGGGCGCGCCGGAGGCGCTCCTGGCGCAGGGCGGCCTGTTTGCGCGGACGGCGCGGATGCAATCCGCCGAGGGAGAGGAGGAAGCCGAATGAGCCGAACGGAAGAAAAGCGCGCGGCTTTCTCGCTTGCGCCGTGGAAGCGGCTCTGGCGGTGCGTCTGCCAGCATCGGCTCCGGCTGGCGCTGGCCATCGGCAGCAATCTGCTGCTCGCCGTCGCGGATTTTTACATCCCGCTGCTGCAAAGCCGGGTTGTCGATCAATTCATCCTGACGGGGACGACGGCGGGGTTCGGCGGCTATGCCGTCAAGTACATTGGCGTATGTCTGTTTGAAATCGCGATGCTGCTGGTGTATTTCAAGGCCTGCATGGGGCTTGAAATGCTGTCCGGGCGCGACATGAAGGAGGCCTGCTTCGTCAACCTGCAAAAGCTGAGCCTCGATTATTACAACGTGACCAGCGCGGGGCACACGCTTTCGCGCGTGATGAGCGACACCGACCGCATCGCCACCTGCATCGCGTGGGTCTTTCCGGATATCCTCTGGGGCTTTGCGTATATCCTCGGCGTGCTGGGCGTGATGCTTTCGCTCTCGCCCGGTCTGGCGATGACGATTATCGTCATCGCGCCGATTGTGACCGCACTGACGGTGTATTTCCAGAAAAAGCTGATTGTGCTCAACCGCGACGTGCGCGCGCAGCATTCCAAAATCACCAGCAGCTACAACGAGGGCATCATGGGTGCGAAGACCAGCAAGACGCTGGCGCTGGAAGAACGCCTGACCGACGAATTCGAGCAGACGACCGCGCAGGCGGCAAAGGCCGGGATTCTCCACGGGCGGATGCGCGCGATTTATGTGCCGCTGATCGTGCTCTGCGGCACGCTGGCGGCCAGCGCAACGCTGCTGCGCGGCGAAATCGACTTTGACGACGTATCCTTCACCTATCCGGACGGCGGCGAGGAGGTGCTGACGCACTTTTCGCTGCATGTGCCTGCGGGGAGCACGGTCGCCATCGTCGGCGAGACGGGCGCGGGCAAAAGCACGCTGGTCAACCTCGTCTGCCGCTTCTTTGAGCCGACGGGCGGACGGGTGCTGATCGACGGGCGCGACGCGCGCGAGCGCAGCCAGCTTTGGCTGCACAGCCACGTCGGCTATGTGCTCCAATCGCCGCACCTGTTCTCCGGCACGATTCGCGAGAATATCCGCTACGGCCGGCCGGAGGCGACGGACGAAGAGGTTTACGCGGCGGCCAGAGCGGTCAGCGCGGATCGAGTCGCGGCGAAGCTCGAACAGGGCTACGATACGGATGTCGGCGAATGCGGCGACAAGCTCTCTACCGGCGAAAAGCAGCTCATTTCCTTCGCCCGCGCGGTGATCGCCCGGCCGAAGATTTTCGTGCTCGACGAGGCGACCAGCTCCGTGGACACGGAAACCGAAATGCTGATTCAAAAGGCGACGCACACGCTGATGCAGGGCACGACCTCGTTCGTCATCGCGCACAGGCTTTCGACGATCCGTCAGGCCGACGTGATTCTGGTCATCGACCACGGCAAGATCGTCGAGCAGGGCACGCACGAGCGCCTGCTCAAGGCGGGCGGCGCATACGCCGCGCTGTATCATACCCAGTTGAGCAGGCAGGAATAATCATTTTCCGTCTTGACTTTTCCCGCCGTGTGGTTTATACTGTGCTCACTTGAGATGAGAAAGAAGAGTAACCCCATCGCAGAGCCTCAAGAGAGACGCGCCGTCGGCTGGAAGCGCGTCGGCGGGCGCGGGGCGAAAACCACCTTTTGATTAAGCCGCGCGGCGCGCGATACAGCGCCAAAGAGAACCAATCAGGGTGGAACCACGGGCTAGATTTTGATCGCTCGTCCCTCAGCAAAACGCGAGGGACGGGCGTTTTTTGATTCGTCCCAACCGCTCCAAATTTCAAAGAAGAGGAGAAGATCATTATGAAGGTTATTTACAACGACGGCCATGTTGCCGAGTGCCCGGAAGACGAGGAGCTGCATGTCATCCGCCACACGGCCGCGCACATTCTCGCGCAGGCGGTGAAGCGCCTGTATCCGGAGGCGCGTTTCGCTTACGGCCCGGCGACCGAGAAGGGCTTCTATTACGACGTCGATCTGGGCGACAAGAAGCTCTCCGACGAGGATCTGCCCGCGATTGAGGCGGAGATGGCGAAGATCGTCAAGGAAAACCTGCCGATCAAGCCGTTCGTGCTCAGCCGCGAGGACGCGGTCAAGCTGATGGAGGAGCGCGGCGAAACCTACAAGGTCGAGCACATCGGCGATCTGCCGGAGGATGCGGTGCTCAGCTTCTACCAGCAGGGCGAATACATCGACATGTGCGTCGGCCCGCACCTGACCTATACCAAGGCGCTCAAGGCGTTTAAGCTGACCCAGCTTTCCGGCGCATACTGGAAGAATGACAAGAACAACATCATGCTCACCCGCATCGGCGGCACGGCGTTCCGCACCCGCGAGGAGCTGGAGGAATACAACAAGCTGATGGAGGAGGCCGCCCGCCGCGACCATCGCCGCATCGGCAAGGAAATGAACCTGTTCATGCTCTGCGACGAGGGTCCGGGCTTCCCGTTCTTCCTGCCCAAGGGCATGGCGCTCAAGAATGCGCTGATTGATTACTGGCGCGACATCCACTACAAGGCGAACTACGTCGAGGTTTCCACGCCGCTGATTATGAACCGCCACCTGTGGGAGACGAGCGGCCACTGGGATCATTACAAGGACAACATGTACGCCACCAAGATCGACGGCGAGGATTACTGCATCAAGCCGATGAACTGCCCGGGCGGCGTGATGGTCTACCGCAGCCAGCCGCATTCCTATCGCGAGCTGCCGCTGCGCGTGGGCGAGCTGGGTCTTGTCCATCGCCACGAGCTGAAGGGCGCGCTGCACGGCCTGTTCCGCGTGCGCTGCTTCACGCAGGACGACGCGCATATCTTCATGCGCCCCGACCAGATCACCGACGAGATCATCGGCGTGGTCGGCCTCATCAATCAGGTGTACAGCAAGTTCGGCTTTGATTACTTCGTCGAGCTTTCCACCCGCCCGGAGAACAGCATGGGCAGCGATGAGGATTGGGAGGCGGCGACCAACGGCCTGATTAAGGCGCTGGAGAAGCTCAACATGCCGTATATCGTCAACGAGGGCGACGGCGCGTTCTACGGCCCGAAGATCGACTTCCACCTGCGCGACAGCTTGGGACGCACCTGGCAGTGCGGCACGATTCAGCTCGACTTCCAGATGCCGCTCAACTTCGGTCTGGAATACATCGCCGAGGACGGCAGCCGTCAGCGCCCGATTATGATCCATCGCGTCTGCTTCGGCTCTATCGAGCGTTTCATCGGCATCCTGACCGAGCATTTCGCGGGCAAGTTCCCGACGTGGCTTGCGCCGACGCAGGTGAAGGTTCTGCCGGTTTCCGACAAGAGCATGGATTACGCGAAGGAAGTCTACGAGGCGCTGCGCGAGAAGATGATCCGCTGCGAGCTGGATACCCGCAACGAGAAGATCGGCTACAAGATCCGCGAGGCGCGTCAGGTGGATCGTGTGCCGTACATGCTGATTATCGGCGCGAAGGAAGTGGAGACGAATACCGTCTCCGTCCGCGACCGCGACACCGACGAGACCGTGACCATGACGCTCGACGAGTTCCTCGGCAAGCTCTGTAAGCAGATCGAGGAGCGCGCGTAAACGAAATTGAAAATCTGAAATGCAAAGAACCGCCGATTTTGGCGGTTCTTTTGCTATGCCGGGAATGGGTGGAGTAATACTAATTCTTGTTAAAATGGCTTAATCCGCGCACCATCTTTTTCGCTCTGACTTTGCCTCGTTCCGTTCAACGTACCTCCAGTACGCCTCACTTCACTTGGCTTCGTCAGAACAAAAAATCTGATGCGCTCTGTTAAGCATTTTAACTGCGAATTAGTATAAGCATTTAATTCCCGTAATTCTCAATGCCCCTGAGCATCTCCAGCTCGCGCACGTCGCGCACATCGGTGAACGTCTCGCGAGAGAGCAACACCGCCGAGCGCCAATATAGGCAGATATACGGCTGATCCTGCTCGAATTGATCCTGAATGAGGCTCATCGCGTTTTTATAGCTGTCGGCGGTGTAGCTCTTGCGCAGCTGGGTGATGAGGTCGTTCATGTCGTTGGAGCGATAGCGCGTGTAGTTACAGCTCGCGGTGGAGGTCAGTGTGAAGCCGGGGTCGGGGGACACGTCGAAATTGAAGCCGCACATGGCGATGGAATAGTCGCCGCTGACGAGCTTGGTCTGCACGCTTTCGCGTGACCATGTGGCGACGTAAGCCGGGATGCCGACGGCGGCAAGCTGATCGACGATCTTGTTGGCGGCATTGGTGCGCGCGGTGGAACCGGGCTCGTCGTAGACGAGCAGGCGCAGGGATTCCATCTTCTTGCCGTCCTTGTAGCGGTTGCCGTCGTCGGCGAGCTTGTAGCCCGCGCTGTCCAGCAGGGACGCGGCCATCAGCGGGTCGTAAATGTCGCGGATGGTCGATTCGTTGGAGAGCCATGTGCCGGAAGGAATCGGGGTATAGGCGACGGTCGCCATGTTTTGATACGCAGAGGAGATCAGCTCGCTGCGGTTGATGGCGTAGGAAATCGCCTGTCGCAGGAGGTTCTGGCCGTTGTCGTCGCTCTTGAAATCCTTATACGCGCGGTTGACGAGCAGCACCTCAAGCTGCCGGGTGCGCGCGGTGATGGAGAAGGTATTGAGCGAACCGCTGTAACGCGAGGCATTGATAGAGCGCGTCATGGCGATATCGACGCTCTGCGTATCAAAGGCGTTGAGCGCCTGCTCGGCGGTGTCATAGATGCTGGCGCGGACATAGCGCACCTGCGGCGGGCGGTTCCACCATCCGTCGTTGGCGGTCAGCCAGATGGCGCTGCCCTGTTCATAGCCGTCGTATTTATACGGCCCGGTACCGGCGGGCATGTCGGCGGCGACCTGCGAGGCCGGGAGAATCGGGAAGGTCAGCGCGTAGAGCGAGCCGTAGCTGGCGCGGCGCAGGGTGAAGACGATGGTCTGATCGTCCGTCGCCTCCCACGACTTGATGGAATAGAAGGTCGAGTAATACAGGCCGCGGTCGGCGACGGGCACCTCGGAATCGAGATTCTCGTCGAAACCGGCCAGCTCGAGCATGTAATCCAGCGTCGCCACCACGTCCGCGCTGGTGAGCGTCTGGCCGTTGTGGAAGGAGATGTCGTCGCGGAGCGTGACCTGCACCTTGCGGCCGTCGTTGGAAAAGCTGTACGCATAGGCCAGCTTGGGCTGGGGCTGATAATTGTCGTCGATCTCAAACAGCCCCTCGTAGACCAGATTCAGCAGGCTCACCACGTCGCGATGGTTCAATTCCAGCGGGCGAAGGGCGAGGTGATCGTCCGCCACGATGGCGACGGAGAGGGACGTGGACGCGGCCAGACCGGCGGCGGGAAGAACCAGCAGCGCGCAGGCCAGCAGCAGCGCGGCAAAACGGGAAATGCGCATGAACAAAGCTCCTTATGATTCGGTCGGTTCGGGGGTTTCCACGGGGAAATAGTATTTGCGGTAAACGTCGCGGGCGCGCAGCACGCGGGAGGCATACGTCGCCGTATCCTGCGTGGGGATGACGTCCAGCGTCACGCCGTCGGCGCTGTATTGCGGGTTTTTCAGCCAGCTGTCCACGTTGCCCTGACCGGCGTGATAGGCGCAGACAATCTTGGTCGCGTCGCCGTCAAACCGGCGGGAGAGGTACCCCAGGTACCACGTGCCGTAGCGGATGTTGGTTTCCGGGTCGTAGAGCTTGTCGAACGAGTAGCCCGCGCCGTCCTCCTTGTACTTGTGGGCGACCCATTCGGCGGTATCGGGCATGAGCTGCATCAGCCCGCGCGCGCCCAGCCGGCTTTCGGCCCGCGGATCGAAGCTCGATTCGCAGAGGATGACGGCGGAGACGAGCGCCGGGTCGAGGCGCTGCTCGGCGGCGTACAGCGTGATGAGATCGCCGTAATAGAGCGCGCGCTCGGCGGCCTCGGCTTCGAGCCTGCGGCGTTCCTCCTGCTTGGCGAGATAGGTCTTTGTGACGGAAACCGCGCCCGTGACGAGCAGAATCACCGCCAGCGCCAGCGCGAAAAAGCGAACCGGCGACGGCAGGCCGTCAAACGGGGAACGCGCGCGGCCATGGCGGCGGGGCGCTTCTTCCTCCGTTTCAATCGTCAGGGTGCGGACGGCGCGCCGCGGGATGGGTGGCCTTTCCGGCAAAGCGTCGTTGGAAAGACGAGGGGGCTGCGGCGGCCGTCTGCGCCGAACCGGCGCGCCGGAAACGGCGGCCTCCAGCAGCGCATCCACCTGTCGGTGCGTCTGCTCGATGGAACCGTCGGTATCAATGACGGCGTTTGCGCGGCGGATCTTTTCATCCGGCGGCATCTGCGAATCAATGCGGCGCTCGGCCTGCTCGCGGCTCAGCCCGTCGCGCTCGAAAAGGCGCTGAATCTGCGTTTCCCGCGCCGCGCGGACGACCCAGACGGTATCGAACATGGATTCCATTCCGCACTCGAACAGCAGCGGAACGTCGCCGACGACGATTTGCCCCGGCGCGTCGAGGCGGTCGAGCTGACGCCTGATTTCCGAAAGGATCATTGGGTGGAGAATGGCGTTGAGCGTTTCGCGCTTCTGCGCGTCGGCAAAGACGAGCTGGCCGAGCTTTGCGCGGTCGAGCGACGCGCCGGAAAACACGTCGTCGCCGAATGCCCGGCGGATTTCGGGCAGCGCCGCGCCGCCGTCGGCGGTCAGCGCGCGGGAAATCGCATCCGCATCGACGATGAAACAACCCTTTTGCCTGAGATACTGGCTGACGGTGCTTTTTCCGCAGGCGATGGAACCGGTCAAACCGATTTTCATAGATGTCCTCCGAGAGGCGGGGTACGTTGGGAACGTTGGGGATTTGCCCCAAGCCCCACCGGAAACCCGAGGTTTCCGGACTTCCCGCATAAATGAATGTAAGATAATGAATAGACGAAGAAAGAGAGGCAATTCATGCAAGGCTTGCTTATCAAATTTACGTTTAATCAATCATAGGCCGCGAAGCGAAGAAGGGAGTTTGAGGGATGAAACCCCTCAAGCGGGGTTTGGGGCAGCGCCCCATCGTTCTTACTTCGTATCATACCACGAGCGCCCGGAATGAACGTCCGCAATCAGCGGCACACGCAGGGAGGCGGCGTTTTCCATGCAGCGGCGCAGCAGCGCCTCCACCTGCTCGCGTTCCGCTTCCGGCGCTTCGACGATCAATTCGTCGTGCACCTGCAAAATCAGCTTCGCGGCCAGCCCGGCGGCTTTCAGCTCGTCGTGGACGGCGTTCATCGCGATTTTGATGATATCTGCCGCGGCGCCCTGCACCGGCGTGTTCATCGCGGCGCGCTCGCCGAACTGGCGGCGGTTGTAATTCGGGCTGCTCAATTCCGGCAGCGGACGGCGTCGGCCATACATCGTGACGGAATAGCCCTCCGCCTTTCCCTGACTGACGCACGCTTCCATAAACCGATGGATCGCCGGATAGCGGGCGAAGTAGCGCGCGATGAATTCGGCGGCCTCCTTGCGGGAAATATGCAGGTTGGCGGCCAGACCGAAATCGCTGATGCCGTAGACGATGCCGAAATTGACGGCTTTCGCGCTGGAGCGCATCTGCGGCGTGACCTCGGCGAGCGGCACACCGTAGACCTCCGCCGCCGTTCGGGCGTGGATGTCCTGGCCGAGGGTGAAGGCCTCGCACATGGCCTCGTCGCCGGAAAGGTGGGCGAGAAGCCGAAGCTCGATCTGCGAATAATCCGCATCGACGAGCACGCTGCCCGCCGGGGCGATGAACGCGCGGCGGATTTCGCGCCCCATCGGTGTGCGCACGGGGATATTCTGCAAATTCGGCTCGCTGGAGGAGATGCGCCCCGTCGCGGCGATGGTCTGGTCGAACCACGTGTGGATGCGCCCGTCGCGCCCCGTCAGCCGAAGCAGGCCGTCGATATAGGTGCTCTTGAGCTTGGCGACCTGCCGATAGAGCAGAATCTTTTCCACGGCCGGGTGCAGCTCCGCCAGCTCGCCGAGGGTGTCCGCGTCGGTGGAATAGCCGCGCGCGGTCTTCTTTTTGGCGGGCAGGCCGAGCGTATCGAAGAGAACGCCGCCCAGCTGCTGCGGGCTGTTCAGGTTGAACGGCGCAACGCCGCAGAGCGAAAAGATCTCGTTTTTCAGCTCGGCGATCTGCGCGTCGTATTGCTCGCCCAGCCGGTTCAGCTCGTCGCGATCGACGAGGAAACCGTCGCGTTCCATGTCGTAAAGCGTGGCGAGCAGCGGCAGCTCGATATCGCGGTAGAGCCGGGTCATCTCCTGCTCGTCGAGCGCGCGCTCGTCGGCAAGCGTCTGCTGCATGAGCGCGGTGGCGCTTGCAGGCGCTTCGTATTTGCCGTTTTGCGGCGCGAGCAGATACTGCATGAGCTGGTCGTCGTCAAACGGCGCGGAGACGGCGATGTTCCACGGCGCGAGCTCGGTTTTCAGCCGCTTTGCGCCGAAGAGCACGAGCGGGCGCGCCCCCGTCAGCAGGGGGGAGAGCGCCTTGGCCGCGCACAGCGGATCAAGCCCGCCGCCCAGAAGCCCCTGCGCATAGGGCACGACGGCCTGCGCGCCGTTTTCGGCCGCGAGGGAAACGCCGTCTTCCTGCATGAGCAGCGCGACGCGCGCGGTTTCCGGCAGCGCGGCGATAAAGGCGGCAACGGCGGCTTCATCGGCCAGCGTCAGCTCGTCCTGCCAGACGATCTGCGGCACGTCGGGCGCGCGATTCGCCGCGTGCGAACCGGAAAGCTGCGAAAGGCGGCTGGCCAGCGTCTTGAGGCCGAGCTGCTCGAACAGCGGCAGCACGCCCGTCATATCGCCGAGGCGGCAATCCTCCAGCGTCACGTCGTCCAGCGGCACGTAGCGCGTGATGGTTGCGATTTTCTTGCTCATCAGGCCGGACATGCGCCCGTCGAGCAGCTTTTCGCGCTGTTTGCCCTTGAGATCGGCATCGGCGTGATCGAGCGCGTTTTCCAGCGTGCCGTAGGCGGTCAGCAGCCTGACCGCCGTTTTTTCGCCGATGCCGGGAACGCCGGGGATGTTGTCGCTCGCGTCGCCCATGAGTGCCTTGAGGTCAATGATGTGGATCGGCTCAAAGCCGTACTCCTCGGCAAAGCTCTCGGGCGTCATGCGCTTCGTGGTGGTCTGCCCCATGCGGGTGGAGATGAGCTTGACGGTCGTGTGCTCCGTGATGAGCTGAAGCGAATCC
>OHYM01000146.1_pt1 | contig 20493 bp, 16 predicted proteins | sample 1580311 | NCBI WGS metagenome assembly OHYM01 (sample SAMEA3882512, study PRJEB24775) | human gut metagenome | biome: human-associated habitat; feature: intestine environment; material: feces | place: Netherlands | collected 2009/2010
TCGCTGAATTTCTTGATTTTGCGATTCAAGCCAAGTTTGCTTATGTCAACAAGCTAAAACAGGCTGAGCCCGTCTTCCCCCTCCGCCAAAGTCCGCAATGCATCAAATTCTTGCTCACGTGGGCGATTTTTCGCGCTTTCCCATCCGTTAAAAAATACGCCTTGCGGCGTGTTTGCGGTGTTTCAGTCGGTTTTGACTTTTGTTTCGACAATCTTCTTCTGTATGTTAAACAGTACCGCCATCATCGCGCAAATGCCCATGGCAAAATAGGGCATCCATCCATATCCGCCCACCCCGGCCAATGCGCCGAAAATCGACGGCAGGAACGTCGATCCCACATACGCGAACGCCATCTGTACGCCAATGGCCGCCTGCGAGTTTTCCGCGCCGTAGTTGACCGGCGTATCCTGTATGATGTTCGGATAAATCGGCGCGCAGCCCAGCCCGCAGACCACCAGCCCGATGCCGGAGAGCGTGCTTCCCGCCGGAATCATCATCAATACGCAGCCCAGCGCCAGCAGCGCCTGCCCCAATCGCACCATCTGCTTGGGCAGGAGCTTCATCGCCATAAAGCCGGAGGCCGCGCGTCCCACCGTGATGCCGATGTAAAACATCGCGCCGAAGGAGGCCGCCGTCGCCTCGCTCACGCCGCGCACCTGCGAAATATACGTCGCGCCCCAGAGCCCCAGCGTCGATTCGACCGCGCAGTAGCCGAAGAACGTCATCATGCCCGCCTTTGCGCCCGGCAGCCTCAGCACATCCAGCACGCCCAGCGTCTTCGCCTCGCGCTCCTCCTGCTGAATGTCGCTCCGCTTCCACATGCCCAGCGTCGCAAACAGCAGCGCGCTCACCGCGCACTGCATCAATCCCACCGCGCGATAGCCCATTCTCCAGCTCCCGCCGACGCGCAGCACCGCCGAGAGGATCATCGGCCCGATGATCGTGCCCACGCCCCAGAAGCAGTGCAGCCAGCTCATGTGCTTCGCTTCGCAGTGCAGCGCGACGTAGTTGTTCAGCCCCGCGTCCACCGCGCCCGCGCCCAGTCCGAGCGGAACGGCCATCAGCAGCAAAAACACGTAGTTTTTCGCCAGCGAAAAGCCCAACAGCGCCAGCGCCGTCGTCGCGACGGAAATCGCCGTCAGCCTGCCCGTGCCAAATTTGCGAATCAGCCTCGCGCTGTTCAGGCTCGAAATGATCGTGCAGAAGGAAATCAGCATCTGAATCAATCCCGCGCCCCAGAGCGGTGCGTTCAGGTTGACGGTCATCGCCGGCCACGCGCTGCCCAGCACCGAATCCGGCAGACCAAGGCTGATGAACGATAGATAGATCAGCGTCAACAATGCAGTCGAAACCACATTCATTCCCCTTTTTCCAAACCAAATTTATATTTTTTCTTTATGATGGTATGCCCATTTTTCCCGCAAACAAAAGCCCCCAGTCACAGACTGAGGGCTTGAAGAAGCAAATCTTACTTCTCGGAAGCGGTTTCGGCTTCCATGTTGATGACCTGCTTGCCATCGTAGTAACCGCAGTGCTTGCAGATACGGTGGGCGAGCTTCATCTGCTGGCAGCGCGGGCACTTGACGATACCGGGCGCGGACAGCTTCCAGTTCGCGCGACGCATACGGCCGCGGGACTTCGAGATTTTTCCCTTGGGAAGAGCCATTGTTTACACCTCCTCATCCTCGTTCAGCAAAGATGCTAATGCCGAAAAAGGATTTCTGCTGGTCAGATCCTTCTGGCATGAACACGCATTGACGTTCAGGTTTGCGCCACACTGGGCGCATAGCCCGCGGCAATCCTCCTTGCAGAGGATGCGTGAGGGCAATTCAAGCAGGACGGCCGTTCGAACGGCGTCATCCAGCTCGAGCACATGGCCCGTGTATGTGTACTGATCCTCTTCAACCTCAAGCTCGCCATCGCCCTTGTCGCGAATGAAGGCCTCGTCCACCTCGGCGGTGACAGGCGTGTTCGTCGGCGTCAGGCATCGGGCACAGCGGGATTGGATCACGGCGCGGGCCTCACCGCGCACAAGTACGGTCTCATCGGCGAGCATATATGTGCCGGAAAGCGAAACCGGCCCGACATACGCGATCGTATCGCCGTTCCAGTGATCCTCGCCCCATGCGTCCTCCAGCTCAAAAGGGACGTCAACGCCCTTTTTCTGAATTCCCTTGGTGATATCCAGCTTCATCGTTCCACCTCAAAGTTGACCGTTCCATATTATACGCAGTTTATCTTGCCTTGTCAAGCAAAATGTGATTTTCAACAAATTTTCCCGCTTACAGCTTGGAGACGATCTCCAGCGTGTCGCGCGCGATCGGCAGCTCCTCGTTGGTCGGGATGCGCAGCACCTTGATCGTGGAATCGTCCGTGCTGATGATACCGACCGTGCCGCGCTTGTTCTTCGCCGGGTCGATCTTCACGCCCATGAAGCTCAGGCCGTTGATCACGTGCTCGCAGGCCTCGCAGTCGTTCTCGCCGATGCCCGCCGTGAAGACGATCGCATCCGCGCCGCCCACCGCCACATTGTATGCGCCGATGTACTTCTGGATGCGGTAGGTCCAAACGTCCAGCGCCGCCTTCGCCTGCTCGTCGCCCTTTTCGGCGGCGGCCTTCACGTCGCGCATGTCGCTGGAGCAGGAGAGACCGGCAAAGCCGCTCTTCTTGTTCAGGCAGTTGAGCATCTGGTGGATGTCCATGCCGGTGTTGTCCATGATGTATTCCAGCACCGCCGGATCGACGTCGCCGGAGCGCGTGCCCATCAGCACGCCCTCAAGCGGGGTCAGACCCATGGAGGTATCCACAACCTTGCCGCCCACAATCGCGCTCAGGGAAGAGCCGTTGCCCAGATGGCAGATGATGAACTTGCAGTCCTCCGGCTTCTTGCCCAGGAACTTCGGCGTCTCGCCCGCGATGAAGCGGTGGCTCGTGCCGTGGAAACCGTAGCGGCGAACCTTCAGGCTCGTGTAGTATTCATACGGCACGCCGTAGAGGAACGCCTTCTTGGGCATCGTCTGGTGGAAGGCCGTATCGAAAACCGCGACGTTCGGCTTGTTCGGCATGACCGCCTGGCAGGCCTTGATGCCCGCGATGTTCGCCGGCTGATGCAGCGGTCCGAGCGGCACAAGCTCCTCGATCCCCTTCATCGTCTCTTCCGTCACCAACACGGAGTTCTTGAACGTCTCGCCGCCGTGGAGCACGCGGTGGCCGCAGGCGCCGATCTCGTCCAGAGAAGTGATCGCGCCGTTGTCCTTGTCCGTCAGCGCGGAGAGGACGGCGGAAATCGCCTCGGTGTGGTCCTTCATGTTGCGGGTGAACTCAATCACCTTGTCGGTGCCCAGCACAGTCTGCTTGAAGTGCGTGCCCTCGATGCCGATGCGCTCGACCAGACCCTTCGCCTTGACGGACTCGTCGTCCATGTCGATGAGCTGGAACTTCAGGGAGGAAGAGCCAGCGTTGATGACCAGAATCTTCATGGAAAGTATCTCCTTGCTTCTTATGATAGGAACTCTGATGATAGGGAAAACGCGCGGCCTCCGCTTATCAGACGACCGCGCGCAATCAGTCGATTAAGCCTGCGCCTTGACCGCCGCGATGGCCACGACGTCCACGATGTCCTCGACGGAGCAGCCGCGGGAGAGGTCGTTGACCGGCTTGGCCAGGCCCTGAATGACCGGGCCGATGGCCTTCGCGTTGCCCAGACGCTGCACCAGCTTGTAGCCGATGTTGCCCGCCTGCAAATCCGGGAAAACCAGCACGTTCGCCTTGCCGGCAACCGGGCTGCCCGGGCACTTGAGCTCGCCGACGGAGGAGACCAGCGCCGCGTCGGCCTGCATCTCGCCGTCCACGTTCAGCTCCGGCGCCTGCTCGTGCACCAGCTTCACGGCGCCCGCCACCTTGTCCACGTTCTCGTGCTTCGCAGAGCCCTTCGTGGAGAAGGAGAGCATCGCCACGCGCGGATCCATGCCCAGCAGCGCCTTGCCGGTCTGCGCGGAAGCGATCGCGATGTCTGCAAGCTGCTCGCTGGTCGGGTCGATGTTCACGGCGCAGTCGCCGAACACCAGCACGCCGTTGTCGCCGTACTTATGATCCTGCACTTCCATCAGGAAGCAGGAAGAAACGGTCTTGATGCCCGGCGCGCCCTTGATGATCTGCAGCGCAGGACGCAGCACGTCGCCGGTGGTGTTGATCGCGCCCGCGACCATCGCGTCCGCGTCGCCCATCTTGAGCATCATCGTGCCATAGAACAGCGTGTTCTTCAGGCACAGCTCGGTGGCCTTTTCCAGGGTCATGCCCTTCTTCTCGCGGATATGGAAAAGCTGCTCGGCGTAGGAAGCGGTCTTCTCGCTCGTCGCCGGATCGGCGATCATCACGCCGGTCAGGTCAACGCCCAGCTCGGCGGCCTTCGCCTCGATTTCGGCCTTCGCGCCCACCAGCGTGATCTTGGCCAGACCCAGCTTCACGATCTTCTCCGCGGCCTGCACGGTGCGCGGCTCGCTGCCCTCAGCCAGCACGACGTGCTTCACATCGGCGGCGGCTTTCGCTCTGATTTTGTCAATGACAGACATTTGTAAATCCTCCTTGACGTGATATAATAGGCTTATCCGAAGATAAACCTGCGGTGTACAAGACGATACAGCATTATTATAGCGCAATTTGTCGCTTTTGAAAAGGACGGCGCGCAATTTTATGCCGCTTTTTGTCCCCCTTTTCGCGCTTTATTCGCTTTTCGTCCGTTTTTTCCCGAAAGGAGGCCGCCGCCATGCGCGTCTGCGCCGTCATCTGCGAATATAACCCCTTTCACCTCGGCCATGCCTATCATCTGCGCGCCGCCCGCGAGGCGTCGGGCGCGGATTACGTTCTCTGCCTGATGAGCGGCGCGCTCACCCAGCGCGGCGCGTTCGCCCGGCATGATAAATGGCTTCGCGCGCGCGCCGCGCTTGAAAACGGCGCGGATCTCGTGCTCGAGCTTCCGACCCGCTTCGCCTGTGCCCCCGCACCGGATTTCGCCTCCGGCGGCGTGGCGCTGCTCTCCGCCCTCGGCGTGGCAACCCATCTCTCCTTCGGCTGCGAAGCGTCGGCACTCCCGCTTCTCTCCGCCGCCGCGGCGCTCTTTAAGGCCGAATCCCCGGCTTTTTCCGCTGCGCTGCGCGCGCGTCTGGCCGACGGTCTGCCTTATCCCCGCGCCCGCGCGCTGGCCGCTGAACAGGCCGCCGGTCTGCCCGCCGTCCTGCTGGCGCAGCCCAACGCCGCCCTCGCGCTGGAATATCTGCAAGCCCTTCCGCCGGAAATCGCCCCCGTGCCCGTCGAGCGCCGGGGCAGCGGCTATCACGACGCGGCGCTGTCTTCCCTCTCCAGCGCAACCGCCGTCCGCACGGCGCTGGCGCGCGGCGACCTGCCCGCCGCCCTGTCCGCCGTCCCCTCGCCCGCGCCGCTGCAAGCCGCCGAGGCGCGCGGCTTCGTCCACGAGGAGGAAGCCCTGACGCAGGCGCTGCTCTACCGCCTGCGCACCGCGTCCCCCGACGCGCTCGCCGCGCTGTACGGCATGGACGAGGGGCTGGAGCGCCGCTTTCTGGCCGCCGCGCAGACCTGTGCCTCCCGCGAAGCGCTTCTGGATTTCGTCAAAACCAAGCGCTATACCCGCGCTCGCCTCTCCCGCCTGTGCGCCTATGCGCTGCTGGATCTTTCGCGCGATTTTGCGCAGGCGCACCGCGCGCCCGAATACGCCCGCGTCCTCGGCTTCCGCAGGAGCGCCGCGCCGCTGCTCAAGGCCGTCAAGCGCCGCAGCGCCATTCCGCTCGTCACCAAGGCCGCCGATTTTGATCGCGCCCATCCCCTCTTTGCCCTCGATGTGCGCGCGCAGGATCTCTGGTCGCTCGGCGTTTCGAACCCCGCGCTCCGTTCCTCCGGCCGCGATTTCACCACGTCCCCGATTCTGGTTTAGAAAGGCAGGTTCTCCCTCATGCGTCTGTTCGCCTATCCCGCCGCGCTTTTCCTCGCGTTCGTCCTCTACTGCGCCGCGCCGAAATTCGCCGGCGGCCTCGCCCGCGCGCTGCAAAAGCTCTATGCCTTCTTTCAGCGGCTCGACGCGCGCGCCCCGCGCAAGCTCGCCTTTCCGGCGTTCCTGCTGACGCTGATGCTCGTCCCGTTCCTGCTCGCCCTGCTTCATCCGGCGGTCGAGGCCGTGCTGATGGCGTTCCCGCTCTTCGGCCTTTCCTGCATTCCGCGGAGCGGCGCGGTCAAGCGCGAGCTGGATTCCGGCGCGTATTCCCGCGATATCCCCGCGTATGAATCCCTCGTCCGCGAGACCTGCGCCGCGCTCGCCCCGGCCTTCGTCGCGCATGTCTGCGTGCCGCTCGTGCTGATGGCCGTCGGTCTGCCGCTTCGCCTGTCCGCCGCGCTGGGCTGGGGCTTTCTCGCGCTCTCCGCCGTCAGCAGCAAAAACGAGCAGGCGGATCGCCTGCTCGGTCTGCTCGTTCGCCCTGCGGATGCGCTGTTCAGCTTTCTGCTGCTGCTGTGCAGCGGCGTCGCCGGGCGCAGCCCCTTCCGCATCGGCGGCCGGGACGTCAAATCCCGCCTGATAAACATTCTGGGCGTCGCGGAGGACGCGACCGCCACGCACGCCCCCGTCTCCGGCGATATCTCGCAGGGCACGTTCCTCTGCTGCTTCTGCACCGTGTTTCTCTGCCTCGTGATGACGCTGCTGCTTCTGCCGCTCATCCGCTGATCTTTTTCAGCTTCTCCGCCAGCGCGCACAGCCCCACCGCCGCCAGCGGCAGCATATACACCATATAAGGGTACGCATACTGCGCCTTCGCCTCAAACAGCAAATGGTACAGCGCCCCGCCGAGGATCGTCACCGGCAGCGCCAGCGCCGCCATGTCGCCCTTCTTCTTCAGCAGCCGCGCGCCGCCCAGCGCCGAGAGCACGTACACGGCCGTCTGCATCGCGTCCATATACCCGTCCATCAGCGTCCTCAATCCGTCCTTACGGCGGTAGATCGAGCCGATCAGCCCGTTGTATCGCCCGACCTTTTCGCTCAATTCGCCCATCCACAGGCTGTCATAGGCCGGGTCGAGCCACTGGGTCAGCAGCTTTTCCCGGTAAAACGCCAGCGCCGCCGCCGGGTTTTCCCGCATCCAGCCGAGCCGCGCGCCGATTGCCGCAAGCGCCTGCGCCTTTTCCTGCTGCGCCGTCACATCCGCCGCAAAAAACTGCTCGATGTATTTGTTGTACCATCCCGCCGCGATGGGGGATTCCTGCATCCCCATCGCCAGCCGCGCCAGCATGCTGACATTGGCGCGGAAATCGACCCCGCCCTGTTTCCCATACCATGCCGCGACAGCCGCGAACGCCCCTTTCCCAATCGCGAAGGACAGCGCCGCAAGCAGCACGATTTTCATGTCCCGGTTCGCCCACCCGTGCAGCAGCGCGCAGATGAACAGCGCCAGCAGCACGATTTCCGCGTTGGGCTTGGCGACCGTCGCCAGCCCCGCCAGCGCCGCATACGCAAGCCCGAACCCGACGCGCCCCGTGCGCACATAGCGCGCAAAGCAGAGCATCGCGCCCGCGCCCAGCAGAATCATCAGGTTGATGTTGTAGACGAACTGCGCGAACAATAGCGTCGGCAGACTCGCGATGTACAGCAGCAGCGTGGCCGAAGCCGCGCGCCGGTCAAGCAGCTCCTGCGCCAACGCCGCCAGCACGCCCGCTCCCGCGATCCCCAGCGCCGCGTTGACGCACTGCGCCAGAAAATCAAGCTGCCCCATCGTCGCGCCCGAAAAAAGCCTCGCCAGCATGTGCAGCGGCAAGGCGATTCCGAGCTGATAGGTGCACACCTGCAAATAGTCGCCGCTCAGCGCGTCGTAATGGTTCCGCGCGAATTGATGCGCGTCCGCCAGCACCATCTGCGCATCCGCCCGCTGCCGCATGCCGATGGCCCAAATCCACAAAAGCGCCGCCGCCAGCCACAGCGCGCAAAGCCCCGCGCCCAGCCGAACGCCGCCCAGCCGTTCCAGCAGCCCGTGCATGCCCAGCAGCACCGCCAGCGCGGCGAGCGACAGCAGCAGGCTCCTCAGAAGCGGCTCGCGCACCAGCGTCACCGTTTGCAGCATGATGTTGTCGCCGACCTCGTTTCGCGCCGTCAACGTCAGCGCGCAGAGCGCCAGCGCCGCCGTCAGCAGCACAAACGCAGCCAGCGCCGCCTGCCGCAGACAATGCGCGGCGCTCTTTCTCAGCGTCGTCTCTCCTTCGTTTTCCATAGCCCTTTGATTCCCTCTTCCAATCGACAAAGCCCGATGGCCGCCAGCGGCAGCATATAGACCATATAGGGGTACGCATACTGCGCCTTCGCCTCAAAAATCAGATGATACAGCGCCCCGCCAAGGATCGTCACCGGCAGCGCCAGCGCCGCCATATCGTCCTTCTTTTTCATCAGCCGCGCGCCGCCCACCGCCGAAAGCCCGAAAACGACGTTCTGCGCGGCGTTCATATATGCCGTCATGGCGCGGCGAATCGGCGTGTCGTCGCGATAGATCATGTGTGCCAGCCCGTTCATCGTGCCCGTCTTGTCGCTCACCGCGCCCATCCACACGCTTTCATACGCCGGGTCAAGCCACATCGTCAGCAGCTTCTCCTTGTAGAATTTCGCCGCGAGCGCCGGGTTCTCCCGCATCCACGTCAGGCGGGACGCGATATCCGCCGCGGCCTGCGCCTTTTCCTTCTCCAGCGTCATCTCCGGCGGGCAGGACATCTCCGTGTAGCCGTTGTACCAGCCCGCCGCAATCAGCGAATCCTGCATGCCCATCGCCAGCCGCGCGGTCATGGTGACGTCATAGCGGCATACCACGATTCGATCAGCGACAGCATCCCCCGCCCCAGCAGAATCGACCCGACCGCCAGCAAAACGATCCTCCAATCCCGGTTGAGCAGCGCATGCAGCAGCGCGCAGATAAGCAGCGCAATCCCCGCCACCGCCGCGTTCGGCTTGGCGGCCATCGCAAGCGCGATGCAGACCGCGTAGCCCACGCCAAAGCCGATTCGCTTCGTGTGCGCATAGCGGGCAAAGCAGAACGCGCCGCCCGCGCAGAGCAGGATCATCAAGTTTACGTTGTAGACAAACGTGCAGTACAGCCACGTCGGCAGGCTGAGCAGATACAGCGTCGCGGCCGCCGTCGCCGCGCGCTTTTCGCCGCAGAGCTCCTGCGCCAGCGCCGCCAGAACCCCCGCGCCCGCCACGCCCAGCGCCGCGTTGACGCACTGCGCCAGCAGATTCAGGTCTGCCTTGGGGAACAGCCGTTCCAGCATTTCCAGCGGGAAGACGATGCCCAACTGATAGGTGTAAATGTTAAAATAATCCGTCACCTCGTAGTGCAGGGCGGAAAAATCATCCTGCGCGAATGAAACGGCGGCTTCCATCACCCTGCGCGCGTCCGTCCACGGCGAAACCCGCACCGCGAAAATCCACACCATCGCCGCTGCCAGCCACAGCGCGCCGAGCGCCGCGTTCAGCTTCAGCCCGCCGAATCGCTCAATCAGCGCATGCGCCGCCAGATAAGCCGCCAGCACGACCGCCGAGAGCAGCAAGCCGGAAAAAAAACCGTCCCGCACCAGCTCCACGTGCTGGCTGAATCGGTTGCTCACCGCCTGATTATCCGCGCTCCAAATCACCGCGCAGAGCGTCATCAGCCCCATTCCGATCACAAACGCAGCCAGCGCCGCCTGCCGCAGAAAGACCGCCGCCTTTCGATTCATGGCTCATCCTCTTTTCTCTTGTACAATAATGCGGCAAAACGTCGGATTCGCTCATTTACCGCCTTGTATTTTCCGAATCTGTTCCTCCAGCGCGCACAGCCCCGCCGCCGCAACCGGAATCAGCAGCACGATATAGGGAAACGCATACTGCGATTTCGCTTCAAAAATCAGGTGATACAGCGCCCCGCCGAAGAAAATCAGCGGCAGCAGCAGGCAGAGCGTATTTCGCCCGCGATCCCGAAGCATGCGGACAATCCCAACCGCCGAGAGCGCGTAAATCGCGCGCTGAAAAGCGCCCAGCAGCGTTTCCAGCGCCGTGTGCTCCCGCGCAAAGAAGCGCGCCGCCGCCTCGCCGAGCGCGCCCGTGTGTTCGCTCAACGCGCCGTTCCAAATCATGCCCATCGTCGGCTCCGTCCACTGGCTGCACAGCTTCTCCCGGAAAAACGCCGCCGTCCGGGCGGGGCTTTGCGCCATCTGCGCAAGCCGAGCCTTCAAATCGGCCAGCGCGACGTCGTGCTGCTGCTGCGCGGTCACATCCAGCGGGAAAAACCGCTCGGTGTAGCGGTTGAACCACCCCGCCGCACCACCTCCCTCCTGCAAGCCCATCGTCAGCCGCGCCAGCGCGCCGACGCCGCCGTTCAGCGTCACGCCGCTCCGCCGCTCATATTGCCCGATCACGGCGCGCATCAGCAGCAGCGAAAGCGCAATCGCCAGCGCCGCATAGGCCAGCGGCTCGAGCTTCCCGCTCTCTATCGCGTCCAGCACGGCGCAGATCGTCACCGCAATCAGCGCGACCGCCGCGTTGATCTTCATTGCATAGGCCGCCGCCATCAGGCAGGCATAGGCCGCGCCCAGCGCGCGCCGCCGCGTTTTGACGTATTTCGCATAGCACAGCAGCGCCAGCGAAACGAAAAACAGCATCGGCAGCGTGCCGTAAACCTGCTGGCAGAACAGCAGCGCAGGCCAGACCAGCAGCCCGACCGCCTCGCAGGCGCGCACCGTCCGCTCCCCATCGAACATCGTCTGCCCCAGCGCCGCCATGGCCGCCGCCGTTCCCAGCGCCATGGCGACGTTGGCCAACTGCATCGTCAAATTCAAATTCAATCCGGGAAACAGGCGCAGCAGCGTTTCCATCGGCAGGCAGACGCCCAGTTGATAGGGATATGCGTTCAGATAATCCGCGCGCATCATCTTGTAATTGCCGCGCGCGAACAGCTCCGCCGCCTCCTGCACGATGGCCGCGTCGTAAATCTGCTTCGTGCCGAAACCGACTGCCAGCATGACCGCCAGCGCGCCCCAAAGCGCCGCCAGCGCCCAGCATAGGCGCGCGGATCGTTTCAGCAGCGCAAGCAGCGCCAGCGCTGCGAGCACGCCGCCCAGCAGCAGCGCCAGCCCCCACGCCGGCGAAATCGGCATGAATGCGACCGCCTCCGTCTTGCCGCCCCATGTGCCCAGATGCACCCGCTCGGTCAGCCCCATTCCTGTCAGCGCCAGCAGCAGCGCCAAGGCCAGCGTCAGCGCTGCTGCCTCGCAAAAGCGATTGATCCGTCTTTTCTCCACCGAATTTTCCTCTTTACCTAAGGCTGTCCGCGCATCGCGCGTCAGCTTGTTGACATAAGCAAACTTGGCTTGAATAGCAAAATCAAGAAATTCAGCTATTCTTTCATTTGCGGAAAGGGCTATTCTCCCCCTTCGGGGGGAGAATAGCTTTTTGTCTACAGTCTGCCGCGCGTCGCGCGTTCTTTGGTGTGGCGGCGCTTTATTCGATCTTGTCCACGAACAGCAGCTTGAACCGCGGCACGATCACGTCCGCGCCGCTCGCGCTCTGCTCGCTGTATACGCCGTCCACCGTCACCACGGCGGTCATCATGTCGCCGACCTTCGCGCCCGTGTCCGCGTCGCAGACGATCACCACGTCGTTGTACCACTTGCCCTTTGCGTCCTTGTTGTATTGCAGGCGCACATAGTACACGCTCGCGCTGCTGCTGACCTCGCTCACCGGGCCATACAGCCGCATCACCTTGCCCTGATTCTCCTCCTTGTCCTTCTGCAGATCCTTATAGGAGATCTTCACGGCGGACTGGCGGATTTTTTCCTGCTCCTGATCGTCCGTGATGATTCGGGTCACGGTGAAGGGCACACGCCGCTGGTTGTAGCCGCTCTTATCCAAAATGAGTGTATATTTGTATTCGCCCGCGTCCTTCGTCGTCAGCTCGAAGGAGAACGTGCCGTCGTTGCCGGATCGCTTTTTGCTCACGCCGAAGGGCGTCACAAGCTGGAGCTGAACGCCCGCCAGCGTCGTACCGGCGATCGTCGTCGTGTCGCCGGTGACAAACAGGCTCTCCTCCACGCCGGAGACGGGCAGCGTCTTGGCGCTGTAAGCAATTTCGCCCGAGAGCGTCGCGTCGTTCATACCCTCTTTGGAGGCCGTCAGCGTAACGTCATAATGGCCTTCTTTTTCAAGCTCAATCGTCAGCGTGAATTTTCCCTTCGCCTCCGCCGTCGCCGCGTCCAGCGTCAGCATCGCGCCGTTGCCGTCCGGCGTTTCGGCGATCACCGTCGCGCCAGCGGTCGCCGTTCCCGTGATCTCCACCTGCGCCTTGGAGGTCTCGGCGGGGATCTGCGCCTCCAGCTTCACGTCGCGCACCGGCTCGGCGATTTGCTCCGTGACGACCAGATCCGCCAGCCGCGCGCGGAAGGCGTTCAGATCCCGCCCGGAGAAGCGCCCGCTCGCGATTCGCCAGTCCATCTCCACATACAGCCCGTTGCGAACGGTGATGTAGCGCAGCCCGCGCCCCACCGTTTCGCCCGCCCGCGTGACGGTGTAATGCGCGTAGAGCCAATAGCCGCCGTCTTCCTTCTGCCATTCCGCGTCCTGCGTCCGAAGGCCGGTCGTCTCCCAGAAGCTGTTGGCCTCCACGCGGCGGCGCAGCGTCGCGCGCTGACTGTCCGTCGCGTTTTCGATTTCGTAGATTTCCTGCGAAAGCTCGTCCTCGCCGATCAGCACGGACAGATACTGCGTGTAATTCTCGTTGTATGCGCGGCTGAGCGTGCGCGTCTGCTCAAGCTCCCGCGCCAGCTCGTCCGCGTCAAGCCCCGCGTCCTCCAGCAGCGGCGCGTATACCCCGCAGAGCTGGGGCGAAACGACCAGCCAGCTATCCGGGTAATCAAAGGCGACATGCCCCTCGTCCATCACGACAGTCTGCGCGCCCGCCGCCCCCGGCCCCATCGCCAGCAACATGAAAATAAAAAATGTCAGGATTCGCTTCATGTGTTTTCTCCGTACATCCAAATGCCGCTCCGATTTCATGCGTTTGATACTAATTCTTGTTAAAATGGCTTAATCCGCGCACCATCTTTTTCGCTCTGACTTTGCCTCGTTCCGTTCAACGTACCTCCAGTACGCCTCACTTCACTTGGCTTCGTCAGAACAAAAAATCTGATGCGCTCTGTTAAGCATTTTAACTGCGAATTCGTATGAAAATGTGATCGCAAGGGCTATTCTCCCCCCTTCGGGGGAGAATAGCTGTTTGTCTTTCGTTCGCAGACCGCGGATTACAAAATATGCACCAGCATGTTGCCGCCTTCGTCCGTTTCCAATTTCAGCAGCTTTTCCTTTTCCAGCGCGCGCAGCACATCCGAGAAGCGCCGCAGGCCGATCTGCCGTTCGGTGAAGTCGGGATAATCCGCCTGCACCGCCGATTTGAGAATGGATGGATTCACCCGGTCAAAGCCGTCCTCCTTGTATTCCGAGAGGATGCGCGAGAAGATGCGGATGTAGTTCTCCCGCGTGATCTGCTCCCCGGCGGTCACATGCGGCTGGTTGAGCGACACAATGACGTTAAACTGCTCGCTCTCCACGCTGAACGCGCCGAACTGCTGGGAGAGCCGCGCAATCAGCTTGCCGAAGGTGGAAAAGCCGACGCTCTTTTCGGAGAAATTCGGCCTCAGGCGCAGCAGCACGCTCTTGACCTCGCTGGCGAGCATCTCCCCGCTATCGCTCTCCTTGAGGATGGTCACGATCAGGTCGTTCACATCCGCCAGCGTCAGCGCCTCGATCTCCTGCCCCTGCGCGCGCTCCTTGCCGCTGGCGACGCTTTCCAGGAACTGGAACTCGCTGCAGGCGTTCATAAATACGCCGCTGGCCGCCTCGCTTCGGGAAATGCCCAGCACAAACTTGCCCATCGTTTTCAGCTTGCCGACGAGCGGCACATAGTCGCTGTCGCCGGAAACGATGCAGAAGCTGTCAATCAGCGGATTGGTATAGGCCACGTCCAGCGCGTCGATGACGAGCTGAATATCCAGGCTGTTCTTCTGGTTGCGCCCGAACCGGAGCGAGGGCACGACCGCGAAGGTGTTGGACAGCAGAATCTCCTTGAGGTCGGAATAGCTGTCCGTATAGCCGTAAACCTTGCCGATGAGGATGTCGCCGCGAATCTTTACCCGCTCGATCACGTCCATCAGCATGCTCTTTTTGCCGCCGCAGTTTTCAAGATCGACAAACAGCGCAAAATGCGAAGCCATCAAACCCATCCTTTCGTTCAAAGTCCTTCCGTCAGCTCCCCGTTGACAAAGTCGCCCATGCCGGAGGAGAGCTTCATAATCCGCTTGAAAATCCGCGCGCTGTCCGCCTCGTCCGCGACGACGGGGCGGTAATCCGTCCCCTTGTCCAGCGCGGTCAGGCGGATCGGCACGACGGTCAATTCCGGCGCGTCGCAGTGATCCTCGTAGACGGTGAAGGTCACGCGCGCCAGATATGCGTCGCGGTCGTCGGGATCGACGTTGCCGCCGAACACCAGATTGCCCAGCGAATAGAGGATGTAGCTGTCCTGATAGGCCTCGATCCCCTGCACGATGTGCGGATGCGTGCCCACGACGATATCCGCGCCCGCCTTGATCGCCGCGCGGCCGATGGTGCGCTGCTCCCCGGTGAAATCATCCCGGTATTCGCTGCCCCAGTGGAACGACGCGATCACGATCTGGCATCCCGCCTCGCGCAGCGCCTTCACATCCGCGCTGATGTCCTTCTTGCCGCCCTTGTAGGGGAAGCAGTAACCGGTCATGCCGACCTTCACGCCGTTCTTTTCAAAGATGCCAAGCTGGCCGCCGCCGGAGACGACGATCCCCGCCGCCTCCAGATTGGCGATCGTGTCCGTCTTGCCCTGCTGACCGTAGTCGAGCGTGTGGTTGTTGGCGATGTTCACCGCCTCCACGCTGCCCAGCGTCAGGATGTCGGTGTATTCCGCCGGGCCCTTGAAGTTGTAGAGCTTCTCCTTCTTGCTCGTCTCCTCCGTCAGCGTGCCCTCAAAGTTCACGAGCGTCAAATCGTCCGTCGCAAACAGGGTTTGCAAGCCGGAGAAAAACCAGCCGTAGCCCTTGTCCGCCGCGACGTTTTCAAAGCAGTCCTCCCGCTTGCGCAAATCGTCCGTCGAGCCGAGCGTCGTGTCGCCGCCCAGCGTGACGGTGAATGTCTTCGGCCATGTGTCCGCGCTCTGCGCGGCCGATTGTGCGTCCTTCGCCGCGGCCATGTCCGAAAGCGAAATGCCCGCGCCGTCCGCCTGCGCGGCCTCTTCCTGCCGCGCCCCCTCGATTTTTTCGTATCGGATGTGCGGATTGCTCAGCGTATAATCCATCTCGCAAAGCCCTGCGGCCGCGAGCGTCGTCATCAGCAGAAAAGCGCCCCATACGGCTTTTTTCATCGGTCTGCTCCCTTCAACGGTCCATGGTTGATTTCTGCCGTCCGGCGCTGTCCCTGGCCTTCGGCACGAAATATCTCTTTTTATTTTATCACAGTCGGAAAATCGAATCAACTTGCGTTTTTCCTTGGTTCATGCTATTCTTTCTGCATACGTCAGCCCGTCGTCCGCGCCCGCCTCCGGGCGGTTTCCCGCCGGATTTGGGGCGCGCCCTCAGGAGGAAACACGCCATGCATGCCACCCGCGTCCGCCTTCGCCGCCTGCTGTCCGCGCTCATCGCCGAGCGCGAGGACAGCCAGCTTCTGTATATTCCCCACGGCGAACCCGGCATGCGCCGCATGATCGCCGCGCTGCTGGCGCTGCGCCCGCCCGTTGAAAACGACCCGCTCGAAGAACAGATCCGCTGGTTTCAGGCCGATCAGCCGGAAAGCGCGTCGCCGATGAGCGTGCCGGAAAGCAGCGCCCGCTCCGCCCCGCGCTGATAGCGGCTGTCGATCAGCAGCAGCGCGCCGTGGTCGCTCTGCGTGCGAATCAGCCGCCCCGCCGATTGAATCACCCGCACCATCCCCGGCAGAGTCATGCATAAAAACGCGCCGTCCGCGCCGTTTTCGTCGTGATAGCGCCGCATCGCGCGCACCCGCGCGTCCATCTGGGGCAGCCCCGTCGAAACGACGATCACGTTTTGCAGCCGCTCCCCGGCGAGATCAATGCCCTCCGCGAACGCGCCGCCCAGCACGGCCAGCAGCACCGTCCGCCCGTCCCGCTTGTCAAACGCGCCCAGCAGCGCGTTTTTTTCTTCCTCCGTCAGCCCGCGCGCCTCGCGCAGAATCGCCGCGCCGGGGACGCCCTCCGCTGTCAGCAGCGCATCGACGCGGCTCAAATACGCATACGACGGAAAGAACACCATCGCGTTGCCCGGATGCGCCGCAAGCTGCGCCCGAATCGCCTCGGCCACCCGCGGCGCGTTCGCCTCCCGCGCCGCGTAGCGCAGGTCGATGGGCAGAATCCGCGCGTCGAGCTGACGCTTGTCAAACGGCGAGGGCAGCGCCAGACATGCATCCCCTTCGAGGCTGCCGAGCATCCGTTTGGCCGCCTCAAACGGCGCGAGCGTCGCGGAAAAAAACACCGCGCCGCGCGTCCGCTTCGTCTTTTCCAGAATATCCTGCGCCGCGCAGAGCAAAAACAATTCGATCTTCGCGGTTTTTTCCGTTCCCTCCGTCAGCACGGCATAGCGCGCATCGAGCCGCCCCGCCGCGTAGCGCCAGCAGGCCGCCAGCGTAAACGCCTCCGCCGCCTCCGTCCCCGCGCCGCTCAGGAGCGCCCCGTCCGCCGTATCCAAAAGCCGCGCCATGACCGCGTCCAGCGCCTCCGGCGGCCTTTCCAGCCGCCCGGAAGCGAATTTCTCCGTCCCCGCCGCCTCCTCCAGCGCGCGCATCGCCGCCGTCAGCGCCCCGTAGAGCGGGTGCTTTCGGCCAAGCGCCTGCCCCGCGCCGCGCCGAAGCGCGCGAAGCTGCGGCACGCTCACCGCCGCCGAAGCGTTATCCTGCACGCGCGGCGCGAGCTGGTGCGCCTCGTCGATGAGCAGCGCCGCTCCGCCCTGCATCAGCGCGTCGATGGCCACGAACGGATCAAACACATAGTTGTAATCGCAGACGACGACGTCCGCCTCCTGCGCCAGCGACAGCGCCAGTTCAAACGGGCAGAGCGTGTGCTTCCGCGCCAGCGCGTCGAGCTGCCCGCGCCCCCAGTCCCCGCCGGTCAGCGCCTCGGCCAGCGCGTCCGGCAGGCGGTCGTAAAATCCCTTCGCATACGGGCAGACCTCCGGGCGGCAGTCCCGCTTTTCCATCGGGCAGACCTTGTCCTTCGCGGCAATTTCCACGGCCAGCAGCCGTGCGCCGTGCGCGCGCAGGATGGCCAGCGCATCCATCGCGCTCTTTCTGCCCGTCGTTCGCGCCGTCAGCATCAGCACACGGGCGCACTTGCCCTCGCCCAGCGCCAGCGCGGCGGGGTACAGCGCGGCCATCGTCTTGCCGATGCCCGTCGGCGCCTGCGCGAAGAGCCGCTTTCTCTCCCGGATGGCGACGTACACGTTCGCGGCGAACGTCCGCTGCCCCGCGCGATACGCGCCGTAGGGAAACGCGAGGCCGAAAAGCGATGCGTCCCGCGCCCGCTGCCGCGCCAGCAGCCGCTCCGCCCACGCGCAGTAGGCCGCGCACAGCGCCTCAAATTCGCCCTTCAGCCGCGCGCCGTCCGCCTCCTCTTCATAGAGACGAACGGGCGCGCCGTTTTCATCCACATATAAAATGCGCAGACGAACGCCGGTCAAGCCCTCCTTTTGGCAGAGCATGTGCCCGTACATCGCCGCCTGCGCCCGATGCGCCGGGACGAGCGGGTTTTCCGCCGTGCCCAGCTTGATTTCCTCCACGATGCGCGCGCCGTCCGCGGCGAGCAGCAGCCCGTCCGCCCGCCCGGTGACGCGCAGGGTGATTTCGCGGGCGGCGTAATCCGCGCTCAGCGATTTTTCCGCCTGATAGGCCGTCTCCTCCCGCACGCCCACGCTTTGCCGCGCCTTGTGCGCCGCCGCGCCCTCCCGCATGCGCTTGGCGGCAAAGGCCGCCGGGGAAAGGTCGCGCTCATGCAGGCTGAATTCCACCACCTGACGGACGCTCGCGCGCAGCTCCGTCATGCGCGCCTCCGCATCCGCCGAAGCGACGCGGCCAGCAGCAGCGCGCCCAGCGCGCTCGCGCCCTGCGCGATCAGCCACGCCGTCGGCGGCTGATACCAGACGTGAACCGTGCCGCTCTCGCCCGACGACAGGCCGTAGACGCGCACCATGTTGTTCGTTCCGCGCGCCACCGTCTGCGCCTGACCGTCGATCTCGGCGCGATAGCCGGGGTAATACAGCAGCGGCAGCTCGATATACGCCGCCTCGCCTTCGAGCTGCACCGTCGCGGTCAGCTCTGTGCCGCGCTTTTCGTAAGAAAGCACGCTGCAGATGCCCGGCTGGCTCGTTCTGACGTCGCCGACCTTGAGCGCCGTCTTCTCCGTGCACGGATAGGTGTATTCAAACTGGCCGATGCGCGTGTCGGTGTAGGTCTCCTTTTCCAGCTCGGGCGCCCGCTGCACCATCGTCTGCATCGTATAGCCCGAAAAGACCACGCACAGCACGATGAGCGCGGCCATACCCGTTTTCGCGTCCTTTTCCTCGCGCAGATAGCCCCACGCCGCCGCCGCGCTGAGCATCGGCACGGCCATGCCGACAAAGCGCCACGGGAACTGAATCTGCATGAAGAAGGTGGAAAACGGCTTCCGGATCGAACAGAGGGTGCGCCACGGGAAGAAATCCGTGCTCAGCCCCAGCGCCAGCGCGCCCAGCGCCAGCAGCCCCAGCGCCAGCCTGTCGTTTTCCGTCCTCATTTCGGCGCGCCCCGCCGCATAGCGCCGCGCCAGCAGCAGCGCGCAGCCGATGAGCAGCGCCAGCCCCGGCACCACGCCGATGGTATAGGCGAAATCCTCCGGCGCGTCCGCCTTCACGTCGCCCGCAAAGCCGACGAGGAAGCTGCCCGGCCGATGCACGTATTCCGACGAATTGAGTACGACGCTCGTGCTGATCCCGTCCGCCGTATACTGCATCATCGGCACGAAGAACCACAGCGCGCAGAGCGCCGTAACGCCCGCCGCCGCCAGCACCGCGAGGATGCGCCGCTTCCGGGCAAGCAGCTTTCCGGCACTCGCCAGCGCCGCAATCGCGCAGAAGAGCACGCAGAACATCGTGCTGAGCAGGTGGCTCATGCACACGCCCGTCATGCCCAGCGCCAGCAGCGGCCACTTCTTTTCATCCCGGCGGAGCACCTCGTACAGCCCCAGCATCACCACCGGGAAGAAGACCATCGCCAGGCTTTCGCCCAGCGTCGCGCGCGTGTACACGTTCACCAGCCGATAGATGCACAGCGTATAGAGCACGCTCGCGCCGACGGCGACGCGGCGGCTGTTCATCATGCCGCGCACGCACAGGTAGCACGAAACCGCCGTCGCCAGATGGATGCAGGCCTCAAACACCCGCACGCACGCGCACAGGGACACGCCCAGATTGCGCAGCAGCGCCGGGAAATAGAGGAACAGCTCGGGGTAAAATTCCGGCGCGGCATAGCCGTAGCCCAGCAGCGTCGAGCTGTGGATGCGCACGGGAAACTGCCCGTTTCTCAGCCCGTTTGCGATGCCCTCGATGCGGTTGAGGTGGAAGAACAGGTCGTGCCCGTCGTAAACGCCGCGCCAGAGCAGCGGCATGCAGGCAAACGCCGCCGCGCAGAGCACCACCGCCATATCCCGGCGGTTTTTGCGGCCGCGCTCGGTCTGATTCCACGAGAGCACGAGCAGCACCGTCAGCACCGCGCCGGCGAGCGCCGCGTAAGCGCACAAATCGGCGGAAAGCACGCCCGCGCCGACCTTATGCACCGTAACGGCGCGGATCGCCTCCGGGTTTTCGCTCGCCAGATAGAGATTCGGCGTGGAATCCGTCAGCCGGAAGACGAAGCTCAGCCGATGCAGAAGGATGTTCTCCGCCTCCGCCTCGTCGTGCGCGTCGCCGTTTTCAATGAACGCCTGATACCCGGCGGAAACGACGTGCGCATCCATGCGCGCCGCGTCTTCGTATTCAATCGTCGCCTGATAGTCGCCCCACATCAGGTTCAGGCCGCCGTTTTCGCCCTGCGTGGGCAGGAAATCGTCTTCCCATTCGTTTTCGCTGCCCCAGAGCCCCGCGTCGGTGCGCGCCTGCGCGGCCTGCTGCATCAGCGCCATCGCCTCGTCAGCCTGCTTCTGCCGCGCGTCGGCCTCCTCGCGGGTAATGACGATCTGCGCCAGCTCGCCGCCCTCGTAGCGCCACGTATACTCGTCCCTGTCCGTATAGATCAACGCCAGCGCGAGCAGCGCCGCCCACAGCAGAATCAGGCTCAGAACCTTTTTTCTCATATCGTCAAACCTCCGAATCGGCCATTCTCGCATAAGCCCCCATGATGATGTTTATGATACCATGAACAGG
>OHYM01000147.1_pt1 | contig 20421 bp, 15 predicted proteins | sample 1580311 | NCBI WGS metagenome assembly OHYM01 (sample SAMEA3882512, study PRJEB24775) | human gut metagenome | biome: human-associated habitat; feature: intestine environment; material: feces | place: Netherlands | collected 2009/2010
CCTTGAACATGGCGTCTGCGCCGATTTCCAAGGCGCGCAGGGCGGATGCGGTATCAGTAGAGAAGATGGGGTTGCCGGTGCCGCCGCCGAACACGACGATCTTGCCGCTTTCCAGCGCGGCAATGGCCTTGTCGCTTGTGAAGCACTCGGCGACCTGCGGCATGAAGGAGCTGGTCATGACGACGGCGTCCACGCCCTGCTGGCGCAGCGCGTCCTTGACAGCCAGCGCGTTCATAACGGTGGCCAGCATACCGATCTTGTCGGCGTCCATGCGGTCCATTTTGCCGCTGGAGCGTCCGCGCCAGAAGTTGCCGCCGCCCACGACGATGCCGATCTGGGCACCGAGGTCGTGCGCAGCCTTGATGCCCGCGCAGATGGAGGCGATGGTCTCCTCATCAAAGCCCGTGCCCTTGGGGCCGGACAGAGCCTCGCCGCTGACCTTCAGAAGAATACGTTTATACTGAATTGCCATAAAAAACACCACCTGTAGTTATTTTGGCGGTCCGCTGTGCCGTGCAGGCATAGTAAACCATTCTCTTTGTATAACATTTTACAATAATTTGGGCTTAAAGTAAAGCGGTGTGGAAAAAAAATGAGGCTGCCCGTCTCCTTAAAGCCTTCCCCTGTGGGGAAGGTTGCCCCGCAGGGCCGGATGAGGGGCAGGTTTGCCGCAGCGATCCGTTTACGAGCAACAGCGGCAAGGTTTCCCCTCATCAGTCAGCGGGCGGGGCCGCTGACAGCTTCCCCCAAGGGGGAAGCCATGCAGCAAAAAAGCGCCGCTCCCTTCCAAGAACAGCGCTTTTACTTACTGCATCGAAGTATCCGCTACCAGAACCGCCAGCTCCCGGCGTATCAGTCTGCGGCGGTTCTGCCGGTCAGCGAGACGCTCGGTGGGCGAGGTCAGCACCATGCCGTCGAGCGGCGGCGCGGCGGGCAGCGTGAACTGTAAGCTCATACCCGGCCCCTCCCCTACGGTCAGCGCCCAGCCCATGGCGCTTGTGTAAGCGGCAACCAGCGGCAGGCCCAGCCCGCCCGCGTGGAGCAGACGTTCGCTCCATTGCCCCTCGGTCAGCAGGGCGGCGGCATCGGGCGGCAGACCCGGGCCGTTGTCCCTGTAGCAGAGCCGACCCGGCGTGCAGAGCAGCATAATGTGCGCCGCACGGTCCGCGGCCAGTGTGTTGGAGACAAGGTTCGTCAGCAGACCGTTGAGCAGCGAGACATCCCCCGTCGTGGGCAGCACGTCCAGCCCGTCGGCCTGCAGCGTCACGGTAAAGGGCAGCGCGTACTGCGCGGCCTCCTCCTGCAAAATACTGCAAAATTCCCGCAGCTGCCCCAGCAGGTCGATGGGCTGCGGCACACAGGTGCCGTGCAGCAGCGCCGCCGTGGCGGCATCCGACGCCTGGTTCCCCAGCCGCCGCAGGCAGACCAGCTGCGTCTGCAATTCCTCGAGCAGCGGCATCAGCTCGGCGCGCTCTGTCGGGTTTACCGCGTGCTGCAAGCGGTCCTGCAATACCTCAAAGGCGTTTTCCATGCTGTCAAACGAGCGCCGGAACCGCCCGCGCAATCCCCCGCGCAAGGCCAGCAGTGCTGTATCCTCGTTCCTTCTGTCCATGGAAAACGCCTTCTTTCCTAATTTATACAGTCGGTTCCAGTCGGCGGCGCAGCTCCTTGAGCAGCCCCTCAAACAGCTGCCCGTTGGAGAGCACGCCGTTTTCCGGACGGCCACAGCGCAGGCAAAGTCCGCGGTACGGCTCCGCACCGCGCTTGGACATACCCGCCGACATCCGGTTCAGCGCCGAGGTCACCGTGCCGATCTCGATGTTCTCCTCCGACGCGACATACTGCTGCAAATCGCCGATCTTCTGCGGGCGCTCCGCGTACAGCGCGTAGAGCAGCATCCGCTCGGCATAGCGGTAGCCGTTCAGTGTGGACTGCGCACCGAAGTCATCCAGTACATCCTCACAGCAGCGGCGCAGGTGGTAGAGCCGATGCTCGTCGTCCGTTGTGCCCATGCGGTAGATCTCATCGAAAAGATTCTTCATCCCGTAGGGGCGCAGCATGATCCGGTACTGGGCAAACAGGCCCAGCGCCTTGCGCGCGGCGGTTTCCTCCGGCACGGGCACCAGCACAAGGACTGCCGGCTCCGGGTCCGGCTGCATCGTGCTGATCTCCTGCAAGACCTGCGTCACGGACGGCTTGGTCAGCAGGGCGTCGAGCACAAGCACCTGCGGGCGAAGGCCGCCGTGCAGCAGCTCCAGTACCTCCTGCCCCGTCGATGCAATGGCCGCGGCGCGAACCTCGTCCCCATGGGTCCGGGCGAACAGCCGCATGGAATCGCGATCCATGCGGGAGCTGAATGCAAACAGCGCCACCACGGCGGAGGTTCGGGGCAGCCTGAGCGCCTCTCTCTGCTCTTGTCCGGCTGCTTCCGGACGGTCATGCAGCAACACCGCCATGTCAGCCCACCTTCGATCCACAGAGGTCATGCAGTACCGCGGAGGTATGCGCAGGCTCCACGGCGTTTTCGTACAGGAAACGGGTCAGCATCCCCGCGCGCTCCTCCTCTATCTCACACAGCATACACGCCGCTGCCCGTGCCCCGTCGCGCTGGACAGTGATGACAAACGCATCCGCCTCCTGTGTCAGCGTATAGGTCACGGTTCCGGCGCATTGCAGGTCATCCAGCGCAGAAAGCTCCCGCCGGTAGCTTGCAATCAGCTTGCCTTGCATAAGGTTTCCTCCCCACATAGGTTGAATTTTTGTACCTTTAATGAGAATACTATAATTCAACCCACGCGCTGGATTCAATCCACATTGCCTATACGTTTTTATACGGGCACTGCAAGATTTGTACCATTATAGCACTATATAAAGAGAAGCGCAAGATGCAGGCGGAATTGCACCTGTTACAATATAAATTCGTATGTTACGGGATATGTCCGGCGCCTGCAAACAAAATCTGCATTACCCCCTTGACTTTTTGGCAGAAAAGAGGTACACTTATCAAGTCGAAATGACATGGGCCTGTAGCTCAGTTGGGAGTGCAAGCGTATCGCTTTTGTGCCCCACAGAGTTGTGGGCATTCAAATGGGGAGTATGTCGGTTGGTCGCCCAACCGCGTCACGCCCCTAAATATGGGCCTATAGCTCAGCTGGGAGAGCGTTCGGTTCGCATCCGAGAGGTCAAGGGTTCGAATCCCTCTAGGTCCACCAATTTGCCGCATCGTTTTGTACGATGCGGCGTTTTTTATGCCTAAAAAACTTTGGCAGACCGTGCCGGGCTCCGAACCCTGAAGTCGGATGCGAACCGGGTGGGGTCATCCATGTACTTTTTGAAAATCTATCGGTTTCACGCTTCTTTCTTTGCATTTTGCAGAGTTCTGCGGGCAATCGCATCGCTTTTATGCCCCCTTCTCGGAAATTTCTCCATAAATTTCCGCGCCATCGTAGGTTGATACAGCCTTGAGCTGCTCCACTTGATTGAAGCTGGCGTTCAGGGTGATCGAGATCTCATAGTCTTTTCGGACGCGAATCTCCTTAATGAACTGCTGCAAAATGGCGCGGCGTTCATCGTGATTGGCAGTGTCATACACATCCGCCCATGTAAGAAGTTCATTGCAGATGTAGTTACTACGCTTTGCTGTTTTGGTGGCTTCTTCGTATTCTTCCTGTGCCTGCACGAGCTGCTTTTCCAGGGTTTCCAGTGCATCTTTCGCTTCGGCCACCAGTGTGCCAAGCAGTTCTTTGTCCAAGGCACTTACGCCCCGGATGACGAGGATGGTTTCGGCTTTCAGGTCGTCCAGTTCTTTCTGCTTGCTTTCCAAGTCTTTCTGGATTTTCTTGATTTTCTTCTGGATGCGGGCGGCATCGTTAGTCTTGACCGATTCCAGCAGCTTCTTCCGGGAAACCTCCCGGAACTGCGCGAAGATCTGCCGGACAACTTCTTCCACGATGGAATCCAGCTTAGAAACACCATAGCCGGACTGCCCATCGCAGTCACCCGGATGCCGGATCTTATAAAAGCAGCTATACCGGGGCCGGACTTCTTTCACCGTATGCCCATCGGCATAGGTGTGTGTCCGCCCGCTGCTGGTCAGGCTCAAGCGGTTGCCGCAGTGACCGCAGTAAACCAGCCCGGTCAACAGGGCTTTGGAGCTGGTGCCCAGTGAAGTACCGCCACGCTCACAAGTGCGTGCCTGCCGCAGTTCCTGTGCCTGCTCGAACAGCTCTGGTTCGATGATGCGGAGCTGTGGGCACTCGGTTTCCACTGCACCGTTGATGAGGTACCCCGTGTATCCTTTGTTCTTGATCATCCGAACGATGCTGGTGTTGGGGATATTTTTGTTGTTCCGTCCTACGACTCCCTGTTCATAAAGATAGTGGCTCAACTTCTGTGCGCCGTAGCCCTCGTAAACGTACTTGTGGAAAATCAGCCGGACGATTTCAGCTTCCGCTTCATCAATCACAAGGTCGCAGACCTCTTGGCTTTTCTTGTTTACCCGGCCAAGGCGGACACGCTTGTAGCCAAAAGCCACGGTGCCGCCTGTATAGTGGCCTTCCCCGGTGAGCTGTTCCAGCCTTGTCCGGGTACGGACAGAGGTTTTCAGACTTTCGCCGGATGCCTGCCAGTAGCGGATGTAGTTCATCAGCTTGTCCACATGGGTGTCAAATCGCTGCTGTCCCTCGTTCACGCTCCAGACTTCGATGCCCTGCTTCGTGAACCACTCTACGATAAAGGGCGTTTCATCGTCACGGCGGCCTAGGCGGTCAAACATGTGTTCTCGCTGCAAGTTGGAATCGACCATTAAAATCGTGGCGGCATCATCGTCCATGTCACGCACAATGACGGGCAGCGTTTCCAGTCCAGCCATCTTTGCAGCGAACTGGCGGCGGTGGCCAGAGATAATCTCATATCCGTCACCATCCGGACGCGGTCTTGCGATAAGCGGTGCCAGCACACCAAACTGGGCAATGCTTTCCACCGTCCGGGTCATGGCTTCATCGTCCACGACTTTGAAAGGATGGTTGGTGAACGGATGCAGCTCATCAATGGGAATCTGTTGCACCTGTTCGCGCTGCTCTTCCTGTCGCTTTTCCTCCGTAGAGAAAAGTTCATCTAGCCCTTTCAGAGCTAAGTTTCCGCTGTCTATCGGCATCGGCCAGCACCTCCTTCGTCAGAGATTTGTAGGCTTCTGCCACTTTTCCTTTTGGGTCATAGGCAAAAATGCTTTTTCCTGCCGCACTGATTTCAGCGGCACGGACAGACCGGGGAATCGTCTGCTCGAATACATTGATCTTCCGGCCATAGCCTTGCCGGATTAGATTGTCGATCTGCTTTCCATAGGTGGTGCGGCTGTCCGTCATGGTGAGCAAAATACCCTCGATTTTTAATTTTGGGTTTATCTGCCGCCGCACTTTTCCAATCGTCTGCAAGAGCTGTTCCAGTCCTTTGGCAGAGAGGTACTGCGCTTGCATCGGAATCAACGTGGTATCTGCCGCAGCCAGCGCATTGACGGTGAGCATTCCCAGCGAAGGAGTGCAGTCCAGTAGAATATAATCGTACTCGCGTTTGGCACTGTCCAACACCTGCTTTAGCATCTTTTCCCGGTTCATACTGTTGACAAGGGCAACTTCCATTCCCGCCAGCTCAATGTTGGCCGGGATAAGGTCAACACCCTCCGCATGGTGCAGGATGCCCTCACCGGGCTGGATGGGCTGGTCATTCATAGCTTTCTGCATGAGAGTGGAAAGCGTAGTGGGCAGTTCATCCGGCTGCTGCCAGCCCATACTGATGGTGAGTGAGCCCTGCGGGTCAACATCCACCAGCAGAACTTTCTTCCCCTCCATAGCCAGACCGATGCCCAAATTTTCACAGGTGGTGGTTTTGGCCGTGCCGCCTTTTTGGTTGACGATGGCGATTGTGGTTGCTTTCTTTGCGATAATATCACCTCCCCGGAGAGCCACGCGCAAAGTCGTGGTTCGTTTTGTTCTGATAGTAGAGATTCATGGTCGTAGGCGCATTGAATAATGCCGCCAGCAGATATTGCTTCATGTTCCGCACAGGGGAAGTGTTCTCTGCCAGACAGCCCAGCACGAAGCGGATATGGTCTGCGTTCAGCTTTTTCAACCGACTGCGCACTACTTCGACAGGCTTATCATCCCCGGCAATCCTCAACATCTTGCGTTTGGTGGAGCAAGTGTCCACAAGCAAGTCCACGATTTGATAGATGGCGTCCTCATCATCCGGGCAGAGCCGGAGCAGCAGTTCGACCTCCAATGCCTGATAAAAATAATCTTCGAGTTGTTCTCTGTCCGATTCATCCGGGAGGAAAGGATTGTTCCTCTCTGTTTTATTCTTATCAGTCTTATTAGATTGCGGTTTTGGCTGCACCTGAACTGCATTTTCAGCAGCACAAGAATTGCTGTTTGCGCAATTCTGTACTTGTGCTTTTGGCGGCAGTCCAGACGAAAAGTTCTTGACATAGATCAAGCTGGGTCTGCCCAGCCCTCGCCGTTTGCGCTCAATAAGATTGGCCTGTTCCAGTTCCCGGAACAGCTTGACCGCCTTGTGTTCGGCGCAGCAGAGAGATTCCTGCACTTCCCGGACAGTGTAGATGATATACACGCGCCCTTGCTCATCCAACCAGTTGTTCTTTGCGGAAAGGCTCATACGGTCAAGCAGGATGCCATACAGTGTTCGGGCGTCCGTGGAAAGCTGCCGGAAACGGCTGTCCTGAAAGAGTGCTTTCGGAATACGGAAATAGGAAAACAGTTCGCCCGACTGCCCATAGAAGTAGTCGTAACTCATGGTATTAACGGATCATCATCTCACGGTCTGCGGCACCTTTCATATACATAGCTTCTGCGATGTCATCCATCACCCGGAACAGTGCATCGTCCAGTTCAAGATACTTCCGCCCCAGCTTTTCATCCAACAGCCGCCGGAACTCACGTTCGAGCTTGTCGTGTTCGCAAGCCACCCTCTGATAGCGAGGTGTCTTCATCAGCTCCGTCCATATTGGACGTACCATTTTGTCGTAGTAGTTCAGCATAAAGTCTTTATCCATGGGCATTCTCCTTTTGAAATGTTTTGTGGGTAAAAATAAAAGCGCAGCTTTCATTCTTTCCGAGTAGAAGTTGCGCTTTTACGGTACATCGTATTTTATTGTAAATTGAGATGCGATACATCTGAACCCCAAGTGAGTTACATCTCAAGGGCCTGTAGCTCACTTGTCCGCCAACCATATTACATCCCAAATCGCTTCCTTTTGAAAATCAGCGGATTGGAAACCATACTTGCGACCAAGAAAGGCCGTTGGGATGGCAGGTCGTTTTATATGGACGAATATACGTTGATTTTTCTTTTCTCACGGTGCATAAGGTGTGCACAAAAGCGATATTGCTGGGAGAGCGTTCGGTTCGCATCCGAGAGGTCAAGGGTTCGAATCCCTCCAGGTCCACCATATTGTGCAAATCCGAACTCAATCTTCTTCGTGAAGCATTGTTTCGGGTTTGTTTTTGTTTTAGAGGGTGCGGATCCGTCCGCATCCTCTTTTTTTGTGTATCCGGTATAGCCTGGCGCGGCTGTCCCTCTCTGATGTTTGCTTTTTAACAGGCAGGATTGACATTTGCTGTGCAAATGGTTATAATTAGAACCGTTCTATTCGAGCCTTGCAAAGGAGTGATGCAGTTGCTGCCCATATTGAGCTACGTACAGCACTACAAAAAGTACCATGCAGCGCGGTTTGAGGCTGCTTCCGTACAGTACGGGCTGAACCAGCTGGAAATTGACATCCTGCTGTTTCTGCACAACAATCCAGACTGCCGCACGGCCAGCGACATCTGCCGCTACCGCGGTCTGGCAAAATCCAATGTATCGGCGGCGGTGGAACGGCTGCGCGCACGCGGCGTGCTGACGGTCTCCCCTGCGCCGGACAACCGCCGCCAGCGGCTGCTGGGCTTTGCGCCCGATGCCCTGCCGATGGTCGCGGTACTGGCGGACATCCAGCGCTGCAGCTTGGAGCCGCTGTTTGCGGGCTTTACGGCGCAGGAGCAGCAGACGCTGCAGGACTATCTGCGCCGCATGGATGCAAACCTCCTGCGGGAGCTGAACAAGGAGTAAGAATATGACCTATCTGGTAGCATTCATCGTCTGCTTTATTGCGGGCATCGGCGCGGGACTGGGCACAGGCTTTGCGGGTATGAGCGCCGCGGCGGTCATCAGCCCGATGCTCATTACTTTTTTGGGGATGGACCCCTACATGGCCGTGGGCATTGCGCTGGCCAGCGACGTGCTGGCGAGTGCGATCTCTGCCTTCACCTACGGCAAAAACGGCAACCTGGACATTAAAAACGGCGCGGTCATGATGGCGTCGGTGCTCTGCTTCACGCTGGTTGGCAGCTATGTGGCCAGCCTCGTGCCCGGCACAACGATGGGCGGTTTCTCAACGTTCATGACGCTGCTGCTGGGCGTCAAGTTCATCGTGCGGCCCGTCATGACGACCAAGAGCGCGATGAACGCCGTCAGCGTACAGAAGCGGTTCGCGCAGTCGCTGCTCTGCGGCGCGGGCGTGGGCTTCATCTGCGGGTTCATCGGCGCGGGCGGCGGCATGATGATGCTGCTGCTTTTGACCTCCGTGCTGGGCTATGAGCTGAAAACCGCCGTCGGAACGAGCGTTTTCATCATGGCATTCACGGCCTTCACCGGTTCTGTCAGCCATTTTGCGATTGGCGGTGTACCGGATCTGTTCTGCCTGATCTGCTGTGTGCTGAGCACGCTGCTCTGGGCGCGCATTGCCGCCAAGTTCGCGAACAAGGCCGAGCCTGCCACGCTGAACCGCGCGACAGGCGTTGTGCTGGTCGTGCTGGGTGCGGCGATCCTGGCGGTGAATTATTTGTAATTTCTAAGCCTTCCCCCTGAGGGACTGTGCCCGCAGGTGGCTCTTAGCACGTAGACTGAACGGCGACCCCGCAGAGCCGGATGAGGGGCGGCGTTTCCGTGGCAGCCCTTTGACGGGTACTAACGGCAGCGCAGCCCCTCATCAGTCAGCGGTCGGGGCCGCTGACAGCTTCCCCCGAGGGGGGAAGCCACGCAGCCAACAAACAACAAAGCCGAGCAGTTTTTACGCTGCCCGGCTATTCTTATGCCTTCTTAGCCTCCCCTTCCGGGAAGACGACGAACAAGCCACCCTCGCGCACCCACTTGGCTGCGGCAGGATGCTTTTCTGCAAAGGTATTCCAAAGCTGCATGACAGCCCTTCCTGTCAGCTGTTGCGCAGGCGGCTTTCCAGCTGCGCGTTGAGGATGATGTTTTTAACGGCCTCGACGATGACCTTCAGCAGACCGATGACCCAGAAACCCTTTGCCTCCAGCACGATGCCGTCCACCATGCCCATGCTGATGGCACCGCTTGTCATCTTGGCCAGCGCGCGCAGCGGCATGTTGTACTGGAACATCACGTTCAGGTTCGGCTTGCCGCGCTTGTAGCTGGCGTTCAGCATCATCGTGAGCACAGCCCAGACCAGCCAGCACAGCGGGCTGCGGCTGTGGTTCAGCTCGCCCAGGGTCATGTTGCGGTCAATTTTAACTTTTCCCTGCTGCACCGGGCGGCCCAGCAGGGTGGCCCATTCGTCATCCGGCACGCTCTGTACCTTGCCGCTGGTATAGTGCGGCAGATGCTTGCCCGCATAGGGGTTGGGTGCGCCGGTACCGGCCACTTCCACCACGGCGGTCAGGCGGATGTCCGCACTGGACGCGCCGACCCGCAGCTCATAGCTGCCGCCTTCCACTTCCCAGCTGTCGGTCTTGGTGTTCCAGTAGCGGAATGCCTTGTCGTCCAGCGGGATGGTCACGGTCTTGCTTTCGCCGGGCTGCAGCTGCACCTTGGCAAAGCCTTTCAGCTCCTGTGCGGGGCGGAACACTTCTGCCCCGGGTTTTGCCACATACAGCTGCACGATCTCTGCTCCGGCGCGCTTGCCGGTGTTGGTTACGGTCAGGGTCACGCCATTGGACGCGGCCTGCAAATTGCTGTAGGCAAAGCTGGTGTAGCTTAACCCATAGCCAAAGGGGAATGCCACCGGCACACCGGCGGTCTGGTAATAGCGGTAGCCGACATACAGCCCCTCGCGGTACTGCACCATGCGGCCCGGCCCGGCAAAGTTATCCTTGGCGGGGGTATCCGCATAGGCGTTGACCCAGGTTTCGGCCAGCTTGCCGCTGGGGTTCACTTTGCCGGTCAGCACATCCAGCATGGCGCCCGCCCCCGCCTGGCCGCCCAGCGCACCATACACCAGGGTACGGCAGTGTTTGAGCCATGGGGTTTCCAGCGAAGCCCCTGCGCTGAGCACCACAACGGTGTTGGGGTTGGCCTGCTGCACGGCCTTTAACAGTTCGATCTGGTTGTCTGCAAGGCTCATATCGCCGCGGTCCAGACCCTCACTTTCCTTGATTTCATCCAGCCCCAGGCAGAGCAGCACCACTTCTGCCTTTTGGGCCAGGGCTACAGCCTCGGCCTGTTTGGCGGCATCCGGTTTGCCCTGGCGGTCAAAGCCGGGGGCAAAGCCCACGCTGGCCAGGCCGCTCTCTTTCAGGCAGTCCAAAAAGGTATCCACCTTGATGGAGTTGACCGCGCTGGAGCCAGCGCCCTGGTACCGCGGTGTCTGGGCAAAGTCGCCGATCACGGCAACTTTTGCGCCCTCGGCCAGCGGCAGCAGGTCGTTCTCGTTTTTCAGCAGCACAATGCTTTCGGCTGCGGCGCGGCGGGCCAGGGCGTGGTGAGCGTCCGCATCAAAGGTGCGGCTGTGGGACTGCACGGCGGCATGGGTATCAAACACCAGCGTCAGCAGCTCGTCCAGCCGGGCGTCCACATCCGCTTCGGTAATTTTGCCGCTCTGCACAGCCTGCATCAGCTCGCGCACCGCGTCCCCGCCGGGGGCGGGCATTTCCAGCGTGGAGCCGTTCTGCACGCCCAGGGCATGGTCATTGCTGCCGCCCCAGTCCGTTACCACAGCGCCGTCAAAGCCCCACTCCCCGCGCAGGATGTCCATTAACAGGTGGCGGTTCTCGTTGGCGTAAGTTCCGTTGATGAGGTTATAGCTGCTCATGATGGTCTTGGGCTTTGCTTCCTTGACCACGATCTCAAACCCGGTCAGGTACAGCTCCCGCAGCGTGCGTTCATCCACCACGGAATCCGACGCCATGCGGCGCAGTTCCTGGCTGTTGACGGCAAAGTGCTTGGGGCAGGCCGAAATACCGTTGGACTGGATGCCCCGTACATAGCTCGCGGCCATTTTGCCGGAAAGATACGGATCCTCGGAGAAATACTCAAAGTTGCGGCCGCACAAGGGGCTGCGCTTGGTGTTCAGGCCCGGCCCCAGCAGCACGGCAACTTCCTGCGCGGCGGCTTCTTCGCCCATGGCCTGGCCAATTTCTTCACCCAAAGCGGGGTCCCAGCTGCACGCCACAGTGGCGGCAGTGGGAAAGCAGGTGGCCGGAACACTGGGGTTTAACCCCAGGTGGTCCGCCGCGCCCGCCTGCTTGCGCACGCCGTTGGGGCCATCGGACAAAGTGATAGCCGGAATGCCAGCCTTTTGATACGCACGGGTGGTAAATACTGTGTCACCGGAAAGGAGGGCACATTTTTGCTCTAAATTCAGTTTTGCAATCACATCTGCGTGTTTCAATTAGGTCACACGCTCCTTTTTAAGCTCAAGAGTTCTCTTTTGCCGCTTTTGCTGCCTTGCGGAGTTTGACATCAATCACAACACCACGCACAGCCAGGACAAACAAAACGATTACTACAATATCAATCAGTACAACGAGATGGCGCCAGCCAAACACAGAGATTGTGAAAGCATGACGCATAGCGGTAGTATCGCCGATGCTTTCGGCATAGTCGCGGTTGGTCACACGGACATGCAGGTACATGTAAAGTGCTTCTTTGGTTGCACGGCGCAGTGCCTGCATGTAGCTGTTGGAGGAAGTCTCAAAGGCCATCTCACCGCTGCCGAAGCCAGCCATCCACAGGCTGCCGCCTGCACGCAGGGCCTGGTCGCCGTTCATGTAGCTGTGGTGGTCTGCATAGTCGGTGATAACAGCGCCATTAAAGCCCCATTCATCACGCAGAACGCCGGTCAGCAAAGCTTCGCTGCCGCCTGCCCAAACTGCACCAATACGGTTGTAGCTGCTCATCAGGCCGGTTGCATCGTAATCCTCAATAAGCATCTGGAACGGGCGCAGGTAAATTTCACGCAGGGCCTGTTCGGTCATCCAAGTGTAAACAGAATCACGGTAAATGCCGCTTTCGCCATCGTTGCAGATAAAGTGCTTGACGTAAGTATAAACGCCTGCCTGGTTAGCGCCCTGAACCGTGTTGCCGCAGATAACACCAGACAGCAGGCTGTCTTCAGAATAATACTCGTAGTTACGGCCATTGAATGGGCTGCGGTGCATGTTGGTAGCAGGTGCGTACCAACCGGTATAACCGTTCTGCAAAGCCTGCGTACCAATGGTACGGCCTTCTTCCTGGGCGAGGTCTGCGTTCCAAGTCTGTGCCAGCGTGCTGGAACTGGGGAAGCCAGTACCTGCACCCATACCGGTAAAGCCGCCGATCTGTGCAGGGCCGTCTGCATCCTTGCTCTTGGTCTTACCAACACTCTTGAGCTCAGCCAGGCCGCCATAAGCGTTGATGTAAAGGTTCTCCATTTCATCAACCGTTAGCTGGTCAAGCAGGGTTTCCCACTGGGGATCGTCAAAGTCTGCACCAAGCTGGAAGCCAAAGTCAGTGGTCTTGCCATTGTCCTCAATCTTCAAACCATTCTTAGCACCAGTGGTAATGGCCTCGTCAGCTTCGTTGATGTAGCTATTGGCATCGTCCGCGGTGTACAGGTTCAGTGCCTTAACATTATCAGTCATAGCACGGCTGGGGGTATTTGTTTTGGGGAAAGTGCCTTCAAAATCGGCACGGGTCGTGTAGGTAATATTCTGGTTGGAATCGCTGCCGTCCAGGCTGACACCGTCAATGGCATCGCTGCCGGTGAACTTGTTGGAAACAGCTTTGCCGGTAACCGTATCCTCGGCATACTGCACACCTGCGGGCAGGCTGCAAGTAATCGTTGCGTTGGCATCATCGTCCACATTGTGGGCATCATGGCGCACGGTAAAGATGTAGTCGCCTGCATCCAGTTCATAACCGGTAAAGCCGTTATGGTTGGCATCATATGCGTCATAGCTGGCCATATCAGAAACGGGCACCGTCAGGGTAACTTCTTCGCTCTCGCCGGGGGCCAGTTCCTTCGTCTTGGCGAACGCACCCAGTTCGACGCTGGATTTTTCAATCTCACCCGCGGTGTACGGGGCAGTGTAGTACAGCTGAACAACATCCTTGCCTGCGCGGTCGCCGGTGTTGGTAACGGTCACCTTAACGGTCACATCGCCATCCTTGTCCAGTGCGCTGCCGTTGGCAGGGGCATCGGTAACTTTCCAATCAAAGCTGGTGTAAGACAGGCCGTAACCGAACGGATACTGCACAACGCCATTGTAGCCAGTGCCATATTCGTTGCTTACATTGTCCCAATAGCCCTCAGTATCAGCCGTTTCATACCACTTATAGCCGATGTAGATACCCTCGGCATAGTCTACATACGAAACCTGCTCATAAGCATACGGGGTATCCAGGTTGCCGGTGGTCGTACCGTCTGCTGGGTAGAGGCCATCAGCATCGGTATAAGCACCTACACCTTCCATACCAGCATTGGCATAGCTGGCAGCAGTGGTCAGGTCATAAGCCCAGGTATCTGCCGTGCGGCCGCTGGGCTCTTTGTCGCCCCACAGCACTTCCGGCACTGCAGTTGCACCTTCGGAACCAGACAGACCAACCAGCAGGCAGGCATCAACGCCGGGAATCGTTTCGATCTGGCCCAGTTCCATAACGTTGGTAGAGTTGACAAGAACAACCACATGGGCATAATTAGCGCCAACATAGTTCAGCAGGTCTTCTTCCTCGGTGGTCAGTTCCAACATTGTGCGGGTATCGTCAACAACAATGTCACCGCCCTTTTCGGTGCGCTTGTACTGCTGTTTGGTCGCATCGTTGCTTTCGCCTGCCAGGCGGCCAATAACAACGATTGCTGTATCAGAGTAGTTCTTGGCGTTGTCAAGCATCGCCTGCGTGTAATAGGTCTGGTTGTTAATATCAGGCTCATACAAGCGGCCAGACTGTTCAGGCCAACTGTTCAGTGTACGGGTGTATTCACGGCCTGTCTGGAAATCCTTGTACATATCGGTCAGTTCTGTATTGTACTCAACACCATAAGCGGTCAGTGCTGCCAGCAGGTCCGTATTAACAGTGGACACACCGCCGGAACCAGAGCCGCCGCCCAGCCATGCAGTGGAAGCCCAGCCGAACACATTAACTTTCTTGGTATCTGCGTTCAGCGGCAGGGTGTTATCGTTGTTTTGGAGCAGAACCGTGCCTTCTGCTTCAACATCAGCGGAAAGAGCTTCCGCTTTCGCTTTCGTGTCCGCAATCTCGGTTTCAGTATAGTGTCCACTGGGCGCACCGATGAAACTATCAATGATTGTAGACATCGTTGACAGGAAATAGGTGCCGACCATCGCAGCGACCAACAGGATCGCCGACAGCACCAGCCCGATTCCGTGCAAGACGGGATGCGGCTTACGAACTTTAGCTTGCTTTGCCATTTGCATTCTCTCCTCTTTTATAGTTCAAAAGCTGATACTATGCTTTTGCATTGACTATATTGTAGCAAGCAAGCACACTTTCCGAACGCTTTTTGCATAAACTGCCTGTTTTGGCACACACTTTGCAAATTCTCTAAAAAACGCAAAAAATCCGTTGTGATTTTGTACAGTTCAGGTCATTGCTTATTTGTGTAAATTGCTAAACTCTCTTTCATCGCAGGAATAGGCACAAAAAATACCCGAAGCTACCACTTCGGGTATCATTATTATTTCTGCGGCAGCAGCACCCGCAGCGTAAACCACTCATTCTCCCAGTGCAGCGTCATAGTTCCGCCGCGCTTTTCGGCGGCGGCGCGCACACTGCGCAGGTCGCTGCCGCCATGGGTGTTGCGGCGCGGCAGGCCGTCCGCGCCCAGCTCCACTTCCTGCGCGCAGTAGTTTTCAAACCGCAGCATCACAAAGCCGTTCTGGGCGTACACCGCCACCCGGATCAGCCGCTTTTCGTGGTCGGGCTCGGTCTCTACGCTCTCGGTCGCATTGTCCAGCGCCGTACCCACAATCGTGCAGATCTCCCCTGTTTCCAAAAAGTCCAGCAAATGCCCGTCCGCCACGCAGGTCATCGTGATGTGGTGCTGCTGGCAGTACAGGCTTTTGGCCGTCAGCAGGGTGTCCAGCACCGGGTTGCCGGTCTTGTTCTCCGCCTCGTACTGGCGGATGCCGCTTTCCATGGCCGCCAGCGCCACATCCTGCTTGGCGTGGTCCCGCTCCGCCCGGATGGCCGCAATCTGCATTTTCAGCTCGTGGTAGCGCCGGTTGATCAGGCGGATGTTCTCCTTGCTCTGTTTGTACTGCTCGTACTGGCGGTGCAAAACGCCGTCCAGCTCCGCCAGCTCGCTGTGCAGGGCGGCTTCGCGCAGCTGCTCGTGCTGCACCGTCAAAATCAGTACCCCGGCCAGGTCCACCAGCGTGCGGATGTAAAACATGTTCATGTTGGCTTCGCTGCCGTTGGCAAAGCTCAAATTGCTCACGGCAAATGCGGTCAGCGCCATGACCACCGCCACAAAAGTTCCTGCGGGCGTTATTTTCAGCTTCCCGGCCGGGCCGGGGCGGCGGTTTTCCACAAACAGCATGGCGGTAAAAATGCCGCCGTACACCACCGCCAACAGCAGCAGCGAAAGCGGCTCTGCCCCGCCGCGCTGCGGCCACAGCACGCAGTGCAGCTGCCATTCCACGCTGGCCGCCAGCTCCGCCAAAATAAAGGCCCGCGCGCACACATAGCCCGCTTCCAGCAGCGTAATGCTGCGTGTGACCCACAAAAACAGCAGCATGGAAAGAATCGCCATTGCCATGCAGGGGATCCACCACGCCAGCGGAACTTTCCCCGTGGCCTGCAAAAACGCCCCCAGCAGCACCGCCCAACCGGCTTCCACGCCCCAGATCACGCGCTGGTCCATCCGCGGCGGCAGCCTGTGCGCATACAGCAGCGCCGCCAGCACTTCCGCCAATGCGGTGTACAGGCGGGGAATATCCGGCAATGTCGTCATTAGCCCGCACCCCCAATATAATCCGCCAGCCCCGCCATAAAGGCCTTGCGCCGCGGGCGGCTGATCTGCAGCGTATACGGACCAACCTGCACCATATCCTGCTGCACGCCGGAAACCTGCGCCAGATTGACCAAATACCCGCTGTTGCACCGTGCAAACGCCCGGCCCACCAGCTTTTCCTCATAGTTTTTCAGGGTGCCCGGCACCACAAAATCTTCTTTTTCGGTGTAAAAATGCACCTTGTGGCCTTCGCTTTCCAGGTAATAGATTTCCGCCGCGTCCAGCCGCCGCATGCCGCCGTCCACCGCCACGGCCAGGTAATGCCGCTCCCGCTTTTCCAGCTGTCCCAGCGCCTTTTGCAGCTGCTGCGAAAACGCAAAGTAGGGCACCGGTTTCAGCACATAATCCAGCGCCCCAACGGCATATCCGCGGATGGCATACTGCGCCATGTTGGTAATGAACACGATCAGCACCCCGCCGTCCCGCTCCCGGATGCGGCGGGCGGTCTCCATGCCGTCCAGGTGCTTCATCTCCACATCCAGAAAGATGATGTCGAACTGCGGGCGGTAATCTTCCAGAATTTCCATCCCATCCGCAAACTCCGTTACCTCAAACGGCGTGCCGTACTGCCGGGTGTACCGCTGCACATACCCCGCCAGCTGTTCCCGCACCGCCGCCTCGTCCTCCACAATCGCAATCCGGGTCATCTGCTGCTCCCCTTTCTCAACACCACACTGCGGCCCCGCACAGTCCACATCTGGTGCGGCTTCTTAAGGTGTATCTGAAAACAAAGAAAATGACGGATATTTCACAAGCGCAAGACGGATTTAAGGCAAAGAGCCGCGGGAATCCTTTGTGGATTCCAAGGCTTTTTAACGCAAAATCCCGCTGCGTTTGTAGAAATAGACGATATTTTCGACTTTTCAGCTGCACCATCGATTGTTTTTAGTATAGCACATACAATCATACACAGCAAATGCGGGGTGGAGCAGTTTGTTTGCCTTCAAAGCGTTTTGTCGGTCGGAGCTGCCAGACCAGGCCAGCCCTGGCATATTCTGTGTATGGATTGCAACAAGCCGATGCAGCCCCAATAAAAGCAAACTCCGGGAGCAATGCAGCCCCCGGAGCTTTTTGATGTCAACTTTTCAAAGCGATTATTTGGATTGTGCGGCAGATACCTTTTGCTGGTAAAGTTTCATTAACTCGGCAACACAGGCGCTTTCGCTAGTTCTGGCAGCAGTTCCTTTTATGAATCCATAAGCGTCCATAACGGCGCGGTCATTAGCCTGATGGGCTTTGCGGAGTTCCAGCGGCATGGTCAGTTCATCATACAGGTCGGCAAGGCTGCTGTCCGGGTAAAGAGCGCGTGCGTCCAGAATCGCTTGCGCGGTTTGTTCAATTTTGGCTTTTTGCTGTTCGGTTGGTGCAGGCCACGGGAAGTTGTTGTAAACAACATCTTTGGAATAGCGGTAATCGCTCTTAATTCGTCCGCAAACAGCTCGTACCCACGCCATGTGGACATTAGACATCATAATGCCAAATTGATAGATACTTGCGTTTGGAATAATTTGCACAGCATTATTTACAACAATTTGGGGGGAAACGAAACCAAAAGGAATGTATCGTCTGTTTTCAGATGAATGGCACGGAACAATAATGTAAGTACTATTAGGCTGACGAATTTCTTGGAATAGGGCAGGTGTAGCCGCACTACGCCTCGTTGCTTCTTTGGGACTGGCTAAACGAAACTCTTGAACTTTTTTAACACGCTCTTTAATGAACCCGGATTTTCGTATAATTTCGGGAGGAACATTTACGAGCCATAAGCAGTAGCGCAACTTGTTATTTATATATTCGGAAGCACCATATATTTGCCGAATATATGGTTTGATAGCGGGTTCGGCGCTTACGGCAGTTGCGTATTCTTCAGGAGTCAGGAAAAGAAAACCGCCATCAGTGGGCTTATTTCCATAAAGCATTTCGGGAACATCACACAATGCTTTCGGACGACTACTGACAAATATATCAGGAGCATTTAATAAATAAGCGTTAATATTATTTACTTTTTGGCTGCGATTCTCTGTGTAAAGTTTCCTTGCCGCAAAATTATCAGCGCAGCTAAACCCTACAATTACGCAATGCACATGGGCCTTTGCGTTGGCTTCACTATCCCAGCGAAAAGTACGATGTGCAAAATCAATATGAATCCCGAAACGGGTAAACAGTGGTTCCCAAACAGCGCTGACCTGTTCACCTTGCGTGATAGAATTAGTCGAAACAAGTGCTGTGCGGATAGTGGTTCCCTGCATAAGCTGTGTGGCTTTGAAATACCACCCGGCAACATAATCAATTTTACCGGCAGTCTTATAGGGCTTTCCTTTTTCATTAACATAAACGGAAAGAATATCGTCCTTTTGGCTTTTGCTTTGCAGTGAGTAGCCAACAAACGGCGGATTCCCCATAATATAATTCAGCTTACTTTTGGGAACCACGCTCTCCCAATCCACCCGCAGGGCGTTGCCCTCTACAATAAAGGCGTTTGTTTTCAGCGGCAGAAATTCCAGCGGAACGAGCAGGATTTTCTCCGTTTCCTTCATCATCTGGCTTTCCGCTATCCAGAGCGCGGTTTTTGCAACTGTCACGGCAAAATCGTTGATTTCGATGCCGTAAAACTGGCTGATGGAAACCTGTATCGGGCTTTCGCTGGCGGAATACATCGTGACCTGACCGTGGGAGAGTTTCACCAAAATTTTGTTTTCCAAGCGGCGCAGGCTCAAATAGGTTTCGGTCAAAAAGTTTCCGCTGCCGCACGCGGGGTCTAAGAATGTGAGCGATGCCAGCTTGCGTTGGAACACCCGCAGCTTTGCCGTTCTGGTTCGTTCCACGGGATTGGCGCATATCTCGTCAAGCTCGGCTTTCAGTTCGTCCAAAAACAGCGGGTCAATGACCTTGTGGATATTTTCAATGCTGGTATAGTGCATACCGCCGCTGCGGCGGGTTTCGGGGTTCAGGGTGCTTTCAAACACCGCGCCGAAAATGGTGGGGCTGATTTCCGACCAGTTGAAGTTTTCGCTGGCTTTCACAAGCAGCAAATCCCGGATTTCGTCCGTAAAGGGCGGTATCTCGATATTCTCATCGCTGAACAGCCCGCCATTCACATAGGGAAACGCCGCCAATTCCGGGTTATCATCTTTCAAATAGGGGTCACGGTCTTGCAGCTTTGTGTCCAACACGCGGAACAAATCTACCAGCCCCTTGCGCAGTCCGCGCGTGTCAAAGCCTTTGAGGTAGTCGTGGAACATACCGTGATGCCCAAAAATCCCGGCATCCTCGGCATACAGGCAAAATACCAAGCGAACGCACAGCTTGTTCAGGCTTTTCAGCGAATGTTCGGATTCCGGGTTTGCATACTGCTTGTAAAAGGCATCATATAACAAGCCGACAATTTCACCTGCCGCTATGGAAACTTCCATCTCCCGTTTGAGGTGTTCGTTTCCGGCATCGACAAGGAATTGCAGCCGATAGTATTCTTTTTCCAGATTCGCAAGTTCGATGATTTCAGGCTCACCGCGCGGGCGTTCCATATCATACACATAAAAGGTGCTGAAATTGCAGGTTACCACCCAGCGCGGGTGCTGCGACACGGGCAGCTCCAAAATATACCGCTTAGCCTGTTCAAAAGGGGTCAGCAGCGCACCGTCTGATTGCTTGATGGGCTTGTTCAAATTCTTGCCAAGCCCCTTTTGCTCTATCAGAACGTGGGTAGCGGGAATCGTGCCGTCAATGAAACTGGTGTGGTCAAGGTGGACTTGCTCCTCAAACTGAATGAATTGCTCCGGGTGTTCGACCCCATACACATCACGGAGCAGGGACAGCCAGAATGGTTGGCTCTCCCCTTTTTCATAGCCTTTGTCTTTCCAATAAGCAGCAAAATTTCTTGCCGCCTGTTGCTGTTGCGCAGTGGTCATGGCAGTCACCTCATAGCACGGTATTTATCATTATCATAGCACACCCCCCTGTTTACGGCAATTGCGTTTTACAAAAAATGAGGGTAGGCGCGATCCGCGCCTACCCTCTTTTGATGTTTACATTTCAAAATCACTTCCACCTCGTCACAGGCAAAGACAATACACTGCATCAACAATCTGCTTGACCTCATTGAAGCCGGGCGCAACTCT